>Ga0335069_10002500_pt1 | contig 28268 bp, 22 predicted proteins | sample Lox_Sample_11_FD_206714 | JGI IMG/M metagenome (GOLD analysis project Ga0335069, IMG submission 206714) | Soil microbial communities from Loxahatchee National Wildlife Refuge, Florida, United States - Lox_Sample_1.1 | ecosystem: Environmental > Terrestrial > Soil > Wetlands | place: USA...
ACCTCGACCCGCAACACCAAGTAGTTGACGAAACAACCCACCAGCTCATCCAGGGCGGGATCGCGGCGCCCGGCGGTCGAGAACCCCACGGCCACATCAGAATTCGCGCTGAGCTTGGCCAGCAGCAGCGCCAGGGCGGTCTGGATCACCATGAAGCTGGTGGCGTTGTGCTCGCGGGCCACCCGGGCAACTCGCCGCTGCAGCTCGGCCGGCCAGTCCACGGCCAACCGGGCGCCGCGGTGATCGGCGACCGGCGGATAGGGCCGATCGGTGGGAAGCGCGACTCGTTCGGGCATCCCGGCCAGGGCGTCCAGCCAGTAGGCCAGCTGCGCGGCGACGGGGCTGCCGCTGTCATCGAGATCGCCGAATTGCGCGCGCTGCCACAGCGTGTAATCGACGTACTGCACCAGCAATTCGGCCCAGCCGGGGGCACAGCCCGCGCACCGGCTGGCATAGGCCGTCCCCAGATCACGAACCAGCGGAGCGATCGACCAGCCGTCGGCGGCGATATGGTGCACCGCCGCCGCCAGCACATGCTGATCGTCGGCGGCACGGAAAAGCTGTGCCCGCAAAGGGATCTCAGTGGCCAAATCGAACGAGTGACTCGCCACGGTGTCGATGGCATCACCCAGCCGGTCTTCCGACCAGCCGGTGGCATCAATGATCTGCCAACCGAAGTGGGCCCGCTCCGGCTCGAGCACCCGCTGCCGGGGTATCCCCTCGACCGCCGGGAAGAGCGTGCGCAGGCTCTCATGGCGGCCGACCACATCAGCCAGCGCCGCGCCCAACGCGTCGGCGTCCAACTTCCCGCGCAGCCGCAACGCCACCGCCAAGTTGTAGACCGGTGACGGCCCGTGCAATTGGTCAAGGAACCACAACCGGTTCTGGGCAAACGACAACGGAACCACCCCAGGCCGCTGGCCGGCTACCAACCGCGGGAGCCGGCCCGCATCCACACCAATACGGAGCGCCAACTGGGCCACCGCGGGCGCCTCAAACACATCGCGCACCTTTAGGCCGCCATCCAGGCCGGTGTTGACCGCGGCGACCAGGCGCATCGCCGACAGCGAATCGCCACCCAACTCCAAGAAGGAGTCGTCAACCCCGACGCGCTCGAGCCCCAGCACCTGGGCGTAGACGCCGGCCAGGATCTCCTCGGCGGGGGTGCTCGGGGCGCGGTAGTGATCGGTGTCCTCGTACTCCGGTGCCGGCAGGGCGCGGGTGTCGAGTTTGCGGTTGACCGTCAAGGGCAGCTCCGTCAACGTCACCACCGCGGACGGAACCATATACGCCGGAAGCTGCTCGGCCAACGCGGCACGAACCGCGGCCGGCTCGGCAGCCCCGGTCACATACCCCACCAGCCGCGGTTCGCCGGGGCGATCCTCACGGGCGATCACCACCGCCTGCTGCACCCCAGCTACGGCGGCCAGGGCGGCCCGCACCTCCCCCAACTCGATGCGATACCCGCGGATCTTGACCTGGTCATCGGCACGCCCCACAAACTCCAGCTGCCCATCAGCACGCCAGCGCACCAGATCCCCCGTGCGATACATCCGTGCGCCCGGCGCCCCGAACGGACAGGCCACAAACCGCGACCCGGTCAACCCCGCCCGGCCCACATACCCCACGCCGACCCCGCGGCCGGCCACATACAACTCTCCCACCACCCCCACCGGCACCCGCCGCAACCACCCATCGAGGACGAACAGCGCCGCAGTCGATACCGGTGCACCGATCGGCACCACATCGATTCCCACCGACAGCGGTGCGCTCAGTGACGCATACACCGTGGCCTCGGTGGGGCCATAGGCATTGATCACCACCCGGGCCGGCGCCCACTGATCCACCACCTCGACCGGGCACGCCTCACCACCAAGCAGCAACGCCACCGACTCCAATCCCTGTGGGCTGAGTGCGGTTACCGCCGAGGGGGTTTGGGTCAGCACATTGACCTGTTCGGTGACCAACAAGGCGTGGAAGTCGTCCGGTGAACGGACCACCGACTCGGGCACCACGACCAGGCGTCCACCGCCGAGCAATGCAGCCCAGATCTCCCACACCGAGAAGTCGAACGCGTAGGAGTGACAGTGCGTCCACACCTGCGCCGGGGGCAGGTGCGTCGGCGATGACTCGGCCAAATGGATCACGTTGTGGTGGCTGATGGCCACCCCCTTGGGCGTACCGGTGGTGCCCGAGGTGTACATCAGGTAGGCGATGTCATCGCCGGCCGGCGCCGGCAAAGCCGAACTGGGCTGGGTGTCGACGGCACGGTCGTCGAAATCAATCACCCGCAGGTCGCGCTCGTGCAACCGCCCGCGCAAACCGCCAGTGGTGATCGCGGCCATCGGCGCGGCATCATCCAGCAGGAACCGAATCCGCGCGTCGGGCAGCGCGGGGTCAATTGCCAGGTAAGCCGCTCCGGTCTTCAGCACTGCCAGCATGGCGACGACGGCCTGAGCCGAGCGCTCCAACAGCACTGCCACGCACGCGCCCCGGCAGACACCCTGGCCGGACAGCAAGTGCGCCAACCGATTTGCGCACTCATCCAGTTCCCGATACGTCAGGGACAGGGCCCCGAAGACGATCGCCACCGACTCCGGAATCCTTGCCGCCTGCGCAGCGAACATCTCCGGTACCGACGTCGGCGCGTACACGGGCTGAGTGATCGCGCCCCGATTACCCCACCCATCCAGCCGAGCCTGCCCGGCCTCGTCGAGAACGTCGATCGACGACAACGGCCGGGTCGGGTCCGCAGTCATTGCGGCCACCACCTGCTCCAACCGCACGGCTAAATCGAAGGCGTCACAATTGGAAAGCAAGTGCCCAGCACCCTGCCTGCTGAGAAAAAGCTGATCACCGTCTTTGAAGAACACCAGCCCAAACTGGTCCACGAGCCCAGAATGGGTCAGGGTCGCCGACGCCGGAGCACCAGCAAAATTACCCATATGCGTAGTCGGAATGAAATTGACAACTACTCGATTCGACGCCCGCCTGGAGTCGCGAAAACTTGCCCTCTTCTCAAGCAGGTGCACCGGAAACCGCTGATGCCGCAGCGCTTCTCGCATTCGAGTGTCCACATGTTCGCAAAATTCGGCAACCGCAGACCCCGGCCAAGCCTTGAACACCAGCGGTACGACCCCGGAAATCATTCCGGGGACCGTCCGTGCCTCCGGACGCACCCGCCGGCTGACCGGAAAATCGAGCGCCAGCTCCGGACCCCCGCCGCCCCATACACGCACGAGGAGCGCGCAGGCAGCAGCGATCACCGAGGAGCTACGCACCCCTAGAGCGCGCGACAATTCGCGAATCGCGGGAACGACTAAATGATTCAATCGAATCGGTGCAGAAAGCTCATCCGGATCACGCCCGCTCGTGGCGTGCGCCAACTGATAACTTTGTTCGCTTTCCGGCGGAAGGTTCCTCGCCCAATAAGCGTGATCATCGAGGTAATCGGCGGACGCTTCGTATTCGAGCTCACAGTCAATCAGATCGCTTAGCGACCCAAAAAACGGAGGAGGAATCGACGCGCCAGATGCCATAGCAGAATAGATGTCTGCGACCCGATGACAAATAAGCGCGAGGCCGATTCCGTCGACGGCTATATGATGACAGCAAACGAACCAATAAAATTCATCAGCCCGCGTCTGCAACAACGCGAATTTGAACAGCGGGCCGCTGAACTGCATCTCTGTCCGTTGGATCGATGATGCTAGCCGATAGGCGTCGTGGGCGGGATTCTGTGAGGCGGTGAGGTCATAGCGAGCCAGCTCAACTTCGGGGTAGTCCGCCGCCTTTTGGAAAACCTGTCCGTCCACCTGGTAAAAGCCGGCCCTCAGTGGTTCGGCCTCGCGTACCACTTGACGGATCGCCGCCTCGAACAGGCCAGGGTTGATCGGGCCCGCGATTTTTAACAGCACACCCAGCTGCCACTTCGCATCGAAGCGACCCGTTTCCTGCGCAAGCCATATATCCAGCTGTGCCCGCGTCAGCGGAAGCGCCCGGTCATCGAGTTCGATAAGGCGCTCCTTGCCGTTCACTGATCCAAGTCGCGGTCCTCTGCCAGCCTGTGGCCCAGACTCTTTGGCGGTATGTCGCTCGGGCTCCGTGCTATGTAGTCCAGACATCGAGCGCGGTCCGCTTCGCCGTAGACCACCCGCCAGCCGGCCGGAACATCGCCGAGGGCCAGCCGCAGACTGTGTGGCTCCGCGTCATTGACCAAGACGTGAAAATTGAGATTTGCGTCGTCGGACGGATTGATGCTCACCGCCTCTCTAGCCCGGTCTCGTCGACATGGGTGGAAAGTGTTTCAACCTTACTGAAGGCCAACGGGGTCGACCCGGGGTTTCGACGAAGTTCCTGAATGCGACTGTCAACTGTTTTTAGGGGCATTTGCGCGGGTGAAGCCAGTCGTTTCAGGCGCGCAGTGGCGGTGCACGTACCGAATCCGGCCACCGCCGAGAGGTTTCCGTCCGGCTGACGCGACTCCGCCGCAATGCACGCGAATAAGCCGCCATTCCGGTCCGCGCCAGCTAACCTGATAGTGCCCCGCGATCCTGGCACAACTGGAGATGACATGACCAGCACCGAGGACGGGGACGCCGCCCAGGTGACGGTGAGGTCCCGCTGCGAGAGCCGTGCCAGGTCTAGCGGTGGGCTTTCGGGGACTACCCTGCTCAAACGTCTACGTCCCGGTCCACGAGGGTGGCCGGCCTTCGGCGAAGGCCCGGGGGCCCTCCTTGGCGTCGCTGCTGCGCTTACGCAGCTCCTCAGCCGGATAGACCTCGTCGAACGCGTCCCGCAGCGGCAGGTCCAGCGAGCGCCACATGGCCTGCTTGGTGGCGCGTACGGCCAGCGGTGCGCCCCGCAGCAGGTCGTCCAGCCAGGCCTGCGTCGCCACGTCGAGGCGCTCGGGCTCGACCACCTCGTTGACCAAGCCGTAGCGCAGTGCGTCGTCCGCGGTCATGCGGCGGCCGGTGAGCAGGTAGCCGACCGCCACCCGCGGTGGCAGCTGACGGCCCAGTCGAAACACGCCTCCAGCGCCGGCTACCAGCCCCAGGCGGACCTCGGGCAATCCGAACTCGGCGTCGCTGGAGGCGACAATCAGGTCGCAGGCGAGCGCAAGTTCGAAGCCTCCACCCAATGCATATCCGCGCACCTTGGCGACCAGGGGTTTGGTGATATCGAACCGGTCGGTGAGCCGCGGTGCGCCCGGCTTGCCCCTGCTCCCGAACGACGACAACCCCGCGACCCCACGCGCGTCGCGGTCCGCGAGCTCTTTCAGGTCCTGTCCGACGCTGAACGCGCGATCACCCGAACCGGTCAAGACGCCGACCCAGACGTCCGGATCCGACTCGAAGTCCTCCCAGATCCAGGCGAGCTCTTCATGCATGCCCACATTCATGGCGTTGAGCACCTCGGGGCGACGCATGGTGATCGTGGCCACCCGATCCCGCTTCTCGTATCCGACAAACCTCAAGTCACCCAACGCAGCAGCCATGCCGCCAGACTAAGCCGACCCGTAGTGGCCGGACCGTTACCGCGCCCCGGCGAGGAACCATGATGCAGGCGCGCCTCTGCTCGGTCGGGACCAGCGTCCCGCCGTTCCGCTACACCCAAGACGAACTCATCGAGCAGCTCGACATCGAGGACGACAAGATCCGCTCGCTGTTCAAGAACAGCTCCATCGCGTCCCGGCACTTGGTTCTTCCTGCCCGTGACGCCAACGGGCAACTCGAGCCCGAAAGCCAAGGGCAACTGCTTGACAAGCACCGCGAGTGGGGCATCAAGATGGCCGCCGAGGCCATGGACAAGTGCCTGGCAAACACTGGCCGCACCCCTGCCGACGTCGACTACCTGTGCTGTGTCACCACCACCGGTTACCTCACCCCCGGGTTGTCCGCGCGGCTGATGAAACAGCGCGACATGCGCCCGGACTGCGCGCGACTCGACGTAGTCGGCATGGGGTGCAACGGGGGACTCAACGGGCTGGCGTCGGTGTCGGCTTGGGCCGAAACACACCCCGGCAAGCTGGCCGTGCTGATCTGCGTCGAGACATGTTCGGCCGCATACGTTTTCGACGGCACAATGCGGACCGCCGTGGTAAACTCGCTGTTCGGCGACGGGGCCGCCGCGCTGGTGATCAGCACCGATCGGCATCTGGCGCAGTCGCCGCACCCGCTGGTGCTCAAGACCAGCAGCCACATCATCCTGGAAGCGCTGGACGCGATGCGCTACGACTGGGACGGCAACCGGGCCCTGTTCAGTTTCTACCTCGACCCCGAGATTCCCTACGTCATCGGCGCCAACGTCGAAACCGCACTGAGCCGCCTCTTATCTGGCACCGGGCTGGACATCACCGATATCGACCACTGGTTGGTGCACTCCGGAGGTAAGAAGGTGCTCGATGCGCTACGCGTGAATCTGGGCTTGAGCCGCCACGACGTCCGCCACGCCGTGAGCGTGCTTCGCGACTACGGCAATCTCTCCAGCGGGTCGTTCCTGTTCACCCTTGAGCGGCTGAACCGCGAAAACGTCGTCCAGCCAGGCGAATACGGAGTGATCACCACGATGGGCCCCGGCTCGACCATCGAGATGGCCCTCATCCAGTGGGCATGAGGGGACGCAATGATCGAGCCATCCGGGGAGCGCGCCGCCTCCTTCACTCTCCCCGCAGGCGACCTCGCCGGTCGCACAAGGGCTTTGCGCAACTTCATTCGATCCCAAGCGAATGGTTTGGCGGTCATCGACCTGCGCGAGGCCGGCCCGGAGCACCTGTCGCCCGGTGACGGCATCGCCGATGTCAACGGCTGGGAGCGCACACTGCGCCTGATCGAACGCTCACCGGTGACCACGGCGGCCCTGTTCGGGCACCGGGTTGGCGGATGTGCGCTGGAGGTTGGGCTGGCGTGCGACTTCCGCATCACGAGCCCAGGCTCCCAAGTGGTTTGGCACAACGAGGGCGCGGTTTGGCCCAGCACCGCGCTGTTCCGCCTGGTCCAACTGATCGGGCCGGCCCAGACCATTCGGCTGATACTGCTCGGCGAGCCGGTGCACGCCAGTGCGGCGCTCGCCAGCGGCCTGGTCGACCTCATCGCCGAGGACCCCGAGGCCGAGGTGGAGACACTCCGTGCGGCGGTGGCCAAACTGGACGACCTGCGAATCGTCCGGCGGTTGGTCGCGGAAGCCACACACAGCAGCTTCGATGACGCCCTGGGAGCCCACCTCGCGGCGTGTGAGCGCTATTTGCGGCGACGCGGGGTCGACTAGATGACCCACCGAGTTCCCGCCGCGGAGAGGGCCTGGGCCCGACGCAGCCGGCCCACTCCGTGGGACCGGCCCTCGACCGAGGCAGAGCTTCGCCTCACCGCAGCCTGGTTTGACGACCACATCCGGGAGGTGTACCAGTCGCTGATGGCCACCTCCTGCGACGTTCGCAGGCTTCCTGACCTGGTGCGCGCGGCCGGTGACCAGCTGCCCGACCTACTGCCGGATCGGGCAACCAGACAGCACGACGACGAGCTGGGGCCGAGCGAACGGCTCCGGGTGGAGCGCGACCAGGGCCGATTCCTGCGAGCTCTGCTCCGCAACCCGACCACCGCGATCCCGGCGCTGACCGACATGCGCACGCCGCTGCCCGAGTCCGCTGCCCACGCCGTGCAGTTCCAGGCCACCGGTGAGCTCGTGCTGCAGACGGTCACGCTGCGACGCGCGGGCAACGTCGCCGAGCTGACGTTGGCGAACACCATGACGCTGAACGCGGAGACGAACGAGCTTATGCGCGATCTGGAGACGGCCGTCGACGTGGTGACACTCGACGCCGCCACCTCGGTCGGCGTGATTCGTGGCGCCCCAATGGAATACGCGTCGTACGCCGGCAAGCGGGTGTTCTGCGCCGGGATCAACCTCAAGCACCTCGCAGCCGGCAAAATCTCATACCTGGACTTCTTGATCGGTCGCGAGGCCGGGCTGCTGTCGAAGCTGGCGCGCGGCGTGCATGATCCTGAGACCGGGCGCGACGTCGCCCGGCTGTGGATTTGTGTCATCGATTCCTTCGCCATCGGCGGCGGCATGCAGCTCACCCTGGTTGCCGACCATGTGATCGCCGTCGATGACGCCTGGCTGAGCTTGCCCGCCGCCAGCGAGGGCATCGTTCCCGGCGTAGCCAACCTGCGCCTGCCCGGCCGGGTCGGGGTGCGGCTCGCCCGCGAGCTGATCCTGCGCGGGCGCCGTCTGAGCGGCGCCGAGGCGATGCAGGCCGGCCTGGTCGACGCCGTGGTCGGCGCCGCGGATGTGGATGCAACCGTGGCGTCGGTGGCGGCGGCGCTGTCGGAGCCGGGGGTTATGCCCAACAAGCTGATGCTCGCCCACGGCATCGAGCCCGAACATGAGTTCGCGACGTACTTGGCCGACTTCGCCGTCGTACAGGCCGAACGCATGCATGCCCCCGATGTGCGTCGCAAGCTGTCGAGCCGTCAATGACCGGCACTGCACACGCAGGCAAGACCGAAGCCCAGATTTTGGGCGCGATCGGATTTCTCAATGAGGTGATGGCCCGCTACCCGCAAGCCATCTCGTTCGCCCCGGGGGCACCGCTGCTGAACGGCGTTACCCGCGAGCGCCTCATCGCCGCTGTCGACGAGGTAGCCGATCGCTCGAGCGGCGGGGCGCCGGGGTGGGATGCCCTGCTGCAGTACGGCCCCAGCCGGGGGATCATCAACGCTGACCTCGCCCGGGCGCTATCCGCTACCGGCGCCCTCGCTGTGAACGAGTCCGATATCACCATCACCGTCGGCGCCCAAGAGGGGTTCATCCTCGTCCTTCGCGCACTGGGGCTCCATCGCTCTGGAACCCTGGGCATCGTTACCCCAGCCTTCGCCGGCATCCGCGGTGCGGCGACCTTCATGGGTGCTCGGACTGCGGACGTTCTCGAGGGCCCCGAGGGCGTCACCGCGGCCGACCTGGAGGCGGCGTGTGCGCGCGCAGAGGCCCTCGGCGAGCCACTGCGAGCCTTGTACGTCGCACCCGACTTCGCCAACCCCTCAGGGACCGTGATCCCTCGGCACGCCCGGCTGGAGCTGCTGCGCACCGCTCGGGAGCGGCGGGTGCTTTTGATCGAAGACACCACCTACGGCTTCACCGATCCTGACGTCCCGCCGTCCCTGAAGGCTCTGGACGAAAACCGGGTGGTGATCCAGGTCGGCACCTTCTCCAAGGTGTGCTTCCCCGGGGCCCGGGTGGGCTATGTGGTCGCCGACCAGCCCTGGCACGGGTCCACCCTGGCGACCTGGCTGGCCACCCTGAAGAACACCACCACGGTCAACACCTCTCCACTCAGCCAGGCAATGGTCGCGGGCTTGGTGCTATCGGATCCGGCGGCCCTCGCTGAGCGTGAGCGTGTGCTGGCTCAGTCCTACCGCGACAAACGGAACCTGCTGTTGAGCGCACTGGACGACGAGTTCGCCGACGCCACCGAACTCGGACTGAGCTGGAACCGGCCCACCGGCGGGTTCTTCGTCGTGATGCAGACCCGGCGGGACCTCGACCACGCCGCCCTCCAGCGCTGCGCCGCGCACCATCGCGTGCTGTGGACCCCGATGCGTGACTTCTACGCCGGCCACGGCGGCGACCAGAAGCTGAGGCTGTCGTGTAGCCACGTAGCGAGCGACCAGATCAGGGAGGGGATCCGCCGGCTGAGCGGCTTCCTGCGCGAAAGACCGGAAACGCAGGCCAATGAGCACCCGACCACGGCGCATCTGCGCCTGGAAACCGAAAGGCCATGACCAGCAATGAAATTCGTGCTGGCAAGTGATGGCAGTCGCGGTGATGTCGAGCCGTGCGTCGCTGTCGGCCGTGAGCTGCTGCGCCGAGGACACGAAGTGCGCATCGCCGTGCCGCCCAACCTGGTTGGCTTCGTCGAGTCTGCTGGGGTTGCCGCGGTCGCCTACGGGCTGGACACCCGGCTACTGATGCAAGCGCGGCGAAACTTGGCGGGTTCAACGCGCAACCTGTGGAGAATCCGGGATCTGATCAGATTGTGGCGCGAATCGTGGGAGTTCCGTAACCAGTGTTGGCGGGAGATCAGCACGACGCTGGCATCGCTGGCGAACGAAGCCGACCTGCTACTTACCGGCCGGGTGTTCGAGGACGCCGCTGCCAATGTCGCCGAATGTCAAGACATTCCGCTGGCCACGCTTCACTACTTCCCGGTGCGGCCCAACGGTCAGCTGCTGGCCTTCCTGCCGGCGCCGTTGGCCCGCTCTGCCATGATGATGAAAGGCTGGCTAGCTTGGCGCGCGACGAAGAAACTCGAGGAAGCGCAGCGTCGTGAACTGGGATTACCGAAGGCAACAGGCCCCTCGGCGCGACGGATCGCAGACCGCGGATCGCTGGAAATTCAGGCCTACGACACGATTTGCTTCCCCGGCCTGGCGGCTGAGTGGGTGAAATGGAATGGGCGGAAGCCTCCCCAAAGGCCCTTTGTCGGCCCACTGACCATGGAGTTGCCGACGGACACCGACGACGAGCTGGCGTCGTGGATTGCCGCGGGAACACCGCCGATTTTCTTCGGCTTTGGCAGCATGCCGGTCGAGTCTCCGGCCGACACGATCGACATGATCGCCGGGGCCTGCACGGAGTTAGGCGCGCGAGCGTTGGTGGGCGCCGGCTGGAGTGACTTCAGCAGCGTCCCACATTTCGAGCACGTCATGGTGGTGGGGGCGGTGAACCACGCGGCAATCTTTCCCAACTGCCGCGCGGTTGTCCACCACGGTGGTGCGGGCACCACAGCCGCAGGCCTGCGCGCCGGAATCCCCACCCTGATCCTCTGGTGGGCGGGCGATCAGCCGTACTGGGCAGCTGCGGTGAAAAGATTGAAAGTGGGTACCGCCCGGCGCTTTTCGGCCACTACCCGGGAATCTTTGGTCGCGGATCTGCGCCGGGTTCTGGCCCCGCAATACGTCGCCCGGGCCCGCGAGATCGCCACCCGGATGGCCAAACCCGCCGAAAGCGTTGCGGCCGCCGCCGATCTCGTCGAGGATTTCGCCCGCCTGCGGCGTGCCGGCTGATACGCGTGAAACGAGACACGCAGGTATGAGCAGAAGTGACTCAACGTATGACGCCATCGTCGTCGGCTCCGGAGCCTGCGGCTCGTGGGCCGCCAAGGAGCTTACGGACGGCGGCCTCGAGGTTGTTCTGCTCGAGGCGGGCAGGGACCTCGACATCGCCCGTGACTTTCCTGCCGACGCAGCGGTGGGCGCGAACGGGATTGTGGGCCGCGTTAAATCGGCGATTCAGGGCCAGCACATTCAGGCGCGGTGCTCACCCTTCTCCGGGACCACCAAGCAGTTTTACGTCAACGACAGAGAGAATCCCTACACGATGGCGCGGGGAAAAACGTTTCTCTGGTTCAGGGGCCGGCAACTCGGCGGCCGCCTGCACACCTGGTCCAGACACGCACCCCGCATGTCGAATCACGAACTCAAAGCCGCCAGCATCCGTGGAGACGGCCTCGATTGGCCGTTGTCGTACGAAGACCTGGCGCCTTACTACGACATCGTCGAGCGGACGCTCGGCGTCCACGGGACACCCGCAGGCATCCCAAACTGTCCGGACGGACACTTCATCGGGCCCGCGAAAACGACAAAGATCGAAGAAGCGTTCCTGACTAACGTCGAGAAACGACTTCCGGGCGTCCGCGTGACGTACGCGAGAAACGTCCGGTACGACAAGAACCGGGTGCCGCTTCCGATGAGACTCGCCCTGGCAACCGGCCGCCTCGAGATCCGGACTGACGCCGTCGTGAGCCGACTGCTGATCGATGCGCGGTCGGGGAAAGCGACCGGCGTTGAGTACATCGAGCGATTGACAAGGAATACGCGGGCAGTCCGGGGAAAGGTCGTCGTCCTTTGCGCGTCGGCGATCGAGAGCGTGCGGATCCTTCTGAATTCGGAATGCGCGAAGCATCCATCGGGTGTCGGCGGGTCGTGCGGCAACCTCGGTCATTATCTGTGCGACCACGTCGCGTACGCGCAGACCGGCAAGGTGCCTGAAGGAGATGTCGAGCCCACTCCCAATGAGGATGGGTTCGACTTTGCGGTAGCGGGCCTCTACATACCGAGCTTCTGCGAAAAGGAATCGACGAACTTTCCCGGCGGCTACGGCGTTCAGGTCTCGATTGGCCGCGGCAGGCCGATCTGGAGCGTAGGCGCGTTCGGCGAAATGCAGCCCCGATACGAAAATCGCGTGTCGCTCGATCCGACCGTCAAGGACGCATGGGGAATCCCGGTAGCCCGGATCGAGTGCAGTCACTCGCAGGGCGACCTCAATATGGTTGCCCACATGAAGCAAACGCTTCCGGAAATTGCCGCCGCCGGCGGTCTGCAGGTCCACAAGAACCGCCGGAGCATCGCCGTCCTACTGCTGCGGTCCCAGGTCCTCACGAACTACGGCGCCTTGTGGCCTGGGGGCGCCATTCACGAGACCGGCGGCGCGCGCATGGGTGACAAACCGGAAAACTCCGTGCTGAACTCTTTCTGTCAGTGCTGGGATGCTGACAACGTATTCGTCACCGACGGGGCATGCTTTGTCTCCCCCGGCTTCCAGAATCCCACGCTCACGATGATGGCCCTCACAGTTCGAGCGTGTCAGTTCATCGTTCGTGAATATGCCAAGTGCGTGAACTGAATGGACTACGCCAACGTTGCCGGGATCGGCAAGCCGGTCTCTCGAATCGTCTTCGGCACGGACCGATTGCGGGGCCGGCGATTACCGTGGCTGCCCGATCCAAGCTTTGAGCAACAGGCCTTCTCGCTTCTGGATCGGTCATTCGGACTGGGCTGCAACGCATTCGACACGGCGCGCATCTATGGGGATAGCGAACGGACGCTCGGAGCCTGGATTCGGCGACGCCGGAATCGCGACGAGGTTGTGGTCATCAGCAAGGGGTGTCATCCCGGCCGCTTGGGACATCCGCGGCTTTCGCCGTCCGATGTGTCGCACGACCTGTACGCATCCCTAAAGGCGCTCGGCACGGATCACATCGATCTGCATGTGCTCCACTACGACCACCCCGCAGCGCCGGTCGAACCGCTGATGGAATGGCTCAACCGCCACATTGACGAAGGCAAGATCGTCACGATAGGTGCGTCGAAGTGGTCCCACGACCGGATCGCCGGTGCTAACACGTTCGCCGCCGGCAATGGCCTGAAACCGTTTAGCGCGTCCAGCGTTCAATTCAGCCTGGCTGAGTGGACGCGACCTCCGTGGCCCGGCGCCGTCACGGTCGGAGGGGAGGGCCAGCGGGCCGCAAGAGAATGTTATGGACGCATGGGTTGTCGGTGTTCGCATGGTCCAGCCTAGGCCGCGGATTTTTCTCGAATCACTACGATCCCGGGAATCCGGGCGGTAACCCCGTGAGCCGGTGGTGTGCGGCCTATTTCGGCAGCGAAGAGAACATCCAAAAGCTAGAGCGCGCAAACATGTTCGCGCTCCAGCGGCACGTCGTCGTTGCGCACGTCGCGCTCGCGTACGTGCTGTGCCACGTACATGTTTTTGCAGTGGTCGGCTGCACGACGTCTGAGCAGTTCGCGCAAAACGTGGCCGCCCTCTCCCTGAAGTTGGATGACGCTACCCTGAATTGGCTCGCTACCGGTCAGGCCGCCCAGTGAAAATCTCCATCTTGGTGAACACGTGCACGCCATCCGCCACAACAGGTACGAAATGTTAGCGTACCTCATCAAAGTTCCGCGGCCGTTGCAAGCGATCGCGCTCGCAGCCATCGTCTACTTGACGCGGTGCCCTATTGTTCGAAGGATCGTTTCCCTCAGTGAGACACACTCTTTGGGAAAAGGTCTAGAGCAGACAACGACTCCTGGACGCACCGGCGGAGCAATCGGTTACCTGTTCCGAAACCATGATCCCGGGCTATCCGCAAAGGACATCCATCGGGAGGTTTTCTCGGCAGCGCGGTTCAGACAGGGTTACCAAAGCCAAACCGGCCAAGATATGTTTCTGAATCGGTGGTTCTTCAAGAACCGAGGACCGGGATTCTTCGTCGACGTGGGCGCATTCGACGGAACTCTGGGCAGCAATACATCTTTCTTCGAAAAACACCTGCAATGGACTGGTATTGCGTTCGAGCCCAATCCATCCGCGTTCGAGGTGCTACGAGCTACTCGATCCTGCCGCTTGATCCAAGGCTGTGCATACCATCAGGACGGTCAGATTCCCTTCCTTGGACTCTCCGAAAGAGAGCACCGCGAACTTACCAGACTGCGTCCACCTCGCAGCTTGCTGCAGATGATGCTCGACTCGAGCCATGGGGGCGCCATGCTGAGCGGAATACCTGAGCACATGGGCCAATTCGACCGGGTGGAATGGGCAAGCAAGGCGATGAAGCTTGACCAAATTCGAGCGACCGTGCCATGCCATCGTATCGACACCGTGCTCAACGACTGCGGTGTGCAAACAGTGGACTACCTGTCGATCGATGTCGAGGGCGCTGAGCTCGAGGTGCTTCGCGGTATCGACTTCGACAGGGTGCAGGTCAACGTCATCAGCATTGAGCACAGTCCTAGGTTTTCTGAAGTATATGATTTGCTGACGGCGTCGGGCTTCGAGTATCAGGGCCTACTTTTCTTTGACGAAATCTTTGTACACGAACACCCCCGCTACTCTTGGGACGTATAGCCCATCCGGGTCATCGCGTAGTAGGCGCCGCGCCGGGCCATCAGCTCAGCATGGCTGCCATGCTCGACGATCCGCCCGGCCTCCATCACCAGGATTACGTCAGCATCGCTGATAGTCGAAAGTCGGTGCGCGATGATGAAACTCGTGCGGCCGCGGCGCAGTTCGCGCATCGCATGCTTGATCAGCACCTCGGTGCGGGTGTCCACCGAGCTGGTGGCCTCGTCGAGGACGAGTAGCTGGGGGCGGGCGAGAAACGCGCGCGCAATGGTGATCAGCTGCTTCTCGCCGGCGCTGATGTTGCCGGCATCGTCGCTGATCCAGGTGTCGTAGCCGTCGGGCAGCGTCTGCACGAACCGGTCCACGTAGGCGCTCTTGGCGGCTGCGACGATCTCGTCGCGACTGGCACCGGTGCGGCCGTAGGCGATGTTCTCCGCGATCGTCCCAGCGAACAACCAGGTGTCCTGCAGCACCATCCCGATGCGCGATCGCAACGCGTGTCGGCTCACCGTCGCGATGTCCACCCCGTCGATCAGGATTTGTCCGGAGTCGACCTCGTAGAACCGCATCAACAAATTCACCAGTGTCGTCTTGCCCGCGCCCGTCGGTCCCACGATCGCCACCGTGCTACCCGGCTCGGCGACCAGCGACAAATCCTCCATCACCGGAGTGCCGGGGCGGTAGCTGAAGTCGACGTGGCAGAACTCGACCCGCCCGCAGCGGACCTGGCCATTGGGCGACGGCAGCACGATCGGGGTGTCCGGTGCCTCCTCCGGTGCGTCCAGAAAATAGAAGACCCGTTCGGCGCTTGCCATACCGGACTGAAGCGTGTTGTACATCGCCGAAACGTCGATGAGCGGCTGGTTGAACTGGCGGATGTACTGAAAAAAGGCCTGCAGGCTACCCAAGGTGATCTGGCCGGTGGCCACCTGAAGTCCACCGACCACCGCGATGGCCAGATAGCTCAGGTTGCTGATGAACATCGTGGCCGGGGCCACCAGGCCGGACAGCAACTGGGCGCCGAAGCTGGCGCGGTACACGGCGGCGTTGAGTTCGCGGGCCTGCTCCTCGGCCCGCGCTCGGTGCCCGAACGTACTGACCAGCGCGAAGCCGCTATAGGTCTCCTCGATGTGGGCGTTGAGCCGACCGGTATCGGCCCATTGCGCGGCGAACAACCGCCGTGAGCGCCGTGCGATGGTCCGGGTCACCAACAGCGACAGCGGGACAATCACCAGTGCGATCACGGCCAACAGCGGCGACATAGTCAGCATCATCACTGGCACCGCCACCACGGTCAGCACCGAGGTGATCAGCTGGCTGATCGTCGTCGACAGTGCCGTCTGAACGTTGTCGATATCGTTGGTCACCCGGCTGAGCAACTCGCCGCGCGGGCAGGAATCCAAGTGCGACAGGGGCATCCGGTGCACTTTGTGCTCGACGTCGGAGCGCAGCGCCGTCATGGTGCGCTGCACCGTGATGTTCAGCAGGCTGGCTTGACCCCACGCCAGCAGCGCGCCAAGCAGGTATACGCCCAGCGCTAGCAGCAGTGTCCGGCCGACGGCAGCGAAGTCCACTCCGACGCCCGGCCTGACGTTCGTGCCGGACAGCAGATCGGCGAACGTATTGTCACCGTGGGCACGAGCTAGAGCAATCGCCTGCTCCTTGGTGATCCCGGCCGCCAAGTGCCGGCCCATCACCCCGCTGAACACCAGATCGGTGGCATGCCCGAGGATTCGAGGGCCGATCAGGGCAACAGCAACACCACCGACACCAATGGCGATCACCGCCGCGGTCAGCCACCGCTGTGGGGTGAGCCGTTCGACCAGCCGAACGGCCGTGCCGCGGAAATCCTTTGACCGTTCGGCGGTGGCCTGTACCCCGGCGGCCATTGGCTGCAGCGCGCGCGTCATCGGGATCCCCCGGCGGGGACAACCGCCTGCGAGTCGACGAACTCGGCGTAGATCGGGCAGTCGGCGAGCAGCGACTCGTGGCTACCGGAACCAACGACCCTTCCGTCGTCGATCACAATCACCTGGTCGGCTTCAACCATTGTCGAGATGCGTTGTGAGACAATCAGAACCGTCGCCGTCGCGGACACCTCACGCAACGCCGCGCGCACCCGCGCCTCGGTGTGCAGATCCAGCGCCGAGAACGCCTCGTCTAATAGGTAAACCTTGGGCCGTCGGAGCACAGCGCGCGCGATCGCCAGGCGCTGCCGCTGCCCCCCCGAGAAATTGACCCCGCCCTGCGATACGCGCATGTCCAGCCCGTCGGGATGCGCGCTGACGAACCCATCGGCCGACGCGACACGCAGCGCCTCCCAGATCTCGGCGTCTGTGGCGTCAGCGTTTCCATACCGCAGGTTTTCGGCAACGGTGCCCGAGAACAGGTATGCGCGCTGCGGAACCAGTCCGATCGCCGCCCATAGCTGCTCGAGGTCATAGTCACGCACGTCGACACCGTCGACGGTCACCGAACCGTCGGTGACCTCGCAGAGCCGGCAGATCAACGACACCAACGTTGACTTCCCCGAGCCTGTCGAGCCGAGAATCGCTGTCGTGGTGCCGGGCCACGCGGTCAGCGAAACTCCCTGCAGCACAGCACGATCCGCACCCGGATAACAAAACGTCGCCCCCTGCAGGCGGACCATGCCGTTGACCGCCCGCGGGCGCACCGGGCGTTGGGGACTGATGATCGTGGCGTCGGTCGACATCACCTCGCTGATCCGCTCGGCGCACACCGAGGCCCGCGGCACCATCATCAGGATGAATGTCGCCCTGAGCACCCCGCTCAGGATCAGCAAGAGGTAGGACAGGAACGCGATCAGCGACCCCACCTGCATCCGGCCTGCATCGAGACGCAACCCGCCGAACCAGATCAGCGCGACGCTGGACAGGTTGATCACCACAATGTTGACCGGCAGCAGCAATGCCTGCCAGCGCCCGGCCTCAAGTCCGGCTTGCGACAGCGCGCGGTTGGCCTCCTCGAAGCGCTGACGCTCGAGGGGCTCTCGCGTGAACGCGCGGATCACCCTGATGCCGGACAGCTGTTCGCGCATCACCCGGTTGACGTCGTCGATCAGCCGCTGCATGCGGCGGGAGACCGGCAACAGGTGCGACACGATCCAGTAGTTGGCCAGCGCCAGCACTGGGACGCTGATCAGCAGCAGCCACGACAGCCCGAGGTCCTGCCGCATCGCCATGAAGATCCCGCCGATGCTGATGATCGGCGCGGTGATCAGCACCGTGCAGGTCATCTGCACCAGCGCCTGGATTTGCTGGACGTCGTTGGTGGTGCGGGTCAGCAACGACGGCGCACCGAACCGCGCGATGTCCGGCGCCGACAACCCGGTCACGTGGTGAAAGATCGCCGACCGCAGGTCGCGGCCGAAGCCCATCCCGGTGCACGACCCGAAATAAACCGCCCCCACCGAGCACAGCACCTCCAGCCCGCAGACCCCCAGCAACACCGCCCCGAGACGCGCGATCGTCGACGTGTCGCCCTTGACCACCCCATCGTCGATGATGGCCGCGTCGATGGTCGGCATATACAGCCAGGCTAGGCCGCTGACCAGCTGTAGCGCGACGACAACCGCAATCAGCCGTCGGTACGGCCGCGCATACTGCCGCAGCAACCTGGCCAGCATCTGCAAATTCTCGCACCTTCCGGCGGCTGCGCAGGCGGTAAGGCCGCCGTCCGCCGGTCGGTGCAGCCTTGTGTCAGCGACGAGTTGCGGTCAGGGCCCTTCATTGCGGGCCGGTGGGTTTTGACTTGATGGCGAGGGTCGTCGTCCGACGCTCCTCGCCATCAACGGGGATTCCCTAACCCGACGATGAATGCTTCCAGGGCTGCGGCCCTGGCCTCGTCCGCCTGCCGGGCGAGGTATTCATCGATGGCCGACAACGCGACCGCCTGCATCGACCGCCCCTCGGCCTCGGCCTGCCGGCGCAGCGCTTCTGCCTGCTGGTCACCAAGGGCCAGAGTGATGTCCATCGCCCGGATGATACTCCTGAGCAGGTAGTTTTTCGGGGCTCTGACGTCTTCTCGCCGGAGGCTAGGCACTGACCGGTTTGGACACCTTCATCAGCCCCATCATGTTGCCCCCCATGATCTTCGCGATGTCCTGCTGGTCGAGCTCGGTCAGGTCGTCGACGATGCTGAGCGGGTCAGCGAGTCCTTCTGGATGCGGCCAGTCCGAGCCGAACACCACCCGTTCGGAACCCACGACCTCGACGATGTCGACGAACCGGTCCTCCCAGAACGGGCTGATGTAGATGCAGCGCTTGAACGCCTCGATGGGATCCTCGCTGAACGCCTGTGGCATCCTCTTGCAGACGCCCTCGAGCCCCTTGAGCAGGTGCGGCACCCAGTCGGCGCCGCTCTCGATCGATACGATCCGCAGCTCGGGGTTGCGCGACAGCGCGCCGTGGCAGATCAACGCGCCCATCGTGTCTTCGATCGGCCGATGAGCCATCGCCAGCATCTTCAATGCGGTCGCTTGGAACGGCATGGACTCCTCGCCGGGTTCCCACACGCTCATGAATTGGGCGTAGCCGCTGTCGCCGGCGTGCATCGACACCGGGATCCCGGCTTTGACGCAGGCCTGCCAGAACGGGTCGAACTCCTCGGTACCCGGGGAGCGGCTGCCGCGATAGCCGGGCACCGGTCCCGGGCGGACCATCACGGTGCGCGCGCCGCGCTGCACGCACCACTCGAGTTCTTCGAGTGCCCGCTCGACGATGGGCAGGGTGATCACCGGGGTGGCGAAGATGCGCTCCTCGTAGTTGAACGACCAGGTCTCGAACATCCATTGGTTGAGCGCGTGGATGACGTCGTGGGTCAGCTCGGGGTCGTCCTTGATTCGCTCCTCGAGCAGGCTGGCCAGGGTGGGCAGCATCAGCGCATAGTCGACGCCGAGCTCGTCCATGACCTGCAACCGCGGGCCGGGTTCGCGGAAAGCGGGGATCGCCTCCATCGGCTCGCCCATGATTTCGCGGTCGCTCTTGTCGCCGCGGCCGTGACGGAAGTACTCCTCCTGCGCTCCCGGACGGGCCACCACATCGAAGGTCGGGTTCGGGATGTATTTGCTGACCTGGCCGCGGATGACCATCTTGGTGCGCCCGCGAACCTGCCAGTAGTCGATCACACCCTTGCGCTTGTCCGGCAGGAACTTGGTCAGTGCCTCCCGTGTTTCGTACATGTGGCTGTCGACGTCGAACACGGGATAAGGAAGCTCGCGCGACGGCATGGCGATCTCCTCGTAGCAGTCCGGGTGGGCTAGTGGAAGTGACGTTACAACTTCGCGTCCGGCAGTTAGGGCGGATCGCACCGCTCGGGGTTCTTGCGTAGTAAGAAGTTCACCAAAGAGGAGGGATCGCCGTGGAGTCCGACGTCGTGACGCTAACCGGGGCGCGGGTGATTCCCGGGCCGCCCCTCCCCCTGGTGATAGAGCCGGCGACAGCGGAGATCGACGCCGTGGCGTGGGCGACGGCGCACCGCCGCCCGCTCCGCGCCCTTTTGCTACGCCATGGTGGCATCCTGTTCCGCGGGTTCACCGGAGGGTCGGTCGAGACGTTCCGCCGCTTCATCGCGGCGGTATCCGCCGAGCCCCTCCCCTATATGGAGCGTTCGTCGCCGCGCCACGAGGTGGCCGAGCAGGTCTACACCTCGACCGACCACCCCCCGCGCCACCCGATCGCGCTGCATAACGAGCAGTCCTACAACATCACCTGGCCGCTACGGATCTTCTTCCACTGCGTAGTACCGCCGGCCAGTGGAGGCGCCACTCCGGTGGCCGACTGCCGCAACGTCTACCGGCGGATCTCGCCAGCGGTACGGGCACGCCTGGAGGAGCGTGACTACCGCTATGTCCGGCACTTCGGCACCGGCATGGGCCTCAGTTGGCAGGAAGCATTCCAGACCACCGATCGCCCCGCCGTCGAAAGGTATTGCGCCGACAATGACGTCGAATTCAGCTGGGGCTCGGGTGAAGAACTCACCACCCGCCAGCGGCGACCGGTGTCCGCGGCACACCCGGAGACCGGTGAGATGACGTGGTTCAACCATCTGACGTTTTTCAATGTGTCCACGTTGGACCCGATGGTGGCCGAGGCACTGCTGTCCATGGGTAAGGAGAACCTGCCGAACAACACCTATTACGGCGATGGCGCGGAGATCGAGCCCGCGGTGCTCGACGAGATTCGCGCCGCGTATGACGCCGAGAAGATGGCCGTGCCGTGGCAAGAGGGCGACATCATGATGCTCGACAACATGCTCGTCGCCCACGGCCGGGAGCCGTACACGCCCCCGCGGCAGATTGTGGTCGGGATGGCCGAGCCGTGGTCCCGATCTGGAGGTGAAACATCGTCATGAGCTATCGGGAACTGGGCCGCACCGGGATCCGAATTTCCCCGATCGGCTTGGGATGCATGCAGTTTTCCGACACAGGCCAGGTCCCAGCGACATCCATCAGCCCAATCGAGCAGCCAACGGTCGACGAGATCGTCAAGGCCGCGGTCGATGGCGGAATCACTTGGTTCGACACCGCGGAAGCGTATGGTCACGGCAGGTCCGAGCGCGCGCTGAGCAGCGGCCTCACTTCGTGCGGGATCAAGCCCGGCGATGTCACCATCGCGACCAAATGGGCGCCGATTGGACGCACCGCCAAAAGCATTACCCGCACCATCGACGACCGGCTGCGCGCGCTGAGCCCGTTCCCGGTGGACCTGCATCAAATCCATATGCCCTACGGGAGCTTCTCCCCGCTTAGGGCCCAGCTCCAGGCGATGGTTCGGCTGGCTGAAGCGCATAAGATCTGCGCCGTGGGCGTCAGCAAGTTTTCGGCACGCCAGATGGAGCTGGCCCACGCAGAGCTGGCTAATCACGGAATTGCACTGGCCAGCAATCAGGTTCAGATCAATCTGTTGCACCGCAAGGTTGAATGCAACGGAGTTCTGGACACGGCGCGGCGACTGGGCGTCACTCTCATCGCCTACTCGCCCTTACGAAGCGGCATACTGACCGCTAAGTTCCATGACGACCCCGGACTGGTAGCCAAGATGTCGCCAAGGCGTCGAAAGCTGTTCGCCGGCAACCTCGATCGCAGCAAGCCGTTGATCGACGGACTGCGTCAGGTCGCCGGGAAACATTCGGCGACGGTCAGCCAAGTGGCGCTCGCGTGGCTCACCACGTACTATGGCGACACTGTCGTCGCGATCCCCGGCGCTTCTCAGCCGCGCCACGCCGAGGAAGCCGCTGGCGCAATGCGTATCGCTCTGAGCGAGCAGGAAACTCAGACGCTGGCACTGCTGGCTGCGAAAGTCAGCGGTTAGTGTCGATGCTCACTCCGCCCGGCCGCCGAGATGTTCGGCGAGGAAGCGGTCGGCCCGATGATAGAAGTCGAGCCGGTTCTCGGGCCTGGCCAGCCCGTGCCCCTCATTCTCGTACATCACGTACTCGTGCGGGATCCCGCGCTCTCTCATGGCCGCGACGATCTGTTCGGACTCCGCCCTTTTCACGCGGGGATCGTTCTCACCTTGGGCAATCAGGATGGGGATCCTGATGTCGTCGACTTTCGACAGCGGCGAACGCGACCAGAGGAATTCCCTGTCCTCGCCGACTCGCTTGTGCCACATCGCGATCATGGGCTTCCAATACTCGGGGAAGGACTCCAAGAGCGTGTTGAGGTTGGACGGCCCGACCATCGAAATCGCGCACTTAAAGACGTTGGGGGTGAACGTCGCACCAACCAACGCGGCGTAACCGCCGTAGGAGACACCATAGATCGCCATCCGCTGGCGGTCGACAATGCCCTGCGCGACAAGGTGATCCATGGCGTCCAGCACGTCGTCGTGCATCTTGGCGCCCCACTCGCGATCGCCGGCGTTGAGAAAGTGCTTGCCATACCCGGTGGAGCCGCGAAAATTGACTTGGACGCAGAGGTATCCGCGGTTGGCGAGCCACTGCGCCCTGGCATCGAATCGATGGAAGTCGCGGGCCCATGGCCCGCCATGGACCACCAGCACCGCAGGCAGGTGGGTCCGTTCGCCATGCGGCGGGAAGGTGAGATACCCGTGGATCGCTAACCCGTCACGCGACGTGAAAGCGAATGGTTCCATCGGCACCAAGGGGTAGTCGCTGAGCTGTGGCTGGTGGTCGAACAGAAACGTCGCGGTCTGCGAGGCGCGGTCCCACGTGTAGAACTTCACCGGGCTCGAGTCACTGTGGAAAGCCACCAGCCAGGTCGAATCATCGCGGTCCCGATCGCTGATGACCAGATCGCCGGTGTTGAGCCGCTGAAGCGCTTCGATGTCGCTGCGGACCGCGTCGTCGATGATCTGATACTCGAGGCGATCTCGGTACAGCGTCACCGCCTCGATCGCTCGCGTGTCGGGGTTCACCATTGCGTCCACGATGTCGTAGACGGGGTCCGCTGCGATCACCTCGACGGCACCCGTGGCAATGTCGATCTTCACCAGATGCCCCGCGTTCGCGTCGACCGACATCCGCAGGTACATGGCCTTGCCGTCTTTCGTGAAGGCAAGCGGCGCTGTCAATTCCGCATCTTCCGGCGGCACCTCCAGCAACGGCCGCCAGTCCGAAGCGTCGTCGTCGCGCACCATGATCACCGCGCCGCCGTCGGGCATCAGCAGCACGGCGCCGCGGACCTCCAGATCGGCATCGACCACCCAGCCGAGAAAGCCGGGGTTGTCGACGATCTTCTCCAGCGCTCCGCTCGCCAGGTCCAGGTGGTACACGTCGTGCAGCTGCGGGTTGTCCTTATTGATAGCGATCAGCACATCGTTCGGAAAGTCCTTGCAGTGCGCGATGAGTCGGCATTGCACACCGTCGAGCGGTGTGAGGTCGCGCTCGACACCGGTTTCCAGGTCGACGTCGTAGAGCCGGAAGTCCTCGCTTCCATCCTTGTCCCGCACATACATGAGGTGGCGGTCGTCGTGCGCCCACAAATAGTCCTGAACGCCCCGGCCGGTGTCACGGGTCACGGGCCGCTCATTTCCCAAACCAACGTCCCCGACAAATACATTCATCACACCGTCGAGCGGCGCCAGGTACGACAGACGCTTGCCGTCCGGTGAGATGTGCGCCCCCGCCCGCGCCGGATTGCCCATCAGCAATTCGAGCGGGATGAGCTGCACATCGACCATGTCAAGCCTCTCTGCCGATGTTGAGCTCAAATCGTAAGACAAACGTACTCACACCACCCTCCGACACTGCTGTGCCACGACGCCCCCGTACGGCTCGCGATCTCGTCACTGCCGCGGCGAACCAATAGCGGCTCGCAGGCGTCCGCGTGCCCGGTCGAGCCTGCGCGTGGCCTCGGCCGCATCGACGCCGGCGAGCAGCGCGACGATCGCGGTCTTGGCGTGTCCGCCCGCGGCGGCGAGCGCGGCAGTCGCGGCCTGCTCGTCCACACCGGCCGCGTCGCGGACGATCCGCACCGCGCGGCGGCGCAGCTTCGCGTTGGTCGCGCGCACGTCGACCATCCGCGGGCCGTAGGCCTTGCCGAGCGCGATCATCACGCTCGTCGAGAGCGCGTTGAGGACCACCTTCTGTGCCGTCCCCGCGGTCAACCGGGTGGAGCCGGCGAGCACCTCCGGCCCGGTCAGCAGCTCGATCACCAGGTCGGCGGGCGCCTCGCCGCCCGGGTTGTTGACGACCGCGACGGTCAACGCGCCGGCCGCCCGCGCATGCGCGAGCGCCCCGAGGACGTACGGCGTGCGGCCCGACGCCGTGATCCCGACAAGCGCGTCGGCGGCGCTCAGGTCGGCGAAATCGTCGGGGTCGAACGCGTCCTCGGCACCCTCGATCGCCTGGGTCAGCGCCGCGGGGCCGCCGGCGATGACGCCGCGCACGAGGTCGGTGCCGAACGTCGGCGGGCACTCGGACGCGTCGAGCACTCCGAGCCGGCCGGGTGTCCCCGCGCCGGCGTAGATCAGGCGGCCGCCGCGCTCGAGCCGGGCGGCGATTGCCTCGGCGGCAAGGGCGATCCGTGGGACCGCGGTCGCCACGGCGCCGTGCGCCTGGCCCTCGGCGGCGACGAGCAGCGCGACGATCTCGGCGATGGGCCGCGTGTCGAGGTCGTCGAGTCCCGGCCGCACGGCCTCGGTGGCGAGTGTGTCGAGTCCATGCGGGGCGGCGGATGCCTGCACCCGGATGACGTGCGGCGCGTGAATCGCCCCGAGCCGCAGCGCGCCGTCGAGTGCATCGCCGGCGGCGGGGACGAGGTCGAGCTGTTCGCCCAGCGCCTCGGCGCCGGCCAGGCCGCCAACCATCGCCACCGGGCCACTCCCGACCGCGCGGGCGGTGGCGGCCAGCGCCTGTCCGGCGGCACGGACGATCGCCTGCGCCGTCGCGTCGCCCTGCGCAGCCAGGACATCGGGCGCGAACGTCGCGACCCCGGCGGCTCCGGTGAGTTGCGCGGGCCATGTCTCCGGCGCACCGAAGCGGGCGCGGGCGGCGTCGAGCAGCGCGGTGGACGGTCCGCGACCGTCGTGGGCGCGCAGCGCGGCGCGGAGCCCGGCGGCGCCGATCCAGGCGCCGCCGCCCTCGTCCCCCAGCCACGGTCCCCATCCGTCGGCGGTCCGCAGTGCGCCGTCCGCGTCGATGGCGAGCGCCACCACGCCGGTGCCCACAATCAATACGACGCCCGGGCCCCCGTCCAGCGCGCCCGCGTGCGCGATCACGGCGTCGCTGGTCACCGCGACGCGCGGCACCCGCAGCGCGGCCAGCAATGCCTCGCCGAGCGCGCGTGCCACGCCCGGTGCACTGAGCGCCCCGGCGGCGCCTACGATCACCTCGTCGACCGGACCGAGATGGCTTGCGACGGCCACGATCGCCGCCTGGGCAGCCCGCACGCCGTTAGGCGACGCAAGGCCCGGCGCGCCCGCCCCCTCGGCCCTTCGGCCGCCCACCGCGGCCCGGCAGGACGTCTTACCGAGATCGACGGCGAGGATCATCGAACCATCGTTTCACCGCCTGGGGCTTTACCGTTCGTTGCGGGCGAGTTGCCTGCACAACACCTTTTTCCTGAAGGCATGCAGGCGTAGCGTTTCCGCTGTTCGAGGAGACGAACAGGAGTGCGCCATGATACAGCCGGGTTCGCGGTATGGAGACTCGACGCGCGCCAACGATCTCGATCGCGCCGATGTGTGCGCGATTCTCGATAATGCCTACGCGGATGGCGAACTCGATGCCGAGGAACACCGGCAGCGATGTGCCTGGGCAATGTCGGCCAAGACGCGCGGTCAACTTCTTGGCATGATTTCCGACCTCCAGGCACGGCCGCCGGTGTTTTCCCAGCAGTCGGCGATTGCGCCCAAGGTCAATCCAAATCGCAAGTGGCTGATTGGGGCTGGCGTCGGCGCCAGCGTCGCTGCCGTCGCCATTCTGGGCGCCCTCGTCGCCACGTGGCACAGCGGTTCCCGCCCATCGCCGACCGCTCCGGTTGCCGCCCCGGCCGCGCCGGTTGCGGCCCCGCCCCAGAGTCCGAGTTCGGAAAGCACCCGGCCTTTCCTGGCCATCGCCGACCTGGTGAGCATGATTTCTGGGGACTTCCAAGACCAGACTGGCCACGCGCCCGAACGGGTCAGTTGCCCCGGTGACTTGGATGGCCACGTGGGCGCATTCGAGCGGTGCTCGATTGCTGATAACGGCAAGCGCTACACCGCGGACGTGACCGTCACCGCAGTCAACGGCGGGCAGGTCAGCTCGCGCGACACGATCTCCGAGGTGGGATCTCCGCCGCCGGCGCCGCCCAGCCGGCCGTGAAACCAGGCGACCGTATGCGCTTCAACAACATTCGCGTGTTGTGATGAGCTAGTCCTATACATGCACACGTTCGACTACGCGACGCGGGCCGCAATGTCGGCTCGGCGGTTGGTGGGATCAGCCGCCATTAGTTCTTTCTTGCAGCCGTCCGACCCGATCGATGTGGGCGAGGAAGTGCATCAGCACCGCATCGGGTGCCTCGATTTGCGGCCAGTGCCCGATGTCGTCGGCGAGCATGATGACGTCAGGTTCCGGTATGACCTCGGCGTAGCGGCGCGCCATGTGGGCACCGGAGTTGGGGTCGACCGGCCCGTCGATCAACCGCATCGGGACCGCGGTCTGCCGCATGGCGCGCACCCACCGGTTGCGGTGAGTGTAGCGGTCGTTGATGAACCGGCCGACCTTGTGCAGTACCCGGCGTCCATCGTTGTAGTCCAAGATCTGGTTGAACACATCCATCATCTGCCGAGTCGGCTTGGTGTTCGGCCCGAACATCTCGCGCAGCGTCGGTTCGAGGAGCCGACGGGACACTGGATTGCCCTGCACATGACTGAAGAGATCGCCCAACGGGGTGCGAGACATCAGCTTCTGCGCCGCCCTGGGCGTGTAGGCCTCGATGAACATGCCGCCGTTGAGCCAGGTGATCGAGTCGATGCGCCATTCGCCATACGTTTGCTGACCGAACTCGTAACGGGCCAACAGTTCCTGGCCGACGGAATCGCCGATGTCGTGGGCCAGAATGTGCGCGGTGTGGATGTTCAGGTGCGCCAGCAGCGCTTCGTGCATGTCGGCGTGGTCGCCCACCGAGTATTTGTAGGCCACGGGTTTCGCCGAGAATCCCATGCCAAGCATGTCCGGTGCGATGACGGTGAACCGTTGCGACAGTTTTGGCCAAATCGGGGCCCAGTCAAAGGAATTGAACGGGTACCCGTGGATCAGCAGCAGCGGGGGCCCGCTGCCCTCGATGCGGTAGAAGATGTCGAAGCCGAGGTAGTCGAAGTACTCTCCGGAGTCCAGCCAGCGTTTCAGTTCAGCGTCCATGACAGTCATCATCCGCCGACCCGAGTCCGGCTAACCATCGTTGATGAGGTTCGTCAGGAAAGCGGGTAACCGGCCAGCGTCAAAGTCATAAAACCGCGCCCAGTGCGGCTCGATCGAGATGCGCACCATCTGTATGTCGACCGCACATTGCGTTCGAACTCGGCAAGTTGGGGTTCGTCCATCGAACTCCTCGCTGCCGCGAGGTACTCGTCGGTGACGCCGCCGACGGTTTCCTGGGTGGCGAGGCCACGCACCAAGAGGGCCTTCGCCTCCTCTGGAGTGGTGCCGGTGTCGATCGTGAGTGCGACTTTCGGGCGGGACGAAAGCGCGCGGGCTTTCGGCGAGGTCGGTGCCGTGGAGACAACGATGCGTTCGCCGGTCCAGTAGAACCCGACGGGGATGACCCGCGGGAAGCCATCGTGCCCGTTGTAGGCGAGTCGGGCCATAGAGCCGGAGAGCAGCTTCTGCGCGCCGGGGTGGCCAAGCTCTCTAGCCAACTCCTGTTTGTTCATCACACCGGTAGACCTACCCAGCCGAACCCGAGCCGGACACCCACAAACATCAGCCGATCGCAAAAGAGACGACCCCGGATTCCTCCGAACCCCTCTGTACTGCACTAACGTCAGTCGGGCTGACAGTCGGGCTGACAGGATTTGAACCTGCGACCACTTGACCACCGGTCAAGCGGTCATCGGGCTCGGGAACTGCGGCTTTGTGCGTCCTGGCAAAGAGTAGACGGGCCCGTTGCCTAACCTTGG
>Ga0335069_10002501_pt1 | contig 28263 bp, 27 predicted proteins | sample Lox_Sample_11_FD_206714 | JGI IMG/M metagenome (GOLD analysis project Ga0335069, IMG submission 206714) | Soil microbial communities from Loxahatchee National Wildlife Refuge, Florida, United States - Lox_Sample_1.1 | ecosystem: Environmental > Terrestrial > Soil > Wetlands | place: USA...
CCACATCTTGTTCGACGTCCACGACGAGACCGACTGGTATCCGGCGAAGCTCTACACGAACCACAACCAGTGGACGGCCGAGGATCGCTACACGAAGATGCTCGACACGATTCAGTGCCTCGCGAGCGAGACGGGCAAGCCGACCTGGTGCCCGTCGAAGTACTCCGGCTCCGGCAACAACCTCCGTCCGGAGCTGGACAAGTGGGGTGAGCTCAAGGCGATCATCGCGGGAACGACCTCGGTCGTCGCGCTCGCGGGCGGCGACGACGCGGGCTACGGATCGCTCGCTCGCACGATCGACACGGCGGACAACGGTCTCGGCCTCGATCAGGTCTACACGAGCGCGCTCTTCCCGCCGGGCACGAGCGCCGACGGTGCGTGCACGCACGTCATGGATGGCAGCGGCAAGGCGTACCTGATCCACTGCGGAGAAGGGCTCGCCACGGACTCGACCGCGGCGGGGGAGTTCGACGCGCTGGCGGCGCTGACGACGACGTCACCCGGCTGCTTCATGAACAAGGCGACCACGGTCACCCACGGGGTTGCCTTCACCGCCGCGCAGTTCGCGACGATGGCGCAGGACGGGATGAAGCTCACCTGGTCGCCGCAGTCGAACGTGAGCCTCTACGGGACGACTGCCGACATCCCGTCGGCGCGCGCCGCCGGCGTCCTCGTCGCGCTCGGCCCCGACTGGTCGATGGGCGGGAGCGTCGACATGCTCGACGAGATGCGCTTCGCGGACTCCTGGGACAACGCGAACTGGGGTGACTCGCTGACGTCGAAGGACCTGGTCGTCATGGCCACGGAGAACGGCGCCATCGTGACCTCGTACGGTGACCGCCTCGGGCAGATCGCCGAGGGGTACCTCGCCGATCTCTTCGTGGTCCCCAAGGCGGGCGCGACGCCTTACGACGCGATCCTCGCCGCTACGCCGAAGGATGTTCGTCTCACGATGGTCGGTGGCGTCGCGCTCTACGGCGATCCGGCGCTCCAGGCGGCGCGCATCGGAGGGCCGCCGTGCGAGACGCTCGACGTCTGCGGCGCGAGCAAGTTTCTCTGCGTCGCGCTGGCGACCAGCACGAACAAGCTGGACGAGACGTATGCGCAGATCCAGAGCGTGCTCGAAGCGGCGGTCGAGGAGCTCGATTCGATCGGCCAGTCGGAGGCCGGCGTCCCGTACACCTTCGCCCCCATCGCGCCTCTGACCAAGTGCCAATGACGCTCGACAGCGCGGCGCTCCACGCCGCACAGGACCGCGCCGCTGCGCTCTTCCGCGCGATTGAAGAGAAGCGGCTCGTTCGTCCCGGTGAGACCGAGGAGGGCGTCAGTCGTGCGATCTTCGCGCTCGCCGCGTCCGACTTCGGCGTCGAGAAGCACTGGCACCGTCGGGTCGTCCGCTCCGGTCCGCACACGCGAATGCTCTTCCGCGAGCTGCCGCCCGATCGCACGATCGAGGAGGATGACATCGTCTCGCTCGACCTGGGCCCCGTCTTCGGAGAGCTCGAGGCCGATTTCGGACGCACCTACGTGCTCGGGTCGGACCCCGAGAAGGTGCGGCTCGCGAACGACCTGGCTGTCATCTTCCGCGAGTGCCAAGCGCACTACGCGAGCACGCCGGGCATCACCGGTCGTGAGCTCTTCGCCTACGTCTGTGACGCTTCGAAGAAGCGGGGCTGGACGTTTGGTGGGCTCCACGCCGGGCACCTCATCGGGGCATTCCCGTTCTCACGCGAAGAGCGCGACCACGCGCGAAACCGCATCCGACCCGACAACGAATCGCCCATGGACGCACCCGGGCCGAACGGAGAGGCCCGCCATTGGATCCTCGAGGTCCACCTCCTGGATCCGACGGGCGCCTTCGGCGGCTTCTACGAGGAGCTCCTCTAGTTCAGCGTCCGCCCGAATCGGGCCTGGCGAGGGTCTCGAACAGGAACCAGGTGCGGCGCTCGGTCTCGTCGATCCACACCTCGATCAGGCTGGCGGTGGCGATGTCGCGGTGCTTCTCGCAGATCTCGTGCGCCTCGCGCATGCTCGCCGTGAGGGCGGCATTGTCCTCTCGCAACTCGGCCAGCATGTCCGACGGCTCGACGTAGTCCGCGTCGTTGTCGAGGATGCGCTGCATCTTGCCGATCTGGCCGATCGACTTCAGCGTCGCAGCACCAACCTTGCGCACGCGCTCGGCGATGGGGTCGGTCATCGCGAAGATCTGGTCGGCCTGCTCGTCGAGCAGCAGGTGGTAATCACGGAAATGGGGTCCCGTCATGTGCCAGTGGAAGTTCTTGGTCTTCAGGTAGAGCGCGAAGACGTCCGCCAGGATCCGGTTCATCGCCCCGCCCACTTCCCTCGCGGCGCGAGCGTCCAGATCGCTCGGAGTCGCCAGCGCGGCCGACCGCCGCTCGCGCAGCCTCACCATCTTCGCCGAACTCGTCTGCTTCATGGTCGTCGTCCTCCGCGAGCCTAGCTAGCGTCGCTTCCTCCTCGCAGCCAGTGCAGCGAGCTCTGCTCGCACCAGGGACGAACGCCGAGGATTCGTCGTAGGCTGCCGCTGCAGCATGCGCACCGTCGTCGGCGAGTTCCGCCACCTGCACCACGTGCGCGTGTCCAACGTCTACCTGCTCGACGGCGGCCCAGGCGACCGCTGGCTCGTCGACTGCGGCCACTGGAGCGAACGAGCCACGCTTCTCCTGGAGCTGGGTCGCGCCGGTGTGTGGCCGAGCGAGCTCTCGGGCGTGCTGCTGACGCACCGCCACAGCGATCACGCCGGCAACGCGCGCTTTCTGCAGCGATACTTCGGCGTGAAGGTGTACGCCCACAGAGACGACGCGCGCATCCTCGCGGGGCGTGCGCCGCGCGAGCGAATGACACGCAAGGGCGGCACCCACATCGCCCGGGTCATCGCCGAGTTCGAGAATCGGTGGCCGGCGCGCGTCGTATGCGACCACGAGCTGGACGACGGCGAATCCGTCGGGAGCCTCGAGGTCCATCACGTCCCGGGCCACACCGAGGGATCCGTCTTCTACCGTCACGGCGGCACGAGGGCCCTCCTCAGCAGCGACACGCTGCTCACGGCAAAGCCGCCGCTCGTCATCCGCAAAGGCATGTCGCTTCCGTACATCACGTTCTCGACGGACCTGCGGCTCGCCATCGAGTCGCTGCGGGCGTTCCACCGAAGTGGCGTCGACTACGAGCACCTCCTCCCCGGGCACGGACGCCCCCTGGTCGGAGCGGCGAAGCGAGCCGCGCTCGCCCTGCTGGAACGGACTACAGTCTTCCCATGACGCGCGCCGAACGCAGGGCCTCCTTCGACAAGCTGTTCGTCGACGTCTGCGAGGGGCCCGGGCGACTTCCGGCGAACCTGCGCAGGGCCGCCGCGACCGGAGCTGCGCTGCTCGGCGCGGCCGCCGAGGCGCTCACGCTGCGCATCCGCGAGGCGGCGCACCTGGTGACCGACGCGGACGTGGAGGCCGCACGCGCCGAGGGACTCGACGACGACCAGCTCTACGAGCTCGCCGTGGCCACATCGCTCGGCGAGAGCCGGCGACGGCTCGACGCCGTCGGGCGCGCACTCAAGGAGGGCCGCTGATGCGCCTGCGACGTGTCGATCACGGACACTCCTGGTACGTGCGGGCCTTCTTCGGCGCGGCGCGGCTCATCCTGCGCATGGATGCGCCGGACATCATGAAGACGCTGTACTACCGCCCCGGCTTCTTCGGCCTGCGCTTCTCGGCGCTGACGCAGGAGATCATGCGTGGCGAGTCGCCCTGGACCGTCGGCGAGCGCGAGCTCTTCGCCGCATACGTCTCGGCACTCAACCAGTGCGTCTTCTGAACGAAGGCGCACGGCGCGGTCGCGTCGAAAGCCCTGGCCCCCGAGACCGTCGAGACGGCGCTCGCAGATCCGCATGACGGCAAGCTCGATCCCAAGGTGCGCGCCACGCTGACCTTCCTCGAGACGCTCGTGCGCAGGCCGGACCGTCTGGGCAAGGCCGACATCGACCGCCTGCGCGAGGCGGGCGTCTCGGACGAGGCCATCGAGGACGCCGCCTTCGTGTGCGCCCTCTTCACGACCTACAACCGCCTCGCGGACACGTTCGACTTCGCGATCCCGCCGGACGCTGGATTCCAGGCAGCCGCGAAAATGTTGCTTGGCCCGGGCTACGGCTTCCCGCCGCCGATAGCATGGCTCGCGGCGAGCGATCGTTGAGCTATGCTGCGCGCGTTTTGCCATCAGCGCGCTGCGCCTCGATCCTCGCCCTGTGTCTGACCGCGTGCGCCACGGGCGACGACAGCGCGGGAGTGTCGAACGACTTCGATGCATCGACGGAGCCGGACGCCGGAGACGCCGCGGGTGATGGAGCGTCGGGAAGCGACGGATCCGGTAGAGGCGATACGGGAAGCGACAGCGGCGCAGCTTCGGATACGGGCGCGACGCAGATGGATTCCGGCGGGACCGGGGGTGACACGGGTAGCGTGATGGACTCCTCGTCCGACGTCGGCGTGCACGACGCGCCGTCCGAGACGACGACGGGATGCCCCGGCCACGGCACGACCGGCACGCTCGTGACCTTCGACCTGTCGGCCCAGACCGGGAGCGAGGCCAGCGCCCCGGCGAGCAACATGGCGGCCGGCATCAGCGCGGGTTCCCTGACGCGAGCTCCGGCGCTCGCCGCGGTGTCGGGCGCGGGATCCATCAACTCGAGCGGATGGGGCACCGGCTCGACGGCCGACCCGACGCGCTACTACACGTTCACGGTGACGCCGGCCGCCGGCTGCTCGGTCTCGCTCACGTCGCTCGCGCTCAATGTCCAGGCGTCAGCCACGGGACCGACGAAGGGCGACGTCGCCACCAGCGCCGACGCGTTCGCGACCCACAGCACCTCGTTCGCAGGAACCTCGACCCCCACGGCCACGCTCTCGGTGACCTCGGCCACCGGTGCGATCGAGATCCGCGTCTACGGCTACGGCGCCTCCGGCAGCGGGGGCACCTTCCGCATCCAGAACACGGTGACCCTATCCGGATCCATCCAGTGATCCCGGCTCACCCGCCTCCCGCGTCGCGCGGCGGGGCCGGCGTTTTCCCCTGCGGGATGCAGCACGTCTCGTTGCCCGGACAGGGGTAAGGCAACGACTCGCCGCATACGACGTCCGAGCCACTGCACTCGCCGCCGCTCTGGACGCACGCTTCACCGGGCTTCGCCGAACCGTCGTCGCATCCCGCGCAAAGCAGCGCTGCCGGCAGCGCGAGCGCTGCGATCCACGTCCGGAGCCATTGCGTCATCGAAACCAGTGTGCCTGACGCCGACGCTCCGAGCCTCACATCTTCGGGACACCGGATGCCCACTGGCTCCACCGCGAAACGATTACCTGGATGACCGGCTGCGCTGCATGAGCCAGGTTGCTCGTGGAAATCCCCAGGCCGCCCGAGTTCAGAGAGCCCAGCAGGCACGCGGAATCGCTCTGCCCCGGATACGGCGCCGCGAAGTCGGATGCGGATCGAAGCAGCGCGACGCGGTGCATGTCGACGGCACCGGCGGCGGCCCCGCGCGTGAGAACCTCCAGGGTCGCGTTGTCCTCCTGCGCGCTCATGCAGAACGTGCCGGCGCCCTTGGTCATCAACTTCGTCCAGTCACGCGCTCGCTGCTCGAGGGCAGTCCCGGCAATCCAGGTGTCTGCGGAGGCGACGTCGCACTGCGTGACCTGGGGCGGCTGGTTCGCGGGAGCCGACGTGTAGTGCGCGCGGGTCGCCACCGCCTGGGACGAGTCGTCGAGCTTCGCGTTCTTCGAGAGAGCGAGAGCCGCTTGCAGGAAGCTCTCGTCCAGCTGAAAGACCTCGGTCCCGTAGGTGGTGGTCGGCGCCTGCTGAGGCGCGGTCGCCCCCGTGCCGAAGTAGCCGTACGGCCAGCCGGCGGGCATCTCGCGCGCGTCAATCTCGGACGCGATGCCGATGTCGACCGCGTATCTCGCCCACGCCGCGGTGCCGAGCGTACCCTGCGCGGCGTCGATTCCTGCGATGCCCGCGATGATGAAATACGTGTGCCGCAGGTCGAACGCCGGCGAAGAGAGGAGCACCGTCATCGACGTGGCGGCGTTCGCGTAGCCCATCCCGGTGGTGACCTCGCAGACGTCGTCCGCGTTGCAATGCACGTTGGGGTCGCCGCGCGTCAGGCCGGTGACCGGCACACTCTCGTCCAGACCGAGCGCCGACCGGAACGGCGGACCCTCGAACGTGGACATGTTCACGATCATCACCTTGACCGCGCGAGCGACTCCGGCGTCGCCGGATTGCGCGGAGCTCGAAGCACCCCCGCTCGACGAGCCGCACCCGGCCACGGCGAGCGAGAGCGCAGACGCGAGCACGAATGCGCAGGTCCTCATTGCGGCACCCCGCCTTGCCAGTGCGTCCAGTCCGAGACGATGGCATCGACGACCGCCTTGCCTGCCTGCGCGAGGTTCCCCGTGGCCGACGGCACGCCAGCCGCTCCGCACGAAGTCACCGCCTCGAACGCCGACTGCCCGGCCGGCGGTCGGTCGAAAGAGGACGCACCGTGCACGACGGCGATGCGCGTGCTGTCGACCAGTCCGGCGCTGGCCCCGCGGCTGAGCGCCGCCATCACCGCGTTGTCCTGCGCTTGCCGCGCGCAGTACGTGTCCTGCGTGCCCGTGACGAGCGCCATCCACGCCGTCGCGTGAGCGCCGAGAAGCGCCCCTTGCCACGCCGTGTCCGTCGTGAGCGCGTCGCATTGCACGACCGATGGCGCCGCCGTCGCGGGCCCCGAGGCATAACCTGCGCGACACGTCTTCGCGCCGCCGTCATCGGCGAGCGAAGCGACCTTCGAGAGCCCCGCGGCCTTGCCGGCCAGCGTCGGCGACAGTGTGTACGTCTCGGTCCCGAAGAGGCCGAGCGGCACGTCGGTGGGGCTCGTCGCGTCGATGCCGAGGTAGCCGGTGGTCCATCCGCTCGGCAAGGAGCGCGCGTCGACCTCCCACGCGATCGCGCCGTCGACGACGCGCGAGGCCCAGGCGATCGATCCCAGCGTGCCCTTGGCGGGATCGATCGCTGCCAGGCTCGCGACCAGGAAATACGTGTGCGACAGGTCGAATGCGCCGCCGAACACGGCCGCCGCGACCGACGCCGCGGCGTTCGCCTTGCCCACTCCGGTCGTCAGGAGACACACGTCGTCGGCGTTGCAGTGGACGACGGGATCCTTCGGGTAGGAGCCGGCTACGGGAACCGACTGCGTGAGGCCGAGCGCGGCTATCCACGGTTGCGCCTCGGCGGTGGACGCCGTGACGACGAGCACCTTCGGCGCCCTCGGCGGCTGCGAGGGCGCTCCATCGACGGTCGCCGCCGAAGCGGTGACCGCTGCCGTGGCGAGCACGGTCCAGACGAGCCGTCGTTTCACGCCCGCCTCGTACCATCACCCTCGCAGCGACGACGGTGCTCCGACCGCAATCGTGGCTCCAATGAGACGCGACCCACGATGCCTCGCGCGGTGTGCTGCGGGGCAACGGGATGACGCCCTTCCGCATCGCTCTCGCGAACCTGCCGTTCCCAGGGAGCCCGCAGGAGTCCGTGGCGCGCGGCGAGGAGGCAATCGCAGAGGCGGGTTCGGCCGGCGCGGGATTGATCGTCTTCCCCGAGTGCTACGTCCCCGGCTATCGCGCACCGCACAAGCACGTGCCCCCGCCCGACCGAGAGTTCCTCGAGCGCGGTTGGAGCGCTCTGGCCTCGGCATGCGTCAAGGCGAAGGTGGCGGCCGTCATCGGCACCGAGCGAGTCGTCGACTCCGAGGTGCGGATAGCGGCCCTCGTCATCGACGCCGGCGGCGTCCAGTGCGGCTTCCAGGACAAGGTGCAGCTGGATCCGTCGGAGGAGCCGTTCTTCACGGCTGGCACCGGACGCCGTCTCTTCCGCGTCGGCCCCCTGACCTTCGGGATCGTCATCTGCCACGAGGGATGGCGCTATCCGGAGACGGTTCGCTGGGCCGCCTTCCGGGGAGCGCAGCTCGTCGTGCATCCACACTACGACTGGGGCGAGCCCGGCGCGTTCCAGCCGTCGTCGTTCGCGGACCCGCGCGGCACGTTCCACGAGAAGGCGATGCTCTGCCGGGCGGCCGAGAACACGTGCTGGTTCGCCTCGGTCAACATGGCGACCGCGGGATCGTCGACCACGTCTGCGGTGATCCGGCCCGACGGATCGGTCCTCGCCTACCAGCCGTATGGGCAGCCGGGCCTGCTCGTCGCCGACATCGACCTCGACCTGGCAACCCGCCAGCTCGCGGCGCGCTTGAAGCCCGTCGAATGGATCGAACGGAGAACGAGATGAAGCCGAACCTCAGCGAACCATCTCGGCCCAGCGGTCCTCGTGCCCCGTAGTCACCAAGACTCGGCCCCAGACTTGCGTCTACCTCCAACCCCACGGCGCTTGCCGCGGTGACTGGAGAGGTCGAGATGACCACTTCCCGCGACGTGATGAGCATGGGCCCGACCACCATCTCGGCCGACGCGTCGATCGCGGACGCCGCGCGCCTGCGCTCGAAGCTCGACCTGCGGCATCTACCCGTGGTCGATGCTCAGGGCAGCTTGGTCGGCATGCTGAGCGATCGCGATCTCAGGCGCATGTTCGCGCCGTTCGTGGTCCCCGAGATGGGCGTCGGAGAGCCGCTCGCCGAGCACGTGAGGGACATCATGAGTGCGGACGCGCTTTCCGTCGGACCCGAGAGCGATCTGGCCGATGTGGTGGACCTCATTCTGGAGAACCGCATCGGAGCGGTGCCGGTGGTCGATCAGCTGGGCCACGTGGTGGGGATCGTGAGCTACGTCGACGTCCTGCAGGCGCTCGCGAAGGCAGCGCACGAGGGGGCGCGGGCCGAGGACATCATGACCAAGGACCCGAGGACCATCGACGTGAACGCCACCGCCGGGGATGCCATCGAGGCGCTCCAGTCGATCGACGTGCGGCACCTGCCCGTCGTCGACCGGCAGGGAGAGCTCGTGGGCATGGTGAGCGACCGGGATCTCGGGTCGTGGGCGCGCCAGTTCAGCGAGGGCGAGGATGCGCTCCGGAGCATCGAGACGCTGAGCACCGTCGGGGTCGCCGACATCATGAGCAGCGACCCCGCGTGCGTCGAGACGGACGCCGACGTGGACGAGATCGTCGAGACCATGCTCGACCGCAAGGTGGGCGCCTTGCCCGTCGTGGATGACCAGGATCGGGTCGTCGGCATCGTGAGCTACGTCGACTTGCTCCGGGTCTTCGCTGGGTGACGTGAGTCAATCCGCGAGAACCACGACGAAGTACAGCTCACCGCCGGGATTGACGATGCCCACGCCCGCCCGGTGCCAGTCCGGGGAGAGGAGCTGGTCGTGCTCGGACTGGCCGGGTCCCCCACGCAGCATCACCGAGAGGATCGTGTCCACCTGCTGATCGACGGGCATGGGCCACATGCCTTCGCCAGGACCGTACAGGTCGGCGCAGCGCGACGCGCATGCGATGCGAGGCAGGTCGTAGTGGTCGTGCCGGTATCGCTCCGCGCGACGCTGGGCGAAGTCATCCAGCTCCGCATCGGGCGCGACCGCGTCGATTCCCTTCTGTGCGCGCAACCCGTTGATGAACCGGCGTGTGTAGTCGCGGATTGCCGGGACGTCGCCCGGATCGATGCTCGGGGCCGGATCGGCGGAATCTCCGCGCCGATCGTAGGCCCACCCGTAGCAGCGGTGGATCCCGTAGGGACAGGGGCCCTCGGTGGGCGACGCTCGGATCGCATCCGCGACCTGCGCCTCCTGTAACGCCGTCACGCTCGCCGCGAGGGTCGCCTCGCGGACGGCGGCGGCAACCTTGCTGTCCTCGGTGCACTGCCCCGCTTCGGGGCCTACGGGAGGCAAGCCGCAATCGATCTTCGGATATCTCGCTCTCTCGGCGCACGCGCTGAACGCGAGCACGGCGACCGGGAGGATCCCCCAACGGCGCATGCGAGCGTGCAGTCGCATCCGTCGTGCCACGGCGGATCCCCGTGCAGTTCGGCCCGAGCGCCGTCCCCCCCGGGGGGCAAGCGGATCGCGGTCGGCGTGAACGAGCATCGGTACCCGGCGTTCGCTGTAGAGTGATCCCATGCGAGCCGCCCTTCTTCTCGGTAGCCTCCTCCTCGGCTGCGGCGGTTCGACCACGAGCCACTCGCCGGACGCGTCGGCCCCCGAGGACGCGAGCAAGAACGACGCGCCGGCGGACGCCGGGGCGGATGGGTGCAGCCCGGGCACGGCGGTCCCGACGTACGACTGCGACGCCGAGGGGCCGGACGCGAGTGGCTGCCCCGCCTGGGGCTCGCAAGGCGGACCGCCCTTCTATCCGCAGGGCTGCCAGGTCACGACGCCGCCCATGCAGACGAACTTCGGCTGCGCGCCGCTCATGTGCCCTTGCACGGCCGTCCCCACGATCGACGGGGGCAGCAACTTCGCCTTCACCTGCCCGCTGTAGCGAAGCGCCCTCTCTACGACATCGGAGCCAGCGCGCGGCGTTGACATCGCGGTGACCGTCGCGTGCGCGCGAGCTGGATCGTCGGACCCGCGACGATTCCGATCACACGCTCGTTGTTCGACGCGGATCGACGGAACGGCACTCGTCGCGAGAAAGATCGTCTGCTCACGGAAGCACGCGAGTTGCTCCGAGAGAACAGCGTGCGATTCGTCGGCGCACTGGCCTCGCTGTCGATTTCCGGTCTCGCCGTCGGATGCACCCTCATCAGCACACCCGAGGCCACCGGCATGCATTGGAGTGGTACGAGCAGCTCCTCGGCCGCGGGTGGGGAATTCAACACGGGCGCGGTCGTCGAGGACTTGAACGGGTGGGCGTTCAGCACGTCGTCGACGTTCACCCACGCCACCAAGACCGCCTACGCCTCGAAGGCCGCTCAGAACGCGTGGGTGCAGGAGTGGGTATCGGCCGACGTGTACGCCGCGTACTCGAGCATCAGGCCCGACACGAGCGGCTCGGGGGTGGTCCTTCCTGTCGGCACGACCATCGTTCGCGCCGTGTACGACGCACAAGGGCAGCCAACCGAGCTGACCGTCATGGTGAAGGCACCGGCCGGGTACAACCCCGACCTCGGCGACTGGTGGTTCGCGCTGGCCGACGCCAATGGCGTGCCCGTGATGACCGACGGGGGCGTCATGATGGGTCGACTCACCCAGTGTTACTCGTGCCACCAGCCGCGAAGCGCCGACGACTTCCTGTTCGGCGTCCCGATGGACGATCGCCCTTGAGGGGGCGTGGTAGCCTTTCTCTCGGGGCTCCGTGAGCGCGGGCGGACTTCGTCGGTACTCGGTCGTGGGCTTGTGCATCGCGGTCTCCACCGCGGCGTGCACATTCCTCGAGCCGCTCGACGGCCTCACCAAGGACACGAGCTCGCAGGAACACGCGGAGGGCGGAAGCGAGTCGGGGGCGGCCGACGCGGGAAGCGACGCAGCTGCCGACGTGACGAACCCCATGGATGCCCACGGCGAGTCGTCCGCGAACGACGCGCCGCCGCCGCTCGACACCGGAGGCCCGCCTCCCACGGACGGAGCGTCGGACACGTCGACGCTGGGCTTCTGCCAGACCGGCACCCACTTCTTCTGCGCCGACTTCGACGAAGGCAACGTGGACGCCGGCTGGTCCGTCGTGACGCCCGGTAACGCGGGGGATCTCGCGCTCGACACGCAGACGTACACGTCGGCGCCGGCCTCCGCGCAGCTCGGGGGCGACCAGAACGCGAGCGCCGCGCTGACGAAGTACCTCTCCCCCACCGTGCCGGGGCACGTCCACGTCGAGCTCGACGTCATCGGATGCGCCGTGCCGAGCGCCGGCGTCGTGTCGCTCGTCAACGTCGGTCAGGATTTGCCGGGCAACACCGCCGAGAACGTCCTGCGCGTCCAGTCCGACGGCTCCACGGTGTTCATCGCCGACCAGTACCCGGGCGACGGCGGAGAGGTCTACAACCGCTACGTCCTGCAGAGCGGCCTCTCGACCACGTCGTGGACCCACGTGGCGCTCGACGTCGTGCTCAGCGAGACCAACGGCTCGGTGACCCTGAGCTTCGGTGGGACGCAGGTCCTCTCCGTCAGCGGTATCCCGACGTCGAGCGCGAACGTGACCGACACTTACGTGGCGATCGAGACGCGCACCTTCCAGGTGACCGCCGCCGAGACGGCCTCCTTCGACAGCGTCACCGTGGACCTGCCGTGAACGCCGCGACGAAGTCGCGGTGGAGCCCCAGCGCCGCATCGGAGGCGAGCTGGCTCGGGCGATAGCCGCTCGCCATGGCGCGGACGGTGATCACCCGCCCGTCGACGTCGAAGTCGATGCGCCATTCCTTCAGCGCGAGCCGGTACCCGGCGCCGTGGCGGCGGATTCGGCGGTACGCATGCGGCTGCGGGCCGAGCGCGAGGGCCTGCTCGATGCCCGGGCGAAGGACGACACCGCGCGCTTCGAGCCACGCGAGCTGCGCGAGCGCCTTCTCCCCGAACTCCACTTGCCATGCGGGCGCCGGATCGCGTGGCTCGAGCCAGCCGCTGTTCGCGTCGGGGCGGGCGTCCGCGTACGGGACGTACGGCTTGATGTCGAGCACCGGCGTGCCGTCGAGCAGATCCAGCTCGCGCACGTGGACGACGAGCCCCTCGACCCGCTCGATGCGCACGCAGCTCAGTCCGATGGGGTTCGGCCGGTGAGGCGAGCGCGTCGCGAACACCCCCTGTTTCTCGGTGCTCCTCGGCGGCTGCACCTTGGGAGACCACCCGCGCCCTTGCGCCACGTTCTCGTGGAACACGAAGAGGATCCACGCGTAGTCCCACGCGTCCAGGCCCTCGAGGGCGTCCTCGAAGCCCCGGCCGGGCAGGAGCTCGATGCGCCCCGGGGCCCCGCCGGGCGCCTGCCGCGGCGCCTCCATGCGCTCGGTGAACGGGGAGCGCACGAAGCCGATGGGCTCGAACGGGTACTGCATCCGCGCGGAGCATAGGCTAATCCTTCGGCTCCCGATGGCCGCGACCCTACCCTTGCTGCTCGAGATCGGCGCCGAGGAGCTCCCGTCGTCGTTCGTGGACGCCGCCCTGGCGGCCCTGCCGAAGATCGCCGCGGAGGAGCTGGCCAAAGCGCGCCTGTCTCACGGCGCCGTGCGCGCGCTCGGCACGCCGCGCCGCCTCGCGCTGATCGTGAACGACGTGGCGACCAAGCAGCTCGACCTCGACGAGGAAGTCATCGGCCCGCCCGAAGCAGCGGCGTTCAAGGACGGCAAGCCGACCAAGGCCGCCGAGGCCTTCGCGGCGAAGCTGGGGATCGGCGTCGAGGCGCTCTCGATCGTCGAGAAGCAGGCAGGGCCGAAGCAGAAGGCTGGCCGCTACGTCGTCGGCCGGCGCGCCGAGAAGGGGCGCGCCGCGATGGAGCTGCTGGGGGACACCCTGGCGCGCGTCTGCGCGACCATCCCGTTCCGCAAATCGATGCGCTGGGCCGACCTCGATGCGACGTTCGGCCGCCCGGTGCAGTGGATCGTCGCGTTGCTCGGCGAGGAGGTCGTGCCCGTCGACTTCGCCGGCGTTCGCAGCGGGCGCGCGTCGCGCGGCCACCGTTTCCTGGCGCCCGCGACCTTCGACGTGCGCGCGCCTGGCTCGTACGTCGAGCAGCTCCGCGAGCGCCACGTCCTCGTCGACCGCGAGGATCGCACGCGCGTCATGATGGAGCGCGTGGACGCGGCGGCGCGCGCCGCTGGAGGCACGTACGACCGGGCGCAGATCCTCGTCGACGAGAACGCGTCGCTCGTCGAGGAGCCCGGAGTCGTCACGGGGTCGTTCGACCGGGCGTTCCTCGCGCTGCCGGCGGCGGTCATCCGCGCCGTGGCGCGCGGGCATCAGCGCTACTTTTGTGTGGAGAAGCCGGGCAACCAGGACGAGCTGCTCCCCAGCTACCTCGCCGTCGTGAACACGGCGAACCGCCCGGACCTCATCACCAAGGGCACCGACCGCGTGATGCGCGCGCGCCTGGCCGACGCGCGCTTCTTCTGGGAGGAGGACCAGAAGCAGCCGCTCGACGCGCGCTACGACAAGCTCGGGGGCATCGTCTTTCACCATCGCCTCGGGACGGTGAAGGAGAAGGTCGAGCGCATCGAGCGACTCGCCTCGCTGGTCGCGGATCTGCTGTCGCTCGACGGCGTCCGCAAAGCGGAGGTGACGCGGGCCGCGCGACTCTGCAAGTGCGACCTCGTGACGCTCATGGTCGGCGAGTTCCCGGAGCTGCAGGGACACATGGGCCGCGCGTACGCGCTGGCGCAGGGCGAGGCCGGCGAGGTCGGCGACGCGGTGCGCGATCACTACAAGCCCGTGGGCGCACAGGACGACGTCGCGACGAGCGACGTCTCGGCGGTCGTGGCGCTCGCGGATCGGTTCGACACACTCGCTGGCTGCTTCGCCGTGGGGCTCGCGCCGACGGGCGCCGCCGATCCCTTCGCGCTGCGGCGCGCGTGCATCGGTGTGCTCCGTACCCTGCTCGACCGGGGGTATGCCGAGCTCTCCTTCCCGGATCTCGTGGGCCTCGCGTACGACGGGCTCGCCGGGAAGAAGCTGGACCTCTCGCGCGTCGAGACGGTGGCGAAGCTCGAGGAGTTCGCGACCGAGCGCCTGCGCGGCCTGCTCGCGAGCGCCACGAGCACCCAGGTGGCCGACGCGGTGCTCGCCGGCTCGGGCGAGGCGGCCCTCCGCAACGCGGTCGCCGTGCTCGCACGCGCCAAGGCGCTCCAGGCCGTGGTGGACGCGAAGGAGCCGTGGCTCGACAAGGCGAAGATCGTCTCCAAGCGCCTCGCGGGCATCAGCCGCGAGGCGCAGCCGGTGCTCCACGCTCCGGCCGACTTCGGCGGCAGCGCGAAGAAGGACGACGCGGTGATCCAGCGCCTCGTGCACGACCTCGACGCGACGACCGGCGCCCTCACGAGCGAGCAAGCCGTGCGCGCAGCGCTCGTGAAGATGGGGAGCGTCGCCACGGAGCTCGATCGCATCTTCGTCGAGACGCTGGTGAACGACCCGAACGACGCGCACACGAAGGTGCGCCTCGAGACGCTCGCGCACGGAGCCCAGTCGATGCTCCGCATCGCCGACTTCTCGAAGCTCGGCTGAGACCCTACGCACGCAACGCATGCCGACGCTCGTCACGATCCCGTACAGCCACTTCTGCGAGAAGGCGCGCTGGGCGCTCGACTGGGCACGCGTGTCGTTCGAGGAGCAGGGGCACGTGCCGGGAATGCACCTGCGTGCGGTCGCCCGTGCCAAGGGGAAAGCGGGCAGCGTCCCGGTGCTCCTGCTCGACGGCGACGGAGTGCTCGACGACTCGCCGCAGATCGTGCGCTGGGCCGACTCGCGCGCCACGAGCGACCGCAAGCTGTTCCCGAGCGGCGGCAAGGAGCTCGACGAAGCGATCGCGCTCGAGCGCCACCTCGACATGAACTTCGCGCCGCATACCCGGCGCTGGGTCTACTTCCACATCTTGCCGGACCGCGCGCAGACGCTCCGGCTCTTCGGCATCGCGACGCCTCGCGGGGAGCACACCCTGGCGCGCCTGGGCTTCCCGTTCCTGAGGCGAATCATGCGCTCGCGGATGAGCATCGACGAGGAGAATTCGCAGAAGTCGTACGACCGCATCCGCGCCCTATTCGACGAGATCGACGCGCGCCTGGCCGACGGGCGGCCGTACCTCATGGGCGACCGCTTCGGCGCGGTGGACATCGCCTTCGCCGCCTTTGCCGCGCCGCTCCTCCACCCGCCCGAGCACCCCTACCAGCAGGTGCCCCTCGATGTGCTGCCCCCGGCCCTCGCGCAGGAGATGCGCGAGCTCCGCGAGCGACCGGCCGGCGCCTTCGCCCTCTGGACGTACCGCGAGCGCCGCCGCGTGCAGCATTGACCGGACGCGCCTGCGGCCTCATCTTTCGGGGACCGTGCTGCGTCATTTCCTCCTCGGCAAGGTGCACCGCGCCACCGTCACGCGCGCAGACCTCGACTACGTCGGGTCGATCACCATCGACCGCACGCTGATGGAGGCCGCCGGTTTTCTCGAGAACGAAAAGATCGACATCTACGACATCACCAACGGCGCCCGAATCGCCACGTACGTCATCCCCGGCGAGCGCGGCTCGGGGGAGATCGGCATCAACGGGGCCGCGGCGCACCTCGTCAAACCGGGGGACCTGGTGATTCTCGCGAGCTACGGGTGGCTCGACGCCGCGGAGGCCGCGGCGCACCGCCCGCGCATCGTGCACGTGGACGGGCGCAACCGGATCGTGACGCTCGTCAACGAAGAGCGAAACCCGGCTGCGCCCGGGGCGACAGCGAGCTAGGCTCCCGCGCGTGGGTCGGGTCGCGAAGGGGCTCCTGGCAGGCGCGGTGTGGGCGTCGCTCACGGTCGCCGCGTGCGGCAGCCGCACGGGCCTCCTCGGCCCCACGCCGGAGCACGACGCATCGCTCGACGTGGAGGACGCCCCCTTCGACGTGATGATCGAGTCGGGCGAGGAGTCCGAGGGCATCACGCCCTTCTGCGTCCCGCGCACCTGCTCCGAGATGGGGTGGAACTGCGGCGTCAACGGCGACGGCTGCGGCCACTCGATCGACTGCGGCACGTGCCCCGAGCCGGAGATCTGCGGGGTCAACGGGTTCAGCAAGTGCGGCGGCGGCTTCGGCCTCGGACCGGACGGCGCCCCGCTCTGCACGCCCGAGACGTGCGCGTCGCTCAACCTCAACTGCGGCCCGGCGGGCGACGGCTGCGGCGGCGTCATCAACTGCGGAGTGTGCGCTGCACCCCTCATCTGCGGTGGTGCGGGCACGCCCGGCCGGTGCGGCTCCTCGTGTTCGGGGCTCTGCCAGCAGCAGGTGCAATGCGAGTCCGGCACGACGACCGTGAGCGGCACGGTCATCGCGGGCACCCTGCCGCAGTTCGGCACGCCGGATCCCATCTACGACGCCGTGGTCTACGTGCCGAACGCGAAGGTGCAGCCCTTCGTCCCGGGCGTCGCGTGCAACCAGTGCGGGCAGGAGATCTCCGGCGTCCCGCTGGTCGAGACGAAGACCGGGCCGGACGGAACGTTCGTGCTGCAGAACGTGCCCGTCGGCACGAACATCCCGCTGGTCATCCAGCTCGGGCGCTGGCGGCGCCAGGTGACCATCCCGAACGTCGCCGCCTGCATCAACACGCCGCTGACGCAGGACCTGACGCGCATGCCGCGCAACCAGAGCGAGGGCGACATCCCGCTCACGGCCATCGCGACGGGCTCCGCGGACGCCATCGAGTGCGTCCTCATGAAAATGGGCGTCGACCAGAGCGAGTTCACGGTGCCCTCCGCCAACGGGCGCGTGCACATCTACCAGATGAACGGCGTGCAGCTCGGTCCGACGACGCCGGGTGCCTCGACGCTCTGGGACGACCCCACCGAGCTGTCGAAGTACGACATCGTGCTGCTTCCCTGCGAGGGGATGCCGAACGTCAAGACGACGATGGAGCAGCAGAACATCATCGCCTACTCGGGGGCCGGCGGGCGCGTATTCACCACCCACTACGGCTACGAGTGGCTGTACGACGCCCCGCCGTTCCAGGGCACCGCCAACTGGAACCCGAACTTCAACTTTGCGGACGCGCAGGCGGCGCTCCTCGACACGTCGTTCCAGAAGGGGAAGGACTTCGCGGCGTGGCTGGGCAACGTGGGAGCTCTCTCCGGGCCGGGGCAGATCACGCTTTACGCGACGCGCCACGACGTCGACTCGGTGAACCCGCCGTCGGAGCAGTTCATCTACGCGACCGGGCCGCAGCAGACGCTCCACTACGACTTCTACACGCCGGTCGGCCAGCCCCTCACGCAGCAGTGCGGGCGCGTGACGTACAGCGACTTCCACGTGAACGACCAGATGGCTTCGACGAGCACCATCTTCCCCGACGAGTGCGACATGACGCCGATGTCGGCGCAGGAGAAGGCGCTCGAATTCACGCTCTTCGACCTCGCGTCGTGCGTCCCGGCCCCGCCGCCGCCGTGCCAGCCGCTGTCGTGCGCGCAGCAGGGCTTCGACTGCGGACCGCAGGGCGACGGATGCGGCGGCGAGATCATGTGCGGCTCGTGCGCGGCGCCGGACACGTGTGGCGGCGGTGGGGTGCCAGGAAAATGCGGCTACCCCGACGCGGGCAACTGCATCCCGAAGACGTGCGCCGAGCTCGGGTTCAACTGCGGCGTCAACGGCGACGGGTGCGGACACACCGTCGACTGCGGCAGCTGCACCCCGCCCGCCATCTGCGGCGGCGCGGGCCAGCCGAGCGTCTGCGGGATCTGACGGGCTTGATCTCTCACGGCGGGCAGGTCGTCGCCGTCGAGGGATGGAACGGCAGGGTGTTGCCCCAGTCGTTCGTGATCCAGTGCCTGCACTGGCGCTGGTTGTCCCACGGAACGGGGTACGAGTTCGCGAGCCCCCCCGTCCCGAGCGAGCAGCCCCACTGACCGGCGAACGCGCTCCACGCCGCGCGAAGGTGCGTGCTCTCGCCGAGATTGACGAAGTTGACGCCGTGAACGACGGCCGTCTTCGTGGTGCCCCAGTCGGTGTAGTACGCGCCCTCGGACGGCACGAGCTTCGGCCCTTGGCCGTTGTGCACGTCGCGGACGATGAGGTCCTCGATGCAACCCGGGGCTCCTTGGATCTTGGTCGCACCCGGGTATCCGTACGTCGCGTGGCTGCCGGCGGCGGCATAGAACACCGGATGGTGGCGAGCGCCCGAGTAGTCCCAGAAACGCACGCCTCCGATGCTCGAGGTGTTCGTGTTGCTGCACACGTCGTAGTGAGGCGCCTCGTTCACGGGATTCTTCGCGGGGAGCGCACCCGTCCCCGCGAGCGGGATCAGCAACTCCGAGTCGGACGTCGCGTGACGACCGGTATACGCGGCGACGACGGCGCCGCTGGACATGTCCACGAACACGGCGCCGCCCTCGAAGTCCCCCTCGTGATTGTCGAGCGTGAACGCGTTGTACGCGTAGAGGATCCCGTACTCGAGCACCACGTATTGCCCGCTCGCACTCCCGCCCGTCGGGTGAGCGACGCCGAGCACGTCGACGCCGTTGGGTAGCGCGCTCGATGCCTGCATCGTGGGAACGAGGGTCGCGCTCGGATAGCTCCCGTTGACCTGATTGAGGCACAGCCAGAAGTCAGGACCCTGCCCGTTCGCCGTGTTGCTCGCGACCCGCGTAGTGCCCTGATAGGAGTGAGTGGCGGCGGGAAGCCCGGCGAGCGTGGGCGTCGCCTCGAGGGTCACCGCCGTGCTCGAGTCGCCATCGACGCGCCAGATGAGCGAGGAGTTCGACACGAAGTGCGTGGCGTTGATCGGCCAGTTCGGCTCGGTGCTGCCCGCCGTGTGACTGCCGTTCCCCTGGTTGAATGCGAACACGGGCGCATAGCTGCGCAGCATCGCGTCCTCGAGGGCGTCGTCGAGGCCGTCGCCATCGGCGTCGCACGAGGTGCCGCTCGGCAGCGGCCAAGTGACGCGCGCCTTCGTGAGGCAGGTGCGCGGGGACGTCTTCGCATCGATACATGCTTCGATATTCGCGACCGCCGCGGCGGAGTCGCAGGCGAGCGTGGTGCTCTGGGAAGGCGAGCCAACCGCTGCGCTCTCCACTCCCGGGGTCCCCTCCGTCGGCGAGGACCCGCAATGTGCCGTCCCGAGGGCAGCGACAATCGTCAGCGCGTGGATCGAGCGAGAACGAACCATGTGAGCGGTATGTGCAGGCTACGTACCCATCTCGTGAACCCCCACACTGGGCTGCGGGCGATCCATCGAGCGACGACCGCGCAGGACGAAATTGGCGGATATGACTGGAGCCGTCGCCTTGCCTCCGCCCTTCGCACTTTCGAAATACGCGGCTGGACGCGACACCTCGCGGTGGCTCGCGACGGCTCGCGGACGCGCGCTCGTGCTTGCCGGCGAGCCAAACCGTTGAAACGATGGGGGTCGTGAGGCCGTCCCGATGGCTGGTCGTCGTGCTGGTCGGCGCGGCAGTCGGGCTCCTGTTCGCGAGCGTATCGACCTACGATTTCGTGCAGCATCTGGATCGCCAGGTTCACGGCCTGCACTGCTCGTTCATCCCGGGCATGGGAGCGGAGGCGGGCGCTTCGGGCTGCCAGATCGCGATGATGAGCCCGTACTCGTCGGTGCTCCGCGAGCGGATCTGGGGAGGGATCCCCATCTCGCTGCCCGCGATGGCGGTGTTCGCCTTCATCGGCTTCTACGCGGTCGATCTCCTGCTCACACGGCGTCAGGGAGATCCGCGCGCGACGGCCTTCCTCGCGATTGCGTGCGGGGTACCTGCCGCAGCGTCGGTCGCGATGTTGATCATCTCGATCGTCAAGGTCGGCGCTCTCTGCAAGATGTGCATCGCGATCTACGCCGCCAGCGCGGCGTGCCTCGTGGGTGCGCTCGTGCTCTGGCGGCGTGCAGTGCGCGGCCGCGCAGCGCAGGTCCAGCCGCCTGCCTCCAATCGACTCCTCTCCGTGATGGCCGGGGTCGGCGTGCTGTTCGTCGTCTTGCCGCTCGCGCTGTACCTCGCGCTCGTGCCCGACCAATCACGCTTCGTCGGCTCGTGCGAGGGGCTCCCGCATCCCGACGACAGCTACGGCGTGATGGTGCCGCTGAGCAAGGGCACGACGAGCCCGACGCCGGCCCTCGAGGTCCTCGATCCACTCTGTCCCGCCTGCAAGGCGTTCGAGCAGCGCCTCGACGCATCGGGCCTGGCTGACCGCCTCGATCGCAAGGCGATCCTCTTCCCGCTCGATACCGCGTGCAACTGGATGATCACCGAGACCGCGCACCCCGGTGCGTGCACCGTCAGCGAGGCCGTGCTGTGCGCCGGCAATCGCGCGCCCGAGGTCCTCGCGTGGGCCTTCGACGTCCAGGACCGGGTCCGCGAGGAGACGAAGGCCGATCCGACCGCGGCGGCGCGGATCGTCAAGCAACGCTTCCCCGCCTTCGCGTCGTGCGTCGGATCCTCGGAGGTGAAATCGCGCCTCAACAAGTCGCTGCGCTGGGCGGTATCGAACAACCTCCGCGTGCTCACGCCGCAGCTGTTCGTCGGAAAGGCCAAGCTGTGCGACGAGGACGTCGACCTCGGCCTCGATTTCGCGCTCAGTCGCATGCTCGCCCGAGGTACACAATGAGCCTCTTCGACCGCTTGCCCCGGATAGCCGTCCGCGTCGCCGTCGGCGCCGCGCTCTTCCTGCTCGTGTTGGTGTGCACGGCCGTCTGGATCAAGTCGGCCGACGCACGATTGAACCAGGCGTCCTCGACGGCGACCGAGTCCGCGCCGGTCGCTGCCGCATCCGACGCCACGTACTGCAGCCCGGGGCTCAAGAAGATCCTGCGGCGGGTGCTCATGAGCTGCGGGCTCTCCAGCAACGGGGATGCGCGCGGTTGCCAGCCGGTGCAGGCCAAGAACGTCGCGACGATGAGCGGCGCGGACTTCAACGCGCTGTTCCAGCCCATGAAGGACCGGGGCGGAATCGTGCAGTTCGAGCTGGGCAAGGCGGATCTCGACGCGAACGCGCTCGCACTGATCGACCAGGTGTTCGCCGATCAGAAAGGCGCGAGCTGGTTCTTCGTGGTCGCGCGGTCGTCGCCCGACGGCACGGTCGACTTCAACCGCGCCCTGTCCAAGTCGCGCGCCGAGGCCGTCATGAACCACCTGCGCGACCACTTCAAGGATCCGGATCTCGACAAGGAGGTCGGCATGCTCTGGCTCGGAAAGGAATACGCGCAGCTCGACACCGAGTTTTGTCAGTGGAAGCGGAGCGCCACGGGCGGCAGTTGCACGTCGGACGACATCAACCGGAGCGCGTTCATCGCATGGATCGACTGCCAGCTCTGATCGCCGTCGCCCTCGCGGCGTCTGCATGCAGCAAAGACGAGCACGCGCCGCAGCCGCCACGCGTGGAGGGGGCACAGGTCCAGGGGCGCAAGGACGCGAGCACCGAGGCGTTCTGCGACCGTCACATCGCCGACGAGAGCGGCCCCGTCTTGACGCTCCCGCCGCTGGCCGGACCGCCGCTCACGGGCGCGCAGGGTCACTGGCGCTGGCTCAACGTCTGGGCCACGTGGTGCAAGCCGTGCGTCGAGGAGATGCCTCGGCTCGCGCGCTGGCGCGAGAAGCTCGTCGCCGCCGGGCGCCCGGTCGATCTGGCATTCGTCTCCGTGGACGAGTCGAACGCCGACGTCGCCGCGTTCCGCAAGCTGCACCCGGAAATGCCTGACTCCGCCCGGCTCGCCGATTCGAGCAAGCAAGGCCCCTGGTTCACCGCCCTCGGCCTCGACGCGGCGTCGCCGATCCCGATCCACGTGTTCGCCAGCCCGTCGGGCCACATCCGCTGCGTGCGCGCCGGCAGCGTGAGTGACCGGGATTACGCCGCAATCGAGAGCTTGCTGGGCGAGTAGCTCCGCAGGGCTTGCCGTTCGGCCCGGCCCCCGATAGAGCCTTCCCTCGCATGGCAAAGAGCGTCTTCTTCTTCGGCGACGGCAAGGCCGAGGGCGATCCGAAGCGTAAGGATGTGCTGGGAGGCAAGGGTGCGGGGCTGGCGGAGATGACTTCGCTGGGACTGCCCGTGCCGCCGGGGTTCACCATTTCGACGGACGTGTGCAACGCGTTCTCGCGCACCAAGCGAATCCCCGACGAAGCGCGCACCGAGATCGAATCGGCGCTGACGCGGCTGGAGAGAGCGATGGGCGCCCGTCTTGGCGATCCCGGCGCGTCTCTGCTCGTGAGCGTCCGCTCGGGAGCACGCGCGTCGATGCCCGGGATGATGGACACGATCCTCAACCTCGGCCTCAACGACGCGGTGGCCGAGGGGCTCGCGGCGCGTACCGGAAGCCCGCGGTTCGCCTACGACGCGTACCGGCGGTTCATCGCGATGCACGCGAGCATCGCGCTCGGCGTGTCGAAGGACCCGTTCGACCGCGCCCTCGACGAGGCGCGCGCGCGCGTCGCGCAGGCCAAGGGGATCGACCGCAGCCGGCTCAATGCCGAGGAGCTGAAGCGCCGCGTGCCCGACGCGGACATCCCGGCCGAGGAGCTGAAGGCGCTCGTCCCCACCTTCAAGGCCATCGTGAAGAAGGAGACGGGGCGCGACTTTCCGAACGACCCGCGCGAGCAGCTCTGGCAGGCGATCGAGGCCGTCTTCGCGTCGTGGAACAACCATCGCGCGCAGGTGTACCGGCGGATGCACGACATCCCCGACGACTGGGGTACTGCCTGCAACGTGCAGGCGATGGTCTTCGGCAACCTCGGGGACACCAGCGCCACCGGCGTCGCCTTCACGCGCGATCCGTCGACCGGGGAGAAGAAGCTCTACGGCGAGTGGCTCCCCAACGCGCAGGGCGAGGACGTGGTGGCCGGCATCCGCACGCCGTTCCCCATCCGCTCGCAGGGCAAGGTCGTCGGCAAGGCGGATGATTCCCTCGAGGCCCGCATGGCCGATGCGTACCGCGAACTCTCACGCATCGCCGAGACGCTCGAGAAGCACTTCCGTGACATGCAGGACCTGGAGTTCACCATCCAGGAGGGCCGCCTCTACATGCTGCAGTGCCGCAACGCGAAGCGCACGGCACGAGCGGCGGTTCGCGTGGCCGTCGACATGGTGCGCGAGGGAGCCGTGTCGAAGGAGGAGGCGGTGCTGCGCGTCGACGCAGGTGGCGTCGACCAGCTTCTGCACCCGACGCTCGACCCGAAGGCGCCCAAGAAGGTGCTCGCGCGCGGGCTCACCGCCAGCCCTGGCGCTGCGAGCGGTCACATCGTCTTCAGCGCCGACGAGGCCGAGCGCCGCGCCGGCCAGGGACTGCCGGTGATCCTCGTTCGGGTCGAGACCTCCCCCGAGGACATCCACGGGATGAAGGCCGCGCGCGGCATCGTCACGGCGCGCGGCGGGATGACCTCGCACGCCGCCGTCGTGGCGAGGGGCATGGGCAAGCCGTGCGTCGCGGGCGTGAGCGCCCTCGCCGTGAACTACCAGACGCAGACGATGACCATCACGGTCTACGACGACGCGGGACGCTCGACCGAGACGGTGACGCTCAAGAAGGGCGACGTTATCACCATCGACGGGGGAACCGGCCACGTCTACGAGGGCGCGGTGCCCACGGTGAGCGCCGCGCTCTCCGGCGAGTTCGGGGAGCTCATGGGGTGGGCGGACGCGGTGCGCACGATGAAGGTCCGCGCGAACGCCGACACGCCGCTCGACGCGCGCACGGCGCGCGCCTTCGGCGCGGAGGGCATCGGGCTGTGCCGCACCGAGCACATGTTCTTCGACGAGGAGCGCATCATGGCGATGCGCGAGATGATCCTCGCGGACGACCACCGCGGGCGCGCAGCGGCGCTCGGGAAGCTGCTCCCGTTCCAGCGTGAGGACTTCGTGGGCATCTTCCGCGAAATGCGCGGGTTGCCGGTCACCATCCGCCTGCTCGACCCGCCGCTGCACGAGTTCCTGCCGACCGAGCCGAAGCAGCTCGCGGAGCTGTCGAAGTCGATGGGCGTGCCCGTCGAGAAGCTCGCGCAGCGGACGAAGGACCTGCACGAGTTCAACCCGATGCTCGGGCACCGCGGATGCAGGCTGGCCATCACGTATCCCGAGATCTACGCGATGCAGGTGCGGGCGATCCTCGAGGCCGCCGCCGAAGTCGCGGCCGACGGGGTCGAGGTCTACCCGGAGATCATGATCCCGCTGGCGATCACGCGGGCGGAGCTCGAGCGCACGCGCGCAATCGTCGACGAAGTCGCGACCGAGCTGGCGGCGGCGGGCAAGACGGTGCCGTTCTCCTTCGGCACGATGATCGAGCTGCCGCGCGCGGCGATCCTCGCGGGCGAGCTGGCGCAGGTCGCCGAGTTCTTCTCCTTCGGCACGAACGACCTGACCCAGGCCACCATGGGTCTCTCGCGCGACGACGCGGGCAAGTTCCTCCCCGCGTACGTCGACACCGGCATCCTCCCCAAGGATCCCTTCGTCTCGATCGACCAGGACGGCGTCGGCGCGCTCGTGAAGCTCGCGGCCGAGCGCGGGCGGGGCGCGCGCGGAAAGCTGAAGCTCGGCATCTGCGGCGAGCACGGGGGCGACCCGTCGAGCATCGGCTTCTTCCACGGCGCAGGGCTCGACTACGTGAGCTGCAGCCCCTTCCGCGTGCCCATCGCGCGCCTCGCCGCGGCCCAGGCGTCGCTGCGGGCCCGCGGGCAGAATGGCGGACACGGTTCCGCCTGACGCGCTAGCATACGGGACGTGCGCTTCGCTTTTGCCGTCGCATTCGGCGTCACCGTCACCATCCTCGCCTGCAGCGGAGACGACAACAGCGGGGGCTCGTCGCAGTCCCCGGTCCCGCCCAACGGGTGTCCCTCCGAGCCGTGCAAGGCGAACACCGTCTGCCTGCAGCAACCGGAACCGGCGTGCAACGGCACCTGGTACTGCTGGAGCAGCGATCAGAAGTGGCACTGCGCGCCGGAGGACGCCGGAGGCCCCGGCGGTCCGCCACCCGACGGCGCGTTCATCGAGGAGACGGGCAGCCCGATGGATGCGACGGCGACGGACGCCAAGGGCGGCGGCTGAGGCTCACGCGGTGAGGGCGTCGCGGGCAGCCGCGATCGTCGCGTCGATGTCGGCCTCGGTGTGCGCCCCCGAGAGGAACGCAGCCTCGAACTGCGCCGGCGGCCAGTAGACGCCGCGTGCGAGCATCGCGCCGTGCCACCGGCCGAATGCCGCCGTGTCGCACTTCTTCGCGTCGGCCCACGAGCGCACGGGCGCTCTCGTGAAGAACAGGGTGATCATCGAGCCGACGCGCTGCACGCACGCCGTCGCGCTTCGCTTCGCAATCGCCTCGTTCAGCCCCGCCTCGAGCCGCGCGCCCAGCGATTCGAGCCGCGCGTAGAGCGCGTCGTCGAGCCGCTCGAGCGTCGCGAGCGCGGCGCTCACGGCGAGGGGGTTACCGCTGAGGGTGCCGGCCTGGTACACGGGGCCGAGCGGCGCCACCTTCTCCATGATGGCGCGCTTGCCGCCGTACGCGGCGAGCGGCATCCCGCCGCCGGCGATCTTGCCGAGACACGTCATGTCGGGGGCGAGCCCCGCCCGCTCCTGCATGCCGCCGCGCGCGACGCGGCAGCCGGTCATCACCTCGTCGAAGATGGAGACCGCCCCGTGGGCGCGGCACTCGGTGACGATCGCCTCGAGGAACCCCGGCTCGGGCGGGACGACGCCCATGTTGCCGACGACCGGCTCGACGATGACCGCAGCGATCTCCTTGCCACGCGCCGCGAAGAGCTCCTTCAGGGCTCCGAGGTCGTTGAACGGCAGGGTCGCCGTGCTCGCGACGGAACCCGCGGGCACTCCCGCCGAGTCGGGCACGCCGAAGGTCGCGGCGCCGCTGCCCGCCTTCACGAGCAGGAAGTCGGCGTGTCCGTGGTAGCAGCCCTCGAACTTCACGACGACGTCGCGCCCCGTGAACCCGCGGGCGGCGCGCAGAGCGCTCATCGTCGCCTCGGTGCCGCTCGAGACGGCGCGCACCATCTGCATCGACGGATACAGGGCGCAGACCATCTCCGCGTAGCGAACCTCGAGCTCGGTGGGCGCGCCGTAGCTCGTGCCGCGTGTCGCCGCGTCGCGCACGGCTTCGACCACCGCGGGGTGCGCGTGCCCGAGGATCATCGGCCCCCACGAGCCGACGTAGTCCACGTAGCGATGTCCATCCGCGCCGTAGAGGTACGCCCCCTCCGCGCGCGAGACGAAGACGGGGCTCCCGCCGACGGCGCGGAAGGCGCGCACGGGGCTGTTCACGCCGCCGGGGATGACGCGCGAGGCGCGCTCGAAGAGGGCTCGCGAAGTGTCGTCGCTCATCGGTGTCCACCATAGCCGATGAGCCACACGCCCACCGCGAGCAGGCCGAAGACCACGAGGAAGAGCACCACCAGGAGCGCCCACGGCGTGCGCGCGCCGCGCTCCGCGGGCGGCGGCTGCCCGCTTCGAAGGAAGATGGCCGACGGCGGAGGCTTCGAGAACTGCGGCAGCGGCGAGTGCGGCGGCAGCGGCCCGAGCATGGGCGCCGGTGGCGGCGGAGGGGTCATCGCGTGCATGGGCGCCGTCGGACCGACGACGATTGGCGCGGGCGGGGCAGGCAGCGGCGTGTGTACGGGCGGCGGTCCCGGCGTCGCCGCGAGCGCCTCGGCCCCGCTCTTCGGCGAGCGCGCCATCCGCAGCGTGCTCCCGTGCCCGGGACGCTTCACGCTGCTCAGCTGGTCGGCGCGCAGCGTGCTCGTGAGGCCTGACGGTGACGACGACGCGGCCCCGGGCAGCGACGAGCGGGCTCCCGGAATGCCGGGCGACGCGGGCGGGGCGGAGATCCCCGTAGACGCTCGTCCCGGCGGAGGCGAGCTGCCCGGGCGCACGACCTCGACGATCGGCGACTGCCCCGTCATCATGCGCTCTGGCATGCGCACCGTGGCCGGCGCATCGGACTGGGTCGGCTGCACGTGGTGTGCGTGCGGCGCCACGCCCGACTGCTCGTCGGTACGGATGGCGTGCTTGAGCATTCCCCAGAGCTCACCGGCATCGCGCGGTCGCTCGCTCGGCGCGATGGCGAGCGCGCGCGTCATCAGAGCTTCGACCTCGTCGCCCACGGCCACGCCGAGCGAACGCGGGGTCGGCCGGCGCTGCGGGTCGAGCGCCTTCATGGCGAACTCGCCCAGGTGCTCGCCCTCCATCACGGTGCGGTCGGTGAGCGCCTCGAGGAGCACGAGCGACAGCGCGTACACGTCCGTCCACGGCCCCACGGCGCCGACGCGCTCGTCGAACTGCTCGGGCGCGCCGTAGGCGGGCGCGAACATGCGCACGTTGCCGAGCGTGCGCGCGCTCGGGCCCATGGCGAGCGTCGAGTCAGCGAGGATCTTGGCGACGCCGAAATCGAGCACCTTGAGCTTGGTGCCCGCCGCGGTGCGCGCGAGGAAGAGGTTCCCGGGATTCAGATCACGGTGCACCACGCCCTGCGCGTGCGCGAAGGCGACCGCGTCGACCGCCGAGTCGAGCAGCTTGACGACCTCGCCGAGCGACCTGCCGCGCAGGCCCTTGGAGCGCCGGTCGACGAACTCATCGGCGAGCGACCGGCCCTCGAGCCACTCGAGCACGGTGTACGGCACGAGCGCGCTCGTGGTGGGCGCGAACGTCGTGCCGCTCGCGATGCTGCGCACGATGTGGAGGTTGCCCTGCGACAGCTTGT
>Ga0335069_10002502_pt1 | contig 28258 bp, 40 predicted proteins | sample Lox_Sample_11_FD_206714 | JGI IMG/M metagenome (GOLD analysis project Ga0335069, IMG submission 206714) | Soil microbial communities from Loxahatchee National Wildlife Refuge, Florida, United States - Lox_Sample_1.1 | ecosystem: Environmental > Terrestrial > Soil > Wetlands | place: USA...
GACGGGGGTGTTGCCCGAGTTCGTCGCGATGAAGCTGGAGTTCAGCGTTGCGAAGTCGGAAGGCGACATCACGCAGAAGTCCGGCGCCTCGCCGCCTGCGTTGTCGGTCACCTGAATGAGGAACTGCGACATCGACTGGCGATTGAGGATCGCGCCTGCACTGGTGTAGACCTGACCCTGCCAGAACGTGTTGTTGGCCGAGTTGCGGTTGATGCCGCCGTAGGTCGGGACCGTGGTGCCGTTGTCGAAGCCATCGACGAAGGACGACGGCATCAGCGGGTTGGCGGTGTTGTTCGTGAAGATCGCCGAACCCATTTGCTGCGCCGTGACGGCGTAAACGTCGTTCATGCGCACGTCGAGAATCGGGACGACGGCTTCGGTCGATTGCAGCAGCGCCTCGCCGAGCACCAGCGGCACCGGCACGACGAAGTATGCCGTGTTGAAGGCCGCGTTCTGCACGCCCGTGATGACCTGCGGCTTGTTGAACGAGCCCGAATAGCTCGTCCATGCGCCCTGCACCATGGACTGACCCTGAACCGGGAAGGTGATCTGGTTCAGGCCGCCGGCCGAGCGCTGCGCGTTCGACATCAGCATCATCATGGTGGGCGTCGAGAAGTACAGCTGCACCGTCACGCGCGGGATGAATGCGCGCCGTGTCAGCGAGTTCAGCTCGGTAAAGATCGCTGAGCTTGAGCCTGGGACTACACCCGTGCCGCCGAGAACCGCCATTTATCGTCTCCTATTCCTGTCCCGGCGGTTTCGCCGATGCACAAGAGGTCACAGCACCAAGCGCCCCTCGCGCTTCTCCTTGAAGAAATTCTGAATCTGCTTGCCCTGCCACTTGCGTGCGCCGTTGACGCTGGAGACCAGCAGCTTGTGGTCCTCCGCATCGGCATCGCGATCGGGCATGGTGAAGTTCCACGAGCGGTCGTAGTTCGGCAGGACCGGCTCGTCCTTCGGCTCCATGCGCTCGACGAGAGCGGCGGCAGCCTCGTAGTCGGTGAGGCCGCGTTCGGTCATCAGCTTCTCGACCTTCTCGATGCCCTCAGGGAGCCATCCCTGATCGCGCAGCATCTTGCGGTTCTTCTCGACGTAGCCCGATAGCTCCTGCTCGCGCTTCGCCTCGGCCTGCGCCTTCTTCTCCTCCTCAAGCTGCTTCTTGAGGGCCGCCATCTCCTCGCGGGTCTGCTTGACCTCGTCGAGAACAGGGGCGGCAGCGTCGATCTCGGGAATGCTGGCCTGCGGGAACTCTTCCTTGACCAACTCAAGCAGCTTGCGGCGGTTCTTGCCCTGGCCGAGCTTGTTCAAGAGACCCGCGCCCTTGGCGAGTTCGTCGTAGTTCCGCAGCTTTGCGGTGATCTGCTCGAACTCGGTATCTTCGATCATCGGCATGGATTACGAGCCCTTAACGTGCTTAATCGAATTTGAATTTTTCTTGTCGGCGGTCGCGAGATGCGACTTGCGCGCGCCGATATCGGACTTCGCCAGACCGATGCGGACGATGGTCGAATTCGTGCCGTCCTTGTCCATCGGAACCGAGGACGTTTTGTCGTGGAAGACATCGACTGCCATGTTAAGCCGCCTGTGCTGGAGAGGCCGGCGGCGTTGCGCCTCCGGCGGGGGATTGCTGCTGACCCTGAGCGCGCAAAAGCTGGAGCATCGGCTGCTCTTGCTTCTGCTGCATCATCATGTTCATCAGTGAATTCTGCTCGACGCCGGGAGAGCCGGAGCCGGGGGAGATATGCTTCGAAAGCGTCGTGAGGGCCTTGACGACATCCTTGCCCATCTCGGTCTCGACGCCGATCATGGGGAGTGCCTTTTCCATGATGCGGATGCACTGCGTGAGTTGGGCCATGGCTGCGGCTTGCAGGCCACGATTGGGAGTCGGCATGGTCGCGCCGCCCGCGCCACCTGGAGGAGGGGCTCCGGGCGCACCACTGCGACCAGCGACGGGGAGGGCACCGGGTACAGTCGGGGAGCCGGGGGCAGCGGGAAGCGCGACCATTCAACCGCGCTTACTTGCGCTTGTGGCGACGCCGGCCACGACCCATCGTGTCGCGCATGCTCTCTCTCCATGGAAAGTCCGCCGGGAGTTGCACCAGACGAACGGAGCTGGACCCAATTGGTCCAAGGCGAGAGTGCGGCCATTTACCTATGGACACAAACGCGCAAAGCGTCCAAGAATAGCGGCGCACGACGGGGCAAGACGAAAGGCGACGGATTTACATTTGTCGATACTCGACGGCTGGTGGAGCACAAAGGAATGTGCGAGGCGATTGGGCCGGGGGGAAACGACGCTCCGTGAGTGGCGCCGTTTCGATCGCGGCCCGCCGTATCATCGCGTCGAAGGCCGAATCTTCTATAATCCCGAGGATGTGAGTTTATGGCTGAAAGAGAAGCGGGTCTGAATGACCTGCCCGCCAAGGTGAAGGTCGGGTACCACGACTACAAGATCGAGACGTGGCATCCAAGCGAAGCGAGCGGCGCGCGGCGATACGGCGAGACGAACGGCATTTCCCGAACGATCCGTATCGACACGAGCTTTTCACCTCGCCAAACGGCAGAGACCCTGCTTCACGAAATCCTTCACTGCATCTGTGACATATGGAATATCGAGGATGAAGACAAGGAAGAGCGCGTGGTAAGTGCGATGTCGGCGGGTCTTGCGACCGTCTGGCGGGATAACCCCGATGTCCTCTCGTTCATCGACATGAACTTGCTAGCAAAGCCGGTCGAATGAGCATCGCCCGCAAACTGTACTGGGACGGCATCGCGCCGAGCGGCGATCATTTCGAGCATTACGCCGAAGTCGAAGCCCACCTCAAGACGCTGACCATTCATGACGGTCACGTGCCCTTACGCGGCAATGGACAATCGGGCTCTTGGGATTCGATGCTCTCTCGCCCCGTCGTGTGCCCGCCTCTCGTCGGCGGTACCATCACAGCGCCGCACTTCCTCGAATTCGCGCTCTCGTTCACCGACGATATGGAAGAGTATCTTGGGGGCTTCCCCTACCTCTACTCAGTCCATTCGTTCTGGACGCGGCCGAGCAACGATCGGATGAACGAGGACATTCAAGTCTGGCACCGCGATCGGGATGCCGACCACTTCCTTGTCCTGTTCATGTTCGGCTCGCCCGTGATGGAGATCGAGGATGGGCCGCATCAATTCCAGACCCGCACGCATCGGGGCGTGCAGGGCGGGCATATCGAGTTCATGTACGGACGCGCGGGAGATTGTTTCATCGCCGACACGCGCGGGCTTCACATGGGCATGCGTCCCACACGCGGGCAGCGACTCATTCACTGGGCACGCTGGTGTCTCGGAACGGAGCCCCAGTCCTACGCTTGGGATAAGATGGCGCCGATTGCGGCATCGCAAGTGCCAATCGCGCGGCCGGATGAGCGCTTGCGGGAGAGCACAAAACTTCTGATCGACTGGAATTGATGTAATGGAGGGGGTTTTCAGAAGGCACGCCGTCTGTCTTGGCACACTAAGTCCCGATGCTTGCGGTCCCCTCCGCCGAGCCATCTGGCTCGGTCTCTTACGCCGTAATCGGGGCAAGACGGCACTTATCAAGATTGGAGTTAGAGCGTGGATATTTTGATCCTTTCGACATCATCGAACAACACGGCGACGTTTATCGGCTCCCTCGATTGCCTCGGCGAACACAACATCTCTGTCCTGCGCTACGACGAAAAATGGCATCGTGCCGCAATAGCAGCAATCCAGGGCGATCCGAGCATCCGAGAAAGGATCAATCATCCCGATCCGCGCCAGCGCTTCCATTTTCCGCGCGACGTGGTGGCGATGGATCATGAGATGCTGCAAAACGCCAAGTTGGCGCGTCCGGATGCGATTGTCTATATTAGCGCATGGGAAGGCGATTTCGTCCCTCTCAATGAGACATTGGGCGAGCTTAATCAGATTGCGCCGCTCATCCATTTTCTGTGCGACGCGGCCGACCCGCCGTGGTGGCCGCAATTGCAGGAATTCGAGCGACGCGGCACATTCTCTCTGACCGTCAATATCGATGGCTCGCATGTGTGGCCTGGGGGTAAGAATTGGCCGATTCATGTGCATGATTGGGGGATCATCGGCTGGCGCGACAAGTGCCTGACCCTCCTCACGCCACTGGACACTCGGTACTTTCCCACGCGGCGGCACTCATTTGAAGAGCGCCCCTACGCCATCGGCTATGCCGGGAACGCTGGCGGGCCATTCCGAAGCGCATTGGTCCAGCGCTTGCAGGGCATCCGGGGATTTGCCTTCAAGCAGCGGGACGATAATCCCGACTCGTATGGCGGTTATGCAGAATTCCTTCAGCATGCGCGCATCAGCCTCTCCGTTCCGTTTACCGGGTCCGGCGCGACGACGCACGTCAAGGGGCGCGTCCTTGAGACCGGATATGCTGGCGGGTGTTTGATGGAGTGGGTCAACCCGGCGACTGAGGCTTGGTTTACGCCTCGCCATGAGTATTGGCCCTACCACTCGATCGAGGAAGGCGCCGAGCTAGCCGAATGGCTCTCGTTCCACCCGAGAATCGCGGGTGAGACGGCAGCCGCTCTCCACCATGCCGTCACGACGAAGCATTCTCCGAAAGTCTTTTGGAATACTGTTTTAGAGCGCTTCAAAAAGTGAGGGTTTTGTGGCTCTCGTTCTCGGATATGACCTCCGAGCCGTGGATCGAGTCGCTCGCATCGCTCAACCATGATCTCGAAGTCATCCGCTATGATCGACTGCGCATTCCCTGCGACGTGCAGTTGCTCAACGCCGCGGATGAGCGCCGACCGGATGTCATTCTCTATTCGGGCATGGCGGGCGGCCCTCACATTCCCTGTGCCGACACGCTACGCCGGCTACGGGGGATTGCGCCCGTGGTTCTCATCTCCGGCGATCTCTGCGACCCGCCGTGGTGGCCGTACCTCGAACAGTACCGCGAGCAAAAGGCTTGCGACCTCGTCGTCAACATCGACGGCAATCATTTCTGGCCGCACTACGAAGGCAGCAGCATGAAAGTCCTGTGGCTAGCGCCGAGCGACATGACGACGGAGGCCACCATATCGAGCCTGGCGGGCTACGACACTACGATCTATCGATATGACAAGGGACCAATTCCGCCGGATCGCGAGATGCTGAACACCGCCAGCCAAGCGGCGCCCGATGTAATTCTGCATCTCGGGCAAAATGGCGGCCCGTTCATGGCATCCGAGCGAGCGCTGCGCTACCTCAAGGACATCGCGCCGAGCGTGGAGTTGGTGTTCGACGGGTCAGACACGACATGGCTTAAGCTGCTGACGGAGTACCGCGATAACGACACATTTTCGCTGACGGTGAACATCGATGGAAACGCCGATTGGCCCGGCTCCCAAAGGGGCCTCACCCTGCTTACGCCAGTGCCCGCCAGACACTATCGTGACTTACCCGGTCTGTTGGGAAGGCCAGTCACTTTTGGGTTTGCCGGCGGCTACAGCTCTCGTTCGCGACGTGAGATTATCGAACATCTTGTGGCTAACGCAGGACTCAGCATACCTCGTCGAAACGAGCAATATGGTTCATACGCGCACTATGCCAATTTCCTGAAACAGACCAAGATCGTCCTGAACATGCCATGGTCGGGCTCCGACAATGCCGTCCAGGTCAAGGGGCGGGTGCTTGAGGCTGGTCACGCCGGATGCGTCCTCCTAGAGCACAAGGACAGCGCAGCACGGCACTGGTTCAATGCAGGAATCGACTACGCCGTCTACGATAGTAAGGAGCACGCCGTCGAGCAGGTCAAGGCGCTTCTTGCCGATCCCGACTGGATGGAGCAACTGGCGCATGCGCTCCACACGCGCGTGACGACAGAGCACTCTGCTGCGGTGTTTTGGAGCAAGGTATTCGGAGCGATCAGCCAATGAGACGCTGGTGGAACTGGTTTGGCCTGCGGTGTTGGGCGCGCATGTGCCCGTGCCGGATCAACTATGCGCGCAAGGTGACGTGCGCTGATTGCGGTCAGGTGAGGATGACATTTTGAAAATCCTTTGGCTCACACCGTCCGATATGCTCTGCGAAGCTTATCATGGCTCGCTGACCTACCTCGGCCACAAGCCTGTGATGCACTGGTACGACAAGCACGGGTCTCCGCCCGATCAGCGTATCCTTGATGCTGTTGATAGAGAGTCGCCCGATCTCGTGCTCTATATCGGACAGGCGGGAGGCGCCCACTGTGCCTCGCCTGATACGTTCCGTCGCATCCGGGATAAGGTTCCGATCGCTCTCCTCTGTCTCGATGCTTACGACATCGGGTGGGACAAGCTCCTAACCGAATACCGTGAGAAGGCGTGCTTTACCTTCACGGTCGCATGTGATGGAGGATGCCACAATCCGGCAAACGTTGATTGGATCGGCTTTCATCCGGTAGACCCGCGCCCCTACGCGAAACAGAAGCCTGTCCTAGAGCGCCCCATCCTCCTCGGCACATGCGGCGTCTTTGCAGGGCCGCGCAAGGTAGTGTTCGATCGACTCGTGAGGAACTGCGGTATGGTGGTGAAGCCCCGTGAGGAGGTCTATGGCTCCTACCAGCGCTACGCGAACTTCCTGATGCAGTGCCAAATCGTGTTCGACTGCGCGCTATCGGCCGGTGGGGATGATGGAAGGGGACCGTATGCGAGGACGCTGAAGACGCGAGCGGTAGAGGTGGGGCTGGCAGGGGCTTGCTTGCTTGAGCTAGAGGGGTGCGCTCTGGGCAACTGGGCAAAGCAGGACTTGCATTGGGCCAGCTACGCATCCGCCGAAGACGCCGAAGAGATGGTGCGAAACCTTCTTGAGGACGATACCGGCATCCTCAGGGATAATGCCCTTTCCCTCCAGCGCGTCGTGCGCCAAAAAATGTCACCCGAGATATTTTGGAGTAGGACGTTCGAGGCATGTGGTGTAGCCTGATCGAGTTAGCTGTACCTTGTCCTCCCTGGACGGATGCAACTCGGCGCGGGCTTCGGTCCGCGCCTTTTTCTTTGGAGGTCCATGCTGGTGGATGACATCCTCGATGCCATCATGACGATAGTTTCCGAGACAGGGGTGGCTGTCGAGAAGCGGGCCGCCATCGAAAAGCTTCTCGCGATCTATCGGGCCGCCGTGATCGTAGAGACCTTGAAGAACCCAATCGTCGCGCGATCTCTTCGCGTGCGCCGTACTAAGCCTAGCGCCCCTCGTCGCCCCATCGCATCTGTCCCTTGAACCAAATCCACCGCGAGTGAAAACCAGGCACAGGCTTTGCCGGCTTGAAGCTCACAATGTGCCGGCGACTAAAGTCCAGCCACAAGAAGTGCGGGTACAATCGGCTGTGATGGGAGCGCCGCGCAACGACGTACCCTCCCAGACGCATCCATGCATACACGGCGAAGACGAGGCAATTGGAGCGACGCATTCAACGCTCATCAACTGACCCCGCGCCGACAAATTAACCATGTTTTGTGAACTACTTTCTAGCGGTTTTCTCGTTCTCGGCGTACCAATCGATCGTCTCTTTCAGGCCCTGCTCCAGCGTATACTCCGGCTTGAATCCAAGGGCGGCGAGCTTGCCGACATCATAGGAGCGGTGCGTGTGCCCGAGAGGCTTGGTCTCATCCCACGTGATCGTGTCACAACCGGTGTAGGCTGAGAGGATGTTGGTCACGTCGCGGATCGAGTGCGTCTCCCCGGTCGCCATGTTGATCGGTCCCTCGCCCTTCTCCATGATCGTGACGAGCGCTCTGACAGCATCCTTGATGTACATGAAGTCACGGCGCTGAGAGCCGTTGCCCCATACCGTCACGTCGCGCTCGTGGAACTTGCGAACCAGTGACGGGATGACGTGTCCGTGCTCCTTGTCGAAACGATCGTGAGGGCCGTACATGTTCGTGCAGATCGGCATGGCCCAGTTGAGTCCGGAGACTTCAAGGTGCGCCAGCATGCCGCGCTTGGCCATAGCGTAGCCGTATTCGGCATCCGGCTCATCGCTCATGACCTCCTCCTCGCGCCAGCACCGATCGTAGCCCGGATACATCGCCACCGTGCCGAGAGCGACGACCTTCTTGACCTTGTGCTCGACGCATGCGGCGACGACGTTCGTGTTGATCTGGCAGTTGACCCGATACGCCTTCTCTTGATTCGCGAGGTTGCCCGCGATGCCGCGCACGAAACCTGCGCAGTGGAAGACATGTGTCGGCCGGTTGCGATCAAAAAAATCGTGCGTTTTGCTCGTATCGGCCCAATCCGGTGCATGCTCCCCAAGTACATGTGTGTACCGGCTGCACTGAAGATAATCGACGAGATTATGACCTACGAAGCCGTACCCGCCGGTCACGAGAACCCGAATGTCTTTATCCATGATATTCCCCGTTATTTGTGGTGCGAGCCGCCGTGCCCCTTTGTCAGCAACTCAGGGTGCTGTTGAATAAGGGCGGCTTCAGCTCTTTTCTTTTCGGCGAGATGAGCTTTGAGCAAATCGCGTCTAGGTAGCGGGAGCAGGTCAATAATGTCCTCGCCACCGACAACCTGAAGCTTCGCCGCCAGCGCCGCCATCTGCAGGTAATCATCCTCGTAGATCGGCGAGGACGAGTGGCTATCGACGGTCACGCGGTAATCGTCCGGCAACTGCGCAAGAAGGAACTCATTGCCTTCCTTCATCACATCACCCGTCCAATATGCCTCGGCTTCCTTCGCGGCCTTCGCCTTGAACACCTTGTCGCCGATATCCGCCACCTGTCGCTCGATGATCAGCGCCTTGTTGCGCATCGAGGGGGAGGCTGTCTTCATCAGCATCTGCGCGTGATTGCCCGCGCGGACCCCAGGCTCGCCCTGCCCCGAGAGCACGTTGTTGAAGCCTGAGATTTCGTCCATGAACTCGGTGATCTGCTTGATGTCGGCGAATGCCTCTGCCGGCATCGGCGGGGTCAAGTCCTCCACGCCAGAGCCAGGCTCAAGGTTCATGAACCCTGCCTCACGTGCCGTGTCGTAAAGCTCATCCGTCATGGTGGACGTGCCGGTGATCGCTAGGAACCGATCGTATTGCAGGCTCATCAGCTTCTTGATGTCCTCCATCCGATCGCGGAGGAGCAACTGAAGCTTCTGGAGATCGACGATCTCAGAACGTCCCCATACGTAGTTCGGCAGGCGGTTGCACTGTAACAGCGTGTAGGGGAGGACTTCGGGGACGAAGAGGTTCTTCTTGAGGAACCGCGGCGCGATCAGGATGTCGGGCTCGACGATCTGGATGGTGGTGTAGTCCTCCGTATCGTCGTCACGCACCCACAGCTCGTGGAACATCAGCATCTCGGCCATGACATCGGGCGAGAGTTCTGCGCCGGTCGGGTCCGACTGAACCTGTACCAAGCCGCCGGGCTGTGACGTGAAGGGCTGATCCGTTTGTACCAGCGGCGACGTGCCGGAGAGAAGCACCTGATGAAAGTACGATTGCGACTCATCGCTTCCGGCCTGCTTCTTCGCGTAGGCCATCGCGCGCCGCATGATATCGACGCGATCCGCCCGGTGTGAGATGCGCCGCCACAAATCCGATGTCGTAATGAACGAGGTCTCGCAAACCGCTTCCTGCTTCCCAAGATCGGCGATGTTCTCCTGATAGACGCCGAACTGCCACGGCATCACCAGATTGCCCGAGATGCCGCCATGCTCATGCATGACCTTCAAGATGCACGCGCCCTGCTCCAGGGCGACGTTGACGCCTTGCTGAATCTGCATGTCGATGTCGCGCCGCTCGATCTCGCGGGTGAGCGCGCGCGAGGCTGTCTCGGCCTGATCAAGAATCGTCTTCGGGTAGATATGCGTGAAATCGATGTGGAAGCGCAGATCGATCGGGCTGAAGATCATGTCGGCCATGCGGTCGATATGGAAGTCCAGCCGGTTGACGATCGCGGTGTTCCCGTCCGGTGATCCCGTGTAGCGCCAGGTCTTCAGGTTGCGGGCATTCTGCGCGCGAGTGGCGGCAGAGACGCGGCAGTCATCGATGCGTGCTTTTGCCCATACGGCGAGTTTGGCGGGCTGGTCGGGAAGGATCATCCAATACCGCCGCCAAAATTTCCCTTCAAGGTGCCGCCAGCCGCAGACGGTGCCGCTCCACCCCCGCCTTGGATCGCCCGCAGTGCCGTGGCCCCGGAGCCGGACTTCCTACCTTGGTTGGCCAGCCCAATCACGTCCTGCGTGCTCAGACCGCCTGGCGCGACGCCCGAGAAGCCGGGATTCTGCTGCATGTCGCTGACGATGGTTTTGTACTCTTTGCTCGGCTGTGGCGGCATCGCCGCTACGTCGCCCTCGCGGAGATTGTCCTTGAGGTTCGTGACTTTCAGCGAGGGATCGCCCATCATCTCCGCATTGCGTGCCGAGGATTCCTCCAGCATGCGGTAGGTTGCATCGCCTGATCGTCCGAGCGGTGTGCTAATCGTGACCTTGGAAGGCACGAAGCCGTCGTCTGGGATGCCGCAGAAAGCGCCGCAAAGAGCGCAATAGTTGGGGAAGTCATCTCCCTCGTGAGTGAACTTCCCCCCGCAATCCGGGCAGCGAAGGCGGTATATCATTTAGACGACCGTCTTTTGTTATATTCTTTGAAATAAGCGAGTCTCTCCGGTGTTCTCTTGCACGCTATACAATATCTTTGACCTCTCCACCAATATGTATTTAGTTCATCAAACGGGTGGCCATGTTTGCAATGAGTTTTCCGCGCATTCTGCGCTGGTGCGCCAACGCCGCGAAGATTGTTCACCCTTTGAGTTACTGGCTCTAAATGGTGTGGGTTAACGCAACAACGCACCCGGCACTTGTGATCAAGGTGCAATCCCTCGGGGATAGGGCCAACATTAAGCTCGTAAGAATACCTGTGTGCACCATACAGCAGTCTGCGACCAAAAGTGCTGATGCCGGAGACGAAAAAAATGCCGTACCCCTTGCTAAGTGCGCCCGTCCAGAGCCAGCAACCGGAATTGGGCTCCGGAGAAACCTGAGCCCAAAAACGATCCTCGGGACGTGTCGTCGAACGCCGACCCATCACGCAGGCGTGCCCGGTACGATTTCGACCGAGGTCAGCACTTGCGGCGCGGCAGCGATTGCAACGTCAAGCGTCGCGGTGAACGTCTTGCCGCCGGCAATTACCGTCAGCGAGAGCGTGTCCGTGCCCACCGTTGCCGCAAGCAGTGTCGCCGTCAGACCATCGGCCGCAACAGTGAGGGTGTTCGACGTGTCGCTCTGGGTCCAGGTCGGCGGCGAATCGGGCGTCACGAAGCTCTGCATCGGCTGGCCGTTCTGATCCAGCTCGGCAATCGACAGAGGCAGGGTCTGCCCGACATTCATCGAGGTCGACATGATAATACGCTCCTTCTCGTTAAGGATGACAGAAACGCCGCGCACGGTAAAGATCACGTGGAAGCGACGGCGACGATGACGCCGGATGAAGGGCCAGCATATTACCATCGATACCTCGTCCCGCGCCGCACCGCGCGTGCCATCCTTGTACGCTCTCTCTGTTGCGCATTAAAGAACGACGAGACCAGCGACTGCGAAAACAGCTGCTGCATGTCCGCTTGCGATGCCGACTGCGTGCGCATGACCATCTCGCGGGTCATGCCGCGCGCCCGAAGCGACGCCCGCTCGCTGTCCTCGTAGCACTTGATCGCCAGCGCCATCGCCATGACCCGGTCATCCTGAGACGAGCCCGATCCGTGGATTGAGTCGCCTTCGCGCTCCATGGTCTGCATCTCGTCGATCAACGCGGCAGAGCGGAGCGATAGCTGCTTCAAGGTCAGCAGATCGCGGAAGCGTTCCATGATCTGCACCTTGTTCTTGATCGAGGTGATCCAGTGCACGCCCGAAGGGGCTTGGTGGATCGAGTCCTGCCGTGTGTACATGTACTGCCGCACGTGGTCGAAGACGTGCGTCATATCGCCGAAGCCGTCGCCCGCCGGCAGAAGCCCCGCCTTCGCCATCGTCATCAACTCGCGGAAGGCATTCAACACTGCCGCGCCGGGACCGTTGATCTCCATCAGGAGACGGCATCGCCCGTCGCTTCCTCCGTAGACGCCGCAGAGATGCGCTATCACCCAGGCAAACTGAAACGTCGTCATGCGGACGGTGCAGAATTCCGCAACCTGCTCGATATAGTCGGCGTAGCAGCGGAGAACCTCCAAGCAGTACTGGTTTGAGTCCTCTGACGAGCCATAGGCCGGGTCGGCGCCGATGACATACACGCCATCGGGCTCCGGCTCCTTCCACACCTTCAGCTGCATCTGGCGCGGGACTTTGACCTGCTCGACCTGCGTTGACTCGAAGTGCTCCGACATGAAGTAGCGATAGCCCTTGTACGGATAGTTCCGCACCTCGCTCATCAGATCGGTCAGTCTCTCCGCCGAGAAGAACGGAGAGCCTGTCATGATCCAGCTCTCTTCCTCGTACCAGGGCAGCTCCTGGCGCGTGATCTCGTCGCCCTCTTCCTCGCTCTCGCTGTCGTGGTCTACGTCGGGATCGAACTCATGGCGATACCACGCCAGTTGCTCCATCGTAACCTTGTGCCCGTAGCGCTCTTCAACGAGGTCGATCTTCTTTTGCTCCTCCTCGGTCGGCGGATAGGAACCGTAGCGCTCGAATAGCGCGGTGCCCTTCGCGTGCGAGTAGGACTCCTTCGCCCACCAGCCGATGAAGATCGCCTTCTTGGTGAGATCGTCGGCCTTCGCGCGGTTCCAGATCGGGTAGAAGGGATTGTTGAACCCGCGGGCCGTCGATTCCCAGATATACAGCCGGTTCGGATGCTGATCGGACAACGAGCGCTCGAATGCCTTCACGCCCTCCAGATCGCCCCAGGATGACACCTCGGTACACCCGGCCATGTTGGCGCCGCGACCGCGACCGAGGCCACCGGAGCCCTTGGACTTCTTCACGCCCGCGACGTAGAACGAGACGCGCGAGCCGTTCTCGAATTCGAGATAATCGCGGTTGTCGCCGCCCTTCTTGGTGTTGATCGAGTGCGAGGCAGGAAGACGCTCAAGAAAGCCCTTGATCTCGGCGCGGGCCTCGTTGCGGTGACTGTCCGTGTCGTAGATCAGCGCGACGCGGAGTCCTTCGTGCATGAAGGCCCAGAAGACAATTAACATACGCACTACTGTAGAAATCCCGAGCTGGCGAGCTTTCAAGCAGACAAAGTAGTGGATGTCTTGCTCTAGGCCCTCGAACACCGCGTCGAGGAAGCGGTGCTGCGCCTCGTAGAACTTGACGGCATTGAAGCCCTCTTGGTCCTTCGAGACGATCTTGACGTGCTTCGCAAAGTCGAAGAATGCCGCCCGGAAAACCCGAACCTTGGCCTTATCCCACCCTTTTCCGGCCATTCATCGCCGCCCCATCCCCGGCACGCGAACGCCGCCGGCCTGGTCCTCGGCGATCAAGTCCTGAATGCGCTGCGCTAGCGTCTTGTAGAAGGTCTGCGAGTCATCTGCCGCATCCATAGTGACGAAGGACACCGATGTCCCTGCGGGCGGGATGATCAGCACGAAGGCCGACAGGTTCTCGTCCTTGAACTTCTCAAGGCGCGTAATCTGCTTCTGTAGCTCCTCGATGACCTTCTCGGCTTTGATCACTTAAGAGCCTCGTCGATCGCTGCTTGGTAAGCCTCTTTCGCCATCGTCAAAGACCAGTCACGCGCTTCCGGCATGTGTTCAAAGAATTCTGCCTCAGCAGCCTGCACCATCTCCTCGGTCGGCTCACGAGCAGCCCGCAACGCCTTCCGCGCCTCCCCGCGAGCCCAGTCGCGTAGAACCGCAACCTCATCTGCTGGGACAACGCGAAGTTCACAATGAACAAGTTGCGTCACGCGCTCTCGAAAATATTCAGGCCAAAGCGCCGTTGCGACGCGGTCAACCATCTCGCTCACTGCACGAACGTCCGACGAATGGTGTTTTCCATGCGATCGGCGGTCGCTTCCGCATCCTCCTTGTTCTCGAAAGGTGTCATGAGGATTTGCACGGCCCATGAGGGATAGGCCGGGTGCCCCTCCGGGAACTGCCCCACACTGACCGCGATGTCCGGCTGCACGATGCGCGCGCCCTGCTCCAGGTAGCGCTTGAAGCCGTCGCGGAAGCCCTTGACCGTGCCCTTAACGTCCTTGCGGACATCGCCCGTCTCGTTGTCGATCGTCGTCTCGCGCTTATCGATGACGGCTTTGACCATTACGAAATCTCCCCCGTCAACAGTTTCCGGGTTAATTTATATCTCAACATACCATTGATGTGATCGACTGTCGCCTCACCGAATTTCGCACGGATCATATCGATGTACTCCAGGCGGCTGTAGTAGCGCCGGAAAAATTCATCGCGGAAGGCAAGCACCTGCTTGCCGGTGACAAACTGCGTATCTAGCGGCCGGCAATCGGCGTTATGTTGGGAAAACCCGCTCCATGTCTTCGGCAGCGTCCAGCCCTTTTCAAGAGCCTCGTCGTAGAGCTTACTGCCAGGGTAAGCATGAGCACTGTAGACGTTCATGAACTCGCAGTTGAGTTCGGCCGCGAGTTGGTAGGTCTCTTCCATCGTCTCCATGGAGTCATCCGGCAAGCCTACGATGAAATTCCCGATGACGTTGATGCCCGCTGCCTGAATGGCGCGGACCACGCCGACGATATCCTCGTTGCGCAGCGCTTTATCCGAGCCATCACGGACATGTTTGCTCCCCGATTCGATGCCGAGCGCGAGCCATCGGATGCCGGCCTTACGGAACATCTCCAGTGTATGCGGCTTCACCGTATCGACGCGCGCGTAGGCCCAGATGTTGAGATCGTCGGGCAGATGGCCCGCTGCCTTGGCCTCGACCAACCCCTCGCAGATCGCCGTATAATGCCGCTCGTTCAGCACGAACATCTCATCCGCAATCTTGATCGTCCTGACACCGTAATGCTCGTATAAATGAACGATCTGCGACACTACCTTTTCAGGCGATCTCATCCGGTATTTATTGACATGCTGGAATGTATTAATCATACAAAACGAACATTTATGCGGGCAGCCAAGCGTCGTATAGATAGACGCGTAAGGCTGTCTCTTGGAGAGATCACCAAAACACTGCCATTGATGGGCTCTATACTTGTCCATCGGCAGCAAATCCCAAACATCGCCGCCGAGTTCGTCGATCGGGATCAACGGGGCGAGAGGGTTCCGGATGATCTTGTCATCCTGCCGCCAGACCAATCCCGGAATGTCCTTCGGGTCTTCATCATCGATCAGGGCTTTCAGAGAGATCGGCCCCTCTCCGTCGATGACGTAAGTGACCTGCTCCTCGCGCAGCGTCCTCTCCGGGAGCGCCGAGGGATGGTTGCCGAGCATGACGACGGTGGAGCGCGAGCAGCACGTGCGCAGCGCCTTGGCGATAGCGGAGGCGCCGACCATCTGCTGTGTGCTCGCTGACGGCTGGTGCCCCGAAACAACGATGCCGATGACCTTCGGTGTCCAGTGTGCCGTGCGCAATGCAGCGTGCAGCGGCGTCAGGTTCTCGGCTTCGGCATCGATGATGCGAACGAGATAGCCCCGATCGCGCAGCCACCCCGCAATCATGCGCGTCCATGTTGGGGGCTCTTTGGCGGTCAGATTATCGCCGAGAGGTCCGAAAATTCCGTGTTGAGCACCGGGATGAATCAGGATGATGTCGAGCATGCAGGCTCCCGTTTCCACACCAGCCCCTGGCGCACGGTGCGAATGAGCGACGGCGTGACGCCGTAGCGATCGGCGATCTTATATGAGCTTTCCTGAGATGCTCGGATTTCCAGAACTGCTTTCCATGTCAATTTGGTGTTTGATGGCCTAGGCATTGCGAGTTTCCTCCCGCCAAAGTTTGCCCTTCCGAATGTAGCATATCGTTGAGTGGTGCATTCCAAGCCGCTTCGCCCAAGATGACGAAGTTTCTTGGCTAGAGCGAATTTGATCAACAATATTCCAAGTTAATTTTACCATTGGGTGCTTCTCGCCAGGCTTTGACTTGGCGGGTCCGTTCGTGCGTCCCTTGGCAGAACAATCCATCATGTTATCTTTTGGCGTACCTAGAAACAGATGGCTAATGCGACAGCAAGCAGGATTGTCACAATGATGTAAAACCCACAAGCCATCAGAGATGGGGCCGTTAGCCTGTTCCCAAGCGACGCGATTGGCCCGAAAAATCTTGCCCTCTATGTTGATCTCCCCATATCCGTGATGGTTGTTAGGCTTGTCCCATTCCCAGCAACCATCACCGATCAATAGGTGACCCAATAACCTTACCCTAGGAGGCCCCTTTATATAATTTCTCTTAGACGTTTGCATAAATAGAATTCCTCAGCATCGGATACAAAACCAACAATTCCTTAATACCATCATCTATCGTCTCAATAGGAGCCCAGCCAGTTGCCTCCATCTTGGCATTTGAGACAATATAATCCCTCTTGTCTTCATCATTTCCTATAGGAGCTTCCAGATAAACAAAATCAGAAACGTATTCTTTTATTTTGGCGCATAGCTCCAATTTAGTCATATTGGCATCGGTACGCCCGACATTATAAATGTTCCCCTTCATTCTGCCAAATTCTGAGATGGCATGGCAAAAAGCGCGCGCCACATCAGAGACATGAACAAAGTTTCGGCGAAAGTGACCCTCGAATATAGTGATCGACTTATCATTGACGGCTCGCCAAACAAATTCGTTGACTAAGAGGTCGAGCCGCATGCGAGGGGAGGGGCCGAACACCGTTGCGAGGCGGAAGGCGATCGAGTTCTCGCGGTCCATCACGATCTGCTCGGCTTCGGCCTTGGTCTGGCCGTAGAGCGTCAGCGGACGGAGCGGGCTCTCCTCCGTGCACAAATCCTCGCCGCCGATGCCGTATCCTGAATTGGTGTTCGGGAAGATCACCCGCTGCTCCGGGCTGAGCAGACCGCAGAGATTGGCGACGGCATGACGGTTCGTACTGATCGCCGCCGACTGGTCGCGCTTGCAGGCCGGCGCTCCGACGATCGCTGCGAGCGGAATGACCACGTCCGCTTTTGCGACAAGCGGCGCCACAATCGACATATCGCGCGCATCACCGTTGACCGCTTCGAAGTTGCGGTATCGCGCGCACGCTGCGAGGCTGTTCTGATTGTGAGCAAAGTGATCCAGTACCGTCACGCGATCGATGCCGTGATTGCGCTTGAGAAGCGCGGGGACGAGGACGGAGCCAAGGTAGCCCGCGCCGCCGGAGATGAAAATGTTTGTCATTAAGAAATCGCTCTTTTTGCAGCATTCCAGAATGAGTCGTTGATGTCAGAAATTTGCTGTCTAATCTTCTGCTCCACCGTTCGGTCTGCGTCGTCCCTCATACGCTGCATCGTTGCTTTCCATGAAGGAGATGGCGATTTAAGGATATATAAATCGATATCTATCGGCTGAGTCATCAGCGCCATCCGGCGCTCACGTTTTTGATAAAGAGCGTCAAGAAGACTGTGAAGATGCCGCGTATCCGGCCCCTCAGACGGCGCCCCTAACGTATTGCCGCCGTAATAATCAACCGCCTGAGTAGCCGGGCCCAAGCCGGGAGAATACGTCTTCGCCATCTCAGCGCCCACCGTCCGCGCAGCGAATGGCGCCGCCAGAATACCGCCCAACACTCCCCGTCGCGATGCCATTACGGTATCTCCAACCTATCCAATAAACGATTGACCCACCAATCGAGCACCTTGCCTCCGGCCCAGACGACGGCAAAGAAGAGCCCGAGATACGGCACGCCGCAATACGTCAGGAGGGCGGAGGCGAGTAATACGCCCAGGATTTCAAGCACCAGGATCACAGGGTTTTCTTCATGATCTCTATCGCCTTGCGCATCTGCGGCAGAATGTCGAACGGGGCGAGGCCGAGGAAAAGCGCGGTATCGTGCAAGCGATCGGCGGTTGGCGTCGATTGATTCTGCCACCTCAGCGAATAGGCGTGCCGTAAAAAAGAGCCGCCAGTAGGCAAGCGACAATCGATGCCGCCAGCACGGAGAGCATTAACAAGATTGGTGCGCGCATCCCGACTCTCCACGCTGAACGCAATCCCGAACGGCGATGGTATCCCCGGCAGGTTGCGCTTCTGCATCTCGATCGGCAAGCCCTCCGCAAGCACAACGAAGTTGTTCAGGTTCTGCTGCCGTGCTCGGCGCATCTCCTCCAGCTTCGGCAACTGCGCGCGTGCGATGGCAGCGTGCATCTCAAGCCAGCGGAGATTGTACCCCATCAGGACGAAGTCGTATTCGTGATCGAAATCCTTCGCCGGCCCGATACCACGCGTCCACCCATGGTTCCGGATCATACGGCAGAGATCAGCCAACTCATCATCGTTGGTCAGGATCATACCACCTTCGATGGCGCTGATCTGGTGGCTGTAGAAGAACGAGAATGTGTTCAGCAGCCCGAACGTGCCGCAGCGCTGAAGATCGCCCATCGTGCCAACCTGGGCGCCCAGGCTTTCACAATTGTCCTCGATGAAGTAGGCGCCGACGTAATCGGCGATGCGCTTCCAATCGCGCAGATAGGCGGGGTTGCCGAGGATCGAGCAGCCGAGGATGAGCCTGCAATCATGCGCGAGCGCGGTGACCGGCTTGGCATTCCAGGTTTGGTCACAGTCGGCGACGACGAGATCGAGGCCGTACTGCACAAGAGGGGCATATGTCGTGGCCCACGCGATGGCCGGGACAAGCACCTTGTCGCCGGGCCGCAAGGAGTTCTCCTGCTTGTGACAGAGCGCGGCGACGGCCACTAAGTTCGCGCTCGATCCAGAATTCACGGCGATCCCATGTTTCATGCCATGATAGGCGGCAAATTCCTCCTCGCATGCGGCGACTTCGGGACCTTGCGTCCATTGGCCGGAGGCGCGCACGCGGTCGATCGCGGCGTACTCTTCATCATCCCATTTCGTGTAGGCGCATGCGTAGGTGTAGGTCATCAATCCCCCGTCATCACGAAATAGATCACGTAGAGCCAACTACAGATACCGTATAAGATGGCCCACAAGACGCTATGCCACTTCGCATACGACAGCACCATTGCGAGAGCGCTACCGAAACCGATGCCGCCACTTGCCGTGGCCTCCATCAGTAAAGCCTCGCGTATTCGATGAGCAGCGATGATCCCTTCCGATCGATCGCTCTCTGATAGGCTGGCACAATCTGCTCTGCGCCCATCAGGCATTCGACGTGCACGGTGGAGCACATGGAGCGGAGTGCAAGAGAGTAGTCGCCCAAATGCTGCGCGCCTGGGTCCATCGGCTTGTCATGCGCCACGGCGGTTCGGATGATCACGCGCGGGCGGTAGTCGCTGTAGAGCGGAATCTTGTCGAGATGGTTGCAGAGTTGATTGATAGCGAGGAGAAGGAAATTTTGGCGCGGGTAACAGGTGATCGGAAGTCCACCGGCTAGACTGACGCCGATCGCATGACCCATCTGCATTTCTTCTGCGACGGGAAACTCTAGAAGCTTGTCGAGAGGAATATGATCAAGCGTTCCCCGCATAGCCGTGCCAGCGCAAGCAACTGCCTGGCCCGTGATGATCGATCGAGGCTGAGCAGCGCAGAGGCTCATGGCCTCGCGCAGGGCGTCAACGTAAGTACTCAAAATTGCACGCGGACCCCGGCGCCCGAATGGGGGTAGGGCAGACTGTAGCTATACTCTCGAAAATGGTACTCAGCCGGATCGTAGCAATACGTTCCGCCCCAGGTGATCTGCGTATCAGTGCAAACCGATTTGCCGTTGCTCTCGACGATGAACCGAACCGGCAGATTCTGCCAAGTCGCGTACTTAAAGCATTCGTGGAAAATGCCGGTCTCAAACGTCATGTCACCTAGGAAGACATGCGTCTTCTCACCTCCGCCCCGCCTCTTCGTTTCCCATGCAATCCCGAGAGCAATCGGCAAGATGCCACCGACGATGGCCGAAGAGACGATGCGGAATTTTGGGAAGTTGAGCGTAATCGAGTGCCCCGCCATGATCGCGGCTTTCAGCTCGTCAGGCGGAACGCCGCGCAAGAGACAATGGTAATGGGAACGCCAGTTCGTGCAGACCCAATCATCGGGACCGACATCCTTGAACACGTCGATCAGTTGGGCCTCATTGTTTCCGTGCAGGTGCACGGGATAGGGGATGCGGCCCTGATTAAAGAGGTCCGCGATCTCGCTCTCGAATGCACGCAGGGTTTCGGGCGTGTGAGAGGTGATCACGCCGCCTCCGGGCGATGCCGCTTCGCCATCGCATGGACGTAATGCCGAAGGGCCTCGAATTCCTCGTCGGGCAAGACCGAGAGATCATCCGAGAGGTTCAGGAACCTCCGGCTTCGCACGTCCTTCTCGATCGGTGCATCGAGATCGCCGAGGAGATCGGAGACCGTGCAATCCAGTGCTTGCGCCACCGCGAGGAGGCGCGAGCCGGAGACGCGGTTAACGCCGGTCTCGTTCTTGAAGATTTGCTGATAGGTGACGCCGACTTTCTTGCCGAGGTCGCCTTGCGTCATGCCGAGCGCGATCCGTCTCTTCCGAATGGCCGCGCCGATCTGGCGATCGCCTTCCTTCACCCCCCGTACCCCCGTCATCCTCTCAGACTCCTTCCGTCATCATAGCCCTTAAGCCATGCCTTCATCAACTCTGGCGTCTTCGTATCATAGGGACAAGTCGGCCGCCCATGTGCGTGCGTCATGCGAAAGGACCGTCCGGCTGCACGTCCTTCACGCCAGGCTTGCAGCTCGGCTTCGGTCATTAGTCCGCAGCCCGACGCCAGCCTTCCGGCACATGCTCTCGCTGTCTCCGCACGCGGTAAATTCCCGGCTCATGCAGCAGAGACTCGTGTGTATCCCATGCGCGCAGATGCTCCAGCGGCGTCACTTCCTTCACGACAAGGAAGCACTCGTAGATTTCGTCGGGGAGCCGGTACATCTCGACGCGCTCGGCGTCCATCACGTGATTATGCCCCGTCTCTGAGTGAGCGACGACGACGCGCCCGTTCTCCGGGGCGACGCGAACGAGACCAGCGGGCAGTTCAGCGATGCGCATGATATAGATATCGCCCTGCGCAGCGGCTTTAGTAAACGTCTTCATGATCTATGTCCTTACTTCTGGGGTGTAGGTTTCCGCATCGACGCCGTAACTCCACGCATTCCCCTCAAGGGCGGTTTTGATGTGAGGGGGCATTGGGATCGCAAATTCTCGGCCAGTCCCGCATAGCACGCGCAAAAACCGCTCCTTGCCTGCGTCCGGCAGATTGACTTCAACAAGCTCTCCGATCGTCGGATCGATATCTTTATCGATGGTCTTTGCCCTGAGTTCGGTGAGTATCTTCGCCCAACCGATAATCTCACATGCCGCGCGGCGCGTCTCAACGTTTTGTTGTTCGAGCGCTAGTTTGGGCGTAAGTGTGGTTCGATCCACGATCCATTCTTGCGGGACAGCAGTGCCGTGCCAGTGATGGAGAGCCCACCCATCGCGGTATTTGATCGATGGCCCAGTCTCGCCGTGCAAGCGGCCTTGATCATCGCGGCGAATGACTTCTGGCCTATCTGAGATCGCTAGCACATTTTTGTGCCACCAAACCCACCCGCAGCTTTTGATCAACTCCTCATCAACGCTGAAACGCCCGAGAGCAGGATCGTTCCAGTCCATGACATCACGGAAGAACGAGACATAGGCGCCCCACGAAGCCCAAAAGGCTCCGTTATATGCATTGTAAGGAGTCGACCAGACCTGCGACTCGACCTGCGACTCGACCTGCGACCGGACCTGCGACCAGACCTGCGACCAGACCTGCGACCGGACCTGCGACCCGACCTGCGACCGGACCTGCGACCAGACCTGCGACCGGACCTGCGACTCGACCTGCGACCAGACCTGCGACTCGACCTGCGACTCGACCTGCGACCGGACCTGCGACCCGACCTGCGACTCGACCTGCGACCAGACCTGCGACCAGACCTGCGACTCGACCTGCGACCCGACCTGCGACTCGACCTGCGACCCGACCTGCGACCAGACCTGCGACCAGACCTGCGACTCGACCTGCGGAGAGATACCCGAAGCCACTCCGCGCAGCATGGCCCATGCGAGTGCCCCGCCCAACGTCGCGGCATAGGGACTTCCCATGCGCAGTACGACCATCGGGCGCTTGAGGTTGGCAAGTTCATAGCCCTTCAGGGCGGCAAAGGTCGCACGTTCAAAATCCGCCGGTTCTGTCGAGAGCCCGATCTCAATCCATTTCTGTGTCCATTCGCCGAAGCGCGCTGCTTGCTCGGGCGTGATTTTGGTGATCTTCTTCGGCACCTGATGTCTCCCCCTTATTGGACGAGCGCGCGAGAATCGAACTCGCTCCTCGCGGTTTTGCAGACCGCCGCGTTCCCACTTCGCCAGCGCTCGGCTTCGCTTACCATGAAACGTCCGTTCCTCCAGACGAGGTATCGGAGGATGCGCCGCTGTCGTAAGACACTCCGCTATCCGAAGATGAACTGACTTCACCACCGGAAGCGGCCGAGCCCCACGAGAGGTCGATTCCGCCGCCAGAGGATTGCGAAGATTCATGACCGCTACTAGAGGTCGCACGCTCCTCAACAATCGTCGTCGTGGTATGGTTGCCGGCCAAAATCATCTCACCCTCCCCGTTCGCTCACTTCGTCACCCAATCGTAGATCAGCTGCGCCTCGTCGACGAGCGGCCTCTGCGAGGTGTGCATGGTCTCTGCCGCCTGCTCCACGCACCAGCGCCGCAGCATCTGCTCGTCGTCGCCCCACAGCTTCGCCCGGTGCTCGATCGGCTCATCCGCTATCATGTCCGCCCTTCCAGTCGATCCGCCACACGCTCCCGCAGGACCATCCGAACCCAAGCCGACAGCGTCAGCCCCGAAACGCTCGCCGCAGCCTCAAACGCCGCATGCTCCTGCTCCGAGGTTCGCACCCGCATCGTCCGATGTCTCTGCGCGCTTTTGTGGACACGAGACACCGTATATCCCGCTACTGTGTGGGCCATATGTGCGGCACAATAGCGCTACACTTTCGCGGCGTCAATCGCCTTCTCCGACGCCGCCAGCGCATCGAGGAGCGCCAGCCTTGCCCATTGCGACATGGTCCGCCGCTCCCGCTCGGCCGCCGCTGCAATGCGTGCCTTCTCGTTGTCCGACAGTGCCACCGTCAGCACCACCCCCCGGCGCATCAGAACACCAGCCTGTTTGCAGGACTTTCAAGGATCGCAGCCTCGTATTCCCTGCACCATCGGATCACCGATTGCCGATGACAGCCGATCTGAAAAGCGATAAGATGTTGTGAATGTCCAAAGACATAGCGAAGCCGAAGAGCCTCCTTCCGCTGCTCCTCCGTAAACCGCGCCGCAGGATGCTCGACACCCCGCCGGCTCCCGGCACCGCCCCACATATTCCGCCCGCCGAACCGGCCAGCCTGGATGCTGTCCCAAATGTTATCGCGCGCCGTCCCCTCTACCAAATGCTCGGGATTGCAGCACGCAGGATTGTGACACGTATGCCGCAGATGCGGCATCTCCAAATCCCGCCCTAACTCCAGCGTCTTCGCAATCCGGTGCGCTAGCAAATTCAGCGTCTTGCCCGACCCACGCGGCTCGATGCTCAGCCAGCCATAACCGTGCGGCGTCTTTCGCGCCAGCCACGGCCAACACTCCCCCTCCCCACGCACATCAACACGCGACCAGAACCGCTTAACGCGCCTCTCCGTCATGTGCACGAGGATTGCTTTGATCGGTGCAGGAGACATGCATGCAATATAGGTGCACAGCATGTGTGGGGTCAATGCAGAATTTTGGGCGGCAGGGGAGGTGGGTGGCGACCGCTCCCCCAAGCCTGCGTCCCGTCGCCTGTCGAAATACGCGCTCGCACGGTCCAGGCCAGCCCGGTCATGCACACGCATCCCATACACCCGCGTATGTACGACATTCGTCGCATAAGCGCCAGTCTGAGCAATTGCGTATTGAATAATTTCAATGACTTGCGATTTCGGTCATGCAATTATCAGCGCATGCATCAAGATGTAGTAGTGACCGCATATATCCGACGTGCCCGGAAAGTGCCCTGCGGAGGCCGTGGAGAACGTGTGCGAGAAGGTGGCTGTCAGGTACCGGAGGTGTGCCAGATGCGTGCTGGCGGGCTGCGGATGGCAGGGGAATGGGCTCGTACAACGCCCTTTCGAAAAATGCGACGAACACCGTAATCTGAACACGCAACCTTTCAGAAAGCGACATGCTTTCGTATAAGCGACACATTGACTTTCGCAAAAGCGACGGACTTTCGTGAATGCGACATCACAAGCCCAATGGGGTGCGCGAGCATCTGATTGCGGTATTTGGACCTAGTCGGTGGGCTGAGCGTGCTGCACGAGTGCTGGGCGTATCGCACCGGCATGCGTGGCAACTAGCGGCAGGCTCGCGACGCTTGCGTAAGCGTCACGTAACGGCAGTGCTGGCATACCTTGAGGGGCGGCATGACAATGCGGCGGCGGAGCTTGAGAGACGCAAGGCTGCGTTAGATCGAGAGTATGCCGAGTATGAGAATCGGGCGAAGGCTTCTAGAGCTGCGCTGTTGCGGCTGCATAAGGAGGCGAAGCCTTGAAAGCGCGACATGCGGAATGATAGCAAATGAGCGACTGGAAAACAAGAAAGGCACCCGGTTAGGGGCGCCTTGTTGGCTGAGGTGATGGATTGAACTAGAAAACGAGTTCGCTCTGCGTGGTGCCGATCGTCCAAGGCGCGGGGATCGCATCATCGAAGATTTTGACGATCGGCCCTTTGAGACCGTGCATGTCAACATATCGATAGCCCCGCGCCAGCTTAACGATCGTACCAAGCCGTGAACCGCGCCGGCCGGTAGCGTTGCTGCGGTATAGAGCGTACTTGATCATGACCCGTCTCCCTCGTTGCTGATGAAGCGAGTATGCTGATATCCCGAAACGCTGTCAACAGGAAAAATTCTGTCCATTGTACTTTTTTCGGTTGACACGAATTGATCTCCCGGATTATCGTTCAGCCATCGACGACGGGAGAGACTAAAATGACAGACACCAGCGCCCACATCTGCCAGCCAGCTTACCGGCACCTCGCAGACATGAAAGCCTTCTACTCCACGCTCGGAGCGCTGGCGACATCGACGAATGCCGATATCGTGCTGATCCGATCTCACATCGCTTACTGGTCGGGCGAGAAGGCCGCAGAGCGTGCCGTAATCAAGCCCTCGCGCGGTCATTCCTACCGCGTCAACGGTGACACGATCGTGCGCATTGCCGATCATTGGGATCATCGCGAGGGTGTGACGGGCTATCGCTTTTAAGCCCCGCTGATCTTCACTCAAACACAAGGGAGAGACGATATGCGCGGTTTCAAGATGCCCCGGTCCTTCTACACCCCGAAGAACGCTACCAAGGTTGCCGACAAGGCTACCGACGTGGTTTGCTACTTCGCCACGTTCCACCATCGGCCGAGCAATTCTACGCGTTACCATCTGGTCGGGTTTGCCGGCAAAGGCGAGCGCCCGTTGATCAACTACTCGATCCGTAACACCGCCGAGCTGGAGCGCACCATCCGCGAGTTCTTCGCGTCGCGGCAGCAGATCGCGGCCTATAAGGCGCAGCAACGCGAGGCGCGCAAGGCGTTCGTCCACACCGTACAGGTCGGGGATATCTACTCGACGTGCTGGGGTTACGATCAGACCAACGTCGAGTTTTTCGAGATCGTCGAGGTGCGCGGCAAGTACGCCATTCTGCGCGAGATCGCCAGCGCATCCGAGGACAACGGCAAGGGCTCGGAGCGGTGCGTGCCGCAGTCGGGTGCGTTCCTCTCGCCTCGCTATGAGGGCGACGATCGCGGGCTGCCGATCCGCCGGCTCATTCAAGAAGGCCGCATCAAGATTGATGATGTTCGCACAGCCAACAAGTGGGGCCAGCGGGTCGCTGGCGTACTGGTCGGCAACAGCATGCATCGCACCGCAGCCGGGTGGGGGCATTGATGCTCCCCCCACGCGATTTCCGCATCCTCCTCGCGCGCGCCAGCATGCGACAGGGAGAGCTTGCCGAGGTGCTGGATGTATGGCCTTCCACCGTATCGGCCTGGATGAAGGGAGAGGGAGCGCCACAGTACGCGGTGGCGTTCCTGGAGATGAAGATCGCGCGGGATGAATTGCTCGCACGCGCAACGGTCTAAATAAACTCGCTCACATCATCGCCCGTCGCCCAATCGATCGGAACCGACTGGGCGACGCCGCGCACATCGACCAGCTCGCCGCGCAGCACTTCCTTCGCCTTGGCGATCTCGGGGAAAGCCTCGATGACGCGCGCCAGTTCGGCAAGCGTCCAAACCTCGATGTACCGGCCGCAGTGATACGCCGCATGGGCTTGGGCGTTGTCGCACACGATGGCGATGACTTGCCCGTCGCTGCGGGCAACCTCCATGGCGTGCGGCTCGATGGGGGGCGCTCCTGCTGCCGTCGCCGCTGCGTCGAGTGCTCGATAGCCTCGGATCATCGCCTGGGATAGCGCCTCGATCTCGTGGATAGGCTTGGTCCAGATCGCCTCGTGCCATGCGCGGCATTGTCGGTCCCATCGCTCGCGTAGGTCAAGGGGGACGAGACGCCGGAGGCGATCGACGCCCCATTTCGCCTCCATGGCCGTCGCGGTTATGTCCACCTCCTCGACCAGCGCTTGAGTCCGCTTGACGAGGAAATCCGATTGGGCTGAGGGGATCATGATTGGAATCTTTCTAGAGCGCGGGAGCGCGTCGGGCCTCAAGCCCGAAAGCGCGCTCCCGCGCTCGGGGGGGGGCTATACGTAGTATAGGGGGGGAACTGCGCAGACTGCGCACCGTTGATTTCATTACGATTTTCGAAATGACTGCATCACTGCGCTGCGCAGTGCGCAGTCTCTTGCGCAGTCTCTTTATTTTCAACGACTTAATCATGATCAGTTGCCCCGTTTTTACGCTCATTCATGAAGTCCGGCGCGCGGACTGCGCAGTAACCGCGCCGATGGGAATTGCCATGATCTGTTGTAATGCACCCGTCCTCACACAACTCCATAAAGGCTCTCATAACCTCCGCCGGACGATGGTTGGGCAACGCCCGCGGGAGCGATTGCTTGACCGGTCTCGACCCTTGCGGACCCGTATAAGGTGCCTTGTCGCACCATGCCCGATCGACCTCGGTGAACACATCCCGCTTGATTGCGCGTCGCTGGATTCGGTCTACCGTGTCTTCCGAAACAGGCAGCGTAAACGCACCTTTCTCCCATACGAACTCCAGCTTTTCGCTATCGCCCGACGCTGCGTAATTAGCCTTCTTCCGCGTCAATATGCGCTGCTCCTTAATGCCTCCCTCGATGCCCTGTAGGTACCAGCGCGAGCGCACGCTGTTATTCCAGGCCGTCGAGCCTCCGTCACCTTTGCCGCTCGCCATGCCCGACTGCGACGGGTGGGCAAGCACGAGGACACTGGCATTCATCTCGGCGACAAAGCGACCAAGCACGGCCTTGACGAAGAAATTCACCTGATTCCGAACGATCTCGTTACCGCCGAAAAAGTCCGACGACGTATCAAGAATCAGCAATTTGGGCTGAAACTTTTTCGCCTCCTCGATGACGCGACCGAAGAATGGCAATAGCTTAGGTGCGCCGCCCAAGTCGAACTGCACGAAAAGATTGTCGAAACCGACACGCGGCCATAGCGCTAGGTCAGCAAGCGGATGGCGCAGAACGATACCCAGAGCCTTCTCGATATCGGACTGGCGGCGCCATATCTCGTCGTAGCTGTCCTCGCAAAAGATCGCGAGGACGCGACCCGGCTTAACAGTCATTCCTAGCCACGGCTGACGTGTCACCATGCAAACGCCGAGTTGTTGTGCCAGCAGGCTTTTTCCGATTCCGCCATCGCCATAGAGCGACGTTACCGTGCCTCGCGGCAGCCACTCTGGCACAATCCATTCACGCGGCGGCGGTGTACCGACGAAGGACGCCGCCGGGATCGGACCATCGTCGGGTGGCGGCGCAGCGTTCTCACTGAATTCGTCATCCTGATTAGGGATATTGAACTTCTGCCGCCCCGTGCGGATCATCCCCGCAAGGTCGTGGGTAGTTTCGTCAACCGTATAGGGTGGAACCGTAATGTAGGGTGCGAGCGCCAGGATCAGTGCATCGGGCGTGCCACGTGCTATAAGGCTATCGACCAGCTTCAGCACATGGATATGCCACTTTTGACCGGCGCGAATTAGCTTCAGCAGCCCCTCGACATTGAGCCGGCCGAA
>Ga0335069_10002503_pt1 | contig 28252 bp, 26 predicted proteins | sample Lox_Sample_11_FD_206714 | JGI IMG/M metagenome (GOLD analysis project Ga0335069, IMG submission 206714) | Soil microbial communities from Loxahatchee National Wildlife Refuge, Florida, United States - Lox_Sample_1.1 | ecosystem: Environmental > Terrestrial > Soil > Wetlands | place: USA...
GGTCCAGCCAGGGCGCGTCGACGCACCCGAGAAACCGCGCCTGCTGGTCGGGCCTCAGGATCGCGAGGACCTGGTTCAGGACGGCCTCGCGCCCGGTGCGGAGCGTCTGGCGCGCGGCTTCGAGCGCCAGCGCGTCCGCCCCGATCGCGCAGGCATCCGGCGGCGTCGCTCCGAGGGCGGTCTCGAGCGTCTGACGGGCGGCCTGGACGGCGGCGACGGCGGCGTCGAGCGTCGGCCTGGCCGCGTCGAGCGCCGCCTGAACGTCCGACCTTTCCTGGTCGGTCAGGTCGAGGATCGACAGGCACTCGCGCAGGCGGTGGCGAAGAAAAGAATGGCGAACGGGCGTGGCCGGCTCGGCGGTCTGGGCCGCCGAAAAACCGGCGAGCGAGACACCGAGGACGACCAGTACGGCGCCGCGGTTGAGCCGACCCATGGGAGCCCCCTTCGCCCGCAATGCCGCGAGCTCTGGGGCTTGGACGAGGCAGGCGCGGACCGGTTTACTCCCGGTCCGTCATCCCGAGCGAAGCGAGCGATTCCGTTGGAAGCCCCGGGATCCGGGAAATCGATCCACGGCCTCGGGATGACCGGCGTGCCAGCCGCCGGTCACTTGACCAGGAGCACCGGGCACCGCGACAGGATCCCGACCTTGTGGCTGATCGTGCCCCAGTGCTCGCCGGGATGGCGAAGCGCGAGGCGGTGCGAGCTCATCACGATCAGATCGACCTCGTGCTCGGCGGCGTAGCGGAGGATCTCGTTGACGCGGTTGCCGTAGAGGATCTCGCCCGACGCCGCCGCGGGGCGGGCCTGCCGGACGAGGGCGGAAAGCTGCCGGCGGGCCGCGGCCTCGAGCTTGCGGTAGAACCCGGCCAGGCCGCCCGGATCGCCCGCATCGACGCGCTCGATGACGTGGAGCAGGGTCAGCGACGCCTTCCGGTCCGAGGCGACGCGGGCCGCCATCTTCACCGCGCGGAGATTCTTCTTCGTGAAATCGACCGGCACCAGGATTCGGCGAAACATCCGGCACCTCCCTTTCCGACGTTACCGAAGCCTCCGAACCCGGGCCTGATGCGCTCGCATCAGGCCGCCCGCGTCACTCGCCGAGGAGCAGCGACTTCTTCGGCGGCCTGTCGAGACCGAAGGACCGCACCGCGTGCTTCTCGATGTGGTCCATCGCTTCCTCGACCGAATCGGTCAGGAGGAGGAGGTCGAGATCGGTGTCGGAGATCGTGCCCGCCGCGACCATCTTCGCGAGAAACCCCATCAGCGGCCTGTAGAACTCCGAGCTCATGAGGACGACGGGGAAGTTCAGGATCTTCTGGGTCTGGATGAGCGTGAGCGCCTCGAAGAGCTCGTCCATCGTGCCGAGGCCGCCCGGCATGACGACGAACGCGTACGAATACTTGACGAGCATCACCTTCCGGACGAAAAAATGCTCGAAAGACACGGCGCGGTCGACGTAAGGATTCAACCGTTGCTCCTCGGGGAGCACGATGTTGCAGCCGACCGTGAAGCCGCCCGCCTCCTTCGCGCCGCGTGAAGCCGCTTCCATCACGCCGGGGCCGCCGCCGGTCATGACCGTGAACCCGAGCTTCGCCAGGCCCGCGCCGACCTTCTCGGCCAGGCCGTAGTACGGGTGGTTCTGCTTGAATCGCGCGGATCCGAAAACGGTCACGCAGGGGCCGACGAAGTGCAGCGTCCGAAACCCGCGGAGAAACTCCCCCATGATCTGGAAGATCGAGAGGAGCTCCCGGGTGCGCGAGCGCGGGCCGGAGAGAAACAGGCGCTCGGTGTGCTCGGGCGCTTCGGGCGGAACCACCTCGCCCGGCTTTTCGACGTTCACGGCGCCATTGTGGCGCATTCCCGGGCGCCGGCGGCGGGGCGCGCGTGCCGGAGCGAAACGGGAGAGACCGTTCCTAGCTCGGCCGGCGCGCCACGGCCAGGCGCGCCTGCGCGAGCTCGAGCCGGGTCCGAACCGCGTCGAGCGTGTCGGCGCCGGCGCTCTTCATCTCCTCCTCGGCCTTCGCGCGTTCGCGCTCGGCCGCCGCGGCGTCGATTTCCCCCGAGCCCTCGGCGGAGTCGGCGAGCACCGACACGCGGTCATGCGACACTTCGGCAAGGCCGCTCGAAACGGCGAGAGCCGTGGAGCTGCCGCCCTTCCGGCACGTCAGCACGCCCGTGCCGAGCAGCGTGATGAGCGGGGCGTGCCCCGGCAGGATGCCGACGTAGCCCTGCGAACCGGGCAGCTCGACCTCGTCGGCCTCCGCCTCGAGAACGCGCCGCTCCGGGGTGACGACGAGAAGCTGGAGGGCCAACTACGCCGCCTTCGCCAGCTGCGCGGCCTTCTCGCGCGCTTCCTCGATCGTCCCGACCATGTAGAAAGCCTGCTCGGGCATGTCGTCGCACTTGCCGTCGACGATCTCGCGAAAGCCCTTGACCGTGTCGGCGATCTTCACGTACCGGCCTTCGAGGCCCGTGAACTGCTGCGCCACGAAGAACGGCTGCGACAGGAAGCGCTGCACCTTGCGGGCGCGCGCGACCGTGAGCTTGTCTTCCTCGGAGAGCTCGTCGATGCCGAGGATCGCGATGATGTCCTGGAGGTCCTTGTACTTCTGGAGAACCGCCTGCACGTCGCGGGCGCACCGGTAGTGCTCCTCGCCGACGACGCGCGGCGACAGAATCGTCGACGTGGACGCCAGCGGATCGACCGCCGGGTAAATGCCCATCTCCGAGATCGCGCGAGAGAGAACCGTCGTCGCGTCGAGGTGGGCGAAGGCCGTCGCCGGCGCGGGATCCGTCAGGTCGTCGGCCGGCACGTAGATCGCCTGGACCGACGTGATCGAGCCCTTCTTCGTCGAGGTGATGCGCTCCTGCAGTTCGCCCATCTCGGTGGCGAGGTTCGGCTGGTAGCCGACGGCCGACGGCATGCGGCCGAGCAGCGCCGAAACCTCGGAGCCCGCCTGCGTGAACCGGAAGATGTTGTCGATGAAGAGCAGGACGTCTTTGCCCTCGGTGTCCCGGAAGTATTCCGCGACCGTCAGGCCGGTGAGTCCCACGCGCAGGCGCGCCCCGGGCGGCTCGGTCATCTGGCCGTAAATCAGCGCGGCTTTCGACTTGGTCGGGTCGCCCGGCGTGATGACGCCCGACTCGATCATCTCGTGGTACAGGTCGTTGCCCTCGCGCGTGCGCTCTCCCACGCCCGAGAACACCGAGTAGCCGCCGTGGTGCATCGCGACGTTGTTGATGAGCTCCTGGATCATGACGGTCTTGCCGACGCCCGCGCCGCCGAAGAGGCCGGTCTTGCCGCCCTTCGTGTAGGGCTCGAGCAGGTCGATGACCTTGATGCCGGTCTCGAACATTTCGACGGACGTGGCCTGCTCGTCGTACGCGGGCGGCTCGCGGTGGATCGGCCAGCGCTCCTTGGACTTCACCGGGCCCAGGCCGTCGACCTCCTCCCCGATGACGTTCAGGATGCGGCCGAGGGTCTCCCTGCCGACGGGCACCGAGATCGGCCCCCCGAGATCCACGGCCTTCATGCCGCGAACCATGCCGTCGGTCGGCTTCATGGCCACGCACCGAGCCACGCTCTCGCCGAGCTGCTGGGCGACCTCGGCGATGACGTCGATCTTCTCGCCCGTTTCCTTGCCGTCGTCCACGATGTGGATCGCGTTGTAGATGGCCGGCAGCTTCCCCTGCGGGAACTCGATGTCGAGGACCGGCCCGATGATCGCGACGACTTTGCCGACGTTCTGTTCCGCCATGATTTCTCCCGCCTTACTCCAGCGCCGCGGCGCCGGAAACGATCTCGATCAGTTCCTTGGTGATCCGCGCCTGTCGGGCGCGGTTGTAGGTCAGCGTGAGCTTGTCGATGATCTCGCCCGCGTTCTTCTGGGCCGAGTCCATGGCCGTCATGCGCGCGCCCATCTCGGCGGCCGCCGATTCGGCGAGCGCCCGGTAGACGGCGAACTCGAGCGAGCGGGGCAGCAGCCACGCGAGGATCGTCTTCGCGTCGGGCTCGTGGATGTACTCGACGCCCGCGTCGGCCGGGGCGGCCTTCGCGGCGGTCGCGGGCGCCGGCTCGGAGGACTCGCCCGCCGTCAGCGGCAGGAGGCGGCTCGTCTGGACGACCTGGGACAGGATCGACCGGAACTCGTTGACGACGACGTAGACCGCGTCGACTTTCTCGGCGAGAAACTCCTCGGAGAGGTAGGTCGCGATCTCCCGCGCGTCGGCATAGCGAAGGTTCGCGAAGACGGCCGGGTAGGTCTTCTCCGTGAGCGGGAACTTGCGCCGCTTCCAGAACTCCCCGGCCTTCTTGCCGGCCGGGAGCACGCGGACCTCGGTCCACTCCGGGTGGGCCGCGATCAGGTGCTGCGCGGCACGGTGCACGTTGGTGTTGAACGCGCCGCACAGGCCGCGGTCGCCCGCGACGACGACGACGATCACGCGCTTCTCCTCGCGGACGGCGAGGAGCGGATGCACCACCTCGCCGGCCTTCGCCGTCACGGACGCGAGGACGCTCGACAGGAGCTTCGCGTAGGGACGAGCGCCGACGACGCGCTCCTGCGCCCGGCGCAGCTTCGCCGCCGCGACCATCTTCATGGCCTTGGTGATCTGCTGCGTGCTCTTGACCGAGCGCAGCCGGCGGCGGATGTCGATCAGCGAGGCCATCGTTTAGTGAGCGGCCGCCGCAGCCTTCGGGGCTTCCTTCGCCTCCGGCGCCGCCGCCTTCGCCGCGGCCGGCGCGTGCTCCCTGACGAAGCGATCCTTGTAGGTCTGGATCGCCTTGCCGAGGGCCTCCTCGGTCGACTTCTCGAGCTTGCCCGTGGCCACGATCGCCGAGAGGACGTCCCTGGCCTGCGACTTCAGATGCTCGTGCAGGCCCATCTCGAATTCGCGGATCTGCTCGACCGGGAGCGAGTCCATGTAGCCCTTGCCGCCGGCGTAGATCGAGGCGATCTGCAGCTCGACGTCCATGGGCGCGAACTGTCCCTGCTTCAGCAGCTCGACCATGCGGGCGCCGCGGGCGAGCTGCGCCTGCGAGGCCTTGTCGAGGTCCGAGCCGAACTGGGCGAACGCCGCGAGGTTGCGGTACTGCGCGAGGTCGAGGCGCAGCGTGCCGGCGACCTGCTTCATCGCCTTGATCTGGGCGTTGCCGCCGACGCGCGAGACCGAGATGCCGACGTTGACCGCCGGGCGCACGCCCGAATAGAAGAGGTCGCTCTCGAGGTAGATCTGTCCGTCGGTGATCGAGATGACGTTGGTCGGAATGTAGGCCGAGACGTCGCCCGCCTGCGTCTCGATGATCGGCAGCGCCGTCAGCGAGCCGCCGCCCTTCTCGTTGGAGAGCTTGGCCGCGCGCTCGAGCAGGCGCGAGTGCAGGTAGAAGACGTCGCCGGGGTACGCCTCGCGTCCCGGCGGCCGGCGCAGCAGCAGCGAGATCTCGCGGTAGGCCGCGGCGTGCTTGGAGAGGTCGTCGTAGATCACCAGGGCGTGCTGCTTGTTGTAGAGAAACCACTCCCCCATCGCGCAACCGGAGTAGGGCGCGATGTAGAGCAGCGGCGCCGGGTCGGATGCCGTCGCCGACACGATGATCGTGTGAGCGAGCGCGCCGTTTTCCTCGAGCGTCTTCGCGACCTGGGCGACCGTCGACTTCTTCTGGCCGATGACGACGTAGATGCAGACGACGCCCTTGCCTTTCTGGTTGATGATCGCGTCGAGGCCGATGGCGGTCTTGCCGGTCTGACGGTCGCCGATGATCAGCTCGCGCTGGCCGCGGCCGATCGGGATCATGGCGTCGATGGCCTTCAGGCCCGTCTGGACGGGCTCCTTGACGCCCTGGCGGTCGATGACGCCCGGCGCGATGCGCTCGATGGGGTAGGACTCGGTCGCCTTGATCGGGCCCTTGTCGTCGATCGGCCGCCCGAGGGCGTCGACGACGCGGCCGACGAGCCCCGGACCCACGGGCACCTGGATGATGCGGCGGGTGCGCCGCACCTCCTGGCCTTCCTTGACCATCTGCGACTCGCCGAGCAGCACGACGCCGACCTGGTCCTGCTCGAGGTTCAGGGCGAGGCCGAAGATGTCGTGGCCGAAGTCCACGAGCTCGCCGGCCATGACCTTGTCGAGGCCGTAGACGCGGGCGATGCCGTCGCCGACCGAGAGGACGGTACCGACCTCGGCGACGTCGATGGCTTTCTCGTAGCCGGCCAGCTGCTGCTTGAGAATCGCGGTGATTTCGTCTGCCTTGATTTCCATGTTCAGGCTCCCGTCCTCTCCTTCACCTGGCTCTGAAACCGCCGGAGGGCGGCGGCCACCGTCGCGTCGAACACGCGGGACCCTGCCCGGGCGATGAAGCCCCCGAGCAGCGTGGGATCGATCTCGACCTGGGACCGCACGGTCTTGCCCGTGCGCGCGGCGATCGCGGCCTCGACCGACTGACGCTCGGCATCCGAGAGCGCCGCCGGCACGGTCAGCTGCACGCGCAGCACGTTCTGCTTCGCGTCGTAGAGATCGCGCAGCGTCTTGAACACCTCGGCCGCCTCAAGGAGGCGATGGTTCTTGAGCATCACCTGCAGGAAGCGCGCGCCGTATTCGTCGAGGCCAGCCTTCGCCGAGAGCGCCGCGATCGTCTTGCTCTTGGCGTCGCGCGGCACGTTCGGCGCGAGCAGGAACGCGCGCAGCGGCGGGTTTGCCGCGAACGTGTCCGCCATCGTCTGGCCGGCCTTCAGGAACGCGCCCACGTCGTAGCCCGACGGCGCGGCCTCGAGAAAAGCCCGGGCGTACGGGTGCGCGAACGATCCGCTCATCGGGCGTCCTTCAGCCGTTCGACGCCGTCGGCGAGGAGGCGCTCGCGGTCGGCGGGCGTGATCTCCCGGGACAGGATCTGGCCCGCCGCGTGGGTGGTCAGCTCGGCGGCCTGCTCTCGCAGTTGCGCCCGCGCCGCCGCGAACCGGCGCTCGACTTCCTCGACGGCCTGCTCGCGGATGCGCTCGGCCTCGGCCAGCGCACGCTCCCCGAGCGCCCGACGCGCCTCTTCGCCGTCGGCCCTGCCCTGCTTGCGGATCTCTTCGATCTCGCGCTCGATCTTCGACGCCCGTTCCCGGATGTCCGCGGCGAGCCGGTCGACGGACTCGCGCCGCTTCTCGGCCTCGAGACGCCGCCGCTCGATGTCTTCCTGGCGCTGGCGAAACGAGGCCGCGAGCGGCTTGGCGATGAAGTAAAGCAGAACTCCGAGGAAGAGCCCGAGGTTGAGGAGCTGCCAGACCCAGATCGGCAGTCCCCAGAGCTTCGCGGCCTCCTCTGCCTCCTCGGAAAGCAGAAGCCACACCGTCGAGGCGGCCGGCAGCGTCACGCGGCGAGCTTTCGACCGAGGATTCGCTCGGCGAGGCTGCGCGCCAGATCGCGAGCCCGTTCGGGAAGCTCCCGCGCCGACGTCTCCGCCTGCCGTTCGATGTCGCGGGCGCCGCTGTCGACGGACGCCTGCGCGGCCGTCTGCGCCTCGGCGATCTTCTTCTCGAGGAGCGCCGTTCCTTCGGCGCGGAGCGCCTCGCGCGTCTTCAACGCCTCACGCCGCGCCTCGGCCAGCTGCTCTTCGCCGGCGGCGACCGCCCGGTCGAGCTCGGCGAGGCTCGCGGTGTACGCCTGCTCCGCCTCCCTCTCGCCGCGCTCGCGCGCGTCGAGAATCGCCGACAGCGGCGCAAAGAGATACTTCTTCAGGATCCAGTAGCAGATCCCGAAGGCAAGAAACACATAGAGACTCGAGACGTTGGGTAACTCGATCATTGAAGACTTTCTTCGGGCGACGAAACCGCGGATCAATAGCACAGACGGGAGCGCCGAGTCGAGGATCGCTGAAGGGCGCGTGAAGCCCGAACGGCGCCAACCGTTAACTAGTTGGAGTTCAATTCTTTACGAGACTCCGCCGCCGTGACGTCGACGAGCTTCGGTGCGCCGTCGCCGGTCATCGCACAGGAACCCTGGAAGAAGGCGCCTTCTTCGATCGAGAGCACCGGCGTGTGAATCTCCGCCGTGACGCGCCCCCGCGGGTGGATTTCGACGCGCTCGCTCGCGTGGATCGTGCCCTTGAAGGCGCCGTTGATCGACACGCGCTCGACGCGGATTTCCGCGTCCACCTCGGCCGAATCGCCCAGAATCAGCTCGCTGCCCGACGGGATCTTCCCCTCGAACCGGCCGTCGATGCGGAAGGTCTCCTCGAACTCGAGCTCGCCCTTCAAGTGGCTTCCCTTGTCGAGAAAGCCGTTCAACGTCGCGCCTTCGCCCCGCGTTTTCATGGAAACTCCTCCGGAATTGGTTCGGCCGCCTAACTCTTTTCCGCCAGCTTCTCGAAAAGCCCGATCAGCTCGTCTTCCGATCCGAAAGCGATTTCGATTTTTCCACCCCGACGCTTCCGGACGATGCGAACCTTCGTCTGGAGCCTGCGCGAGAGCTTCTCCTCGGCGTCGCGGGTAAAGGGATCGCGGCGCTTCTCGACCACGACACGATCTCCCTGGGCTAGGCGCGCGACCCGCTTCTCGGTCTGGCGCACCGAGAGCGCGCGGCGCACGATCTCTTCGGCGAGCTGTTCCTGGTCATCGGTGGACGCGAGCGCGACGAGCGCCCTGGCGTGTCCGGCCGAGAGCTCCCCCGACCGGATCCGATCGCGCACAGGTGACGATAACTTCAATATTCTCAATGTGTTAGCTACTGTAGCGCGGTCTTTTCCTACGCGTTCAGCGATCTTTTCCTGAGTGAGCTGAAACTCCTCGCGCAGCCTCGCATACGCCTCGGCGGCCTCGAGCACGTTCAGGTCCTCGCGCTGCAGGTTCTCGACGAGCGCGGCTTCGAGCAGGTCGCGGTCGGAGCTCTTCTCGCGAACCGTGATCGGCACGCGCTCGAGTCCGGCGATCGCGGCCGCTCGCCAGCGGCGCTCTCCAGCCACGATCTCGAACTTCTCGCCCCGGGCCACCACTACGATCGGTTGAACGATCCCCTGCTCCCGGATGGACCGGGCGAGGTCCGCCAGAGCCGCCTCCGAGAAATCCCTCCGGGGCTGGAACCTCGAGGGAACGAGCCTTCCGATTTCGGCCTCCCGAGGCTGTGTTCCACGTGGAACATCGTCCCTGCCCGGGAGCAGGGCGGACAATCCACGGCCGAGCACGGGTTTGGTCATTTCGCCCTCCGTCGCTTCAGGAACTCACGCGCGAGCGCCAGGTAAGCCTCGGCGCCCTTCGACTTGATGTCGTAGGCGAGGACCGGCTTGCCGAACGACGGGGCCTCTCCCAGGCGGACGTTTCTCGGTATGACCGTCTGGAAAACCTTGTCGCCGAAGTGCTGGCGAATGTCGTCCACGACCTGCCGGGCGAGGTTGGTCCGCTCATCGAACATCGTCAGAACGATGCCCTCCATCGAGAGGAGCGGGTTGAAGGTATCCCGCACTCGCTCGATCGTCTCGAGCAGCTCGGTCAGTCCTTCCAGGGCGAAATACTCGGTCTGGATCGGCACCAGGACCGAATCAGCGGCGGTGAGCGCGTTCACCGTCAGAAGCGACAGCGAAGGCGGGCAGTCGATCAGCACGAAGTGGTAGCTGCCTCGAACGGCGCCCAGGGCGAACCGGAGACGCGTCTCCCGGTCGGGGTTGTTGACGAGCTCGACCTCGGCGCCGACCAGATCCCGGCCCGACGGCACGATGTGCAGATTCGGAAATGCCGTTTGTCGAATGACCGGCGAAACTTCTCCCGACAGGAGCGCCGCGTAGATGGTACCCGTCTCTTCCCGTTTGGAGAAGCCGAGCCCGGAGGTCGCATTGGCCTGCGGATCGAGGTCGATCAGGAGCACCTTCTGGTCGTAGGCAGCCAGCCCCGCGGCGAGATTGATCGCGGTAGTGGTCTTGCCAACGCCGCCTTTCTGGTTGGCGATTGCGATGATGCGGGCCATGAGGGTGGACCCGATTATGGTCGGGTTCGAACGCAGGGCAAGGGAAATCGGCCCGCCGGATGTTCCACGTGGAACATCTTCAACGGCGCAGCTTGAACGCCGCCACCGAGCGACGTTCCGACCCGGGAAGAGGCGTAATACCGGCTGCCTCGAATCGCGGCCCGATCCCCGAAGCAACTGCGCCGGGGTCCGTCGTCCACGCCAGGAACAGCCCTCCGTCCTCGAGAAACGCAGCTTCGCCGATCCAGGACGGGAACCCGCCGACCGCTCGCGTCGTCGCGACATCGAAAGTCTGCCCGCCGACTTCCTCTATCCGCCGTTGGACAACCTCAACGTTTGCAAGCCCTAACGCCCGCACGACATGTCTCAGAAACGCCGCCCGGCGCTCCCGCGGCTCGATGAGCGTGGCCGAAATGTCCGGTCGTGCGATCGCGATCGGCAGCCCGGGCAACCCGGCGCCGGACCCGATGTCCACGAGCTTCGAGCCATTGGCGATCAAGCCGAGCGGCGCCAGCGATTCGAGAACGTGCTCGGCGAGCTCCTCGGCGGTCAGATTTCCGGTCAGGTTGACCCGCCGACGCCAGCGATCGAGCTCCGAGAGGTAGCGGGAGAGCCCCCTGGAAGCGGCCGCTTCGAGGCGGATTCGAAGCTTCGGCCCAGCGCCCTCCAGAATCTCTTCGAACCGCTCAGGCGGAAGGGGATCCGCCTTCTCGCGCGACATGAGCCGAGATTATCGCGACGGCAGCCGGGGTCACTCCCGGGATCCGGCCCGCCTCGCCGATCGTTCGCGGGCGGCGCCTCGTGCACTGTTCGACAACCTCGACTGACAGGCCCGGAACGCCCGAGTACTGGAAGCCAGGGGGAATCGGCCGAGCCTCGAAGGGCTTGAGCCGCTCGAGCCTTTCGCGCTCACGCAGGATGTAGCCCTCATACCGCACGCGTGTCTCGAGAATGGCTCGCTCCTCGCAGCCCAGGCAATCGAGCAGCGAGGGGTCGAGCGAATCGAGCAGACTGCATGATAAGTCATTTCTTTGCAATAGTTTAAAGGCTGTAACGGGCGCCTCGAAGTCGAAGCCGAGCTTCTCCCTGAACTCCTCGCGGGTTGCGGCATTGGGCGTGAAGGTCCTCTGCCTCAGCGCCTGTTCCGCGCTCTTCAGACGCTCCTCGCTCTTCATGGCTTCGTCGTGCTCGTTCTGATTGATCAGGCCGAGCCTGCGGCCATGGGGGATCAGGCGCGGGAGAACGGTATCGACGCCGAGGAGCAGCCGATACTCCGCGCGCGAGGTGAAGAGGCGATACGGCTCTTCGAGGCCTTTTTTCGTCAGGTCGTCGACGAGAACCGCGGCGTATGCCTCGGACCGGTCGAGCACGAACCCCTCTTCGCCGCGCGTCGAAAGGGCCGCGTTGATGCCGGCGAGCAGCCCCTGAGCGGCCGCCTCCTCGTATCCCGAAGTGCCGTTGATCTGCCCGGCGAGAAACAGGCCGGGAACCGCGAGCGCCTCGAGCGTCAGCGCGAGCTGATCGGGGAAAACGAAGTCGTATTCGACGGCGTACCCGGGCCGGATCATCCGCGCGTTCTCCAGACCCGGGATCGCCGCGAGAATCCCGCGCTGGACGTCTTGCGGCAGCGACGTCGACAGCCCGTTGACGTAGACCTCTTCGGATTCGCGGCCGTCGGGCTCGAGAAACAGCGTGTGGTGATCCTTGTCGGCAAAGCGCACGACCTTGTCCTCGACGGACGGGCAGTAACGGGGGCCGATGCCGTGGATCTGCCCGGAGTACATCGGGCTTCGATGCAGATTCTCGCGGATGAGCGCGTGGACTTGCTCGTTCGTGGCGGTCAGCCAGCAGCGGATCTGCGCCGAGGACAGCCGCCCGGTCCGGAAAGAGAACGGCACGGGAGGATCGTCGCCCTCCTGCGGGACGCACGCGGCGTAGTCGATCGAGTCCCGGTGGAGGCGCGGCGGCGTCCCCGTCTTGAAGCGTCCGAGGCGCAGCCCCGCGGCTGCCAGGGCCGCCGAGAGGCCGCGCGCCGGCGCTTCGCCGACGCGTCCGCCCGCGGTGCGCGTCTCCCCCGTGTGCATCAGGCCGTTCAAGAAAGTGCCCGCCGTGACGACGACGGCGCGCGCGGCGAGGCGCTGTCCGCCGCCCGTCACGGCGCCCGCGACGCGGCCTCCTTCCTCGACGAGCGCCTCGGCCATGCCCTCGACGAGCGTCAGGTTCTCGGTGCGCTCCAGGCGCTCGCGCGCCAGCCGCGCATACAGCGCGCGGTCGCACTGCGCCCGCGGCCCCCACACCGCCGGGCCGCGCGAGCGGTTGAGGATTCGGAACTGGATGCCCGCGCCGTCGGCGAGCTCGCCCATGACGCCGCCGAGCGCATCGATCTCGCGCACGAGCTGGCCCTTGGCGAGGCCGCCGATGGCGGGGTTGCACGACATCCGCCCGATCGAGGCCCGGTCCGCAGTCAGCAGCGCGGTCCGCCGGCCCATCGTCGCCGCGGCGTGCGCGGCTTCGATTCCGGCATGCCCGCCGCCGATCACGAGAACGTCGTAGGTCATGGCGCCGCGCTCACTTTCCGACGCAGAACGTGGAGAACAACCGCTCCAGCACGTCCTCGGAAGTCGTCTCGCCGACGAGGTCCGCGAGCGCGTCGAGCGCGGCGTGGCAGTGCGTGACGGCGTACTCGAGCGGCGTGCCGCCTTCGAGCGCCGCGAGCGCGTCGGCCGACGCCGTCCGCGCGCGCGCGACGAGGTCGGCCTGCCGCAGGTTTCCGAGGACCTCCGCCGAGGCCTCGGTGTCGACGCCGCCGGCGATCGTCTCGGAAAGCCGCCGCGCCAGGACCGGACCCGCGTCGGGAGAGAGCCCGCAGACGAGCACGGCGCCTTCGCGCAGGCCGGCGGCGCCCTCCGCGAGCCGATCGGCTTTGTTGGCGACGAGGAGGACCGGCCGGTCCGCGGCGAGGGCGAGCGATTCCGCGTCCTCGGCCAGGAACCCCTCCGCCGCGTCGAAGACGTAAAGGACGGCGTCGGCCCGCGCGGCCTCGGCGCGCGCGCGCTCGACGCCGATCGCCTCGACGCGCTCGGCGGTCGCCCGCAGACCCGCCGTGTCGACGAGCGTCACCGGGATGCCGCCGAGGTCGATCTCCGCCTCGAGCGCGTCCCGCGTCGTTCCCGGAATCTCCGTCACGATCGCCTTTTCTTCGCCGACGAGCGCGTTATAGAGGGTCGATTTTCCGGCGTTCGGGCGGCCCAGGATCGCGACGCGGCACCCGCTCGAAAGGAGTCGCCCGGCTTTCGCGGTCGCGGCGAGACCCTCGAGCTCCGCCACCGCCTCGCGCAGCGGCCCGGCCGCGGCCGCGTCGAGCGCGCCGCCGACGTCGTCGGAGAAATCAATGGCGGCGGCGAGCCGAGCCGAAACGTCGAGCAGATCCCGGCGGATCCGCTGGAGTCGATCGGACAACGCGCCCGTGAGGCGGCGCGCGGAGGCCTCCGCCGCCGCGCCGGTCCGCGCCTCGATCAGGTCGCGCACGGCCTCGGCCCGCACGAGGTCCATCCGGCCGGCGCGGAAGGCGCGTTCCGTGAACTCGCCCGGTCTTGCCGGACGCGCTCCGGATTCCCGTGCCGCCTCGAGCAGCCGAGCGACGGCGACGGGACTGCCGTGCAGCGAGAGCTCGACCACGTCTTCACCCGTCGGGGACGATCCCGCCGGGAAAAACGTCACGACGGCGTCGTCGATCGGCGTCCCGCCGCGGTCGACGAGCGTCGCGCGCCGAGGGCGGCGCTCGGGCGGCGGCGCCGACAGGCCCGGCGCGAGCGCGGCGAGGATGCGCGAGGACTCGGGCCCGGAGAGACGGACGAGCGCCAGGGCCGAGCGGCCCGCCGGCGTGGCCGGAGCCGCGATCGTGTCGAGGAAAGAGTCGGTCGGGCGCATCGGGCGAGCCGAAAGCCTTTGCGAAAACCGCCAGCGCGGCGGTGGAGGCTGCCGGCGGACGGCTCGCGGCGACGGCTAGCGTCTAAACCGCACTTCCACGCGTTTCAGGAACCCGTCGCCTTCGCTCTCGGTCTCGAGCTCCGGGTCTTCGGACAGCGCCAGGTGGACGAGGCGCCGCTCCCACGGGGCGAGCGGCGGCAGGAGCTGCGGGCGCTTCGTGCGGCGGACCTCGTCGGCCGACGTGCGGGCGAGCTCCTGGAGGGCTTCCTGGCGATGGGCCCGGAACCCCTCGGCGTCGAGCCGCGCGTGCACCGGGCGTCCGACGCGCTTGGAAGCGATGCGGCCGACGAGCACCTCGAGGCCCGTCAGGCCTTCGCCCTTGTTGGCGAGCAGCGGCTCGACGTCGTCGCCGAAGAGCTCGAAGAGGAGCTCGTCGCCGGTCGACGCGCGGCGCTTGGTCTCGACGAGAAGCCCCGCGGCCGAGAGCAGCTCCGTCAGCGTGGCTTCGACGACGGCGTCGACGTCGGCCTCGACGACCGGCGCCGGAGCCGGCGCGGCGGCGGGCGTGCTCACCGCGGCAGGTTCAGGCCGCGGCTCGACCTCCGCCTCCCGCTTCCTGCCCCCCGCCTCCTGATCCTCCACCTCGATCTCCACGACGCGGCCTCCCCAGAACGCCTTCTCGTCGCGGATGACCGTGTACTTCAGCTCCGCCGCGGACTTGCCGAGGGCTCTGGCGGCGCCCTCGACGGCTTCCTGCTCGGTCCTGGCCTCGTATCTCATCGGCGATTTTTCTCGACCCTACGCGCGCGCCTGCTTCAGGGCCTTGGCGCCCTTGCGGGGCGGCGCGGGGTCGTCCTCCTTCACGATTCGATTCATCACGAGCTGCTGCACGATCGTCAGCAGATTGGAAAACAGCCAGTACAGGACGAGTCCCGACGGCATGTCCTTCAGGAAGAAACCCCACAGCACCGGCATGAACAGGAAGACCTTCTTCTGCGCCGGGTCCATCGTGGACGGCGTCATGGCCTGCTGCACGTACATCGAGACGATCATGAGGATGACCAGCACGTAGGTGGAGTCGATCGCCGACAGGTCCTTGATCCACAGCAGGAACGGCGCGTGGCGCAGTTCGATCGAGCGCGACAGCACGTTGTAGAAGGCGACGAGGATCGGCAGCTGCAGCACGATCGGGAGGCAGCCGCTCATCGGGTTGTAGCCCTCGGCCTGGTAGAGGGCCATCAGCTCCATGTTCATCTTCTGGCGTTGCTGCGAGTCCGTCTTCGACTTCTTGTACTTGTCGCGGATCGCGTTCATCTTCGGCGCCAGCTTCTGCATCTTCTTCATCGAGACGTAGCTCTTGGCCGTCAGCGGGAAGAGGAGCAGGCGGATCAGGAACGTCACGAGCAGAATCGCCAGGCCCCAGTTGCCGACGACGGCGTAGCTCTTCTTCAAGAGCCACAGCAGCGGCCGCGCGAGGATGCCGTACCACCCGAAGTCGACGGTGCGCTCGAGACCGAGGTTGTAGCTCTCGAGAATCGAAACGTCCTTGGGACCGAAGTACGCGGAGGCCTCGAAGGTCCCCTGCGGCGGCGCGGAGACGTCGGTCGCGATCTCCTGGACCGGCTTGCCCTCGGGCTTGGGCAGCGCCAGCGTGAGAACGCGCGCCGTCGCCGGCGCGCGCGGCAGCAGCACCTCGAGGAAGTAGTTGTCCTCGATGCCCGCGAAGGCGCGGGCCGGGACCGACCAGACGTCCTTGTCGGTGACCTTCTCGGCGCGCACGAGCTTGAGGCCGTCGGCGGCCGCGACGACGGCCGAGGCCGGCATCACGTAGCGCGAGCCGCGCTCGGCCTCGGTCGGATTGCGCAGGCCGGGTCCCACGACGACGCTGTAGGCCGGCCCGGAGACCTGCACGCGGACGTCGAAGACGTAACCCTTGGCGATCCGGATTTCCTTGACGACCGAGATCTTGTCGTCGGCGTACCGGAAGCGGACGGCCTCGTCCGACTCGCGCTCGACGGCGAACAACGCCGAGGCCACTTTCCTGGTCGCCGCCGCGTCGGCGCCGAAATCGAGGCCGAGCGGCTTCGGGAAATCCGCCGGCAGCGCGCGGACGAGCTCGAGCGGGCGCTGCTGCTCGTCGAAGTGTCCCGTCAGCACGAAAGACGTCAGCGCGGCTCCCCTGTTGGAGAAGGTCGCCTTGAAAACGCCGTTCGAGAGCGTCGTCGACTCCTCGCGATCGGCGCTGATCGCGGCCGCCGGCGGGGCAGGGGCGACGGACGCAGGCTCGGAGGCCGCCGCGGCCGTCGGCGCCACCGCCGCCGCGGCGGGCGTCGGGACCGCAACGGGCCTGGGCCGGACGGGCTTGGGCCCGATCCACTCCCAGAGAAGCAGCACGCTGAGCGAGAGCGCGGCCGCGAGAAGAAGCCGTTTTTCCATCAGGGTACCGGGTCCAGGCCGCCGCGGTGGAACGGGTGGCAGCGCGCGAGGCGCCTGACCGCGAGGATGGCTCCGCGGCCGAAGCCGTGCCGCGCGATCGCTTCCCGCGCATAGACCGAGCACGTCGGTTCGAAGCGGCAGGCGCGGGGCAGCAGCGGCGAGAGAAACCGCTTGTAGGCGTCGAGCAGCGCGATCGCCAGGCGCGCGCCGGCCGTCACGGACGCTTCAGACGCGGCAGCGCTCGGGCGACCGCCGACGCGTAGTCCTCCGTCAACTCGCGAAAGGGCGCCTGCGCGGCCGAGGGCCGAGCATTGACCACGACCGAGACGGTCGCCGCTCCAAAGAGCGGCCGATTGCGGCGGAAGATCTCGCGCAGGCGCCGACGCACGCGGTTCCGCGCGACGGCGTGCCCCACGCGGCGAGGCACCGAGACGCCGAGGCGCGTTCGCGCCGCGGGACCCTTGACCGCGAGCAGGAAGACCTGCAGGTGTCGTCCGGAAACGCGCACCCCGGAGGCGTAGCACTCTTCGAATTCCCTGCGTTTACGGAGGCGGTCGTCCCGGGAGAAACCCTCGGAAACGGCCGGGCCCGAGTTCACACCGTGAGTTTCTTACGCCCCTTGCGGCGGCGAGCCGACAGAACAGCCCGGCCCGACCGCGTCCGCATCCGGACGAGGAAGCCGTGCGTGCGCTTGCGGCGCCGGTTGTTGGGCTGATAGGTGCGCTTCATAAAGAGCGGGAATGCTAGGTGCGGGGGGTCCAGAAGTCAAGAAAAGATGCGCGCTTCGGGCGCAGGACGCGGGACCAACGAGCCTCGTCTCGGATCGCTCATCCGGGATCTCGTCTACGGCAATTCGCATCCCGCATCGCGTTCCAAAGGGCATATACTCCCGCTCCCCGGTAAGCCGCAGGCCTTCCACACCTGTGGAAATCTTGTGGAAATCCGGACTTCGCGATGACCGAGATCTGGGGCTCCATCCTCAAGCAGCTCGAAGGCAAGCTCGACGCGAAAGAGCTGAAGACGTGGTTCGGCCCGACGCGCCAGCTGGGCTTTGACCCGGCATCCGGGGCCGGGATGCTCACCGTTTCGGTTCCATCGCGCGTCTTCGCCGAATGGATCGAGTCGCGGCACGGCGGCCTGCTCGCCCGCGAAGCGGCAGGCGCCGGGTTCCCGGGAATCGCGATCCGCTTCGAGTCCTCCGGTGTCGACGGGGTCGAAGCCGGCCCGGTGGCGGCGGCGGTCGCACCGTCGGCCGAGCGAACCGCGGCGAGCAATCCGCGCTTCACGTTCGAGAATTTCGTCGTCGGATCTTCCAACCAGTTCGCGCACGCCGCCGCGCGCGCGGTGGCCGAGTCGCCATCGCGCTCGTACAACCCGCTTTTTCTGTACGGCGGCGTCGGCCTCGGGAAGACGCACCTGATGCACGCGATCGCACAGGAAGTCCTGCAGCGCAATCCCGACGCACGCGTGCTGTACCTCTCGGCCGAGCGCTTCCTGAACGATCTGATCAATGCCCTGCGCTTCGAGCGCATGCACGAGTTCAAGCGCCGTTACCGGGAGCTCGACGTGCTCCTGATGGACGACGTGCAGTTCATCGCCGGAAAGGACTCGACGCAGGAGGAGTTTTTCCACACGTTCAACGCCCTCCACGACGCCCAGAAACAGATCGTCGTCACCTCCGACGCGCTGCCCAAGGAGATCCCGACGCTCGAGGAGCGGCTGCGGTCGCGGTTCGAGTGGGGGTTGATCGCCGACATCCAGCCGCCCGACCTCGAGATGAAGGTCGCCATCATCCGCAAAAAGGCGGCGGCCGAGAAGGTGGACGTTCCCAACGACGTCGCCCTGTTCATCGCCGGGACGGTCAAGTCCAACGTCCGGGAGCTCGAAGGCCGCCTGAACCGGGTCATTGCCTTCTCCTCCCTGACCGGGAAGCCCCTGTCGGTCGAACTTGCCCGCGAGACCCTCCGCGACATCGTCGGCACCGAGGAGCACAAGGCCGTCCCCTCCGAGATCCTCAAGGCCGTGGCCTCCCACTACGGCCTCCGGGTCTCGGACATGAAGGCCAAATCCAACGCCAAACCGGTCGCCTTTCCGCGCCAGGTCGCCATGTATCTCTGCCGGAAGCTGACCAACCTGTCGTACCCGGAGATCGGCCGCCTGTTCAACGACAAGCACCACTCGACGGTGATGCACTCGGTCGAAAAGATCGGGCGCATGATCGAAGACGACCAGGATTTCCGCAGGGTCGTCGACGGTTTCCTGCGGCCCTACCGTTAGCGCGATCGCGGCTGCCGGATTTTTTTCCACCGGGGCTTTTTCCGCACGCGCACGCAGCCGCGAGATCCTCGCGCTTCTGCGGATCTTCACGCCGGAGATCCACAGACACGATATGCGTTTCAGGCCCGTTTTTATTGGCTTTTTTCGCTGTCTTCGATTTTTGATCGAGCCTACGATTGCGGTTAAATGTGATAGACTTTTTTCTCTGTCCGGAGGTGGGAAACTCGCATGGAATTGACCGTCAAGCGGGGAGACTTCTTGAATGAGCTCACGCTCATGCAAGGGGTCGTCGAGAGGAAGAACACGATTCCGATCCTCTCGAACATCCTCCTGCGAGCCGCCGACGGACATCTGAGTCTAACCTCGACCGACCTCGATCTGACCCTCCTCTCCCAGGCTGAGGCGAAGGTCTCGAGACCGGGCAGCGTGACGGTTCCGGCCCGAAAACTGTTCGACCTGATCCGGAACCTCCCGGAGGCGGACGTCGCCTTGAAGCTCATGGAGAACCATTACCTGGGAGTGACCTGCCAGAGGTCCAGCTTTCGGCTCGTCGCCCAGCCCGCGGAGGACTTTCCGACGGTACCCAAGGTCGAGGCCAAGAAGGGGGTTTCCTTCCCTCTTGACTTATGGAAAAGATTGACCCGTAAGGTTTTATATGCAGTTTCGGCCGAGGAGACACGTTTCCAGCTCATGGGGGCTCTGCTCAAGGACAAGGGAAAAGAGTTTGAGCTGGTGGCGACGGATGGGCACCGCCTCGCTCTGATCGACTTTCCGAAGGAGGACGCCAAGGCGACCCTCCCGAACGTCCTGATCCCGAAGAAGGCCCTGGCCGAAATCCTGAAGATCGACGGCGGCGCGGATACCCGGCTCGAGATCCGCCACTCCGAGAATCACCTCCTCTTCACCGTCGGCAACCGCCAGTTGATCGCGCGGCTGCTCGACGTGAACTTTCCCGACTACGAAAAAATCCTCTCGAAGTCCAACGATCGCGTCGCCACCGTGGACACGGCGGCCTGCCAGGCCGCGATCCGCCGAGTCGCCCTGTTTTCCTCCGAGCGTTCGCGCGGCGTGAAGCTCTCTCTCGAGGAGGGCGTTCTGACCGTCGCCTCGGCAAGCCAGGAGCTCGGCGAAGGCACCGAGACGCTCGACGTCGCTTTCGAGGGCGACCCGCTCTCGATCGGCCTGAACGCCCAGTACCTCCTCGAGTTTCTCGAGGAGGCCGAGTCGGCGAAGGTCCGTCTGGAGCTGAAGGACGAGAACACGCAGTGCCTGTGTCAGCCGGAGGGCGGCATCGAGGGCGCGTCCCGCTACACGTACGTCGTCATGCCGATGCGCCTCTGAGGCAAAGGAACCGATTGCACCTTTTCGAGCTTTCCAGCCAGGGCTTCCGCAACCTCTCCCCCGACCCGGTTTCCTTCGGCGCCGGCGTCACGCTCGTCGCCGGGGAGAACGCGCAGGGTAAGTCGAACCTGCTCGAAGCCGTCGCGCTCGTGTGCGGGCAGCGCTCTTTTCGCGGCGCCGCGCCGACGGCGATGGCCGGCGACGGGCAGCGCTTCGAAATCGCCGCGACGGTCGCCTCGCGCCGGGGCGAAGAGCGCATCGGCGTGAGCTGGTCGAAGGATACGGGGCGGGCGTTCACGCGGTCGGGCAAGAGCGCCGGCTTCCGGGAGATCTCGGCGCTGGCGCCGGCGGTCTTTCTCGCGCCCGAGCACCGAAACCTCGTGACGGGGTCGCCGGCCGAGCGCCGGCGTTTCCTCGACCGTCTCGTCGTGGGCATGCGCCCGGCCGCGGGCGACGACCTGGCGCGCTACGCGACGGCGCTGCGCGAGCGCAACGCCCTTCTCGCGCGCTGGAAGACGGCCGGGGCGGCCGGATCGGACGACGAGCTCGAGGCCTGGACGGGGGAGGTCGCGCTCTCCGGCGCCGCGGTCCGGCGGCATCGGCGGGCGGCGCTCGCCGTGTGGGAGACGGAGTTCCGGCCGCTCGCCGAGCGGGCCGGCGGCGATTTCGCAGAGATCCGCGTTGCGTACACCGCGGCCTCGGACTCCCCCGACGACATCCGTGCCGCCTGCCGGCGACTGGCGGCGCTCGAACGGCGCCGCGGCTACTCGCTCGCCGGTCCGCACCGCGACGACCTCGCCTGGACGCGGCGCGGCCGGGCCCTCGCGACCGAGGGGTCGTCGGGCGAGATCGCCCGGACCGTGGCGCTCGCGCGCCTGGCCGAGTGGCGCGCGGTCGCGGCGTCGGCCGGCGAACCGCCGCTTTTCGGCGTGGACGACTTCGACGCGGGCCTCTCGGAGGCCTCGGCCGAGGAATTTTTCGACGCGCTGCCGCCGGAGGCCGCGGTCGTTCTCACGACGGCGTCGGCGCCCTCGCGCTGGGCGGGTCGGGCGGCGCGCGTCGTCGAAATGCGGCGGGGGACCGCGTCGGGCGCCCGGGCCCTGCGGGCCGTCCAGGGATGACGGGAGTTCGATGAGCACCGCATACACCACCGATTCGATCAAGCTGCTGAAGGGGCTCGAGGCGGTCCGCAAGCGCCCGGGCATGTACATCGGGGACACCGACGACCTGTCGGGCCTCCACCACATGGTCTTCGAGCTCGTCGACAACTCGATCGACGAAGCGCAGGTCGGCTATGCGGACCACATCCAGGTCGCGATCCACGCCGACAACTCCGTGACGGTGGAAGACAACGGGCGCGGCATTCCCGTCGGCATGCACAAGGAGCACAAGCGCGAGACCCTCGAGATCATCATGACGGACCTGCACTCGGGCGGAAAGTTCGACGACAACTCGTACAAGGTGTCGGGCGGACTTCACGGCGTCGGCGTGTCGGTCGTCAACGCCCTCTCCAGGCGTCTCGAGGTCGAGGTCCTGCGCGACGGAAAGGTCTGGCAGCAGGCCTACGAGAAGGGTCGGCCGGTCGCGCCGATCAAGGCCGTCGGCACCTCGAAGAAGACGGGCACGAAGGTGACCTTCTGGCCGGACCCCGAGATCTTCTCGATCACCGAGTTCCACTTCGACAGCCTGTCGCAGCGCCTGCGGGAGCTCTCGTTCCTCAACCCGGGCGTCAAGATCTCGATCCACGACGAGCGCACCGACAAGAAGCACGACTTCGCCTACGAGGGCGGCATCCGGTCGTTCGTCGAGCACCTGAACAAGGCCAAGCAGCCGATCCACGACAAGGTGATCTTCTTCCAGGACGTCAAGGGCGGCACCGGCGACCCCAAGCGCGACGCCGACAAGGAGCGCGTCGAGGTGGCCCTGCAGTGGAACGAGGGCTACGCCGAGACGACCTTCGCCTTCACGAACACGATCAACAACCGCGACGGCGGCACGCACGTCGAGGGCTTCAAGACCGCGCTGACGCGCGCGATCCAGAAGTACGCCGAGGCCAATGGCCTGACGAAGGCCTTGAAGGAGACGACGCTCTCCGGCGACGACTGCCGCGAGGGGCTCACGGCGGTGGTTTCGGTCAAGGTCCGGGATCCGAAATTCTCCTCGCAGACCAAAGACAAGCTCGTCTCTTCGGAAGTCAAGACGTGGGTCCAGCAGGTCGTCTACGACAAGCTCGGCTCGTACCTCGAGGAGACGCCGCGGGTCGGCAAGCGCATCGTCGAGAAGATCGTCGAGTCGGCCCGCGCGCGCGAAGCCGCCCGCAAGGCCCGCGAGCTCGTGCGCCGCAAGGGCGCTCTCGACTCCGGCGCGCTGCCGGGAAAGCTCGCCGACTGCCAGGAAAAGGACCCGGCGTTCTCCGAGCTCTTCATCGTCGAGGGCGACTCGGCCGGCGGCTCGGCCAAGATGGGCCGCGACCGGCGCTCGCAGGCGATCCTGCCGCTGCGCGGCAAGATCCTGAACGTCGAGAAGGCGCGCCTGGACAAGATGCTCGCCTCGGCCGAGATCCGCACGCTCATCACGGCGCTCGGCGCCGGCATCGGCAGCGACTTCGACCCGATGAAGATCCGCTACCACAAGTGCGTGATCATGACCGACGCCGACGTCGACGGCTCGCACATCCGGACGCTGCTGCTCACCTTCTTCTTCCGCCACATGGCGGCGATCATCGAGAAGGGCTACCTCTACATCGCGCAGCCGCCGCTCTACAAGGTCGCCGAGGGCAAGAAGGAAACGTACCTGAAGGACGAGAAGGAGATGTCGAAGTTCCTTCTCGGCCGGCTGGGCGAAGACCGTTCGCTCTCGACGGAGATGTCGGGCGCGTCGGTCTCCGGAACCAAGCTCGCCGCGCTCCTCGAGAAGATGGAGGAGTACCGCAACCACGTCACCAAGCTCGGCCACAAGGGCATTCCCGAGGGGCTGCTGCGCGCCCTGATCGACCGCGGGATGACGAACAAGTCGGAGTTCGCCGAGAAGAAGAAGGTCGAGGAGATCGCGAAAGCCGTGCGGGCCTTCGGCGTCGAAAAGGCCGAGGTCGTGGCCGACGAGGAACACTCGGGCTGGGCGCTCGAGATCACGCGCCGGGTCAACGGCGTGCCGCGCTCGGCCCGCATCGACGCCGAGTTCGTGGCGTCCTTCGAGTTCCGCCGCATCAAGGAGACGGCCAGGTCGATCGGCGCGTTCCTCGACGGCCCCTACGAGGTTGCCCGCGACGGCGTGGCCGAAAAGTACGAGACCCTGCCGGCCGTCGTGGACGCGATCTACGAGTCGGCCAAGAAAGGCCTGACGATCAACCGGTACAAGGGCCTCGGGGAGATGAACCCCGAGCAGCTCTGGGACACGACGATGAACCCCGAGACGCGGCGTCTCCTGCAGGTCGCCGTCGAGGACGCGGTGGAGGCCAACGAGGTCTTCTCGATCCTCATGGGCGACGCGGTCGAGCCGCGACGCGAGTTCATCGAGGACAACGCGCTGAACGTGAGGAACCTGGACATTTAGAACGGCGTAGGGGCGGGGCTTGCCCCGCCCGCGGGCGGCCGCCAGGGCCGCCCCTACGGCGCACGAGAGACGATGGCCAACCTGCTGACGCCCGAAGAAAAAATCCCGGTCACGATCGAGGACGAGGTCCGGCGGTCGTACCTCGACTACGCGATGTCCGTCATCATCGGACGGGCGCTGCCGGACGTCCGCGACGGGTTGAAGCCCGTCCACCGCCGCTGCCTCTACGGCATGTGGGAGCAGGGCAACCTCCACAACAAGCCGTACCGCAAGTCGGCGCGCATCGTCGGCGACGTCCTCGGCAAGTACCACCCGCACGGCGAGAGCGCCGTGTACGACTCGGTGGTGCGCATGGCGCAGGACTTCTCGCTGCGCTACCCGCTCGTCGACGGCCAGGGCAACTTCGGCTCGATCGACGGGGACAACGCCGCGGCGATGCGCTACACCGAGGTCCGCCTGACGCGGCTGTCGGCCGAGCTCCTCGGCGAGGACATCGACAAGGAGACGGTGGACTGGACGCCCAACTACGACGGCTCGCTCGTCGAGCCGATGGTCCTGCCCGCCAGGTTCCCGAACCTTCTCGTCAACGGGTCGACGGGCATCGCGGTCGGCATGGCCACGAACATCCCGCCGCACAACCTCGGCGAGGTCGTCGACGCGACGATCGAGCTCATCAAGCACCCGGACGCGACCCTCGGCCAGCTCATGAAGAAGCTGCCGGGGCCCGACTTCCCCACCGCCGGGTTCATCCACGGCGCCCAGGGGATCAAGGACGCCTACAAGACCGGCCGCGGGACGGTCCAGGTGCGCGCCCGCGCGCTCGTCGAGAAGGCCGCGCGGGGGGACAAGGAGTCGATCGTCGTCACGGAGATCCCCTATCAGGTCAACAAGGCGAAGTTGATCGAGCGCATCGCCGAGCTCGTCAACGACAAGAAGCTCGACGGAATCGCCGACCTCCGCGACGAGTCCAACCGCGAGGGCATGCGCATCGTCGTCGAGTTGAAGCGCGGAGAGAACGCCCAGGTCGTCCTGAACAAGCTCTACGCGCTGACGCCGATGCAGAGCTCGTTCGGGATCATCTTCCTCGCGATCGTCGAGAACCAGCCCCGCGTCCTGCCGCTGCACGACCTGCTGCGGCATTTCGTCGACCATCGGAAGACCGTCGTCATCCGCCGGACCCAGTTCGACCTGAAGAAGGCCGAGGAGCGCGCGCACCTGCTGCGCGGCCTGGCCCTGGCGCTGGCCAACCTCGACCTCGTCATCAAGATCATCCGCTCCTCCAAGGACCCGCAGGAGGCCAAGAAACGCCTCATGGCCGAGGTCTCGATGACCCGGGCAGCGCTCGAGAAGTTCATTGGCAGCGACCTCGCCGACGAGGCCGGGAAGGGCAAGGGCAGCCAGGTCCTGAAGCTCGACGACATCCAGGCCCAGGCGATCCTGGACATGCGCCTGCACCGCCTCACGGGCCTCGAGCGCGAGAAGATCGTGGCGGAGTTCAAGGAAGTCCTGGCCCTGATCGCGAAGCTGCGGGAGATCCTCGGCTCCGAGAAGCTCGTGCTCGACATCATCGTCGAGGAGCTGACGGCCATCAAGAAGGCCTTCGGCGACGAGCGGCGCACCGAGATCGTGGCCGAGGCCTCGGAGATCGACATCGAAGACCTCATCGTCGAAGAGGACATGGTGATCACCGTGTCCCGCGGCGGCTACATCAAGCGCTCTCCCCTGTCGCTCTACCGCGCCCAGCGCCGCGGCGGCAAGGGCCGCATCGGCGCGACGACGAAGGAAGAGGACCTCGTCGAGCACCTGTTCGTGGCCTCGACGCACGCGTACGTCCTCGCGTTCACCTCGCGCGGCCGCATGCACTGGATCAAGGTCTACGACCTGCCGCAGCTCGGGCCCGCCACGCGCGGCAAGGCGATCGTCAACCTGCTCTCGCTCGGGCCGAACGAGCGGATGGTGGCGATGGCAGCAACCAAGGACTTCCCGGAGGACCGCTACCTCATCTTCGCGACGAAGAACGGCGTCGTGAAGAAGACGTCGCTGTCGATGTACTCGAACGTGCGCTCGGGCGGCATCATCGCGATCAACCTCGAGGAAGGGGACTCGCTGCTCTCGGTGCGGATCACCGGGGGCGACGACCAGATCTTCATCGGCACGCGCCAGGGCATGGGGATCCGCTTCTCCGAGAAGGACGTCCGCCCGATGGGCCGCGACACGACCGGCGTCATCGGCGTCACGCTCAGGAAGGACAACGACGAGGTCGTCGAAATGGACGTCGTCGACGAAAAGGCACAGCTGCTCTCCGTCACGGAATACGGCTACGGCAAGCGCTCGGGTGTGGAGGAGTACCGCTTCCAGGGCCGCGGCGGCTCGGGCGTCATCAACGTCAAGGTCACCGAGAAGAACGGCCCCGTCGCCGGCATCAAGTCGGTCACCGACGCCGACCAGCTGCTGCTGATCACCCAGCGCGGACAGCTGATTCGCATCAAGGTCAAGGACATCCGCGAGACCGGTCGGGCGGCCCAGGGCGTGCGCGTCATCCAGCTCGAGGAGGGCGATCGCGTGGTCGGCGTGGCCAAGCTGGCCGAGCCCGACGAGACCGAGGAAGAGCCGCAGGCCAGCCTCCCCTCGGCCGCGCCGCCCGAGCAGAAGGGCAAAGGCACGAAGGGCAAGAAGACGAGCGAGGACTTCCTCGACGAAGACGACGACGAGGATGAGGACTAGGGGCGGGACTCCGCCCCTCGCGGGCGGCCGCAAGCGCCGTCCCTGCAGGCACTGGTTCCAGTCCCTGACATAGAATCCGCCCCCCATGCGGTTTTTTCTGGACAGTGCGAGCGCCGACGAGGCGCGGCGGGTCAAGGAGCTGGGCCTGCTCGACGGCGCCTGGGTGTCCCTGGCGGTCGCCGAGGCGGCTGGAATCGACTACCGAAAAGCGGTCCGCGAGCTCGCTTCGCTCACCGACGGTCCCGTGCTTGTCGAGACGGGCTCGGAGGACCCGAAGGGGATGTACAAGGAAGGCCGCGAGCTCGCCAAGCTCGGCAAGGACATCGTGATCCGTCTGCCGTTGAAGCCCGAAGGCATGCGCGTGGCGCGGCTGTTCGCGCAGGACCAGATAGCGACCTGCGCGGCAGGCTGCTACTCGATGGCCCAGGGGCTGATCGCGGCCAAGGCCAACGTCAGCTACGTCGCGCCGTCGGTTGGAGCGCTCGACGACGTTGGCTCGATCGGCATGGACCTGGTCGAGCAGATCATCCGCGTTTACGACAACTACGGCTTCCAGACCCAGATCCTGGTTTCCGAGGCCCGCAACCCCATTCACGTGCTCGACGCAGCCCTGATGGGCGCCGACGTCGCGGCACTGCCGGCCCCGGTGCTCGAGCAGCTCTTCCGGCACCCGTTCTCCGAAGAGCTGCGAGGGGGGAGGCCGTCATGAAAGTCTCGGCCGACCGGATCCTCTACCTCTCGCGGGTGATCCTGAAGAGCCTCAAGGAGAACCGGAACCTCGAGCAGAAGTCCGACGACGAGACGGCTCGCCGGGCCGTCGTGCGAGAGCTGACCGACAGCTACAACGAGCTCGACGCGCTCGAAGAGAAGGTTCGGGCGTCGCTGGCCCGGAGGAAGAATCTGTCGGAGACCGAGCGCGAGTTTCAGTTTACCCGGCAGCTCGACGACGAGCTCAGGAAGCACGGCGCCTAGATTTCGACTGTAGTTTTTCCCCAAACTATTAATTCAATTGTATTTCTATCCAATAAACTACTGACGTAGATAACCGGTCTGGCTCCAGCTTGGGGCCTGATACAATTGGATCGATGGCGGGCCAATTGGATCTGAGTCAGATCAGCCTCGACAGGAGCGGCGTCCTTCCGCTGGCTGATCAGGTTTCGTCGGCGATCGAGCGGGGGATCGAGGCCGGCATCATCGACGAGAACTCGCGCCTCCCGACGACGCGCGAGCTCGCGGCGGCCCTCGGCATCAACCGCGGAACGGTCCAGGCCGCCTACCGGCGCCTCCAGGAGCGAGGGCTCGTGGCCGGCCGCGTCGGCAGCGGCACCGTCGTCCGCGGCCGGCCCAGCCGAACCCGCCGCGCGTTTCAGGTCGAAGACCTCTTCTCGCGCCGCTCCCTGGCCCTTCCGGACGAGGCTTCCCTGCCGGTCCGCTCCCCGGTCGTCGCCGATTTCTCGAGGCTGGCGCCCGACGAGCGCTTTTTCCCGCTCGAGGAATTCACCCGGACCGTGGCCTATGCGTGGAGCCGCCGCCGCGACCTGTGGCTCTACGCTCCCCCGCTCGGCCTCGAAGAGCTGCGCGCCGAGATCTCGCGCCGCCTGGCCGACAGCGGCATTCTCCGGAGCGCCGACGAGATCCTCGTCGTCAGCGGCGCGCAGCAGGGGCTCGACCTGCTCTTCCGGACCTTCACCGATCCGGACGACGTGGTCGCGGTCGAGTCGCCGACGTATTCGGGCGCGCTGGCGCTCGCGCGGGTCGCAGGCGTGGCGCTCCTGCCGCTTCCGGTCGACGAGCACGGTCCCGATCCGCGGCCCCTCCGGCAGCGGTCCGCACGGCTCGTGTACGTCATGCCGGAGCGGCAGAACCCGACGGGCGTCACTTCGAGCGAAGAGCGCCGCGTGGCGCTCCTCGAGGCCGCGGCCTCGGCCGGCGCGCTCGTGATCGAGGACGGCTACGAGGAGCCCGAGCCCGGCCGCATTCCGCTCGCCGCACGCGACCCCGAGAGAACGGTGTGGCTCGGAACTCTGTCGAAGGACCTCGTGCCCGGCTTCCGGATCGG
>Ga0335069_10002505_pt1 | contig 28235 bp, 28 predicted proteins | sample Lox_Sample_11_FD_206714 | JGI IMG/M metagenome (GOLD analysis project Ga0335069, IMG submission 206714) | Soil microbial communities from Loxahatchee National Wildlife Refuge, Florida, United States - Lox_Sample_1.1 | ecosystem: Environmental > Terrestrial > Soil > Wetlands | place: USA...
CTTCTTGCTCTTTTCTGGGCGACTGCCGATGGTAATCTGCCGCACCAAACAACTGGCCTTTCGAGCCAACAAGGGAGAAAGAGTATGCAGAGACGGATGAAGAAGTTCGAGACGATGGGTGTGGCGGCAATCTACCTCACGCTCGGCGTAGCCGGTTGCGCCAGCATGTCCAAGGAAGCGGCGCCGGCGCCGCCTGCGGTGGCCGCACCGCTTCCGAGTGGCACCGTCGCGGAGAACCTCGTAACCGCGACGGCCAAGGTGAAGGCGATCGACCTCAAGACGCGTCACGTCACGCTCCAGCGCGCCGACGGTTCCGTCGTGAAGTTCGTCGCCGGCGACGAGGTGCGCAACCTGCCACAGGTCAAGGTCGGCGACGACGTGACCGTCACCTACTACGAGTCGCTCGCCTACGAGGTGAAGAAGCCGGGTGATGCCGCGCCGGGCGCGAGCGTAGCGGCCGCCGCCGGGCGCGCGAAGGAGGGGGAAAAGCCAGGCGCGGCCGCCGGCCGGGTCACGACGCTGACCACGACCATCGCCGCGATCGACAAGACCGCCAACACGGTGACCTTGCGCAACCTCGACGGCGAGACCACCACCGTCAAGGTCCGCAATCCCGACAACCTCAATCGCGTCTCGGTCGGCGACCTCGTCGACATCACATTCACCGAGGCGCTGGCAATTTCGGTCGACACACCGACCAAGAAGTGAAGGCAGTTACCGGTTCGGCGGAGGTTCTCCGTCGGGGAGTCTCCGCCGCGATCCTTTTCACGGAGCGCGATCGTTGCGACCTGCCGTTCCGCTCATCTGTAGTCCAACCAAGCGAGCGACCAAGATCGCCAGGTAGAACTGCCCGGTGATCCCCTCGGCGACCGCCGCATAGCGCGCCTCTAAGCTCAACGGGAGGATGTCGCCAAAACCGATCGTTGAGAGAGTGGTGAGGCTGAAGTAGATGAAGACCGGAAAGATGGATTGTCGTTCCGGCGTCAACGCCGGGGTCGGCACCGTCGACCCGCCGAAGCTGAAGGCGTCGGGATGCTGCTGAAACAGAGCGATGTATAGCATGCCCCACGTCAGCCCGATGAGCAGGTAAATCGAGACCGCCATGGCAATGGTTTCGCCGGTCACCTCTCGATGCTTCAGCAGCGTGCGCAACAGGCTCCAAGTGACAAAGGCGAAGAACGCCAGCCAGCACAGCATAGCGACGGTGAGCAATCGCGCGCTCGGATTCACCAGGCTGTAGAGTCGCTCCGCTATCGCCACGAGACCGAGGGGCCACGCGATCAGCCACCGCCGCCGGCGCTGATGCACAAGGACATCTCGATCGCCGACCAGGTCGTCGACTTGTGTGGTGTACAGTGCGAGCAGGAGCAGGGCCAACAACGCGACGCTGAACACCATCAGCGCGACCGGACCCTCGCCGAAAAGCGGGCGGACGAGAAACGTCGTGACGATGACGACGAGCAGTATCGTGTGTCGTCGCGCCAGCAACCGATCCATCATGATACAGCGTTCCGTCTCTCACTTGTCGGGCGACGGCTTGCTCTTCTTCGCCGCGGACTGTCGCCCGTCGGGCTTCGCCCCGGACGGCGCCGGTTTGCTGTCGCCGCCCGCCAGCGCGCGGATGGCCGTGGCGATGTCGGCACTGACAGTGGCCAGCGCGCGACTGTGCGCCGCCGCCAGCGCATCGAAATCCTTGTCCGCAACGGCCTCGCGTCCGATCGTGCGCCCCGAGCGCGTGGCGCCGCCGGCTGTCGCGCGCACGGCCCACACGGCGTCGATCAACGCCGTCTCGCCCGGCGTGGAGTCGAAGCGCTGGACATCGATCGTGACCACGTATGCGGCGTTGAAGTTCGCCAACGGCGCGGTGGCGACGTTCGGCGTACCGAGGAGCATCGCGAGGTTGCCGGCGACTGCTCGTGCGATCGCGTCGCCCAGCGGCGCCGCCCAGCGATTGAACTCGTCGACCTCGACACGGTTCGACGCCACGTGCACGACGAACTGGGGCCGGTCCACCTCGCCCGGGATCGACACCGGCCCAACCACGACGGCGTAGCGCACCGCCACCGCTTCGTTCGCCGCAGCGGTCGAAGCGAGCGTGTAGAAACGTGCCGGCGGCGTGGCGCTGCACCCAGCGCCGGCCGCAACGAGGACGATCGCGAGTACATGTCGGGTACGGCTGGCCATCACTGGGCCTCCTCTGTTTTGCCGCGAATCAACGCTTCGGGATGACGCTCGAGGTAGTCCAACAGCAAGGTCAACGACCGCGCGGCCCGGCTGACATCCTGGAGTGTCCCGCTCAACTGCGTTTCGAGAACCGAGTTCGGCTCGATCAACTTGCCGGCGTTGTCGAGCGTGTTCTGCCCGCTTTGCAGCGTTGCGCGGGCGCTGACCAAGGTGCGGTCGAGATCCGCGAGCGCCTTGTGGAGGTCGTCGCCAATTGCCTTGATCGGCACCTGGTCGAGCTTCTTGATGATGTTGGCCACATTCGCCTCGATCCCCTCAAACTGACCGGGAACGGTCGGGAGGTGAACCGGACTTTGCGACCAGTTCAGCGTCGTCGCCGGCGCATCGGGAAAGAAATCGAACGCGATGAACAAGGCCCCCGTCAGCAGATTTCCCGTTCGCAATTGCGCGCGCACTCCGTGCGCCACCAAACTGTCCATCAACTGCCGGCGAATCGAGGCTGTATCCGCACCTGGAGCCAGATCGACGACCTTGACCCCCAGCCGCTGAGCTTCCAGGCGGACGGTCACCGGCGAGGAGAACTCGAACGTCTTGGCATCGATCTGTGCGTCGATCTGAGTGACCTCGCCGATCGCAATGCCGCGAAACTCCACCGGCGCACCGACCGCGAGACCACGGACGGATTCCTTGAACACCAGCCGATAGATCTGCGGATCGCGCTCGGGCAGCTTGAACGCTTCGGTCCGGTTCGCGAACAGGGTAAATTCCGTGTCCGGTTCGGCCGCCGGCAGGACCGAAAGGGTCGGGGGAGTCTCGAAGGCGATACCGCCGACCAAGAGGGACAACGCCGACTGGGTTTGCACGCTGAGGCCGCTCGCCGACAGCGACACGTCGATCCCACTGGCATGCCAGAAGCGCGTGTCGAGCGTGACGTACTGATCGTAGGGGGCGTTGACGAACACGCGAATGTTCAGGAAGCGGCCGTCCTTCGCGAGTTCGTACGACGCCACCTGTCCAACCTGGAGTCGCCGAAAGAACACCGGCGTGCCGGTATCGAGCGAACCGAGGTCGGGAGTTTTCAAAACGAAGAACCGGCCGGGAACGTCGCCGGTGACGACCGGCGGGGTTTCAAGCGCGACGAAGTCGTGCCGGTGGTGCCCCGAGTGACCGATGTCCATGGCGATGTAGGATCCCGAGATCAGCGTCCCCAAGCCCGTGACGTTGGCGCCCGAGATGCGCGGGCGCACCACCCAGAAGCGTGTGTCGTCGACGAGAAAGCCGTCGGTCTTGGGCGCCATCTGCGCAGTGGTGATGACGCTCTTGTGATCGTCCGACAGCCGGATCGTCGTCACGGCCCCCACTTCGACGCCGTTGAACTGGATCTTGGTCTTGCCCGCTTCGAGTCCCTCCGCGGACTTGAAGACGATCGTAATCTTCGGCCCTTCGCCGAGAATACGCGTCGCGGCGACCCACGCGCCAGCGATCGCCGCGACAATCGGAATGATCCACACCAGCGATAACCGCGTGCGCTGCCGGCTGTGCGCGCGCGATTCGGGGACCGGAGGGAGCGACGTGTCAGTGTCGGGCATGGCGGATCTCTTTTGCGCTGGCGGAATCCCAAATCAGTCGCGGATCGAACGATTCCACCCCAAGCATGGTGAGCACGACCACTGCAGCGAAGAAGAACAAGCCGGGCGCGGGCGATACCGACATCAAGGGCTGCAGTTGCACGAGCGACGCGGTGAAGGCGTCGACGAACACGTCGACCATCGACCACCGCCCGATGAGCTCGACCAAGCGATAGAGCCGAATCCGCTGCTCGCTGTTCGTCGCCGAGCCGCGCTGCACCGTGATCAGCAGGTACGCGAGCGCGAGAATCTTGGCGCTGGGGATCATGATGCTGGCAAACAGGACGATCAGCGACAACGGCCAGCCGGTCGGCGACCACAACAGGATGACGCCTTGCATGATGGTGTCGGATTCGGGTCCAGCGGCGGTGGTCGTCGTCAGCACCGGCAGCAGATTGGCCGGCAAGTAACAGACCGCGGCGGCGATTAGAAGCGCCCAACTGCGTTGAATGCTGTCGGGCTTGCGGAACTCCACGACACACCCGCACCGCGGACAGTGGCCCTCGGTCTCGCCGCGGGCGGGGCGCGAGAGCAGCCCGCAGACCTCGCACCCGTGCAGTCCGTGCTGCATGGCCGTGACGAGCGCGCTCACGTGGTCACCTCGGCCAAATCCGAGTCGACCGCGGCGTCGGCGGCGTTCGCCCACTCGATACGATCCCACACCTCGCGCGGATCGAAGTTCGATTGGATGGCGGCGAAGACGAAAACTAGCGCGCCGAGTGCGAAGAGCGCGAGGCCGGGAATCACCGTCGCCAATTCCGAAATCTTGATCAAGGCGACCAACACGCCGAGCAGCATCACCTCGATCATGCTCCACGTCCGCGTCGCCGGATGGTGGCGCAGCAGCTCGCCCACCCATCGCGACGGACGGTGGCGATGCGCACCCAAGACGATCCCGAGCATGAAGGCGATCTGCAACGCCGGCGCTATGACCGCGCTGAACAGGACCAACACCGCCACGATCTGCTGTCCGTCGTTCCACAACTGCAGGGCGCCGCCGAATACCGTCGTCGATGCGCTGCGACCGACGACGGTCAGACCGAGCATGGGGACGGAGTTCGCGACGATGTACAGCACCGCGGCCGTGATCGTCAGCGCCAGCGTCCGGTTGAGCGAGTCCACACGGCGCCGCCAGAGTTCGTGGTCGCAACGCGGGCAGCGCGCGGAACCTCCCGGCGCAAGATTCGGAAGTCGCTGCAACAGATCGCATTGCGAGCAGGCCAGCAACGAGCCGTCGGCGACAGGTTGATTGTACACGGCGGCATTCAAGCGCACTTGCCCGCCGCAGCGCAATCCCAACGCGCGCCGCGTGCGAATGGAGGCGCGGGGAAATTCCGAAGCATTTGAGAGACCATCGTCTGGACTCGGTTCGCCGCCCGTGGTTGAAGAAGCGCGTTTTGACCGTGAACTCGAATCGGCGGCCGAGGTGAATGAGAGCGAGTGACCAAGCCCGAGCAATGAAGCGTTTTCGCCTAGTGGTGGTGGCGCTGATCTTTGGCGCGACGGCGGTCTGCGCCCAAGTCGACGCGAATTCGGACGACCAGACCGAAGGCGACAGGGGAAGCGAGACCGAAGGTGTCACCAGTCGCGAAGCCAAGCTCGCCGAGGAGTTCTCCGATCCGCTCACTACGCTGCCACAGATCTTTCTCCAAGACGCGTACACGCCGGCGAATTACGGCACCGACGCGCCGGCCAACCGCGTCATCGGACGCATCATCGTTCCGCGCGTTCCGCGGATTTCGTTCCTTCCCGCCCAACTCGTCCGACCGAGCTTCCAACTCGTAACGGTGCCGACCGGCAAGGGCAGCGGCGACACCCGGACCGAATTCGGCGACATGCAGTTGTTCGACTTATCGGTGATTCCGTGGCCGAGCCGGGAGACCGGCTTGCTGCTGGGTCTCGGGACCGTGTGGTCGTTTCCGACCGCGACTCACCGCTTGGCGGGCCAGAACTCGTACCAAGTCGGCCCCGCCTTCGCCGCCGTGTACAAGGGGATCCCCGGTGTGATTCTGGGAACGCTCATTCAGAACCCGATTTCGTTCGCCTACACATCCGACACGGCCCAGGCGTCAAACGCACTGCTGGTGCAACCCATTTTGCTGACGTACATCGGGCATGGTTTCTACTTGAAGTCAGCCGATGCAACCTGGGGACTCAACTGGCGACATGGTACGAGCACGACGCTTCCGCTGAGCTTTGGGATCGGTTACGTGCGGGTGCGTGAAGGATTGCCGCCGCTCAACTTGTTCGTTACCGGCGAGTGGATGGCCTACCGCGAGTACGCACCGGTTGCGCCGCAGACCACGATTCGATTCGGGATGACCATGGCGTTCCCGCAGTTCCGCCCGTGGCGCTGAAGCGTCACCCAGAGCGCCAGAACCAGCGCGGCACCCGGCTCGCGTAGTCGCGCCACTGATCACCGTGCGTGCGCGCGAGAAACGATTCCTCGTTCAGTAGGACGCGGAGGTGGAAGGCGACCGCCACGCAGATTGCGTAGACGAACAGACCCCGAACGCCGAACGACACCGCCCACCCGAGCAGGATGAGCGTGACCGATACGTACATCGGATTGCGTGTGTAACGATACAGTCCGACGATCACCAGGCGAGTCGGCGGCGCCCACGGGGCGAGTGTTCCTTTGCCGGACACGTAGAAGTCGCGCACGCACCATGACAGTCCAGCAAACCCAACAACTAGAAGAACCACGCCCAGCGGGTGCACCAGCTCGGTGTGGTGACTGCTCCACAGCCACATCATCGGCACCGCGATCGCCACGACGCCGGGCAAAACGAGGAAGGCAACCAGCGCACGAATCAGCATCGATCCTCGAATCTCGCTGATCGCTTATCGCATATCGTCCGAACGATCTGCTACATGCCATGGGCGAGATGCGATTCGCGCGGACGTGTCGGGCGTATGCGACTCGGCCAAATGAGGTCCTTCCCTGACGACCACCTATGGACTGAGCTTGCAAATTGGGCAAAGTCACCAACGCGTGACACTTTGAGGGGATATCGAACAGGCCCTTATCCTGAGGGCCGCTGGCTATCTGACAACAGTTGGGGCGCTCGACCTGTGGGCGCGAGCGAAAGGGGAATGCATGAAACGGGAAATGCTGTCACTTCTGTTGTTCACGTGTGTGGCCGCGGCACCGAGCGGCGCGCAGCAAGTTAGCGGAACGCTGGGCTCTCCCAGCGCCGCCACGACAATCGACGGCAAGCAGATTCCCGCCCCGGATCTTCCGTTCGGCGGCGAGATCAAGCGCAACGCGCTGGAGTCGAAGCCGTGGTGGCCACCGCGGATCGTGCCGCCTAAGGACGCGCCGAACATCCTGTTGATCATGACCGACGACACCGGCTTCGGCGCCGCCAGCACCTTCGGCGGCGTCATCCCGATGGCGACGCTCGACAAGCTCGCGCAGCAGGGGTTGCGCTACACCAACATGAACTCCACCGCGCTCTGTTCGCCCAGCCGCGCCGCCCTCATCTCGGGACGCAACCATCACTCGATGGGCTTCGGCGTGGTGTCCGAGCAAGCGACCGGCTTCCCGGGCTACGACAGCTTCATCCCCAAGGACAAAGCGACCGTGGGTCGCATTCTCAAAGACAACGGGTACGCGACGTCGTGGTTCGGCAAGAACCACAACACGCCGGCCTTCCAAGCGAGCCAAGCCGGGCCGTTCGACCAATGGCCGCTCGGAATGGGCTTCGAGTACTTCTACGGATTCGTCGGCGGCGACACCAGTCAGTGGCAGCCGAATCTCTTCCGCAACACCACGCCGATCTATCCCTACGTCGGCAACCCCAAGTGGAACCTCATCACCGCGATGGCGGACGACGCCATCCACTGGATGAATCAGTTGAACGACATCGACCCCGAGAAGCCCTTCTTTCTCTACTATGTGCCCGGAGCGACGCACGCGCCGCATCACCCGACGCCCGAGTGGATCAAGAAGATCAGCGACCTGCATCTGTTCGACAACGGCTGGAACGCGCTGCGCGACCAGATCTTCGCCAACCAGAAGAAGCTCGGCGTGATCCCGCAGGACGCCCAGATGACGCCATGGCCCGACTTGTTGAAGAAGTGGGATGACGTTCCCTGGCTCGAGAAGAAAATGTTCATCCGCGAGGCCAATGTCTATGCGGCTTATCTCGCCTACACCGACCATGAGATCGGCCGCGTCATCCAGGCCGTCGCGGATATGGGCAAGCTCGACAACACGCTCATCATCTACATCGTCGGCGACAACGGCAGCAGCGCCGAGGGCGGCATGGACGGCACCCCGAACGAGGTTGCCGCGCTGAACGGCGTGCACCTGCCGATGCTGGCGCTCGCCGAGTACTACGAAAGCTGGGGCTCGGACCGCACCTATCCGCACATGGCGATCCCGTGGACATGGGCCTTCGATACCCCGTTCTCATGGACCAAGCAGATCGCCTCGCACTTCGGCGGGGTGCGGCAAGGCACGGTCATCTCGTGGCCCGGCCACATCAAAGACGCGGGCGGCATCCGCAACCAGTTCTCTCACTTCATCGACATCGTGCCGACGATTCTCGAAGTCACCGGCATTCCGGCTCCCGCGACGGTCGACGGCATCCCGCAGAAGCCGATCGAAGGCACGAGCCTGGCCTACACTTTCGACAAGGCGAATGCGGACGCGCCCGCGCGGCACACCACCCAGTACTTCGAGATGTTCGCGGATCGCGCGATCTACCACGACGGCTGGATTGCGAGCACCAAAGTTACCCGACCTCCGTGGGAAATCGCCGGAGCCACCAACCCGGATCCCGCGAACAACGCCACATGGGAATTGTACGATCTCACCAAAGACTGGACACAGCACGATGACGTTGCCGCCGCCAACCCGGCCAAGCTGAAGGAGCTGCAAGACATCTTCTGGAGCGAGGCCGAGAAATACCAAGTCCTGCCGCTCGACTCCTCGGTGGCGCCGCGCGTGGTGGTTCCGAAGCCCAGCCTCGCGGCGGGCAAAAGCACGTTCACCTATTCGGGCACGATGACCGGCATTCCCGGAGGCGATGCCCCGAGTCTGTTGAATACCTCGTACACGATCACGGCCGACATCGGGGTTCCAAAGGGCGGAGCCGAGGGGATGATCAACACCAATGGCGGACGCTTCGCAGGGTACGGCTTCTACGTGCTCAAGGGGAAGCCGGTGTTCTTGTGGAATCTGTTCGGATTCAAGCGCATCCGCTGGGAGGGCCCGAAGCTCGCGCCGGGCAAACACACGCTGGAGTTCGATTTCAAGTACGACGGACTCGGAGTCGGCACGCTGGCCTTCAACAGCGTGAGCGGCATCGGCCAGGGGGGAACCGGTACGCTCAAGGTCGACGGAAAAGTCGTGAGTACCCAGAAGATGGAGCACACAATCCCGATCATCATCCAGTTCGACGAGACCTTCGATGTGGGCGCGGACACCGGCACCTCCGTGGCCGACAAGGAGTACCAGCCGCCGTTCGCATTCACCGGCACGCTCGACAAGCTGACGATCAAGATCGATCGACCGAAGTTGAGTCCGGAGGACGAAAAGCGACTCCGCGAGGGAACCGAGAAGGCGGCCGATAATCGATGAGCCACTGGTCAGCCTCCGAATGTTAGTAGATGGGAGAACTCATGAAGAAACGATCCTACGCATCAGCCGGTCTCGCGTTGCTTGCGGCCGTCGTAGCCGGCTGTGCCTCGACCAAGGTGGTGAATCGCCAGCCAATCGATGTTGGCAAGATCCCGCGGCCGCATACCATTGTTGTGTACTACTTCGCCGCGACGCCGGAGGATGCCGCGGCCGCCGATCCGGCGCTCGTTGGCGAAGCGGCTCCGCCGAGCAAACCGCCCACCGCGCAACAAGCGCAAGACGCCCGTCAACTCGGAGTCCTGATCGCCACGGAGCTGGCCGCCGAAATCCAGGACATGGGATTGACCGCGAAAGCGGGCCCGATCGGCACGCCGCTACAGATGAACGACATCGTTATCAAAGGCTATCTGCTATCGGCCGATCCCGGCAGCCGAGCCGAGCGCATGACCATCGGCTTCGGCGCCGGCGCGTCCGAATTGACCACCGCCGTCGAGGGTTTTCAGATGACGCCGCAGGGACTGCGTAAGCTCGGCTCCGGCACGCTCGAAGCCGGCGGCGGCAAGACGCCCGGCGCAGCGGTGGGAGTCGCCACGCTCGTCGCCACCGGCAATCCGGCCGGATTGATCGTGAGCAGCGGGATGAAGATCTACGGCGAGGCCAGCGGCAACAGCACGCTCGAAGGTCGCGCCAAGGCGACCGCGAAGGAAATCGCCGACAAGATCAAGCCGCGATTTCAGGAGCAGGGCTGGATCCAGTAGACCTGCGCCGTCCGCCGATTTTCGTCGGCAATCGTCGGTGGCTACGAAACCTCGCGGACGCGGGGAATCTTCCACGTCCCGTTGAGGATCGACGGCGACTTGTCCTTGGGCCAATACATCCGCAACATCAGGATGAAACGGTCGGCGGGGGCTGGCAGCCAGTTGGCTTCCTTCTCCGGTCCGGGCGACTCGTGCTGAATGTAGAGATCCACCGAGCCGTCGGGGTTTGCGTTGAACTTGTTGCGCTGACTCACGGTGTAGCGATTGAGCGGATTCGCGACGAAGAAGTAGCCCGCGTCGTACATCGTGAGTGACCAGAAGCCGTTGACCGGCGGCAGCTCGCCCTTCTTGAAGTGCATGACGTACTTCTTTGCGCCGCTATAGCTCTGGAGGATGTCGGGACCTTCGGAGGTCGGATAGACCGCATCCTCCGGCCGGTTGGCCCCCAGACCGATCGCCGTAATCAGTGCGCGTTGGCGATACGCCGTGCCGTAGACGCCGGCCTTGGTCGTGAAGAGCCAGCCGTCTTCGAGCTTCATGTCGCGGGCGAGGATGCCCTCCTTCAGCCACGCCATGATCTTGTGCTGCGCGGGCGCAGGGGCGGCGTTGATTCCATCCACCACGGCCGGGTCGAGTTTCGCGGCGTCGAAATCGGTCCCCGGCACGATCCCGATCTTCGCGAGCTTCTTCAGCATCGGCGCGTCGGCCGCGGCAGGTGGATTGGTCTTCATGAGCTGCGCGAGGAGCGTGAAGTACGCCACACCATCGAGGCCGTTCACCTGCTCGCGCACGGGAGTCTTCATGTCGATTTTGGGATCAACGATCCCGGCCGGCGGCGTGTAGGCCTGTCCGTAGGCGCTGAGCGGGACGATCGACACCTGGTCCTGTGCCGCATGCACGGCATCGTAATCCTCGGGTGTTCCGGTGCAGTAGATGCGCCCGAGAATCCAGACGATTGCGGTCGGCGACTGGTACTGCTTGACTCCGTCCGGGAGCGTTCCGCTCCACCCAGGCCCGGTGATGGCGTATTTCTGCGCTGCCGTCCCGGTCGTCCGCTTGGCGGGGACCTGGAACACGTCGGTCCAGCCATCGAGCATCGGGAACAGGAAGAAGCGTCCGGCCATGTCCGGGAGACTGAGAATCCACGGCTCCTTCGAGACGTCGAGCCAAGCGGTGGTGTAAAGCGTATCCGCGTTCGGTGCGGTGACGTCCCTGAACGTGGCGTCCGGATACGTGCGCATTCGCACCAACTGCCCCATCGGGGCACGTGTCCCTTCGGGGGCCGCCACGTTCGTCATCACGCGGCGGGTCATCTCCATGGTGACGAGCGGATAGCCGAAGATGTACGCCTCGATCGCCGTCTCCCGCGCCTCGAACTCCCTGACGTGGCCTAGGATACCCTCTTGTTGCGACCATGCCGCAGACGACCACGCCAGCAACGCCACAATAACTGCGGCGGTCAGCACCGAACTTCTCGAACCCGATGTCATAGTGTCCCCCCGATGAGCGACCCTGGAATACCTCGCCCGTTCAAGTGAGTCCATCGGCACCTCGTCCTAAGCGTAGCACGCAGCGTTTGCCGATTTTGTTCGGGAGCCGAATTGTAGTTCGGCGTCCACTCGCAACCCGTAATATGTGCTGGTCGAAGTGACCGATCTGGAAGCGACGAAGCTGCCCATCGCGCCGATATTGGAGGCGCAAGGCTATGAGTACTTCTGGCGACCCGCCCACGGCGACGATGGCCCGCCATTCTACGCCTGGTTCATAAAGCGGGATCCGCACAGCCGTGTCCGCACCCATCACATTCACATGGTCGAGCGCAGCTTCACCGAACACTGGGATCGGCTCCTCTTCCGCGACTACCTGATCGACCACCCGGCAGTGGCCAAAGAGTACGAGGCGCTCAAGGTTCGCTCGTCCGACTCTCCGCGCGACCGTGTTGCGTACACCCGAGGCAAGACGGAATTCATCGTCCGCGTGACGGAAGAAGCGAAGCGGTACTACGGCGGGACCTGACGCCGCGAAGCGGTGGACCGCGGCGGCGCGATGCGTGTATTGTCGGTGACGATGGGCCATCGTTTTGCGACATGAGGTGCATTGGATGCGTCTTCCGAAGCCGGTCGTACGTATCGCCAACGCGGTTACCAAGCTCGCGCTTCTTGTCGGCATCCCACGGCCTCCGTACACCCGAGAAAACGCGCTCATCATCGAGCCCGTCGGCCGGCGCTCAGGTAAGCGTCGCCGCGTTCCCGTCGGTTTTCTCGACGACGGCGGACGCATCGTCACACACCGCCACTCCCTCGTGAACACCGCGTCGCACCGTTGAAAGGTTCCTCGGTGACCATGACATCCACGATCATCGCTTGCATCGCTTTCGCATGCGTGTTCGGCGGGGCGTCGCTCGGCATGTTCTTGCGGCGCGCGTTGCCCGAACATCATCTGAGTTCGGATTCAAAGGACGTCATCAAGCTCGGTATTGGCTTGGTCGGAACGATGTCGGCGCTGGTGATCGGTCTGCTGATCTCGTCGGCGAAGAGCACGTTCGACACACAAAACAGCGAGCTGACGCAGAGCGCCGCCAACGTCGTCGTGCTCGATCACCTCTTGGCGCACTACGGACCCGAAACACGAGCGGCCCGCGATCTGCTCCGGCGTGTCACCACCGACTGGCTGGATCAGCTTTGGCCGGCGGCCGGTTCTCGGCCCGTCGCGCTGCCCGCCACGAAGGGCGCGCAGCCGCCGATCGAGGCCATTCAGGAAATCATCCGTGGCCTGGCACCACAAAGCGATGCGCAGCGCCAGCTTCAGTCGCAATCGCTCCAGGTCACCGCAACGCTCTCGCAAACACGCTGGCTGTTCCTCGGACAGTTCGGCGGGCGCGGGATTCCGATGCCGTTTCTGGTGATTTTGATCGCGTGGCTGGTCGTCATCTTCATCAGCTTCGGGCTCTTTGCACCCCCGAATCAGACCGTGATCGCGGTACTCCTGCTCTGCGCCTTGTCCGCATCAGGCGCGATCTTCCTCATCCTCGAGATGGAGCATCCGTTCGAGGGGCTGATGAAAGTTTCCGACGCCCCGCTGCGCGCGGCGCTCGCCCAGCTCGATCAATAGTCCGTAGGCGAACCGCATGGCGAGTCATCGCGGTCGTCCGATCGTGCATCGCACCGCCATCGTCGCGATCTTCGGTTTGCTCGCTGCGATCTGTACCGTCGTGCGCGACGCCGCATCTCTCGCCGCGGCCCAGCCCGAGCCGACGAACACCGCCGCCGAACCACGCTACGTCGGGCGCGCCGCGTGCGGCCCGTGCCATCAACGCGAGGTCCAGCGCTTCACCGGTTCGCATCACGATCGCTCGATGCAAGTTGCCGATGCCGCCACGGTGCTCGGCGACTTCAACAACGCGACCGTTACCTACAACGGGGTGACGTCCGCCTTCTTCAGGAAAGACAACCAGTTCTTTGTCCGCACCGACGGCCCCGATGGCGCGTTGCACGAGTACCGCATCGTCTACACTTTCGGCATCGATCCGCTGCAACAATATCTCGTCGAGTTTCCCGGCGGCCGGCTGCAGGCGCTGAGCCTCGCGTGGGACACGCGCCCCAAGAACGCCGGCGGGCAGCGCTGGTTTCATCTCTATCCGAACGACAAGGTGGACTTTCGCGACGTTTTGCACTGGACCGGCCCGGCGCAGAATTGGAACTACATGTGCGCCGAGTGTCACTCGACCAACGTCAAGAAGAACTTCCGCCCGCAGCAGAACCGGTTCGAAACCACTTGGTCCGAAGTGGACGTATCGTGCGAAGCCTGTCACGGTCCGGCGTCGCAGCACGTCACCTGGGCGAACGGCAAACAGGCAGGCCGCGAGATCGTCGACTCGACGAAGGGTTTGATCGTCGATCTCTCCGCGCGCGGCGGCGCGTGGATGTTCGAGGGAACCGCACCCATCGCGCATCTGAGCGGGGCACGCGACACGCGGGTGCAAATCGTCTGCGCGCGCTGCCACGCGCGCCGCGCGCAAATCGCCGAGGACTATCGTCAGGACCAGCCGCTCGGCGAGACGCATCTGCTCTCGCTGTTCGACGAAGGCCTGTACTTCGCCGACGGCCAGATCCGTGACGAGGTGTTCGAGTACGGCTCGTTTCTGCAAAGCCGCATGCACGAGAAGGGCGTCGTCTGCACCGACTGCCACGATCCGCACACCGCGCGCTTGCGCGCCGATGGCAACGCGGTGTGCGCGCGCTGCCACGTCGCGTCGCACTACGACACGCCGGCGCACCATCATCACAAGCCCGCGACCGACGCCGCTCGTTGCGTTCGCTGTCACATGCCGCAGCGCACGTACATGGTGGTGCACACGCGCCACGATCACAGCTTCCGCGTGCCGCGGCCGGATCTCTCGGTCACGCTCGCCACGCCGAACGCGTGCGCCGAGTGCCATCACGACCACTCCGCACAGTGGGCCGCCGACGCCGTCGTCAAGTGGTACGGACCCACGCGCACACGCGGCCCGCGCTACGCGCCGGCGTTTGCAGCCGGTCGGCAACATCAGGCGGGAGCGGACCGGCTGCTCGCGGCGGTGATCGGCGACCGTTCCTATCCCGCCATCGTCCGCGCGACGGCGTTGAGCTTGTTGGCGGAACCCGGCCGCCCGCCGCTGGCCGATGTCGTCGAGCAATCGCTGAATGATCCCGAACCGCTGGTGCGCCGGGCGGCGGCAACCACTTTGTCGGCGCGGGAACCGAATCGACGCTGGCAGATCGGCGGCCCCCTCTTGCGCGATCCGATTCGCATCGTGCGTGTGGAGACGGTCAATGCCCTCGCCGACGCGGCTGGGAGCGTGACGCTGAGCGCCGATCAACGAGAGAGTTTCGATCGTGCCGTCGCGGAGTATCGCGACGTGCAAGCTTTCAACGCCGATCGCGCGGAATCCTGGTTGAATCTCGGGGCGCTCGAAGCGCGACTGGGCAATCGCGAACGCGCCGAGGCCGACTATCGTCGGGCGATCAGTCTGCAACCGTCGTTCATGCCGCCGTACGTGAACCTCGCCGATCTGTATCGCGAGCAAGGGCGTGATGCGGAAGGGGAACGAGTTCTGCGCCAGGCGTTGGCGCTTCAACCGAGCAACGCCGACGCGCATCACGCACTCGGTCTGCTGCTGGTTCGCACCCGTCGGCTCGAACCGGCGCTCGCCGAATTGGCGAAGGCAGCGGAATTGAATGCCGACAATCCCCGCTACGCCTATGTCTACGGCGTCGCCCTCGACAGCGCCGGTCGGCGGGCCGACGCGCTCAACGTGTTGGAGGGTGCCCAAAAACGATTCACCGGCGACCGCGACATCGTGACGGCTCTGCTGCAGTGGTCGGCACAAACTGGGGACCGCGACGGTGCAGCGCGCTGGGCGGAGAAGCTCCGCGAGTTGGATTGACCGGGGTCGCTCTGAGCCGGCGCTTCCGCGACCGACACGCGTTGCTTGGTTACGAGTTCGAACGCCTGGAGTGGGGGACTGGTCCTGGCTCGACGATCTGGTAGTCTACCATCATGACCCGCGTGACGAAGACTCTCCTGATGGCGTGTTGTCTGGCGGCTGCGCCGATGTCCGCCACCGCGATCGCGCAGCAAGTGCCGGTCCAAGAACAAGTGGAGCCGCTCGATTCGCCGGCCGCTGAGCAAGCTCAAGAGGAGCCGGCTGTGGCGCCGGTGGAAGCACCACCCGCGGCGACCGACGTCGAGGCCCCTGCGCCCGAAGAGCCGGCGCCGGAGGTCGAACAACCGGCGGTCGAGCCGTGACCTGCTCGGCGCGACGTCGTGTGAGTTGTCAAGAAAGGACTCTGCAGAATCCGTCGACGCGCGCGGCTCACGCCTGCTTGACGACGTGCAAGTGTGACGGCGGAGGATAGCCGGCGCGTCCGAAGCTCTCGCGGATCAAGCGGTTGGTGTCGAAGTAGACCTGCCAGTAGTGCGCGTTGTTGCAGAACGGTCGCACCGCCAAGACAGGTCCCGCCAGCGTGAAGTCGAGAATCTCGACCACTGGTGCGGGATTGGAGAGGACATTCGGGATCTGCGCCAACCCGTCCTTCAAGAGCTGGATCGCCGCCGCGTGATCGACGCTGCCGGCGAGCTGCGCGGTCAAGTCGACGCGTCGATGCGGATTGGTCGAAAAGTTCTGAATATTGTCGGAGAAGATCTTGTTGTTGCCGACGATCGTGCGGACGTTGTCGGGGGTGTCGAGCGCGGTGCCGAACAAGCCGATCTCGGCGACGGTACCGGTGATGCCGCCCGCGGTGATGAAGTCCCCAACCTTGAACGGCCGCAGAATGATGATGAAGACGCCGGCCGCGAAGTTCGCCAGCAGTCCGCTCCAGGCGACGCCGATGGCCACGCCGCCGGCCGCGAACAACGCGGCAAAGCTGGTGGTCTCGACCCCGAACAAGCCGAGTATCGCGACGATCAGGACGACGGTCAGCAGCACCGCGATCGCCGACCCGAGATAGCGAACCACGGTCGCGTCGACCTTCTGGGTGGTAAGACTACGCGACAGCAAGCCGACGCCGATGCGGATGAGCCAGCGGCCGACAATCCAGACCGCGATCGCTCCGAGGAACTTGAGGCCGACCGTGGTAACCAGCGCCGTCGCCACTTGCATCCCTGCGTTGAGGCCGCCTGCGATGTTCATCGATCACTCCTTGTCCTCGCGGCGCTCGACGATGAGCGCCCCCAGAACCTTCGAGACGAAACGAATGGGCGCATTATCAGCGCTCGATTGTCGCCGTCAAGAAGGCGCTTGCTTCGTGCAGTAGCACCGCCCGTTGTACGATCGTGTGCAACGGCTCCCGCGTCTCGATGCAGAGTGTGGTAGGGTGCCCGCGATGAATCGTGGAAGCGCGGCGCGAGCGGTGTCGGTCGACGAGCCCGTCGCACCGGCATCGGTGGTGACCTATCGGCGGATTTGGGAGCTGGCGTGGCCGGTCAGTATTTCGACGTCGACGGTGACGTTGCTGACGCTGGTCAACCTCTATTGGGTCGGCCACCTCGGCACGGTTGCAGTAGCGGCGGTCTCGCTCTGCGGCAACAGCCTGTTCATCGTGTTCGGGATCTCCAACATCGTCTACACCGGGGCGCTGGCGATCGTCGCGCGGCGCGTCGGCGAAGGCAATCTCGTGCACGCGTTCGAGGCGACGCTGCATGCGGTGTGTCTTGCCGCGCTGCTGGGCGTTGCCGTGGCCGTGATCGGCTACACCGTTGCGCCTGCGATCGTCGGGTTCTTCGGGGCCGGCGCCGCCGTCGACGCTGTCGCAGTTCCGTTTCTGCGCATCTCGTTCATCGGTCAGATTTTCTTGTTCATTTCGGTGGCGCTGAGCGCGAGCTACCAAGCGGCCGGCGACACGCGCACGCCGATGCTCATCAACATCGCGGTCGTGCTGGTCAACGGCCTGCTCGACCCGTTCTTCATCTTCGAGCCGGGTCAAGTTGCGATTTGGGGCGTCTCGCTCGGCTGGCTGGGTTGGGGCGTGAACGGCGGCGCCGTCGCGGCCGCGCTCGCGGGTGCCGGGGGCGGTCTGCTGTTCATCGCGCTGTCGCTGCGTCGCGATCAGCCGTTTCCGCGACCTCGCCATCAGCGCTTGGCGCTGTCACTCGACGACTTCGCGCGCATGATGCGCGTCGGCACGCCGGCGAGTTTGTCGATGATCGCCCGCCCGCTGTCGACCTTCCTGCTGCTCAAGGTGATCGCCTCGTTCGGCACCGCCGCGATTGCGGCGTTCGGCATCGCGCTGCGCTCATTTTCCGTGAACTGGATTCCCTACTCGGGCATCAACACCGCCGTGTCATCGCTGGTGGGACAGAATCTCGGCGCGCGCAATCTCACGGCGGCCACGCGCGCGGTGGCGCACGGCTTGGTGGTCAGCAGCCTGCTCGGCATCGGCTTCTGCGTCCTCTACTACAGCTTCGCGCAAGAGATCATGCTCGCCTTCGATCACGAGCCGGCGGTGCTGGCGGCGGGCGCCCCGTTCTTGAAATTGATGGCGCTGAGCTTTCTGTTCAGCGCGCCGATGCTGCCGCTGGTCAGCGCGATGAACGGCGCCGGCGATACCAAGCCGCCGATGATCACCGCCTTCCTCGCCAACTGGCCGCTCAAGCTGCCGCTGTCGTACGTCCTCGCGTTGCCGCTCGGCTACGGCGTCAACGGCGTATGGATCGGGATGCTGGTCTCGATCGTGTTCGAGACCATGGTAGTGGCCGCGTGGTATCGGCGCGGGTCATGGAAGACAAAGAAGCTGTGACCCGCAGTGCGTCGCGCATGGTGACCGGGATTGCGATGGTCACCTTGGCGGCGCATTGCCTCACCAACGGCCGGTACGACTACTTCCGCGACGAATTCTACTACCTCGCCTGCGCGGACCATCTCGCCGCGGGCTATGTCGACCACCCGCCGCTGTCGATCTGGTTGCTCGCGGGAATTCGTTGGCTCTTGGGCGATTCGCTGCAGGCGATTCGCTTGGCCCCCGCCCTGGCCGCTGCTTGCAGCGTGTGGCTGACCGGCCGACTCGCGCGGGAACTCGGCGGCGGCCGCACGGCGCAAGCGCTGGCGGCGTTGGCGGCAATGATCGCGCCGGTGTTCTTGGTGGTCGGGAACTTCTACTCGATGAACGCGTTCGAAGCGCTGTGCTGGACTGTCGGCGCGTGGCTGGTCGTCCGCATCGCGCGCGGCGAGAACCCTCGCCTCTGGCTCGTGCTCGGATTCGTCATCGGAGTGGGGCTGGAGAACAAGCACTCGATGGCGTTCTTCGCCATCGGTCTTGCGGTCGGGTTGCTGTTGACGCCGCTGCGTCGCCATTTGCTCGAACGATGGCTCTGGCTCGCGGCGGGATTGGCAGGACTGTTGTTCGTGCCCAATCTCGCCTGGCAGATCGCCAATGGATTCCCGACGCTCGAGTTCATGCGTCACGCGCAACTCATGAAGAACGCGCCGCTGTCCCCGATCCAATTTATCGGGCAACAGGTCCTGATGCTGAACCCGCTCACGCTGCCGCTGTGGCTCGGGGGGCTATGTTGGTACTTCGCGACTCCTTCCGGACGGCCGTATCGAGTGCTGGGCTGGATCTACCTCGCCGTGCTTGCATTGCTGCTGGCGCAACACGGCAAAGCCTATTACTTGGCGCCGGCGTACCCGATGTTGTTTGCGCCGGGCGCGATCGCCCTCGAAGCGTGGACGCGTGACCGGAGGCGCTGGCTACGCGGTGCATACGCCGGCGCATTGCTCGCCGGCGCTGCGGCGCTGGCACCGCTCGGCCTGCCGATCTTGCCGGTCGACGCGTTGGCCCGCTACGCCCAAGCGCTCGGCGTGCAGGAAGGCGTGCGCGCCGAGAACAACGCGCTCGGTCAACTCCCGCAACATTTCGCCGACATGTTCGGCTGGCGCGAGTTGGTCGCGACGCTTGCACAGGTCTACCACGCGTTGCCCGCCGACGAGCAACGTCGGTGCACGATCGTCGCTCAAAACTACGGCGAAGCCGGCGCGATTGACTTCTTCGGCAAGCGCTACGGGTTGCCGCGAGCCATTTCAGGTCACAACAACTACTGGCTGTGGGGTCCGGGCAATTCGAGCGGCGAGGTGATCATCGCGATCGGCGCATCGCCCGGAGAGCTCGCGCCGTTCTGCGAGTCGGTCGAACGCGTGGCATCCACGCGCTGCGACTACTGCATGCCGTTTGAAAACGGTCGTCCGATCTCAGTGTGCCGCAAGCTCAAAGGCAGTCTCGCGGACATGTGGGCACGGTTGAAGATGTACATCTGAGCGCGCTCGCAACCGCGCCACCCACTCACATCTCCGCAAGCAGCGAGTCGATCCGTTGGAAGACGGTGTGAATGGTCTCTTCGTCGGGAAGCACGGTGACCCGGAAGTGGTCGTTGTAATCGACGTTGAACGACGAGCCCGGCACGACCAACACGTGCTTTTCATCGAGCAAGCGCATCGCGAAGACGTTGTCATCGAAGTTCGGCAACACATCCTGCTTCGCGCGGATGAAGGCGTACAGCGCACCGCGCGGCGGCGTCAGATCGAGATAGCGAGAGCGTGCCACCGCATCGATCACGGCTTGGCGCTGGCGGCCCAACCGGCCGGTCGGCGCCGTTAGATCGTAGATGCTTTGCACGCCGCCGAGCGCCGTCTGCACCGCCCACTGCCCCGGCACACTCGAACACAGCCGCAGCGACGCGAGCATTTCCAGGCAACTCAGATACTCAGCGGCATGATCGCGGCGCCCGCTGAAAAACACCCACCCGGTACGGAAACCGCAGGCACGGTACACCTTCGACAAGCCGCCGAAGGTTGCACACAAGGTGTGCTCACACAGCGTCGCCGCGGCGGTGTGCTTCGCGCCGTCGTAGAGGACGCGATCGTAGATCTCATCCGAGAACAGCGCGATCTTGCACACCTCGGCGAGACGCACGAGTCGCTCGACGACCTCGTGTGGATACACTGCGCCGGTCGGGTTGTTCGGGTTGACGAGCACCAGCGCCTTGCAGCGCGGGCTCACGAGGCGGGCAACTTCGTCGGGATCGGGGATGAACTTCGCTTCCGGCCGACACGGATAGTAGATCGGCTTCCCACCGGCGATCACCACCGCCGCGGTCCACAGCGGATAGTCGGGTGCCGGGAGCAGCACCTCGTCACCCGGTTCGAGCAACGCTTCCATCGTCATCAGGATCAGCTCGGAGACGCCGTTGCCCATGAACACGTCGTCCGCGGTGACCCCATTGATGCCCCGCATCTGCGTGTCCATGACGACGGCTTCGCGCGCCGGGAAGATGCCCTTTTGATGGCAATAGCCCTCGGCCTGGGAGAGATTTTCGAGCAACGCGAGCCGCAACGTTTCCGGTGGACGAAAGCCGAACGCAGCCGGATTGCCGATGTTGAGCTTGATTACCTCGTAGCCCTTGCGTTCGAGTTCCTGCGCGCGCCGCGCCAGCGGCCCGCGGATCTCGTAGCGAACATGGGCGAGATGTCGCGCCGGCAAGAGATGCGGCAGCGAGGCGTCAGGAGCAGTCATCGTGACTCTGCCTTATGCGTCCGCAAACGCGATTGCGCAAGCGCCCACCGATGTTGGAGGTGACGTCGATCAGTCGGCTCGACGTCACACGCGGCATCGCCGTCAACATGATCGGCCACCGACTGGTAAAGGCCAAGCACATGGACCTCAAGTAGCCGCCGCGCTCCGCCGGCTATCCATCCATCGCGGCACGCGCACGCAGAACGTCGAGCCCTGCCCGACGGCGCTTTGGACGGTGATCGTGCCCCGCAGCGCGGCCACCAAGCGCGTGACGATGTAGAGGCCGAGCCCGACGCCGCCGTACTGCGCGCCGATGGAACTGTCGGCTTGCCGAAACGGTTCGAAAATGTGAGCGCGCGCCGCCGGGTCGATTCCGATGCCGGTGTCGCTCACGGCGAACTCGACGCAATCGTCGTCGGCCGTGACCAGCAGCCCAACGGTGCCGGCGGTGGTGAACTTGAGGGCGTTCGAAATCAAGTTGCTCAACACCACCTTCAGCTTTCCCACATCGGTGTGCAACATCACTCGTTCCCGCGGCAGATCGGACACGAATCGCACGTTCGGCTTGCGCCGCAGCTCGACGGTTCGCGACTCGACGGCGGCGATGAGGTCGTCGAGCCCCACGTCCTGCAGGTCGAGCGGCACTTCCCCAGACTCCAGTCGGCTGACGTCGAGGGTGGCGTTGATCAGATCGAGGAGCTGATGCGCGTGATCGTTCACGCACTGCAAACTTTCGGTCTGCCGCGCCGTCGTTTCGCCCATCTCACCGTCCAGCATCAAACCGGTGTAGCCGAGGATGACGTTGAGCGGCGTGCGCAACTCATGCGACATCGTCGCCATGAACTCGGTCTTGAGCTGATTGGCGCGATTGAGCTGATCGAGCAGCCGCGCGTTCTCGATCGCCACCGAGCCGAGCTGTCCGATGCCGCGCGCGATCCGCTGGTGGCGTTCTGTGACTGGAAGCTGCGTCGGCAAGAACCCCACGGAGAGCGAGCCGCTGATTTCGCCGCCCCGCCGCAAGACGATGTTCATCACGGTGGGAATGTTCGGCGTCAGTCGTCCGAGCGCGGGCATGACACCGCTGGACTCACCGGGCGTCACCATCACCAGCGGTCGTTCGCCGTTCTGACTGATGAGATGGCCCAATAACGAGCGCGGCACCCGCAGCACGCGGGTCGCTTCCCACTGCTCGGGATCGCCGCCGTACTCGGCCACCGGAACGAACGCATCGTCCTCCGGCTGTAGCAGCCACACCTGTGCGAACTGACACCCGAGCGCCTCGGTGGTCGCACGACAGAGCCGCGGGAGCAACTCGGCGGTATTGATACCCGCGATGATTTCCTGACCGACCCGCGCCAGGCGCGAACCGACTTGCGCGGCTTCTTCGAGTTCCGCCAGGGCGCGGCGTTGCTCGGTAATCTCGGTCGCCACCCCGAGCACCTGCTCGACGTGTCCGTCCGCCGAGATGATCGGGCGCTTGATGGTGCGCAGCCAGCGCTGCCGACCGCCGATGTCGGCGACCAATTCTTCGGCAATCAACCGCTCGCGTCGTGAGTTCATGACCGCCAGGTCGTCACGCTGAAAGCGCTCGACTTGCTCGCGGTTTGGGTTGAAGTCGTCGTCGCGCTTGCCGATGAGTTCCTCGACCGTGGCACCGTAGACCTCGGCGGTCGCACGATTGACGAGCGTGAAGCGTCCGTCGCGATCTCTCGCGAAAATCAGGTGCGGGTTGATGTCGATGACCTGGCGTAGAAACGCCCGCTGCTCTTCGAGTTCGTCCTCGCGGCGCCGCCGCTGCATCCGCTCGGCTTCGACCAGCCGGCGATAGCGCGCGAACTCGTCGGCGATGTAGATCGAAACGGAGAGCACCACCGCGAGTTCGAGCAGCTCGCGCGGGCGCGCGCCGCTGGTCGGGTGGCCGATCCACGCGATCGTCGCGGCGTAGGCAAGCCCGAGCATGGCGACGACCAGCGTCTGCGTCGCGCGGCCCCACGGAATCAATGAAGCGGCCCCCATGGAAATGGCGACGAAGACAAAACGAGGCGTCGCCCAGTTGCCCGTCACCGCCGCGGCGGACAGGCTGGTTGCGGCGGCAACCGCCATCGCGGCGACGCCAAGCGCAATCGCCCCTCGGCGACCCACTCCCTGCCGCACCGCCCACAGCAGAATGAAGAGCGACAGCAGACAACTCGACTGCACCGCGAGCAAAGTCACTTCGAGTGGGCTGCGGATGATCACCTCACCGGCGGCGAGAATGACCGTGGCGACGATCAGCGTCCGAATCCCAAGCCGAACGCGTTGCAACAGCACCGGGTCAACGGTGCCTTCATCCAGCAGGTCGCGGTAAGCCGATGTCGCCATGTGCACAACTCGCTACTACAGGTCCCAATCCGCCGGCAACTGAGTCCTCCCCGCTATCCTTCGGGGACTGCTGGGTTTCTGTAACCGCAGGCTTTAGCCTGCGCCGAGCCACCGCCGCGGCCTTCCCTGCCAGCGACTGAGCGCACCCTGAAGGGTACGGCTACAGTTCTGGCATTGCAGACGATCTATTCGAGCGCTCTGACTCGGGACACCAGCGAATACAATCGGCGATGCGCTCTACCTGCATCTCGCGGTCGTGAGACGCCGGCGCTATCGACACATCGGCGGTTCCAGCGTGTGGAAGGTCACCGTGGCGGTGTTGGCGCTGTTATCACCGCGCGCAATGCCCATCCGGCCGACATTCGCACCAACCGTGTGCACGCTGGAACCCAGCGCGTCGGCGGTCATGGTGAACGGGGTGAGCTGTCCGAGTTGGTTGCCGCGATCGTCGACCAACGCGAACACGGCCAGCGGATTCGACTGGTTCTGCCACCGGGTGTACTGCACCACCCAATCGTGGCCGACGGCTTGGATCTGCGTCGTCCATCGCAACCACGACTTGTCGGGCATCACGTCGATCACTTTGTCGGCAATGGGACTCGACAGCGCTTGCGTTCGATAGAAGCTCGCGAAGTGAATCTGCCACGAGATCGGCGGACCGCTCGAGGGCCGCTGCGTCACCTCGGTCCATACCGATGCGAAGTGATCGCCGTTCCACGCGATGTCCGGAAATTCATCCCACAGATATTCCTTGCTCGGCACCACCTTGGTCCGCGCGGTGGGCGATGAGCGGGTCGCCAACTCGTACTTCGTGCCGACGCCGCCTTCGGTAATTTGAATGTCCTTCACCATCACGATCGCAAAGCCGGTACCGTCGAAGGCGGTTTGCGGATAGAACTCGTGCGTGAAGTCGAAATCGACCAGATTCATCACGCCGGTGAGCGGCGCTCCGGTGGAATCCAATTTGAACGCGTAGCTGCACGAGTGGCCGAGGCAATCGCCCTCGATGACGCCGAAGAAACCGTCGGGATAGGCTTCGAAGTCGCTGTCGGCCTCTTCATCGTACGATGGATCGACGAACAGCGGTGGGCCAACGGTGCGCTGTCCCGAGAGCACGCCATCCAGCGACATGTTGTAGTAGTTCAGCACCGCACGACTCGCGACGATCACGCCGTAGTGATCGCCGTTCCACGCCACATTGTAGTAGCGATCGCGCGACGGGATGCGCGGCGCGTTAAGAATCCATTTCGGCCCGACCGTGATCTGTCCCGCAAAGTCCACGTGTGCGTAGAACAGGCGCGCCAAGCTGTCGAGGCCGGGGTCGGCGCGCAGCCAGAACACCCCCCATCCGCTGTTCGTGGGCACGGTCTTGGTCAGCCACACGCTGCTGCCGGGCGCCGTATCGATCACCGTCGCCGCTGAGAGATCCCACGCCAAACCGTTCACGCACGTCGCAGTCGCCGTCGCCGTGGGAGTCGGGGTGGCGGTGGGCGTCGTCGTCGGGGTCGGTGTGCGCGTCGGCGTGCGCGTAATTGTCCCGGTCAGCGTAAAGGTCGCGCTCGGCGTCCAGGTCACCGTCGGCGTCCACGTCGGCGTCTGAGTGAAGGTGCGCGTCGGAGTGTTGGTCGCCGTCGGTGTGTTCGTCGGGGTTCGGGTCGCCGTGAACGTCGCCGTGGAGGTCGGGGTCGAACTCGGCGACGGCGTCAAGGTCGATGTGGGAGTTCTCGTCGCCGTGTACGTGCCGGTTGGCGTCCGCGTCGCCGTCCATGTCGGCGAGAACGTGGCGGTTGACGTCGCACTTCGAGTGAATGTGACGGTCGGCGTAAAGGTCGGCGATGCGGTGTAAGTGAACGTTCGGGTCGCCGTCCATGTCGGCGAGACCGTGGCTGTCGGCGTCGATGTCGGGGTGAAGGTGTTGGTCGGCGTGAAGCTCGGCGATGGGGTGTAAGTGAACGTTCGGGTTGCCGTCCACGTCGGGGAGGACGTGGCCGTCAGCGTCGACGTGGGGGTAAAGGTCTTGGTCGGCGTGGAGCTTGGCGTCGCCGTATGTGAAGCCGTGGCCGTCGCGGTCGGCGTGCGTGTACTCGTCGACGTCAGGGTTCCAGTCATCGTTCTCGTTGCGCTCGTTGTCGGCGAGACCGACGGTGTGCCGGTCGGAATGCGCGTCAGGGTTTCGGTCGGCGTTCCGGTCAGCGTCGGCGTGAACGGAGGCGTTACGCTGGCGGTAGCGGTGCGAGAGTCAATCGGTATCGGCGTCGAGGTCGCAGTTCGGGTGGTGGTCGAGGTAGGCGTCGTACTCGCCGTCGCCGATGGAACACGCGTGAACGTGCTGGTGGCCGTCATCGTTGGGGAACGGGTCGCGGATTCAGTCGGTGTCGCCGACGGGTTCCGTGTGCCCGCGCTGGTCACCTGAGGCACCGGGCTATTGGTGCGAGTCGCAGTTGCCGGCCGCGTCTCCGTTGGTGAGGCCGTGGCGGTCCGAGTGGGAGTCGCCGTGGCGGTCGAGGTGGCGGATCGGGTCGCGGTGCTGGTGGCGGTGCTCGTGGGAACACGCGTTGCCGTCGACAGCGGAACATTTCCGGCCAGCGTCTGGGTTCGGGACGGCGTGCGGGTCGGCGTCGACGACGGTGTGCGCGTCGGGGTTCTGGTCGCCGTCGAGGTTGGCGTGAACGTACGGGTCCCGGTCAGCGTCGGCGACGCCGTTGGCGCTGGCGTCCGGGTCGCCGCAGAGCCGCCCGAAATTGACGTCGGGCTTGTAGTCGGTCGGCGCGTCGAGGTTCCGCTCGGGGTCACCGAGGGGGTTCGTGTGAGTGTCTGCGTCGGCGAGTTGGTCGGCAACCACGTCGGGGTGGGGGTGCGCGTAGGGGTCAGCGTCCGCGTCGGCGTGTGCGTGTTGGTGAAGGTCGGGCTGCTGGTCGGGTGCAGCGTCCACGTCACGCGTGGCGACGCACTGGGAGTCGGCGTGGCGATCGCCGACTGCGCGGCAGCCGGGTGGACGCACAGCCTCCCGGCGATCAATCCAATAGTGCCAATAGTGAAGATGGCTGCACGCACCGATTGCTTGTTCCCAATCACCCCACGAAGCAACCCCTATTCCAGCGAGTGATGCGGTTCGAGGCGGATGCCGGTGGCTGCGCAGCGTCACTCCGTCACCGCTGAGCGTGCAAATGTGGCGGAGACCGCGGGTTGTGACACAACGCGGCTCAGGCGTCACATTCCGGTGTGGACTTCGGCGGCCGGGCGGGTTTGACCTCAACGACGTGCGGAACGACACTGATGGCGCCATTGTCCTCGAGAACAGCGAAGCGAACCTCGCTCGGTTCGACGACGCCACTGCGGCGCAGCGCGGCGAACAGATCACTGTGTGTGACCCGCTCGCGGCGCAAGTTGTCTTCCAGCAGCTTGCCGTTGTGGATCAACAGCGTCGGGCTGGGCTCGAGCAGGCGGCGCAATCGCTTGGAGCGATAGGTGACTTCGACGACGGCGGCGTTGAGGACCAAGATGGTGAGGGCGCCGATGATGCCGCCGCCCAGGGAATTGTCATTCCCGATCACCGCGTTCTGGACCACATTTGAAAGGATGAGCAGCACCACCAGGTCGAACGGCGTGAGCTGGCCGACCTGCCGTTTGCCAGTGAAGCGAATTGCGAGCAGCAGGAAGACGTAGATGACCGCCGAGCGCACTATCTTTTCGGCGATCGGAATGTCGGGAACCAACAGGTGCCACATTTGATTTCCCTCGTGCACCTGATTTGCCTCGTGCACCCCGTCGTCACGGCGTCTTTAGAGCACGGGACTGAACCGGGTCACGCGATGTCCGGATTTCCCTTTGGCATCGGTGAACGGCTCGACGATGTTTCGCCCGCCGCATTTGGGGCAGGGGAAATAGCGCGACTCGCCGTCGCGCTGCGCGGTCCAGGCGAGGTCGACGTACAGCACATTATTGCTGTCGACTTCATATCCCAGCAGGCCGCGGCATTCCGGATTGAGGCATTTCAAAACGTTGATGTCCGCGGCTTTCTTCGCCGCAGGTTTGGGGCTCGTCGCTTCCATTCGCGCGACTGCATAGCAAAGTTCCGCATCCGCCTCCATCGCGTTGCGCGCTGAGCTGCGGTACACAGCCCTCGATGAGGCGATCGGACGAACCCCAGCGCGCAACGGACGCCGACGCCGGTGTATGGCACGGGCGTTCAGTGGCGCGGCGGTTCGTGTCGCCAGATGGCTTTACGGTGTTGGTCGGGCGCACCGCGGGCGACAATGACGTCCTCACCTTCAAGCTCGGCGAGCCGCACGACGTGTGGATGCACGTCGGGGCGGAGTCCGGATCACACGTCGTGGTCCGCAATCCCGACCGCCTCGAACGGCTCCCGCGCGAGACGATTCGCTATGCGGCGGCGCTCGCAGCGCGCTATTCGAGAGCGCGCCATGCCGGGCGGGCGGCGGTGCACGTGACGACCTGTCGCGACGTCAGCAAACCGCGAGGCTTCCCGGCGGGCAAAGTCTTGCTGAGACGATTCACCACCGTGCACGCATCGCCCGCGTCTGACGATTCCTTGTTCACGCCAGACACATGAGGAGGGTGGGGTCGAGGCAGTTGGGGGCGGTGAGCTCGGGGGTGCCGTCGCCGTCGGTGTCCACCGCCACCGACTGATCCGCGTGATAGGTCA
>Ga0335069_10002506_pt1 | contig 28235 bp, 21 predicted proteins | sample Lox_Sample_11_FD_206714 | JGI IMG/M metagenome (GOLD analysis project Ga0335069, IMG submission 206714) | Soil microbial communities from Loxahatchee National Wildlife Refuge, Florida, United States - Lox_Sample_1.1 | ecosystem: Environmental > Terrestrial > Soil > Wetlands | place: USA...
GAGGCACAGGGTGCCGAGGCCGTCTGGCTGGCGGTCGGCGCCGCCGGCGCGGTCCGCCCCGACGCGCTGCGCGCCGCCATCGCGCAGGCCCCGGAACAGGTGGCCGTGGCCAGCGTGATGTGGGCGAACAACGAAGTGGGCACGATACAGCCGGTCAGCGCGCTCGCGGCGGTGGCGCACGAATACGGCGTGCCGTTCCACACCGACGCGGTGCAGGCCGCCGCGCAGCTGCCCGTCGACTTCGCGGCCAGCGGCGCGGACGCGCTCACCGTGAGCGCGCACAAGCTCGGCGGCCCGGTCGGCGTCGGGGCGCTGATCCTGGCGCGCGGCGCGAGCCCCGTCCCCGTGCTGCACGGCGGCGGCCAGGAGCGCGACATCCGCTCCGGAACTCTCGATACCCCCGCGATCAGGGCGTTCGCGGTAGCGGCCGCGGCCTGCGCGCAGCAGCGGGCGGAGGAGGCCGAACGGCTGGCCGCGCTCCGCGACGACCTGGTGCGCCAGGTGCTGGCCGCCGTCCCCGACGCCGTGCTCAACGGGCCGCCGCCAGGACCGGACCGGCTGCCCGGGAACGCGCACTTCTCCTTCCCCGGCTGCGAGGGCGACGCGCTGCTCATGCTGCTGGACGCGAACGGCATCGCCTGCTCCACCGGTTCGGCGTGCACCGCGGGCGTGGCCGAACCCAGCCACGTGCTGCTGGCCATGGGCGCCGGCGACTCGCGGGCTCGCGGCTCGCTGCGCTTCTCGCTCGGCCACACCTCGACCAAGCACGACGTCGACGCCCTGGGCCTGGTGATCGGCGAAGTAGTCGACCGCGCCCGCCGCGCCGCCGCCCGCTGACCGCGCGACCCTGGGTAGCCTGACAGCATGAGTCTTCGGGTGCTGGCGGCGATGTCGGGGGGAGTGGACTCCGCGACGGCCGCGGCTCGTGCGGCGGACGCTGGTCACGAGGTGACCGGCGTCCATCTGGCCCTGTCCTCGAACCCGTCGTCCTACCGGACCGGGGCCCGCGGCTGCTGTACGCTCGAGGACGCCCGGGACGCGCGGCGGGCCGCCGACGTTATCGGCATCCCGTTCTACGTATGGGACATGGCCGAGCGCTTCCACCGTGACGTGGTGGAGGATTTCGTCGCCGAGTACGCCGCCGGCCGCACGCCGAACCCGTGCCTGCGCTGCAACGAGAAGATCAAGTTCGCGGCGGTGCTCGACCGTGCGCTGGCCCTCGGTTTCGACGCGGTATGCACCGGCCACTACGCGCGCCTGCGGGACGGGATCCTGCGCCGGGCCGCGGACCCCGGCAAGGACCAGTCCTACGTGCTGGCCGTGCTCACCTCAGACCAGCTCAGCCACGCCATGTTCCCGCTCGGTGACACGCCCAAGGCCCAGGTCCGCGCTGAGGCGGCGCGGCGCGGGCTGGCGGTGGCCGCCAAGCCGGACAGCCACGACGTCTGCTTCATCGCGGACGGCGACACCAAGGGCTTCCTGGCCCGGCACCTGGGCCAGGCGCCGGGCCGGATCGTCGACGAGTCAGGCGCGGTCCTCGGCGAGCACGAGGGCGCCTACGCCTTCACCGTCGGCCAGCGTAAGGGCCTGCGGGTGGGGGCGCCCGCCGGGGACGGCAGGCCCCGCTACGTGCTGGACATCGAGCCGGTGACCAGGACGGTCACCGTGGGGCCCGCCGAGGGCCTCGACATCTACGAGGTTACCGGGACCCGGCCGGTCTGGACCGGCTGCGCCCCGCCGTCGCAGCCGGTGGACTGCCAGGTGCAGCTGCGCGCGCACGGCGAGGTGCACGGCTGCACGGCATGGCTGGACGGCGAGGCGGTGCGCATCCGGCTGCACCGCCCGGCGCGGGGGGTGGCAAGGGGCCAGGCCGCCGTCCTCTACGACGGCGACGCCGTCCTCGGCAGCGCGACCATCAGCGGCACGTCGGCGACGTCCCGGTCAGCCCCGCCGGCCCGCGTCCCGGCCGGGCAGGACGCTCCCTGAGGGGCCTCAGGCGTCGCCGAACAGGTGGCGGTTCAGCTCCGGCGGGCGGGTCTCCTCCGGGCACGACCCGGTATAGAAGTTCATGACCGCCACCACGCGCGCGTCTGATTCGGCGGGCAGCTCCCGTGCGTAGTGCGGGTAGGTCTGCCCGTCGAAGAAGATGAGCTGGCCGACCTCCGGCGTGATCGGCGTGCAGTCTCGTTCCAGCCCGTCCACGCCGACCGCCGCCGGATCGTGGGAGACGACGAGCTCGCCGCCGCCGGCCGGATGGTCGGTGAAGAAGAGGAGCCCGGTCACCGGATTCGAATCGACGTGGCACTCGAACCGCATCGAGCTCCCGCGCTGCACGTTCAGGACGACGCCGTACCGGTCGTCGCGGGCCGTCTCGATGGGTTCGCCCCAGGCCTCGGCGGCCAGGTCGGCGAAGTCGGTGCGGTAGAGCTTGTAGAGCCACGGCAGGCGCTCTTCCACCGCGTCCGCGCGCACCCGGCCGCGCATGATGTGCGTCACGCCATCGGCTTCGCGGGACAAGATGGGCGTGCGGGGGTAAGCCTGGAAATCGGCCTCGGCGGCAGTGGTATCGATATCTTTCTGCCAGCCTTCGGGAAGCAGGCTGGTTACGTTTCTTTTGACATATGAGAACTGTGGCATGGCCAAGCCGTCCTATAAATTGTGGGAAGGTAAGCTTATGCTGCGCCAGCGTAGCGGGGGGCGGTAACAGGACCCTCGCTAACCCGTTCTCTGTGAAGAATCTCATATAGTCCGAGCCGGGTCGGTTTACCTCACGCTCGAAGAGCGCTTGTGACGGGTAGTTAGCTAGTTCCTGCGGATCCCTGCCCTCGCGGCGGGCGAAGTGCTGCCCTTCGTAGTAAGCATGGAGTTCTTCATTGGTGGTCCAGACATCGATGCGGATGAGCGCGGCCTTGTGGTCTCTTTTCGCCACGTCGGCCGCCCAGTCCAGCAGTGCGGCGCCAAGTCCGATGCCCCCGTAACGTCTGCCGACAATGACCCGCCGAACGTACAGCGCTGGCTCGTGGCGTTTGTGATCCGGCCAGACGGGCCGCTCGTTCAGGTCTAGCGGCTCATCGGTGTCGACGGTGATCGTCCCGGCTGCGGTGATGCCGTCCCAGGCGATCCACGTCTTGCCTTTGAGCAGGTCATTTCGTATGCGCTCTTGCTGCCCGGCCCGGTCCGGCCAGGGAGTCTCCCACTGATCTGTGTCTTTCGTCCGCAGCCATTCAGCGGCCTCGCGGACCAGTTCGCGTACTTCGTCCAGATCCCCCGGCATAGCAAGGCGTAGAGCGAACGGATACCTTCCCACCGATACATAGTCACCCTTATCGGGCGCGCACGGTACCACCGGGAGCGCAAGCAAACCCGCACCCGGTCGCAGCCGAGCTGCGTGCACTGGGCTTCAGGACCCGTTGGCCTGGCTAAACGCCGACCAGCCAAGATATCGGGCTTTGCCGGGACTTTGGCGTTTTCAGGCCTCGGCTGGGCGAAGTCTTTGCCGAGCGGATATCAGGAATTCTTCCCAGGTAACCTCCTGGCCCTCTGCCCTGTCAGGACCCCCATCTGGTGATCGCGCCTCATGATCACCATGTGTTGCCTCACCCATCACGCGAATCAGCCGCTCGGCCGACGCGCGCGGATCCCGGGACAGACCATCTCGCTGCGTGATGGAGGCACCGGCAGGATTCGCCGCCGGCGCTGAGCTGTGGCAGCCAGCGCCGACGGCTTAACGACGAACCAGCCAGCCAGGCAGCATCCCTGGGCGGACCGGATATGCCGTGTCGTACCGATGCGTCAGAAACTCCCGGTGAAGGGGTCGTAGTGCTCGTACCGGTACTGATTGGAGGGACGCGCGTGCAGCTTAGCCATCGCACTTTCCTCCTTCCTCGCCCGTGCGGGCGCTTGCAGGGTAATGCGGGAAACTGGCATTACTGCACCGCGAGGGTTCTCCCCGGAACTGGTACATAACGCCGCGTCCGGCCGCCGTCCATTGACACGGTGCGTCGGCCGGAGTCCGTGGGCGACCGCGGTCCCTGCCTTGCCCGGGCGGCGCCGGGCGGCCGGGATCCTGTCGCTTGACCAATAAGTATTTGAATTATCTGAGCGACGGCTAAGGAAATCCCGTTCATTCCTTAGCCGTCACTGTCGTTCCGTCCGAGTCTGGTCAGGAGGCTATAATTGTGGGTACGTCTCCTACGTTGACAACGAACTCATTCCTGTCGGTTGGCAACACGGTCACGGAAAGCCTCATGGGCGTGCCCGTCTGATCAAACGCGGTCCGGTAGATCTGGAAGACTCCGACGCGGCCGTCCTGGGGCAGGTTGAAGAACATTGCCTCGGTCGCGTCCGGCGCTCGCACCGTGATCCAGTCGCGGTAGCCGACCTGTTTGAGACCGAGGGTCTCAAACAGGTATTTCACCGTGCCGCCCTCGATGTCATCGGCGTCGCTGAGCTTCTCAGCCCCCTGGGCCGCGAGTCCCCTGGGGTAAAAGGAGGTCTGCAGGGACCAGGGAGTTCCGTCGATGTAGCGCTTCTGGTGCCGGCTGATCACCTGGGAGCCTTCGGCCAGCCTCAGGAAGGCGGCGACGTCCCCGTACGCCTTCTGGATCTCCACCTGAGGTTCCGTCTTATAGGGAACCCGGACCGGCCCTTCGGTTTCGGACTCGTAGCTGTCGACTTCCCCGTACATCTCGACCTTCTCGCCGGCCCCCTTCGGGTCGGCGGTGGTCAGCGTGGTGACGTACGGGTGGATCTTCTTCACGACGAAGGTGCCCTGGCCCGGCTTCGTCTCCACCAGCCCGAGGGTGGTGAGCCACTTGATCGCGTCCCGGACGGTGTTCCGCGAGGCCCCGTAGTGCTCTCGCAGCTCGAGTTCGGTCCGGAGCTGCTGGCCGGGCCTGAGCGAGCCGGAGTCGATCTGCTCGCGCAGGTCTTCGGCTATCTGGCGATACATGGGGTTAGCCATCGGCTCCTCCTCTCTGCCCGACCATCCTCTGATTGGGGTGATCCTACCTGTCCAGACCACCCATGCCATCCAGTCGAGCAGAATATTTGGCATCGGTGGGTTTATACCCCGCTAAAGGTTGGTAACACCTGGTGCAGATCCCAAAGGTTGGGATGGCTTGGATGGCAGGGCGCATGGGAGCTATCCTAGCAGTCCGACTGCTTGGTTGCACCAGGATGTGTCCGATAGGTCCAGAGAGTGGAACAGTCAGGCTCAACTGGATATACCTGACGGCACGCAGGGATCGTGGACGGACGGGGACGCCGTGGCCCACGAGCACGAGGCCCCCGCGAGAACACCTCGCGGGGCCGGGTAGCGCAAAGGCGGGACTCCGCGGAGGAACTCCGCGGGAGGTAAGTGCTGGAGGCCGTAATGGCCGGTTTCGTAGCCGCAGTAGCAGCAGCTCTCTTCGTGGTCGTGGTCGTGGGACTCGCCGCGGTGGCCATCTCGGTCCGCCGCGAGGACCGGACCTACACGCTGGTCGGCGAGGCGTCCGACCGGCTGTCCCGGGGCGCTAGGCGGCTGAACGGCGTGGGCCGCAGGGACGAGGACCGGGAATTCTTCCGGCCGCGGGGTCAGCTGGCGCATTAGCCGCCCGCCGCGGTATCGCCGCGCGGTACGGCGGATCACCGCGCGCGGGGATCTCGCTCACGCTCCTGACCAGGTCGTCTGCGTTTCCTCTCGAGGTCGCGAGCAGCCGGCCGGCGCGCCGCGGTCAGCGGCATGCACGGCGAGCCCGGTGCGAACGGGGAGATGGCCGCGAGCTTCCCGGCGACCGTCGCGGAGCCTGGGAAACCCTCAGGCCCATCGGCTAACTGCCCGCCGCCTGTCGGACCCGGCGCCCCGGCCGGCCGGGGCGCCACCCGGTTCCCCGGCGCCCCCCGGCCGCCCGGCGCGGACCGCCGCCGGGCCGGTCTCCGGAGCTCCCGAAGGCTCCGGGCCGGCGCCGGTAGCGAGCCGCGGGCCAGGTTCTGATCCCCGGGGACCGGGGCGTGGAACCGGCAGCGGCCGGTCTAGATCACCGGGCATACACCTATGCCAGCCATCCCAACCACTGGGCTGACTAGATCTAGTGGAATCATCCTCGCTGTCGGAATGTAGGCCCTCTGGGAGGGTTTGGTGGGCTTTGGCGCGGGGTATCCAGCGGATATGTACCAAACATTGGGATCGCCAGGACGGTCGGTAATGACCTGGCCATTCGACTGCTTGGTCATAGGAGTACATGTCATACTACCCCTACCGGACCAATGGTTCGCCTCAGCCCAGTAGACCGGATGGTATGCCCAGCTAGCGGGACGATGATGACCCTCGAGCACAGGCCCTTGGAGGCTCTCCGAGGCGCAGAACAGTAGGGCCCGGCGGTGCCCGCACCGCCGGCAGGTGGTAAGGGGAGGCTGTCATGAACGGCAGCGCAGCATCGGTAGCGTACTTGATACTGGCGGCCTTTTTGGGCGGGTTCGCGCTCGGGGTGGTCGCGATGGTGGCGGTGGCCGTGCGGAGAGAGGACCGGGCGTTCTCCCTTTCCGGGGCGGCGCCCGGCGCGGCGGCACGGGGAACGAGATGGCTGATCCGGTTCGGCGGCGCAGGCTCTCATTACCAGCCGCGCGGCCGGGGGTAGCGATGAACGACTCGGTCGTCGCCATCGTGAGTGCCTTCTTCATCATCGGGATCACGGTAGGGATCATCGCAGTCGTCGCCATGTCGGTCCTGCGGCGCGACCGCCGAGGTCATCCGGGCGATCCGGAGGACTACGACCCTGCCGAACCCGATGACCAGCGGCACGCTCCCGGCTGGGACGATGCCGGCCCCGGCGAGCATCCGCGCTGGCCGGGAGACGCCAGCAACGATTTCACCAGCAGGTAACTAGCTGTGCACGGCACGGCAGCGGCTACTCCGCGCCCTGGGCAGGGGCCGGGGCGCGGGTAGCGCCGGAAGCCCGGGCAGCAGCCCGGTCCCGGGGAGCCCGGGCCCGGCGTCACCGCCGCCAGCCTCAGCAGTCCCGTCATCTCCGGCCGCTGGTCACGGCCATCCGCCGGGCAGGCGCTGGGGCGGGGCTTCGGACTCCGCTCCCGCGGCTCCCGGCACTGAGTGGTCGCACGGCAGGCTCTACCGACCCATCCCCGGGCGCGCCACCCGGCGCTGATCGCGGGTTTGCCGGCCGGCGGCCCTAAGCTCGACATGTGCGTGATGAGAATGGCGGGCCGGGCTACCCGTGGCCGTCCGGGAGCGCCACCGGGATCGGCTCGATGCCCGGGACGAACCCGGCCGAGGCGACGCGCGTCGTCGCCGGGGAACTTCCCGATTTCCCGTACCTTCCTGAACTGCCGGACCGCGGCCCGGGGGCGGACCTGACCGGCCGGACCGCCGCGCTGCTGGTCGACATCCCGGTCGAGGTCACCCCGCGTGGCTGGCGGCTGGCCGAACGGCCGGGTCGTGACCTGCTGCGGGCCAGGTCGATGCTCTCCTCCGACCTGGACGTCCTGGAGGAGGTGCTCGACGGCTTCCGCGGGCCGGTCAAGGTCCAGCTGTGCGGGCCGTGGACGCTGGCCGCCACGCTGGAGCTGCCGCGCACGCTGAACGTGGCCATCGCCGATCCCGGCGCGGTGGCCGACCTGACCGCCTCGCTGGCCGAAGGCGCGGCCGCGCACGCGGCCGAGCTGGCCAAGCGGCTGCCCGGGGCGCGGATCGTCGTCCAGCTCGACGAGCCCGCGCTGCCGGCCGTGGCGGGGGGCCTGGTGCCGACGGCGAGCGGCCTGTCCCGGCTCGCCGCGGTCGAGGCGGACGTGCTCACCGAACGGCTCGCGCAGGTGATCGCGGCCACCCGCGACTACACGGTGGTGCACAGCTGCGGTAGCGCCACTCCGTTCGGGATAATCCGGGCGGCCGGGGCCGATGGCATCTCCTTCGATCTCAGCCAGCTACGGCGAGGGGAGGAGGACGGGGTGGCCGAGGCCGCGGAGGCCGGCCTGGGGCTCCTGACGGGCGTGGTACCGGCTCTGCCCGCCCCGGACGCCGGGGCGGGCAGCCCCGGTCGCGGGGGCCCGGCCGGCCCCGGTGACGGCAGCGCCGAGGCCAGGGTGGCCGCCGAGCGGGCCATCCGGCTGTGGCGGCGGCTGGGGCTCCCGATGGAGACATGCCCGGAGCAGGCGGTGATCACTCCCGCCTGCGGGCTGGCCGGCGCGTCGCCGGATCAGGCGCGGGCCAGCTTGACCAGGTGCCGGGAGGCGGGAAGCATGCTGGCTGAGCTGATCGAAGAGACGGGGGAAGAGCCGAGATGAGCGAGAACGGCATCGGGGAGGCCGGGGGACCGGGCCCGGCCGCGGAGCGACCGGAGGCGCCCGCCGGCGCCAGGCGGCGGCACGCCGACCTCAGCCTGGAGATCACCGAGGCCGATCACCGGTATTACATCCTCGACTCGCCCACGATCTCCGACATCGACTACGACACCAAGATGCGCGACCTGCGCGCGCTCGAGGACGAGTACCCGGACCTGCGCACGCCGGACTCGCCGACCCAGACCGTGCACGGCGCCATCTCGACGCTGTTCACCCCGGTCGAGCACCTGGAGCGGCTGCTCAGCCTGGACAACGTGTTCACCGACGAGGATCTGGGCGGCTGGGCGGACCGGGTCACGAAGCTCGGCGGCACCGGGCCGTTCCTGTGCGAGCTGAAGATCGACGGGCTGGCCATCGACCTCGTCTACCGCAGCGGCGCGCTGGTCAAGGCGGCCACCCGGGGCGACGGGCGCACCGGCGAGGACGTCACGCCGAACATCCGGACCATCTCCTCCATCCCGTCGCGGCTCGCCGGATCCGGGCACCCCGCGGTGCTCGAGGTCAGGGGCGAGGTGTTCATGCCGGTCGAGGCGTTCGGCAAGCTGAACGAGTCGCTGCTCGACGCGGGCAAGCCCGCGTTCGCCAACCCGCGGAACTCGGCGGCCGGCTCGCTGCGCCAGAAGGACCCCCGGATCACCGCCTCCCGGGCGCTGGACGCCATCGTCCACGGCATCGGCCGGGTCGAGGGCTCCGAAGGCGGCGAAGGCATCAGCGGCGAAACCGCCGGGCCGGGCGAGGAAGGGAACCTCCAAGGCGCGCCGGACACCCAGTCGGGCTGGTACGAGCGGCTGCGCGGCTGGGGCCTGCCGGTCAGCGACCTGTACAAGGTCGTCCCGGGCATGGACGGGGTCCGCGAGTACATCGCCTACTACGCCGAGCACCGGCACGACCCGCCGTACGAGATCGACGGCGTGGTGGTGAAGGTGGACCAGATCGCGCTGCAGCGCCGGCTCGGCTCGACCAGCCGGGCGCCGCGGTGGGCCATCGCCTTCAAGTACCCGCCGGAGGAGGTCACCACCCGGCTGCTGGACATCCAGGTGAACGTCGGGCGCACCGGCCGGGTCACCCCGTTCGCCGTGATGGAGCCGGTCAAGGTCAGCGGGTCGACGGTGGACCGGGCCACCTTGCACAACGCGGACGAGATCAAGCGCAAGGGCGTGCTCATCGGCGACATGGTGATCCTGCGCAAGGCCGGCGACGTGATCCCCGAGGTGCTCGGGCCGGTGGCCGGCCTGCGGACCGGCGGCGAGCGCGAGTTCGAGTTCCCGACCGCGTGCCCATCCTGCGGTACCGCCCTGGCCCGCGAGGAAGAGGAGGTCGACTGGCGCTGCCCTAACACCCGATCCTGCCCGGCCCAGCTGCGCGAGCGGCTGTTCCACGTGGCCGGGCGGGGCGCCTTCGACATCGAGGTGCTCGGCTACGAATCGGTCAGCGCGCTGCTCGACTGCGGCCTGGTCGCCGACGAGGGCGACGTGTTCGCGCTCACCGCCGAGCGGCTCGAGACCTGCCCGTTCTTCATGGTCAAGCAGGGCACGCTGAGCGCTAACGCCATCCGGCTGCTGGCCAACCTGGAGCAGGCGCGGACCCGGCCGCTGTGGCGGATCCTGGTGGCGCTGTCCATCCGGCACGTCGGGCCGACGGCGGCCCGGGCGCTGGCGGCCGAATTCGGTTCGGTGCAGGCCATCGACGAAGCGAGCGTGGACGCGCTGGCCGCGGTGGACGGCGTCGGGCCGACGATCGCGGCGTCGCTGCGCGACTGGTTCGCCGTCGACTGGCACCGGGCGATCGTCGCGAAATGGCGGGACGCGGGGGTGCGGCTCGAGGACCCGGACTTCGATCCGGACCGGGCCAAGGCCCGCCTGCTGGCCGGCGTGTCCGTGGTCGTCACCGGCACGCTGGCCGGGATGACCCGGGACGAGGCCGGCGAGGCGGTCCGGCAGGCCGGCGGCAAGGTGACCTCCTCGGTGTCCAAGAAGACCGACTTCGTGGTCGCGGGCGAGAACGCCGGCTCCAAGTACGACAAGGCGGTCGAGCTCGGCGTGCCCATCCTCGACGAAGCCGCCTTCCGCGTCCTTCTCGAGCAGGGCCCGGACGCGGTCCGCCCGGAGCAGTAGATTCGCCTACGTATCCTGCTCAGGGCAGCCTGAAGAAGTCCGTCTCGGTGGCGTTCGGCGAGCGCACCGCGATCCAGTCGCGATACCCCAGCTGATGAAGGCCGAGACTGTCGGCCAGGTACTGGACGGCTCCCTCTTCGAGGTGGCTTGGCCGGGTGAGCCGCTCAGCGCCGCGTTCCACGAACTCCATCGGGAAGAACGACGTCTGCATCGACCACGGGGTGCCATCGATGAAGCGGTTTTCGTGCCGGCTGACGACCACGGTGCCGCTAGGCATGCCCAGCTTCTCGGCGATAAAGGGCACGGCTTCCTTGATCTCGGCCCGGATCGGGCTGGTGGTCGGCCTCCTGTTCCGTTTGCTCACCTCCGCAGATCCTCGGCGATCTGCCGGTACATGGGATTCGCCATCGGCTCCGCTCCGTTGGTCCGAAGGTCCGCCGAGCAGGGTGATCCTACCTGTCCGGACCATCCGGACCGCCCAACCGGCCCGTACCTATGCAGGAGACCAGCGTTAAACCGGTTTACCCGATCGGCCCTCTAGGCAGGGCCACTGGTTTCCTCGAGCCTGCGGCTCAGGTAGCGGCGCTCGGCGTCGGTGCTGGCCAGCTGCAGCGCCTCCCGGTAGGCGGCCGCCGCTTCCGGCAGGCGGCCGAGGCGGCGCAGGAAGTCGGCCCGGGTCGCCGGGAGCAGATGGTACCCGGCCAGCTTGCCCCCGTCCTCCAGCGCCGAGACCAGCTCCAGGCCGGCCTCCGGCCCGGACGCCATGCCCACGGCGACCGCGTGGTTCAGCTCCGCCACCGGGGTCGGCAGGAACCTCAGGAGCTGCTCGTACAACGCGGCGATCTGCGCCCAGTCGGTCTGGTCCGCCGTCGCAGCGGTCGCGTGGCAGGCGGCGATGGCCGCCTGGACCTGGTAGGGACCCGGCCGCCCCTGCCGCAGCGCGGCCTCCAGGACGGTAACGCCCTCGCTGATCTCACCCGCGTCCCACACCGAACGGTCCTGGTCCTCCAGCGTCACCAGGTCACCGGAAGCGTCGAGCCGCGCGGCCCGGCGCGCGTCGTGCAGCAGCATCAGCGCCAGCAGGCCGCCCGTCTCAGGCTCGGCAGGCATCAGCCGGGCCAGCACCCGGGCCAGCCGGATCGCGTCGGCGCCGAGGTTCTGCCGGATCAGGTCCGAACCCGCCGTGGCCGAGTAGCCCTCGTTGAACAGCAGGTACAGCACGCCGAGCACGCCCGGCACCCGCTCCGGCAGCAGGTGCGCGGGCGGCACCCGGTAGGGGATCCCGGCATTGGCGATCTTCTGCTTGGCCCGGACCAGCCGCTTGGCCATCGTCGGCTCGCTGGCCAGGAACGCCCGGGCGATCTCGGCCGTGGTCAGCCCGGCCAGCGTGCGCAGCGTGAGCGCGACCCGGGCCTCGAGCGGCAGCGCCGGATGGCAGCAGGTGAACATCAGCCGCAGCCGGTCGTCGGGTACCCCGCTGTGATCGGTCTCGACAGGGGCCTCATCAACAGGGGCCATGGCGGCGACCTCGCGGAGTTTGGCCGCGCCCACCGCCCGGCGGCGCAGCACGTCGATGGCGCGGTTCCGGGCGGCCGTGGTCAGCCACGCCCCCGGCCGCCCGGGGATGCCGTCCCGCGGCCAGCGCTGCAGCGCCGCCGCGAACGCGTCCTGCGCGCACTCCTCGGCCAGGTCCCAGTCGCCGGTGGTCCGGATCAGCGTGGCCACGACCCGGCCCCACTCCTCCCGGAACGCCGCGTCCACGGCATTTTTTGCTGCTCGCTCGCCTCCGGCCGCCCTTGAGGCACTGTCTTCCCTCCTCACTCCTCGCAAGCTCCTCGTTCCTCAGTCCAGACAGTGCCGGCGGCCTTTGGCTCGCTCACCACCCACCTACCACAGCATCATGACGAACGGGTCCGCCGGGAATCACCGCTCACGCCGTTATTTGCTTACGGCCTGCCGCCGCGCCCACCCTAAGATGGCGTGCATGTCCATTACCCGTGACGAGGTCGCGCACCTGGCGCGGCTGTCCAGGATCGCGCTGTCCGACGCCGAACTAGACCATCTGGCCCCCCAGCTGGATCAGATCATCACGGCCGTGGCGCAGGTCCAGGAGGTGGCCGCCGAGGGCATCCCGCCGACGTCGCACGCGACCGGCCTGACCAACGTGTTCCGCGACGACGAGCCGGCCCCGTGCCTGACGCCCGCCGAAGCGCTCGGCCAGGCGCCCGCCGTGGAGCAGCAGCGGTTCAAGGTGCCGCGGATCCTGGGGGAGGACTAAGACAGTGGAACTCACCCGCATGACCGCGGCCGGGCTGTCGGCCGCGCTCGCCAGCAAAGAGGTCTCCGCGGCCGAAGTCACCCAGGCGCACCTGGACCGGATCGCCGCCGTGGACGGCCGGGTCCACGCGTTCCTGCACGTCGCCGCGGACAGCGCACTGGAACAGGCCGCCACCATAGACCACAGGCGCCGCGCCGGCGAACCCCTGAGTCCGCTGGCCGGCGTCCCGGTCGCGGTCAAGGACGTGTTCACCACCGTCGGCCTGCCGACCACCTGCGGCTCGCGCATCCTGGAAGGCTGGCACCCGCCCTACGACGCCACGATCGTCCAGCGGCTGAAGCAGGCCGGCGCGGTCATCCTCGGCAAGACCAACATGGACGAGTTCGCCATGGGCTCCTCCACCGAGAACTCGGCCTACGGCCCCAGCCGCAACCCGTGGGACCTGGACCGGATCCCGGGCGGCTCGTCCGGCGGCTCGTCCGCCGCGGTGGCCGCCTACGAGGCGCCGCTGGCCATCGGCACCGACACCGGCGGCTCGATCCGCCAGCCCGCCGCGGTCTGCGGGATCGTCGGCACCAAGCCGACCTACGGCGGCTCGTCACGATACGGGGTGGTGGCCTTCGCATCCTCCCTGGACACCCCTGGACCGTTCGGCCGGACGGTGCTGGACGCGGCGCTGCTGCACGAGGCCATGTCCGGGTACGACCCGATGGACTCCACCTCGATCGACGCGCCGGTGCCGCCGGTGGTGGCCGCGGCCCGCGAGGCGGACGTGAGCGGCATGCGGATCGGCGTGGTGACCGAGCTGAGCGGGGAGGGCTACCAGAGCGGCGTGCTGTCCCGGTTCGCCGAGGCGGTCGAGCTGCTCGAGTCGCTGGGCGCCAAGGTGACCGAGGTGTCCTGCCCGCACTTCAGGTACGCGCTGCCCGCCTACTACCTGATCGCGCCCAGCGAGTGCTCGTCCAACCTGGCCCGGTTCGACGCGATGCGCTACGGCCTGCGGGCCGGGGACGACGGGACCAGGGACGCCGAGGAGGTGATGGCGCTGACCCGCGAGCAGGGCTTCGGCGCCGAGGTCAAGCGGCGGATCATCCTGGGCACGTACGCGCTGTCCAGCGGCTACTACGACGCCTACTACGGCAAGGCGCAGCAGGTGCGCACGCTGATCATCAGGGACTTCGACGCGGCCTTCGGCCAGGTCGACGTGCTGGTGTCGCCCTCGACGCCGACCACGGCGTTCGGAATCGGGGAGCGGGCCGACGACCCGATGGCCATGTACCTGGCCGACCTGTGCACCATCCCGTCGGACCTGGCCGGCAACGCGGCGATCTCGGTCCCCTGCGGGCTGGCGCCGGAGGACGGCCTGCCGGTCGGGTTGCAGGTGATGGCGCCCGCGCTGGCCGACGACCGGATGTACCGGGTCGCCGCCGCCGCGGAAGCGGCGTTCACGCAGCGCTGGAGCCACCCGCTGCTCGCCGAGGCGAAGGGACTGTAGAACCATGACGACGGAGACCCTGGTCCCGTTCGCCGAGGCGACGGAGCGCTACGAGCCGGTGATCGGCCTGGAGACCCACGTGGAGCTGGGCACCAGGACCAAGATGTTCTGCGGCTGCACGACCACCTTCGGCGCCGAGCCGAACAGCCAGGTGTGCCCGGTCTGCCTGGGCCTGCCCGGCTCGCTGCCGGTGGTGAACCGGAACGCGATCGACTACACGATCCGCATCGGCCTGGCGCTGAACTGCGAGATCGCGAGCTGGTGCCGGTTCGCCCGGAAGAACTACTTCTACCCGGACATGCCGAAGAACTTCCAGATCTCGCAGTACGACGAGCCGCTGTGCACCGATGGCTACCTCGACGTGGAGGTGAGCGGCAAGATCGTCCGGGCCGGCATCGAGCGGGTGCACCTGGAGGAGGACACCGGCAAGTCGCTGCACGTGGGCGGGGCCACCGGCCGGATCCACGGCGCCGAGTACTCGCTGGTGGACTACAACCGGGCCGGCATCCCGCTGGTGGAGATCGTGACCAGGCCGGTCCCGGGCACCGGCGCGGACGCGCCCGTCGTGGCCCGCGCCTACGTCACCGAGCTGCGGGATCTGGTCCGGTCCCTCGGCGTCTCCGACGTGCGGATGGAGGAGGGCTCGCTGCGCTGCGACGTGAACGTCTCGCTGGCGCCGCGCGGGTCCGCCGTCTGGGGGACGCGCACCGAGACCAAGAACGTCAACTCGCTGCGCTCGGTCCAGCGCGCCGTCGAGTTCGAGATCGAGCGGCAGGCCGCGGTGCTCGACGCCGGCGGCCGGGTCAAGCAGGAGACCAGGCACTTCCACGAGGAGAACGGGACCACCACCGCCGGGCGGTCCAAGGAAGAGGCCCAGGACTACCGCTACTTCCCCGAGCCCGACCTGGTGCCGGTCGCCCCGCCGATCGAGTGGGTGGCGCAGATCAAGGCCGCGCTGCCCGAGGCGCCGTCCAAGGTCCGCGCGCGGCTCCGGGACGAGTGGAACGTATCCGCGCCGGAGATGGACGCCATCGTCAACGCCGGCGCGCTCGACTTGGTGCTCCAGACGGTCGCGGCGGGCGCGTCGCCGGCCGACGCGCGCAAGTGGTGGCTGGGCGAGCTCGCCCGCCGGGCCAACGAGGCGGGCACCGAGCTTGCCGCGCTCGCCATCACGCCCGCCCAGGTGGCCCGGGTCGCGGAACTGGTCGAAGCGGGCTCGCTCAACGACCGGCTCGCCCGCGACGTGATCGACGCCGTGCTGGCCGGGGAGGGCGACCCCGACGAGATAGTCGAGGCCCGCGGCCTCGCCGTGGTCAGCGACGAAGGCGCCCTGGCCGCAGCGGTCGACGAGGCGATTGCCGCCAACCCCGAGGTGGTCGCCAAGATCCGCGACGGCAAGACCCAGGCGGCCGGCGTCCTCGTCGGCGCGGTCATGAAGGCCACGCGAGGCAAGGCCGACGCCGCCCGCGTCCGCGAGCTCATCCTCCAGCGCCTCACCTAGCCGCCGGCTAGCGAGCCAAAGGGCGCCGGCGGCGACTGGACTGAGGAGCGAGGAGCCTGCGACGAGCGACGAGGGAAGGAGCCGCCTCAAAAGGCGCCCGGAGGCGAGCTAGCTTGGCAAAGAGGACCTGCGCCAGGCGCCGGGGGCGGGGGACAGTGGCCGTCGTAGCAGGCTTGACCGGTCGGACCAGGCATTGTGGGCCGAACGGGGAGGGCTGGGGGCCTCGGTGCCGCCGTCGCGCGTTACCAGGACGGCGACCAGGGCGGCGATCTCTTCCGGCGTGGCGTCGCCGCGTACCACGCGCAGGAGGGGCTCCCTGGCGGGCTGATCGTCGTCAGGACGTGTCAATGCCGGTCCGTTCGGTATAAAAAGGTCTTCAGCCGCGGGACTTGCCGATGCTGATGCCGAACTCGCGGTGTACCCGCTCCCAGAACGCGTCCCGCAGCCATTCCCGGGCCTCCTGGTAGGGCCGCAGCGACAGGCCGAGTTCCTTCTCCGCGTCGACGAGCAGTTCCTTGTCGATGACGGGGGGCAGGATGGGACCGGGCAGCAGGTCCCTGATGTTGTCCCGGCCGCGGGTCAGGATCCACTTCTGCGCGACGTGCTCGCCGGCCTCCTCGACCCGGGTCCGGTCGGGGCCGAGGCGGGGCATCGGGCCGGTGCTCGAGATGGCCGGGAAGCCGCCGGTGTTGGACAGGATCGGGTGCCCGCCGGTCCGCGACGTCGAGGGCCGGGCGTGGCGCTCGCCGAACAGCTGGGACGGCGAGGGCACCGTCGGCGAGGCCCCCAGCGCCGCGTCGGACCTGGCCTGGTCGACGGAGGCCGGGTTCTTGCTGAAGTAGGGCCGCAGGAACGAGCCGTCGAGCACGTCGACCGTGTCCGACTCCCAGACCAGGCGCTCGGCCTGGTTGGTGCCGTACGGCGGCTCGATGCCCCACAGGTGGACGCGCACCCCGAACGCCTGGGCCGCCTCGACCGCGGGGACCATGTCCTCATCGCCCGCGATCAGCACCGCGTCGGTGATCGCCCGGTGCCGGGCCAGCGCCTCCATGTCCGCGCGGATCTGGGCGTCCACGCCCTTCTGCTGGCCGCGCGCGTTCAGGTTGCCGAGCCGCAGCTTGACCCAGGGCATCTGGGCGATGACCCGCTGGTCGATGGTCGGCACCCGGTCGCGGGCCGCGTCGTACCAGTAGACGCGGAGCAGCTCGCCGCGGATTATCTCGTCGGCGTGCTTGGTGATCACCTGGATCAGCGGGACGGCGTCGACCCGGAAGTCGCGGCGCGAGCTGGATCCGAACAGCAGTTCACCCGCCGCGGCGTAGATATAGCCGACGTCCACCATGACCGCGTAGCGGGCCAGGATGGGGAGCGGGGCAGCGAATTCGGTCATCATCTCCGACTCTAGGCCAGGCAGGTAGGTGCGTGTGCCAGATGTTTCACTTTGGCCGACAGATTGAAATGAACTAGATACGTATCGTAAGCAATCTCCTTAGGCAATTGCGTCTACAGCGGTATGTTGCCATGTTTCTTGGGCGGCAGGGTCTGCCGCTTGGTGCGCAGGGCGCGCAGCGCGCGGGTGACCGCGAGCCTGGTTTCCGCCGGGCGGATGACCGCGTCCACGTAGCCGCGCTCGGCCGCGATGTACGGGTTGGCGAGGGTGTCCTCGTACTCGGTGATTCGCTCCTTGCGCAGGGTGTCCGGGTCCGGCGCGGCGGCCAGCTCGCGGCGGTACAGGATGTTCACCGCCCCCTGCGCGCCCATGACCGCGATCTGCGCGGTCGGCCAGGCCAGGTTGACGTCGCCGCCCAGGTGCTTGGACCCCATCACGTCGTAGGCGCCGCCGTAGGCCTTCCTGGTGATCACCGTCACCTTCGGCACCGTGGCCTCGGCGTAGGCGTAGATGAGCTTGGCGCCGCGGCGGATGATCCCCTGCCATTCCTGCTCCACCCCGGGCAGGAAGCCCGGCACGTCGACGAAGGTCAGGATCGGGATGCTGAACGCGTCGCAGGTCCGGACGAACCGGGCCGCCTTCTCCGACGCGTCGATGTCGAGGCAGCCGGCCAGGTGCATCGGCTGGTTGGCCACCACGCCGACCGACGAGCCTTCGACCCGGCCGAAGCCGGTCACCATGTTCGGCGCGAAGCCAGCGTGGATCTCCAGGAACTCGCCGTCGTCGAGCACGTGGGTGATCACCTCGTGCATGTCGTAGGGCTGGTTCGGCGAGTCGGGGATCAGCGTGTCGAGCTCCGCGTCGGTCTCGTCGGACTCGGTGAGGTCCTGGCCGTCGGCCGCCGGCCGGCTGGGGGGCTCCTCCAGGTTGTTGGACGGCAGGTAGGACAGCAGGTCGCGGGCGAAGTCGATGCAGTCCTGCTCGTCCTTGGCCTGGTAGTGCGCGACGCCGGACTTGACGCCGTGCGCGTGCGCGCCGCCGAGGTCCTCGAAGCTCACGTCCTCGCCGGTCACCGTCTTGATCACGTCGGGGCCGGTGATGAACATGTGGCTGGTGCCCTCCACCATGAGGGTGAAGTCGGTGATGGCCGGCGAGTAGACCGCGCCGCCCGCGCACGGGCCCATGATCAGCGAGATCTGCGGGATGACGCCCGAGGCCATCACGTTGCGGTAGAAGACCTCCCCGAACAGGCCGAGCGCCACCACGCCCTCCTGGATCCGGGCGCCGCCGCCGTCGTTGATGCCGACGATCGGGCAGCCGGTCTTCAGCGCGTGATCCATGATCTTGACGATCTTCTCGCCGTAGACCTCGCCGAGCGAGCCGCCGAACACCGTGAAGTCCTGGCTGAACACGCAGACCGGGCGGCCGTCCACGGTGCCGTACCCGATGACCACGCCGTCCCCGTAGGGCCGGGTGGCGGCGATCCCGAAGTCGGTGGCGCGGTGCCGGGCCAGCTCGTCGAACTCGGTGAACGAGCCCTCGTCGAGAAGCAGGTCGATCCGCTCCCGCGCGGTCAGCTTGCCCCGCTCGTGCTGCTTGGCCACCGCCTGCTCCGAGCCGGCGTGCACCGCCTCGTACCGCCGCCGCTCCAGGTCGGCGATCTTGCCCGCGGTGGTGTGCGGGTCGGGTCTGTCGGGGCTCTGCTCTTCGGGGCTGGGCCCGGCGGCTTGAGTGGTCATGGGGCCAGGCTAACGGGCCGTTAACCCTGGCGGATTACGCTCTAGCCGTGAACAGGGATCTGGAGAGGCCCCGGGACCGGGCCAGGAGTGAGCACAGCGCCGCGTTGCCGGAGCCGATGCGGCGCGACGTCCGGCTGCTCGGTGACATCCTCGGGGAAGTCATCAGGGATTCCGCCGGGCCCGGCCTGCTGGCCGACGTGGAGCAGCTGCGGCGCGCGGTGATCGAGGCGCGGCGCGGCGAGCGCGACGCCTGGGACGCGCCGGTCACGGACCCGGGCCCGGGAGGCGCCGACGCCGGGCTCGCCGACCCGGGCGGGGACGAGATCGCGAAGCTGGTCGCGTCCTGGAGCCTGGACCGGGCCGAGCAGGTGGCCCGGGCGTTCGCCGTCTACTTCCACCTGGCCAACCTGGCCGAGGAGCATCAGCGGATCCGCAACCTGCGGGAGCGCGACTCCGGTCACGAGCCGGTGCGCGAGTCGCTCGCCGCCGCGGTCGCCGAGGTCGGCCGGGACGGCGGCCCCGGGCACCTGGGCGAGCTGCTCGCCGCGCTGCGCGTGCACCTGGTACTTACCGCGCACCCCACCGAGGCGCGCCGGCGCGCCGTGGTGGCGGCCCTGCGCCGGATCAGCGCCCTGCTCGACGCCCTGGACGACCCGCGCGCCGGGGCGGCCGAGGCGGCCGAGACGCGGCGCGGGCTGCGCGAGCAGGTCGACCTGCTGTGGCGGACCTCGCAGCTGCGGGTCAAGGCGATGGACCCCATCGACGAGGTCCGCACGGTCATGACCGCGTTCGACGAGACCCTGTTCCGGGTGGTCCCGGCCGTGTACCGGGAGCTGGACCGGGCGGTGGCCTCGGCCGGCGAAGAGCGCGCCATGTCCCCGGCGCGGGCCTTGTCCCCGGTGCGGGCCTTCTTCCGGTTCGGCAGCTGGGTGGGCGCGGACCGGGACGGCAACCCGTTCGTGACCGCGCAGGTCACCCGCGAGACCGCGACCATCCAGGCCGATCACGTCCTGCGCGCGCTGGAGACCGCCACGACCAGGATCGGCCGGGCGCTGACCCTGCACGCGGCGACCACGCCGCCGTCGGCGGGCCTGCGCCGCGCGCTTTCCGCGGCCTCGGCCGCGCACCCGGAACTGCTGGCCGAGATCGCGGCGCGGTCGCCGCAGGAGCCGTACCGGACCTACCTGCTGTACGCGGCGCAGCGGCTGGTCGCGACGCGCCAGCGGCACGCCGACCTGGCCTACCGGGGACCGGATGAGTTCCTCGCCGACCTGCGCGTCGTCCAGGAGTCGCTGGCCGCGGCCGGGGCCGGCCAGCAGGCGTTCGGCGAGCTGCAGCACCTGATCTGGCAGGCCGAGACGTTCGGGTTCCACCTGGCGGGCCTGGAGGTCAGGCAGCACAGCGAGGTGCACGCCAGGGCCCTGGCCGAGCTGCGGGCGGCCGGTCCGCCCGGACTCGATGATGACGCCCCGCCACACGGCGATCCCCTGTACCGCCGTTCCGCGGCCGGCAGCCCGGTGGACGGCGGCCCCTGGTCACCGCAGACCGAGGAGGTGCTGGCCACGTTCCGCGCCGTGGCCTGGGTCCAGGACCGGTTCGGCGTGGACGCGTGCCGGCGGTACGTGGTGAGCTTCACCCGTTCGGCCGATGACATCGCCGCGGTCCACGAGCTCGCCCGGTACGCCATGGACGGCGCCCCGGGGCCCAAGCTCGACGTGGTGCCGCTGTTCGAGAGCGCGGCCGACCTGGCCCACGCGCCGGACGTGCTGACCGGCATGCTCGCGCTGCCGGAGGTGGCCGAGCGGGTGGCCGCCAGCGGCGGCGAGCTCGAGGCGATGCTCGGGTACTCCGACTCGGCCAAGGAACTCGGCCCGGCCAGTGCCACCCTGCGGCTGTTCGACACCCAGGCCCGGCTGGCCAGCTGGGCCGCGGAGCACGGCGTCCGGCTGACCCTGTTCCACGGGCGCGGCGGCGCGCTCGGCCGGGGCGGCGGGCCGGCCGGCCGGGCCGTGCTGGCCCAGGCGCCCGGTTCGGTCAACGGGTCGTTCAAGGTCACCGAGCAGGGCGAGGTCATCTTCGCCAGGTACGGCCAGCCGGTGATCGCCAAACGGCACCTGGAGCAGGTCAGCTCGGCCGTGCTGCTCGCGTCGTCGGCGCGGATCGCCGAGCGGAACGCGGCCGCGGCGGCCAGCTACCGGGACGTGGCCGACCGGATCGACGAGGCCGCGCGGGCCGCCTTCCGCAAGCTGGTGGAGGCGGACGGCTTCGCCGACTGGTTCGCCCGGATCAGCCCGCTCGGCGAGATCGGCGGCCTGCGCATCGGCTCCCGCCCGGCCAAGCGCGGCCTGATCCCGGCCGGCGACTCGGGGGTCGCCATGGACCTGGCCGACCTGCGGGCGATCCCGTGGGTCTTCGCCTGGTCGCAGACCCGGATGAACCTGCCGGGCTGGTACGGGCTGGGCAGCGGGCTGGCCGCCATCGCCGACGCGGACGGCGCCGGCGTGCTGCGGCGCGCGTACCGCGAGTGGCCGCTGTTCGGCGTGATGCTGGAGAACGCCGAGATGAGCCTGGCCAAGACCGACCGGCTGATCGGGGCCCGCTACCTCGCGCTCGGCGGCCGCGACGACCTGACCGCGCTGGTGCTGGCCGAATACGACCTGACCAAGCACCTGGTCCTGACCGTGACCGGGCACGACCGCCTGCTGGCCAACCGGCACGTGCTCTCCCGCGCCGTCGCGCTGCGCGATCCTTACGTGGACGCGCTGTCCTACCTGCAGCTGCGGGCGCTCGCGGCGCTGCGCGAGGCGGACCCGGCGCCCGGCGCCGAGGAACGGGAGCGGCTGGAGCGGCTGCTGCTGCTCACCGTGAACGGCGTTGCGGCCGGCCTGCAGAACACCGGCTGACACCGGGTACCTGCTCCGGCTCTGGCGCCGGTTACCCGGCCCCGGCTGGCGCTGGTTACCTGCCCCCGCGCAGCGCCCCCGGCTCTGGCTTCGGCCAGCGGCTCCCGCGCTCTCGGCTGGCCGCGATGTCGGCTCCTCGCCCCAGCTGTCCTTCCTTGCCCCTTCCTCGCCGCGTACCGGCTCCCGGGCGCTTGGCTGGATACTTCACTGACCTCGTTAGCCTCATCCGCATCTGAATTCGCCCAGCAGCGCGATGTTCTTAACTTCATTGGGGTGGATTTCAGCATTGGGGTTGATTTTGGGGGCCATAGTCCGCACAAGCTACCCCAATGCCAATTTCCACCCCATTAACGCCCCGGCGGCGCCTGGCCGGGACTCGAGCGCGGATGTCGTGCCGGGCGCGGGCCGGTCAGTCCGCGATGCGGATGCGGAGGCGGCGGAAGCCCTTGCCCTTGCTCTCGATCTTGACGACCTCGATCCGGCCGACCTGGCGGGTGGAGGCGACGTGGGTGCCACCGTCTGCCTGCTGGTCCAGGCCCACGATGTCGATGATCCGAACCTCCTTGACCTCCGGCGGCACCAGGTTGGTGGCGGTGCGGATGATGTCCGGCAGCGCGAACGCCTCGTCCCGGGGCAGGACCCGCACGTCGATGCGCCGCCCGGCGGCGACCTCGGCGTTGCACGCCGACTCGACCGACTCACGGAAGCCCGGCGGGACCTCCGGCAGGTTGAAGTCCATCCGCGCGGTCAGCGGCTCCATGTTGCCGCCGGTCACCAGCGCGCCGAAGTCGCGGAACACCACGCCGCACAGCACGTGCAGGCCGGAGTGGGTGCGCATGAGCGCGGTCCGGCGTTCGTCCTCCAGGGCCCCGCGCACCGGGGTTCCCGGCACCGGCAGCGGGTCGCCCTCGGCGGGGATCAGGTACAGGTCGTCGCCCTTGCGGGCGTCCACGATCCTGGTCTGCACGCCGCCCCACAGCAGCACGCCGTGGTCCGGCGGCTGGCCGCCGCCGCCCGGGTAGAACGCCGACCGGTCGAGCACGATCCCCTCGGGGCCGGCCGCGAGCACCTGGGCGTCCCACTCGCGCAGCGTCTGGTCGTCGAGTTCGAGCCGGTGCGTGCGCCACTGCGTGTCTTCCATGACCGGAAGCCTACCGGCGGGCCTGCGCCCGCCTGGCTAGTCCGCCTCGGAAGCCTCGGCGGTCAGCGCGGCCTGAGCGCCCGCGGCACCCGGGGTACCCGCGGCACCCGAGACGGCCGGGGTGCCCGCGGCGGCCGGCGTCACCATGGTCCCGGGCGCGGGCTTCCTGATGCACGCCAGGCCGAGCGCCAGGCAGGCGAACGGGACGGCGGAGAGCGCGTACCTGTAGTCGAGCTCGACCATGGCGATCGGCACCACCAGGTTGACGGCCGCGACGCCCCAGGCCAGGCCCGCGTACCGGCCCCAGCCTCGCCATCGCCGGATCACCAGCACCAGCCCGGCCGCCATCACGAGGAAGAAGACCCAGCCCGGGAACCACACGGGCAGCTGGTACAGGAACATGAAGTACGCCCACGGCTGGACCACGTGCGTGTTCGAGTGGGCGTGCGCGTACCGGTTCTCCCAGTACCTCATATAGGGCGCCATCGGGTCGACGTGCGGGGCCACGGTGAAGTGACCCGACAGGTAGCCGTCCGGCCGGTCGGTGGCGAAGAAGGTCAGCAGCACCTCCTTGCCCACCGTCGTGAGGTAGTCGAGCGGCTGCGCGAGGATGGCCCGTTCGGCGAACTGCATGGCCAGGCTGTTGTTGTACGCGTTGATGCCGGGATGGGCGTCGACGCGGTACCAGGCGCCGGGGTCCCACAGGTAGTCGGCGGGGGTGCGCTCGGTCAGCAGCGCGTCGATGGACCAGGCCGGGGCGGGCAAGGCCGGGTGATCCGGCTGGTTCTCCGGGCAGAGCGGGACCAGGCTGGCGGGTGGCTTGATGACCGCGCAGTTGGCGAACGACGTGGTCCGCGACCACAGGAACAGCCCGGTGCTGTTGGTGATGTTGAGCTGGCCGTACTCCGCGAAGAAGATCAGCGCGTACGTCGCCAGCGGGATCGCGAACGCCGCGAGGCACGCGGTGAGCACCTTCCAGCCGACCCGCTGGATCAGCAGGAAGGCCAGGATGAGCACGATGACCGGGGCGCCGTTGCCGCGGATGACCGAAGCCCAGGAGACCAGCAGCCCGACGATCGCGGCCTGCCAGATGGCCGGCTTGGGCCGGACGATGAGGATCGCGACGGCGATCATGAGCACGAGCGTGAACAGGGTGTCGGGCAGGATCGAGGATTCCAGCCAGATCTGCCGCGAATCGAACAGGGTCGGCACGGCGGCCAGCGTCGCCCCCCAGGCCGGGAGCCCGCGGGTCCGCAGCACCCCGTAGATGATCGCGCCGAGCCCGATGCCCATCAGGTGCTGCAGCGTGGTCACCAGCAGCAGGCTGTGGAACGGCTGGAGCAGGTGCAGCATGAGCGGGTACCCGGCCGGCCTGAGCTCCGACAGCGGCAGGAGCTCGACGCTCTGCTTCATGTAGGAGAACGAGTCCTGGATGAACAGGGCGGGCTTGAACCCCAGTGCGGCGATGACCCGCGGTATCACCGAAACGCAGGCCACGACGCTGAACAGCCGGTGGTTCCGCCACAGCGCGGCGGGCGTCAGGCTGGCCGCGGCGCCCCTGACCCACGCCACAACGGGTTGGAGGTCCCAGGAGGTCTGCGGCGGCCACAGCCGCCAGCCCCGCTGACGTTCCGGCGCGCTGCCGTCGTCCGCGCTGCGGCGCTGGCTGGTCCCGAGATCGGTCAACGATTTCCCTCCTCCTGGCACCTGAACAATAGTTGGTTACCATGCGAGCCGAGAACCATACGCCCGGGCAGGCCGGCCCCGGCGCCCCCGCGGCCCCGGCTGTCATGACCACGGATCCAGCCACCTCTGCCGCCGCGGCGGGCCGGAAGCCGCTGGACGCGGCGAGCCTGCGGCGCGCCGCCATCCGGCCGGGCGGCCTGTGGCGCGCCGTGGAGGTGGTCGACCGGACCGGCTCGACCAACGCCGACCTGCTGGCCCGGGCCCTGGACGGCGAGGCGGAAGGCGTGGTGCTGGCCGCCGAGGAGCAGCGTGCCGGACGCGGCCGGATGGGCCGCGCCTGGGTGTCCCCGCCGCGCGCCGCCCTGATGTTCTCCCTGCTGGTGCGGCCGGCCGTGCCGCAGGCCCGCTGGGGCTGGCTCCCGCTGCTCACCGGGGTGGCGGTCGCCTCGGCGGTGACCGAGGTGACCGGGGTGGAGACCAGCCTCAAATGGCCGAACGACGTGCTGGCAGGCGCGGCGAAGCTCGCCGGGATCCTGGCCGAGGCCGCGGTCGGCGCCGGGGCGGCCAGTGGCGCCGGGGCAACTGCCACCGGGGCGGGAGGCCCGGCGATCGTCGTCGGCGTCGGCCTCAACGTGTCGGCCGAACCGGGCGAGCTGCCGCCGCCAGGCCCGGGCGCGCTGCCCGCCACGTCGCTGCGCATCGCCGGCTGGCCCGCGGCGGGCGTGGCGGGCGCGGACCGGGAACCGCTGCTGCTGGCGATCCTGGACGGCTTCGAGCGCCGGTACCAGGCCTGGCGGCAGGCCGCGGGCGACCCGGACCGCAGCGGGCTGCGCGCCGAGTACACCCAGCTGTCCGGCACCATCGGCCGCCGCGTGCGGGCCGAACTTCCCGGCGGTCAGCTGCTCTCGGGACTGGCCGTCGGCGTCGACCCGGACGGCAGGCTGCTGGTCCGCGCCTCGCCGGGCGAAGAACTCCCCGTGGCCGCGGGCGACGTCGTCCACCTGCGCTGATCCGGTCCGCCGGCCCGCGGCGCGAACGCCAGGGCCGCCGCCAGGCAGGCGGCGGGCACCGCGGGCACCAGATAGCGCAGGTCGAAGTCCACGATCAGCGGCGGCACCAGCAGGATCGTGACCGCGAACGCCCAGGGCAGCCCGGCGCCCGCGACACGCCGCCTGATCACCATCCCGGCCAGGCCGGCCAGCAGGATCACCCCGAGCAGCATCCCCGGCAGGTAGGCGTAGCGCTGGTAGCTCACCAGCCACGAGGCGAACGGCTCAACGGCCCGGGTCGGCGCGGGCCTCGAGGGGTGCCCGCCGTTGTAGGCGGCCTGGTCCCCGGCCACCGTCCCGCCGCCCGGGGTACGCATGGTGGCCGGGACCCAGGCCGTCGCCGCGTCGGCGAACTGGTACCGGTCCACGATCCCCGCGTCCGGGTGGACCGGCCGGTCCCAGTAGAAGCTCAAGCCGAAGTCGTGCGCCACCGCGGTGACGTAGCCGCCCGGCTGCGCGGCGATGGCGCGCAGCGCGAAGTCGCGCGCGAGCGCGTTGGTCCGCGCCGAGAACCGCCCGCCGGGCATCCGCAGCAGGGGCGATGCGCCCGACCAGACATAGAGCGACGAGGCCATCCGCGGCCCGGGCGGCGGGCACAGCCCGCGCTCGTCGGCCGGCGGCCTGATCACCGCGCAGTCCGCGAACGACATGGTGCGCGACCACAGGAACACGCCGTCGCTCCTGGTCAGCGTGAACTGGTGCTCGTGCAGGCCGAACCAGGCGGCGTAGGCCACGACGGGCAGCGCGCCGGCCAGCAGCGCGGCGGCCACGGTCATCAGGCTCGCCCGCCGGATCAGCAGCGCGGCCAGCAGCACCGCCAGCAGCGCCAGCCCGACCGGCCAGACGATCGCCGACACCCCGAGCAGGAAGGCGGCCGCCACCGCGAAGGCGGGGCGCCGTTCGCCCGGTGACCGCAGCATCAGGTACAAGACGATCACGATCAAGAGGCCGAACGAGGTATCTGGCACGATATCGTGTTCGAGCTGGAGCTGGTACGAATCGAAGAGCACCGGGACGGTGGCCAGCGTCGCGCCCCAGGCGGGCAGCCCGTACCGGCGCGCCAGCAGGTAGATCAGCACGGCCATGGCGATGCCCATCAGGTGCTGGACGGCGGCCACCAGGGCGAGGCTGTGCAGCAGCCGGAGCACCCACAGCAAGATGGCGTAGCCGCCCGCCCGGCTGGGGTCGGGGATCAGCCGCAGCGCGGTAGCCAGGTACGAGGCCGAGTCCCCGCCGAACCACATCACCGGCCGGAAGGCCAGCATGACCAGGATCCGCAGCACGATGCCCCCGGCCAGCACCAGGCCGAACAGCCAGTGCTCTACTATCCCGCTCGCCGCCGGGGCGCTTTTGAGCCGTTGCCTTCCCTCGTCGCTCGTCGCAGGCTCCTCGCTCCTCAGTCCAGGCAACGCCGCGCCCCTTTGGCTCGCGGGGGAGTCCAGTCGCCGCCGGCGCCCTTTGGCTCGCGGGAGGGTGCGACGTGCCACCATTTGCCGTATGGCCCAGGATTCCTCACTCACCAACGACGAGCAACTTGTGCTGCGGATCCACCCGCACTGGAAGACGCTGATCCGTCCGCTGCTCGTCGCGGTGCTGGTGGTGGCGGTGGCGCTGGTGGCGGAGGTGCTGATCCCGTCCGGCTCGGCGGCGCCGCCGACGCGGCTGGCGGTGGCCGCGGTCGCGATCCTGGCCCTGATGCTGTGGCTGATGGTGCCGGTGCTGCGCTGGCGGACGACGACGTACGAGCTGACCACCCGGCGGCTGCGGATGCGGGACGGCATCGTGACCAGGCACGGCCGGGACATCCCGCTGGCCAGGATCAACGACGTGTCCTTCCAGAAGGGGCCGCTCGACCGGCTGCTCGGCAGCGGGCGGCTGGTGGTGGAGTCGGCCGGCGAGCACGGCCAGATCGTGCTGACCGACATCCCCCGGGTGGAATTCACGCAGGCCACGCTGTTCCGGCTGGTGGAGGAGGAACAGCGCAGGCTGGAGCGCAACGAGCGTAACCAGCCCTGAACCGCTAGCCTGCACGGATATGGAGACGATCAGGGTTTCCCGGCATCCCGGCGGGGTGGCCGAGATCACGCTCAGCCGGCCCGGGGCGATGAACGCGGTCAGCACCGCGATGGCGGGCGAGCTCACCCGGGCCTGCACCGAGATCGCCGCAGAATCCGAGGTCCGCGTGCTCGTGCTCAGCGCCGCGGGGGAGCGCGCGTTCAGCGCCGGGGCGGACCTGAAGGAGCGGGCCGGCATGACCGACGCGGACATCCTGCGCCAGCGTCACGCGATCCGCGCCGTCTTCGGCGCGGTGCTCGGGCTGCCGCAGCCCGCCGTGGCCGCGGTGCACGGCTTCGCCCTCGGCGGCGGCTGCGAGCTTGCGCTCTCCTGCGACCTGGTGGTGGCCGACGACACCGCGGTGTTCGGCCTGCCCGAGGTGACGGTCGGGCTGGTGCCCGGCGGGGGCGGCACCCAGCTGGCGCTGCGCCGGCTCGGCCACGGCCGGGCCGCGGACCTGGTGCTGACCGGGCGCCGGGTCGGCATCGACGAGGCGGAACGGCTCGGGCTCGTCGACCGGCGGGTGGCCGCCGGCCAGGACGGCCCC
>Ga0335069_10002507_pt1 | contig 28227 bp, 28 predicted proteins | sample Lox_Sample_11_FD_206714 | JGI IMG/M metagenome (GOLD analysis project Ga0335069, IMG submission 206714) | Soil microbial communities from Loxahatchee National Wildlife Refuge, Florida, United States - Lox_Sample_1.1 | ecosystem: Environmental > Terrestrial > Soil > Wetlands | place: USA...
CACCGTGGCGAACCAGACGCCGGCGGCGGTCAGGTGCATCCGGCCTCCCTCTGGAGCTGCGTACCAGCTGGGAGCCTCATAGGCGATGGTGCTCCTCCACAGCCAGTGGCCCACGGTGGCGACCAGAAGGAGCAGCCCCACCTCGAGCACCACCGAGTCCCGGAGGCGGAGCGCCGACTGGATCGCCCGCTCGAACTGCGGCACGTCCGCGGGCCGGATGAGGCCCCGTTCCGGGAACTGCTCGACGATGCTGCGGGTCCTTCGGTGGACGACGAGCTCGGCGGCGATGAGTACCGGCAGCGTCACCAGGAAGCGCACCTGCGCCTCGATGTCCCGGAGGAAGGGGAGGGCGCTCGGAGGTCCCCAGGCATGGCCCGTGGCGAGGGAGAGGAGGAGCAACGGCAGCCAGGCAAGGAGGGTGATGACCCAGAGGCGGCGCGACAGCTGCTCCAGCGCCGGCCCGCTGAGGTGGGCGCGACGGAACATCTGGTACAGCGGGCCACCGAGGACGAGCGAGAAGTCGTGCGTTCCCGCCACTGCTGGAGCGGCCATGGGCATCCTCCGGGCTGAGGCGGCTTACCTCTCCGGGGAGCGGCGCGCAGGCCTCGTCCCGTAGGACTTCGGGCCAACATCGCTCGGGGCCGCCGGTGCTTGCCGTTTCCGGGGGCCGTCGGTCACTGTCGGCGCTGGGAGCCCTGATTGCACTCACTCTTGTCGTGCTTGCTCTTGCTGGCGGCGGCTCCGGATTCGGCCGATGCGGCGGAGCCGGGGAACGAGGCGAGACCCGCGGCCGCGTCCTGCTCCACCGCGGAGGAGTGCGCGGACCGCGAGGGCCGCGGCTCGGTGTGCGTCGAGGCGGAGTGCCGGCCCTACCAGGACGCGACCGATCTCTTCGTCGCCGTCGGCCTGAGCCAGAAGGAGGCACGCCGGCCCGAGCCGTTCAAGCCGTTCCTGACCATCCTCCCGGTCATCGGTGCGAACCCGACGCAGGGAACGCTGGTCGGCGTGGCGGCGATCATCGGCATCTATCTCGGAGACCCGAAGACCACCACCATCTCCAACATCTCGGCCAACATCCTCTACACCACCAAGAACCAGTTCCTCTCCGGCATCAACAGCGTGTTGATGCTGAGCGACAACTCCTGGCAGCTGCAGGGCGACTGGCGGTTCCTGGTCTTCAACCAGGACACCTTCGGGCTGGGCACGGGAGAAACCCCGATCAGCAGCGGCTTCACCCTCAACGGCTACGGCACCACCGCGGCGATCCCCGGAGCCCAGCCGATGGACATGAACCTGATCCGGATCCGCGAGAACTTCCTCAAGCGAGTCACCGAGACCTTCTACATCGGCCCGGGATTCAACTTCGATCGCTACTACGCCATCGTCGATCGCTCGCTGAATCTCGAGGCGACCCCGGCGGTGGTGACCAGCCACTACGCCTACAGCGAGGCCCTGGGCTTCAACCCCGGCGCATACAACACCTCGGGTCCGAGCCTGAACGTCGTCTGGGACAGCCGCGACTCGACCATCAATCCCTACCGGGGCATCTACGCCGCGCTGACCTACCAGTGGTACCCGCACTGGCTCGGGAGCGCGCAGGACAGCTCGCTGCTCTACGGAGAGTTCCGCGGGTACCTCGGCCTCTCCAAGACCGTGCCCCGGAACGTGCTCGCCTTCTGGGCCGTGTTCCAGACCAACGTCACCGGGAACCTTCCCTATCTCGGCCTCCCGGCGATCGGCTGGGACGCGAGAAACCGCACCGGGCGGGGCTACGTCCAGGGGCGGTTCCGCGGGACGGCGGAGATCTACGCCGAGGTCGAGTGGCGCTTCCGGATCACCGACAACGGGCTCCTCGGCGGCGTGGTGTTCGCCAACGCCGAGACCTTCTCTCGCGCGCCGGTGAGCTACCTGGGCTTCGTCGGCAACGGCACCGACCTCTTCCAGTACATCGCGCCTGCGGGCGGGGTGGGCCTGCGCTTCATGATGAACCGCCAGTCCCGGACCAACATCACCCTCGACGTCACGGTGGCGGAGAAGACCTGGGGCGTCTACTTCGGCGCGGGCGAGGCGTTCTGACGTATCCTCGGAGCGGGAGGGGAGTCCGAATGCGCCGTCCGCAGCCTTGGGCCGTGGTCGCGTGGTGGAGCATCGTCGCCGTCTTCCTGCCCCGGCTCGCCGCGGCCCAGGCTGCCGACCCGGCCGGACCTCCCGCCGCCGAGCCGCCGCCCGCGGCGGTGGAGCCGGTCGACCGGCGCGCCGGCTGGAGACACGAGTTCTCTCCGGCGTGGCACATGGCCACCTTCTTCAGCGAGGAGCAGAGCCACTACACCTTCCACTCGCTCTCGCTCGGCTACCTCATGTCGGTGAACGCGAGCGGGCCGTTCCTCCACCTGAGCTTCGTCGTCCCGCTCCAGGCGCGGCAGGACGGCCAGGTTCACTCCGTCTCCAGCGTGTACCAGAACAGCGGGGGCCTCGACTTGCTCGTGGGGTGGCAGTGGCGGTGGCTGCTCGGCGAGGCGCTGGAGATCGAGAGCGGGCCGGGCGCGCACGTCAACGCCCTCAACCTCGGCGGGAAGCCGGGGCTCACCAACTTCAACGCCCTCCAGCTCGGGGTCGGCGGGATGAGCGTCCTCCGCTGGCGTCCGGGGTGGCGGCCCGGCCGGGTGGGCTGGACCCTGGGAATGGTCACGGCGCTGGCGCTCGACCTGTACGACCCGCTCCGGAGCAATGACCTGAAGTATGGGTTCGTGCTCCGCCTGGGAGGGGTGGTCGGGGTGGACCTGCCATGAGGCCGATGCTCCTCGCGGTCGCGGCGCTCCTCGCGGTCAGCCTGCTGGCCTGTCTCGGCCCGTACCCTGGAATCGGCGAGAGGCTCGACAGCACCGCCCTGGTGAGCGGGACCTCGTACATCGCCCTGGATGGAGGGGGGGCGCGGATCCTCGTCCTGGCGCCGCTCGACGGGGGGGCCACCGCCCCGTTCACCCGGATCGACGAGCATCAGCCGCGGGCGGTGGAGACGTTCCAGGGGACCTGGTCCGGCGAAGGCACGGACATCGACTTCTCGGCCAGCACCGTCTTCATTCTCCCCAACGAGGCGTCGAAGCCGGTGAGCTCGCGGACTGGGGCCACCCGCCAGCAGCTGTCCCCCCCAAGGGTGAGCGCGGCGACGGTGGCCGTCGCCGGCGAGGACCTGTTCGTGCTCCTCGGCGCTCCGGACGTGGCCGGGAGCTACTACACCTTGATCCGCCGGGCGGCCCTCATCAGCGGCGCCGACGACACCGTCACCGCCTGCGCATTCCACCTGGCCAACCTGGCAGTCGAGTCGTCCGAGGCCCGCATCCCCGGATTCAACAGCGCCGGGATGACCCAGTACCTGAACCGGGTGGAGCTCTTCGAGGGGATCCTCTCCGGGAAGGTGACCGTCGGCCTGGTCGGGCTGTTCAGCCCGGTGAGCACCATCACCTTCACCAACTACGCCGACTTCGAGGGCGTGGTGCTCGACGGCGTGCAGATCTCGAGCACCGATACCGGCGGAAACGGCGGGCTCTCGGGCGTGCTGGGCTTCCGCATCCAGCGGGAGGGGCTCCCGCCGCTCGAGGGCTCGGTGGACTACGGCCAGGTCAGCCTCAGCAACGGCAACGAGTCGGGCGACTACCTGGTGACGCTCGACGGCGGGACCACGGTGCGGGTCCCCACCGGGCGCCGCATCCCTCCGCTGGAGCAGTGTCTGGGGCTCTGAGCTACGCCGACCCCTGCTTGCTGAACCGGAGCGCGCCCTTGCCGGCGTCCACCAGCACCGTGTCCCCGGCGACGTACGAGCCGGAAAGCACGGACATCGCCAGGGGGTCCTGGAGGTACTTCTGGATGGCGCGCTTCAGCGGCCGGGCGCCGTAGACCGGGTCGTACCCGTGCTCGCCGAGGAAGGCCACCGCCGCCGGAGTGAGCTGCAGCGTGAGCCGCCGGTCCTCGAGCAGCTTCTTGAGGCGGGCGAGCTGGATCTCCACGATGCGGTCGATCTGCTCACGGCGGAGCGGCTCGAAGATGACGATCTCGTCGATCCGGTTGAGGAACTCGGGGCGGAAGTGCTGGCGGAGCGCGTCCATCACCCGGGCCCGGGTCACCTCGTCGATGGTCTCCTTGGCCTCCATTTCCAGGAGGAGCATCTGGCTGCCGAGGTTGGAGGTCATGATCAGCACCGTGTTCTTGAAGTCCACGGTGCGCCCCTGGCTATCGGTCAGCCGGCCGTCGTCGAGAATCTGCAGCAAGACGTTGAACACGTCCTGGTGCGCCTTCTCGATCTCGTCGAACAGCACCACCGAGTAGGGGCGGCGGCGCACGGCCTCCGACAGCTGGCCACCCTCCTCGTAGCCCACGTAGCCGGGAGGCGCGCCGATGAGCCGCGCCACCGCATGCTTCTCCATGTACTCGGACATGTCGATGCGGATGAGGGCGTTCTCGTCGTCGAAGAGGAACTCGGCCAGCGCCTTGGCGGTCTCGGTCTTCCCCACTCCGGTGGGGCCGAGGAAGATGAACGAGCCGATCGGGCGGTTGGGATCCTGGAGCCCGCTCCGGGCTCGGCGAATGGCGTTGCTCACCGCCTCGATGGCCTGCCGCTGCCCGATGACCCGCTTCTCCAGCCGCTCCTCCATGTGGACCAGCTTCTGGACCTCGCCCTCCATGAGGCGCGACACCGGGATGTGGGTCCACTTGGCCACCACCTCGGCGATGTCCTCGGCGTCCACCTCCTCCTTGAGGAAGCGCTGCTTCCTCTGCAGCTCGGCCAGCGCCGCGTTCTGCTGCTCGAGCTCCTTCTGGAGCCCGGGGAGGACCCCGAACTTGATCTCCGCGGCCTTGTTCAGGTCGCCCTGGCGTTCGGCGGTGGCCTGGTCGGCCTTGGCCTTCTCGATCTTCTCCTTGGTGATGCGGATCTTCTGGATGGCGGCCTTCTCCGCCTCCCAGTGGGCCTTGAGCTGGCTGAACTGCTCGTTCAGGTCGGCGAGCTGCTTCTCGATCTGCTGCAGCCGCTCGCGCGAGTTGGCGTCGGTCTCCTTCTTCAGGCCCTCGCGCTCGATCTCCAGCTGGGTGATGCGGCGGCGGACGTCGTCGATCTCCTGGGGCATCGAGTCGATCTCGATGCGCAGCCGGCTGGCCGCCTCGTCCACCAGGTCGATGGCCTTGTCGGGCAGGAACCGGTCGGCGATGTAGCGGTTGCTGAGCGTGGCCGCCGCCACCAGCGCCGAGTCCTGGATGCGGACGCCGTGGTGCACCTCGTACCGTTCCTTGAGGCCACGGAGGATGCTGATGGTGTCCTGCACGCTGGGCTCGCCCACCATCACCGGCTGGAACCGGCGCTCGAGCGCGGCGTCCTTCTCGATGTGCTTCCGGTACTCGTCGACGGTGGTGGCGCCGATGCAGTGCAGCTCCCCACGGGCCAGCGCCGGCTTCAGCATGTTGCCGGCGTCCATTGCCCCCTCGGCCTTCCCCGCCCCGACCAGGGTGTGGAGCTCGTCGATGAAGAGGATGATCTGCCCCTCGGCGGCGGAGATTTCCTGGAGGACGGCCTTGAGCCGCTCCTCGAACTCGCCCCGGTACTTGGCCCCGGCCACCATCGACCCGAGGTCGAGCGCGACCAGCCGCTTGTCCTTCAGCCCCTCCGGAACGTCGCCGTCCACCATGCGGCGGGCGAGCCCCTCCACGATGGCGGTCTTGCCCACGCCGGGGTCGCCGATGAGCACCGGGTTGTTCTTGGTGCGGCGGCTCAGCACCTGGATGACCCGGCGGATCTCCTCGTCGCGGCCGATGACCGGGTCGAGCTTTCCGGCGCGGGCGGCGGCGGTCAGGTCGCGCCCGTACTTCTCCAGCGCCTGGTAGGTGTCCTCGGCCTCCTGGGTGGTTACCCGCTTGCCGCCGCGGACCTCCTTCAGCGCCGTCAGGACGCGGTCGCGGGTCACGCCCGAGGACTTCAGGGCCTCGCCGATGGCGCCCTTGTCCTGGGCGAGCGCCAGGAGCAGGTGCTCGCTGGAGACGTACTCGTCCTTGAGCTCCTTGGCCTCGTCCTCGGCCTTGTCGAGGTCGCGAAGGAGCCGCTGGCTCAGCCTGCTGCCGTCTCCACCCTGGATGCGGGGGAGGCGCTCCAGCGCCTCGTCGATGCGGCCCTGGACCAGCACCGGGTCGGCCCCGATGCGGCGCAGGAGGGCCTCGGCCACGCCCTGCTCCTGGGTGAGCAGCGCCTTCGCCAGGTGCTCGGGCTCATACTCGGGCGAGCCCATGCGCCGGGCGAGGGTCTGGCCGGCCTGGATGGCCTCCTGCGCCTTGAGAGTGAACTGTTCGATGCGCATGCGGTTACCCTAAGTCCCGGCATGAAGTTGGCAAGCAGCCCCCAGCGGCTGTACAAGCCCTCGGAATGGCGAGGTCCGATGCGCATGGCGGCTACTTGTGCCGCCTGGAGAGCCTGCCAGGCGGTGAGCTTTCCCGCCTGGGCCGCGAATCGCTCGAGGCCGATGGAGAACAGTCCGAGGGAGCGGGACTCCTGGTGTCGGTGGCGAAGAAGGTCGTCCGCTTCGCCTACGACGCCCCTCACACCTACGGCCGCCGGGGAGCCCAGTGGTACGGCAAGCACCATGCGCTGGCCACCCGGCTGTCGACCGTCTTCGGGGTGACGGTGCACGCCTACGTGTTCGACCCGGACGAGCTCGAGCAGGTCGCGACTTACGGCGGCGGCCACCGCGTCGGAGGCGAGACCCTGGTCTATGACCAGGCGGAGATCGAGGACGAGGAGCTCTCCGATGAGGCGTTCGACGAGCTTCGTGAACGCTGGCCCCTGGGGTACCTCGGACGCCTCCTGGGGCTGACCCGCCCGGAGCTGCTCCGGCTGCCGTACGCCCGGAGCGTGCTGATCCCGCTCGACGTGGATGCGCCGCCAGCGCTCGAGCCCCTCTTCCCGGAGCACTCGCCCGACCCGCGCGGCTGAGCCCCGGGCGCAGGTCCGGACCCGCGAGCGGGCACGCCGCCCCGGGGGCGTCACGCTCGAGGTGGCGCCTCGTGCTGCGTCCCATCGCCGGCGGGATGGGGGCTGGTGGCGCGCGCGCCGTCGTCGTCGAACCCCCGGGCCACTGCCCGGGCGTGCGCGACCAGGAACGCGACCACCGCGGCGTTGACCAGCAGCACGAGCAGGCGGGACCAGTGGAAGTGGCGAACGAGCTCGTACACCTCGAACGGCAGGAACGCCCCGGTCACCCCCACCACCAGCCACGGACCCCAGGAATGCCGCTGCTGGAGCGCCCAGCCCTCCACGCAGGTGATGGTCCCGTCGACGATCAGCGCGAGCAGCGTGATGTGCAGCCCACGGGGACTCGTCGCCCGCTCGAGCGCTCGCCCGAGCAGGATGGCGTACGCCCGGGTCGAGTGGGTCCGGAACTCGTGGGCCCACTCGGCCAGCTCGTCGCCGTGCCCCAGGGCCATGGTGACGGCCAGCGCACCGGCGAGCAGGAGCTGCACCAGGCCCTTCACCCACTTGTAGGTGATGATCGCCCGGAGCGCCGCCTCGTCCACTCTGGCTCGCATCGGTGCGGGCGTCCTCCCCCGGGCCCCGAGTGCCCGCTACCGCGGGGCCTCGTCCTGGAGCGCCGCCCAGGCCTTGACCCTGGCCGAGCGGAAGTACTGGGCGATGATGGCCAGCGTGCCAGCGACGAGCAGCGTCCGGACGACCGAGGTGCCGACGGTGAACGTCGGGCCGAGGAGCCAGTCGGCCGGGAGCCGTTCGCCCGATGGAGCGAGCTGCGCAGCGAGCCGGGCGAAGCGGAGCGCGAAGGCGGCGTCGGCGGCGCCGTCCACGGTCCGCAGCAGTCCCGAGACCATCGCCCCGCCGCAGAGCAGCCGGCGGATACCCTCCCGCGGAAGCCCCGCCGGCCGCAGCACCCGGCCCGCGGAGACAAAGGTGAAGAACAGCGAGATGGCGAGGACGACGAGCAGCGCGGCCCGTGCCCGGCGGTCCGGCTGCATCGCCCGGGCATTGGCCTCGGACAGCCGGGCGATGAGGTCGGCGGCGGGGGTACCACCGGGCGGCGCCTCGGGGCGCGCGCTCCAGCGGTCGGACAGGGCGAAGGCCTCGCTCACCGACGCAGCGCCGGAGATGCCCGACACCAGCATGCAGATGATGGCCACGGCCCGCGCCTGCGAGCCGACCGCGGACCGCGGCGCGGTCAACGGGGGAACGCCTCCACGAACTTCAGCCGGAGGTCGGTGAGAAGCGCGTCGAAGAACCGCTCCTCCTCGGTGGTGAGGTTCCCCCTCGTCTTCTCGCGGAGCAGCGCCAGCAGGTCCAGGACCTCGCGGGCCAGGGCCGGGTCCTTGCTCACCGCGCCGGAGTCCGGATGCGCCTGCACACCCATGTGGATGAACGCCGACGAGGCGAATCCGAGGAGCACCGTCGTGAGGTCGATGGCCTTGCCGGCGCGCTCGAGGACGAACGTCTCACCGTGTGCGCGCTCGTCGGACGCGGCCATGTTGTCACTCCTCGTCGGTCTCGTCGTCCAGGAAGTCGTCGGTGTCGGCCATCACGGTCTCCACCGGGGCGGCCTTCTCCGAGACGTCGGGGAGGGACTTGAGGTAGCGGTCCCAGGCCTTCTCGTCGAGGTCTCCCTGGGCCAGGTAGCGGGCAGCGGTGCGCTTGTCGATGCTCTTCGGGTCGAGCGGCTCAGCCATGGAGCGAATTTGACGGGCCCCCCTCCGGTCGTCAACAACCCTCTCCGCGGGGAGGAGGACACCTTGAGCACAGTCACCCTGCCGAGAGGCCTGTACGCCGTGGTGGACGACGGGGTGCGTCCGGATCTGATGCCCGCCGAGCAGGCCAGGGTGCTGGCACGGGCGGGGGTGCGGGTGGTGCAGGTCCGCTGCAAGCGCTCGACGGGGCGAGCGGCCTGGGAGGCCGTGCGGCAGGCGGTGGCGGCGCTCCGCGAGGCCGGAGTGGTGGCTCTGGTCAATGACCGCGTGGACTGGGCGCTGCTCTGTGGGGCCGACGGCGTCCACCTGGGCGACGAGGACCTTCCGCCGGCGGAGGCGAGGCGGCTGCTCGGGCCCGGCCGCCTGGTGGGAGTGACCGTCCGGGGCGCTGCGGGCGCATGCGCCGCCCGGGCGGCCGGCGCGAGCTACGTGGGGCTCGGGCCGGTGTTCGCGACCCGGACCAAGGAGGTCCCCGCCCCCGTGCTCGGGCTCGAGCGGCTCCGCCGCGAGGTGGAGGGCAGCCCCCTCCCGGTCATCGCCATCGGCGGCATCGGCCTGGACACCGTGACGGCCGTGGCCCGCACCGGCGTCCACGGGGTGGCGGTGGTCTCGGACCTCTGGGCGGGGGGGGACCCGGCCTCCCGGGTGGAGGCGCTGCAACGGGGGTTCCTTCTGGGCGAGACTGAAGGCTAGCGTGAAGCCCCACGGACACGTCTTGCGCCGCCCGACCATCGGCCTGACTCCGGACGTCGAGGACGTGGCCGGCGGCGAGGCACCCTCTCGCTACGTCCTGAAGTCTCCCTACGCCGAGGCCGTCTTCCGCGCGGGTGGTCTGCCGATGGTGCTTCCGCTCGCCTCGGACCCGGGGATGATCGACGCCTTCCTGGACCGCATCTCGGGCCTGGTGGTGACGGGGGGCGCGTTCGACGTTCCCCCGGAGGCGTACGGCGAGGCGCCCCGCGAGGGGCTCGGGACCCTCAAGCCGGCCCGGACCCGCTTCGAGACGGCGCTGCTCCAGGCGGCGCTGCGCCGGGCCCTGCCGGTGCTCGGGGTCTGTGGCGGGATGCAGCTCCTCAACGTGGTGCTGGGCGGAACGCTCTTCCAGGACATCGAGCGTGACCTGCCCGAGGCCCGCAACCACGAGCAGGCGCATGACCGCGCGCAGCCCTCGCACCCGGTCGAGGTGAAGGACGGCACGGTGCTGGCCGAGCTCGTGGGCCGGGGGCAGCTGATGGTCAACTCCACGCACCACCAGGCGGTGTCCCGGCTCGGCGAGGGGCTGGTGGCGAGCGCGGTGGCGCCGGATGGGGTGGTGGAGGCCATCGAATCGAGCAACGGCGCCTTCGCGGTGGGAGTGCAGTGGCACCCGGAGCTCCTGCTCCAGTCGATGCCCCTGCAGCTCGGGGTCTATCGCGGGCTGGTCACGCGCGCCCGCGACAGCCGTCGATGAGCACGGAGCGCCGCGCGCTCCGGCAAGGCACCGCGTCCGCGCGGACCCGGCCACGGGTGCTGCTCGTCGGCGGGCTGGAGCCGTCCGGACGGGCGGGGCTGCTCGCGGACGCCGAGGCGGTGCGGGCGCGTGGCGGCGTCCCGCTGATGGTCGCGGCCGCGGTCACGGCGCAGGGGCGAAACACCTTCGCCCGGGAGACCGTCGCGCCGGCGATGGTTTCCGCGCAGATCCGCGCGCTCCGGGAGCTCGGGCCCATCGACGCGGTGAAGCTCGGGATGATCCCGGGCCTGGGTCAGCTCCGGGCGGTCCAGAAGGCCACGCGAGGCCTCCGGGTGCCCTGGGTGGTGGACCCGGTGGTCCGTGCCTCGTCCGGGGGGCGGCTCTCGGGGCTCGGGCGACGGGACTACCTGGCCCTGGCGGGCCCGGGCGTGTGGCTGACCCCGAACGCGCTGGAGGCGGCCTGGCTCCTCGGGCTCGAACGGCTGGAGGGCTCAGCAGAGGCGCGCCGCGCCGCCGAGCTGCTGAAAGAGCTCGGGTTCGAGGGCGTGGTGGTCAAGGGCGGGCACCTCGCCGGGCGCACGGTGGTCGACGTCCTGGCAGGGAAGGGGAGGGTGCGCGTCTTCCGGTCGCCCCGGCTGCAGCGCGGCCCCCATCATCGGGGCACCGGCTGCCGGTTCGCCTCGGCGCTCGCGACGGAGCTCGCCAGGCACACGCCTCCGGAGCGGGCCGTCTCACGGGGACGCGCTCTCGTCCGCCGGGCACTGGGCGCGGGCGTCAGTCGCCGCGCGCCCTGCTCTCGAACCGTGTGAACTCCGAAAGAAAGACCAAGTCGATGGTTCCGGTGGGGCCGTTTCGCTGCTTGGCGACGATGAGCTCCACGGGCGTCGCCCCGCGCCCGCCGCCGCCGTAACCGCGGCCCCCGCCGCCCTCCTCGTCGTCGCCGTCGTCGTCGCGGTGGATGAACATCACCACGTCCGCGTCCTGCTCGATGGCGCCGGACTCGCGGAGGTCGGAGAGCATCGGCCGGCCACCCTTGCGTTCCTCGACCTTCCGGTTCAGCTGGCTCAAGGCGAGGATCGGCACCTCCAGCTCCTTGGCCAGCGCCTTGAGCGAGCGGCTGATCTCGCTCACCTCGAGCTGCCGGCTCTCCACCTTGCCCTTCTGGTGCATGAGCTGGAGGTAGTCCACCACCAGGAGCCCGAGCCCCTGGTTCTTCTGCTTCAGCCGCCGGGCCTTGGCCCGGAGGTCGAAGGGGGAGAGGGCACCGGTGTCGTCGATGAACAGCGGGGCGTTGAAGAGGCTCCCGGCGACCTCCTGGAACTTCTCCTCGTCATGCGGGGTCAGCCGCCCGCCGCGGAGCTTCTTCATGTCCACCCGGGCCGCGCTCGCCAGCAGGCGCATCAGGAGCTGGTCCGCGGGCATCTCCAGGGAGAAGATGCCCACCGGCCGCTCCTCCTTCAGCGCGACGTGCATCGCCACGTTCATTGCCAGCGAGGTCTTCCCCACGCCAGGGCGGGCGGCGAGGATGAGGAGCTCGCCCGGGTGCAGCCCGGTGAGCTGCAGGTCGAGATCGACGAAGCCGGTGGAGAGCCCGGTGACGCCGCTCGAGGACATCTTCATCCGGTCGAGCAGGTCGAGCGTGCGTTCCATCAGCTCGCGGACCGGCTTGAGCTCTCCCTCGCGCTTCCGCTCCGCCAGCTGGAACACCCGCCGCTCGGCCTCGTCGAGGATGGCGTCCAGCTCCCCGGTGTCCTGGCTCGCCAGCTCGAGGATCTCCCGGCCCACGCCCGCCAGCCGGCGCCGCACCGACTGGTCCTTGACGATGCGCGCGTACTCGACGGCGCTCGAGGACAGGGGGACCACCTGGTCGAGCGTCATCAGGTACGCCGGACCGCCCACGCTGGCGAGCTGGCCGCGGGTCTTCAGCTCCTCGGAGAGGGTGAGGTGATCGACCGGGCGCTGCGTCCCATCCAGGGCCAGCATCGCGGCGAAGATCTGCGCGTGCGCGGGGCTGGAGAAGTCATCGGTGTGGACCACCTCGGCCACCGACGCCATCACCGTGTTGTCCCCCAGGACCGCCCCGAGCACCGCGCGCTCGGCGGCGAGATCCTCGGTCTGTTGACGCAGCGGCTGGACGACGGCCATCGATCACCACTCCCAGCGGGAGCGTTTCAGAATCCCTCCGCTCCCTGACAGACAGCAACGACAAACCGGCCCGGGGTCGACGCCCCGGGACGGCCTCGAGCGGGGCGATCGGCGCTCAGGCCTCGGGAACGACCTCGACCTTGATCTTCGCCGTGACGTCGCGGTGCAGCCGGATCTCGACCTCGTGGGCGCCCAAGGTCTTGATCGGCTCGGGTAGATGGATGTGCCGCCGGTCCACCTTCTGGCCCTTGGCCGCCAGCGCCTCGGCGATGTCCAGCGCGGTCACCGAGCCGAAGAGCTTGTCCTGCTCGCCGACCTTCCGGGCCACGGTGATCGACACTGCGTTGATCCGCTTGGCCTGCTCCTCGGCGTTGCCGCGGAGCTTCGCCTGGCGGGCGGAGATGACCGCCCGGTCGTGCTCGAGCTGGGCGACGTTGGCCTCGTTGGCCAGCACCGCCAGCTTCCGGGGGAGGAGGTAGTTGCGGCCGAAGCCGGGCTTCACGTTCACCAGCTCGCCCGACTTCCCCAGGTTGGGGACGTCCTCGCGGAGGATGACCTTCATCGCCATGGCGTCGTCCTCCTCAGCCCACCAGCGCGTTGTAGGGGATGAGGGCCAGTCCGCGGGCGCGCTTGATTGCCACCGCCACCTGGCGCTGGTGCTTGGCGCAGTTCCCCGAGATCCGCCGCGGGATGATCTTCCCCCGCTCGGTGACGAAGTACTTCAGCATCGCCTGATCCTTGAAGTCGGGGCGGCTGCCCTTCTCGGCGCAGAACCGGCAGACCTTCTTGCGACCGAAGCCGCCCCGGCCGCCACGCTTCTCGTCGTCGCCACCGCCGCCGCCGAAGCCCCGGTCACCGCCGCCTCCACCGCCGTAGCCACGGTCACCGCCACCCCCGTAGCCGCCACCGCCACCGCCGCCGGGGCGCCCGCCGCCAGAGCGGGAGGGGCCGTTGCCGTTGTTGAATTGTCCGGTCATGTCTGCTCGTCACGCTGGAAGCGGGCCCTCAGGCCTCCTCCGGCGCCTCCTCGTCCAGTCCCTCGACGACCTCGACGCCCGAAACTGGACTTGCACGCTCGGGGGCCGGACCGCGGGCGCTCTCGTCCACGTCGCCGGCCAGCTTCACGTCCTCCTGCACCGGCCGGGTCTCGGGGTCGACGTCGTCCGCCACCTTCACGCTCAGCCAGCGGGTGACCTCGTCGAGGTTCCGGAGATTGCGCTCCACCTCGGCCACCAGGGCGTGACCGCCGAGGTACGAGGCGTGGACGTAGATGGCGCGGGGCTGCTTGGCGACTGGATACATCGTCTTCTTCTTGCCCCACACCGTGAAGCGGATCAGCTTGCCGCCCTCGCGGTTGACGATGCCCCGGACGCGGTCCTTCAGCTTGTCCACGCCCTCGTCGGTGAGGTCGGGCTTGACCAGGAAGATGGTCTCGTACTCGCGCAGGTGATGCGCTGTCGTCTGCTCTGCCATGTGTTCCTTCCCCTCGGGTTGTGCCCCGGGTCCAGCGCCCGGAGCGGGGATGCGGTCAGCGGCCGGTTGCCGGCACGCCCACCGGGGACGGGAACACCGCGCGCCCGTCGCCCTCGCGCTGCTGCCAAAGAACGAGCCGCCCTGACTATCGGGCAGGCCCCCCGGCGTCAAGTCCATGGGCGGATCAGCGCCGGTTGTGCCGGTTCATCGCCTCGGCGAGCCCGAGGGACAGCCAGGCCTGCGCCATGTCCACCGCGCGCTCGAGCAGCAGAGGAAGCGCCTCCTTCTCCTCGGTCGAGAAGTCGTGGAGCACGTGGCCCACCACGCGCTCCTTCGCGTTCGGGCCGGTGGGCTTGCCGATGCCGAACCGGAGGCGGGCGAACCCGGTGTCCCCCAGCTGCGCGACGATGGACTCGAGCCCGTTGTGCCCCCCGGTCCCGCCGCCCTTCTTGAGCTGGAGCCGTCCGAAGGGGAGGTCCAGCTCGTCGTGGACGACCAGGGTGTCCTCCGGCGGCACCTTGAAGAACCGGGCCGCCGCCGCCACCGCCTCGCCCGAGGCGTTCATGTACGTCTCGGGCTCGAGCAGGAGCAGGCGGACCTTCCCCGCGTCCCCCTGTCCGAAGCGGCCCTGGAACTTCGCCTGGCCGAGCGCGATGCCCTCCGCGCCGGCCAGCCGGTCCACCACCATGACGCCGACGTTGTGCCGGTGCCCGGCGTACTCGCGGCCCGGATTCCCGAGCCCCACGACGAGCCTGGCCCCGCGCACGTGGGCTTACTTCTTCTTCTCGTCCTTCTTGCCGCCGGCGGCCTTGGCGTCCGCCGCCGGAGCCGCTGCGCCCTTGGCATCCGCCCCCTTCGCGTCGCCGGCCTTGGCATCCGCCGCCGGGGCTGCCCCTGCCGCGCCCGCCGCCGGGACCGCCGCCGCCACCACCGGAGCGACCTCTTCCTTCTCGGGCACCGAGACCACGGCGATGGTGTAGTTCACCTGGCTCTTCACCTTCACACCCTCGGGCAGCTTCACGTCGTTGATGTGAAGCGACTGGGCGATCTTCATCGCGCTGACGTCGGCCTCGATCTTCTCCGGGATGGCGCCCGGGAGCGCGTACACCTCGAGCTCGCGCCGGCTCTGCGACAGGACGCCGCCCTCGAGGACGCCCACCGGCTTGCCCACCAGGACCAGCGGCACGTCGACCTTCACCTGCTCGCTCTCGCGCACGTCGATGAAGTCGGCGTGGAGCATCTCCCGGCTCACCGGGTCCTGCTGGTAGTCCTTGAGCAGCACCAGCCGATCGGGCTGACCGTCGAGCTTGAGAGTGAGCAGCGTGTTGAGCCGGTGCGGGGTGGCGATGGCCTTCTTCACCTCGATCGGGTCCACGGCGATGTGGACCGGGGTCTCGAGGTGACGGCCGTAGACGACCGCGGGGACGAGCCCCTCGGCGCGCAGCCGCCGTGCTGAGCCCTTGCCCGCGCCATCGCGCGCGCGCGCCGCCAGGGTGTTCCGGGTGATTGCCATGGGAGTGCCGCTCCTGTTCGACTGTCGAGGCCCGCGTCCGGCATCCCACCCCCTGGTGGGCCCCGGCGCCACGGGCGAAAGCCGCTCTACTGCCAACCTTTCTCCCGAGCGTCAAGTCGAGGGCACGCCGGGGTGCGGCGAGGACCCCGGGCGCCGATTACCTCACTGCCCCGCCTCCCCCGCCCATGTTTCCGTCCCGATTCGTTCGCCTCGACGAGGCTCGCCGCCGCTTCGGACCCAGGGTCGATCGGCTCGGCAGCTTCCTCGGCGCAGGAGATCCGCTGGCGGACGCCGCGGTGGAGGCGCTCGCCGGCACCACCTCCGAGGAGCGCGAGCGGCTGGTGGACCGGGCCCTCGGAGGCGAGGGGCGCGCACTGCCGGGCGAGCTCCGCGCGCTGCGTGAGTCGCTGTCCGCGCTCCCGTTCTGGGCCGACCTGGAGCGTGCCCGCCGGGGCGGCGAGGTGCTGCTCCGCACGGGCTTCTTCGGTGGGGTGGTGCTCGGGTTTCGCTCGCTGATCGCCGGATACTGCAGCCCGGCGGGGAACAAGCCGCTGGTCTTCTCCGGCCGGCTGCGCGAGGCGGCCCCGCGCCGGCTGTCCGAGACCAGCCGCTTCGTGAGCCTCGTCTACCAGCCGGGCTCGCTTGCCCCCGGCGCGCCGGGCTGGGTCGCCGCGGCCCGTGTCCGGCTGATGCACGCGCAGATCCGCCGGCTGCTCCGGGCCTCGCCGCGCTGGGACGCCCGGGCCTGGGGCGATCCCATCAACCAGGTGGACATGGCCGGCACCGTGCTCCTCTTCTCGCTGGTGCTGGTGGACGGCCTGCGGATGCTCGGGTTCCGCATCAGCCGGGAGGAGTGCGAGGACGTGCTGCACCTCTGGCGCATCGGAGGCTGGGTGCTGGGCGTGGAGCACGAGCTGCTCGCCGCCACCGAGCCCGAGGCCAGGGTGCTCTGGGAGCTGCTCGAGGCCACGCAGGAGCCACCGGACGCGGACTCGGGCGAGCTCGCGGCGGCGCTGCTCGAATCTCCGCTGCACGAGGCCCGCTCCGCCGAGGAGCGGGCGCATGCCGAGCGCTTCCTTCCCCTGGCCTACGGCATCGGGCGCTACCTCGTCGGCGAGCGGTACGCGGACGCGCTCGGGTACCCGCGGACGCCGTGGCGGCTCGTCGCCCCGGCGCTGCGGACGCTCATCTCCGGAACCGGTCGGGTGCTGGGACGTCTTCCGGGCATCGATCGCCTCGCGCTCGAGGCGGGTCTGCGCTACTGGCGCCGCACGGTGGAGCTGGGCCTCGCCGGCGAGGACGCGCGCTTCGAGATCCCCGCCCGCGTGAGCCAGGCCTGAGCAGGCGAAGTTCCCCCCCGGCCGTGTTTTCGTCTCCCGGCCGACGCGCGAGGGGCCTCCTGGGCGCGACAGACCGAGATCTCCGCACAGCGCCCCACGCCGGACCCACCGAGCGAGCGTAGTAGCCTCCCCCTCTCAGGTGAGCTCGAACGGCAACGCGCTGGAGGGGTGGACAGCCGGTCGCTGGCAGGTGGAGCGGCGACTGCGGCGGGGGCGGGTGGCGGACGCGTTCCAGGTCCGGGGGCCGGAGGGCGAGGGGCGGGTGCTGCGGCTCCTCCACCCGGTGCACGTCGTCGATGCGCAAGCGATTGCCCGCTGCCTGGACGAGGCGAAGGCACTCCTCCACCCGCCCCACCCGGGCATCGTGCCGGTCGAGGACGCGGGGCAGCTCCCGGACGGGCGCGTGTATCTGGTGGGCGAGGACTCCGAGCTGCCGCTCCACCTCGAGCTGCGCTCCGGCCTCCGCCCGGACGAGCTGGTATGCATCGCCGAGCAGCTGGCCCCGGCGCTGGATGCGCTGCACGCCCGTGGACTGCTCCACGGCCACCTGGGGGTGGACTCGCTGGTGGGCGAGCCGCCGCGCCTGACCGGTGTGGGCTTCGGGGTCTTCCAGGGGGGCGCCACGCAGGAGTGGACCGGCGGGCGCGATCCTGGCCGGCGGGTGGACCAGGGTCTGTTGGGGCGCCTCCTCCTGGCCCTGGCCGGCGAGGGCCCGGCGTGGGCCTCAGTCCGGGCCATCCTCGACCGCTGCACGTCGGTGGACGACGCGCTCCCCTTCCCGAGCGTCACCGTGCTGGCCCGCGTGCTCCGCGGGGCGTGCGAGTCGGACCCGCTGGCCGAGACCCGTCACGTGCCCGGACCTCCGCCGAGCATGGCGGTGCGGGCCGGGGAGAGCGCGCCGGCCACCGTCGGGCCGTACCGGGTGCTGGGCCTCTTGGGCGAGGGCGCGATGGGCCGGGTGTTCCGCGCCGAGCGCGACGGCCGGCCGGTGGCCCTCAAGGTGCTGCGCCGCGAGCACCTCCGCTCGCGGCTCCTGCTCGATCGCTTCTTCCGCGAGGCCCGCGCGGTCAGCCGCATCCGCCATCCGCACATCGTCGAGGTGATCGAGGTCGGCGAGGAGCGCGGAGCCGAGGGTCTGGAACGCGCGTACTGCGCGATGGAGCTGCTCGAGGGGAAGACCCTGGGCGCGCTCTTCCGCGAGCGCGCGCTGGACGTGGCCCGGACGGTGGAGCTCGCCTCCCAGGTCTGCGAGGCCCTCGAGGCGGCGCACGCCACCGGTGTCGTCCACCGGGACGTGAAGCCGGACAACGTGTTCGTCGTGTCACGCAGGGGCGGCGACTGGGTGAAGCTGGTGGACTTCGGGATCGCCAAGCTCTTGCGCATCGGTCCGGAGATGAGCCGCACGCCGGCCACGGTCATCGGCACGCCGCACTACATGGCGCCGGAGCAGGCCAGCGGCGCCCCGGTGGACGGCCGCACCGACCTCTACGCGCTGGGGGTGGTCCTCTATGAGATGCTTGCCGGCCGCCGCCCCGGCAGGGTCCGGGGCGCGCCCGAACCCTTGCCCCTCGAGACCCCCGCCGGCGAGCCCATCCCGCACGGCTTGGTTCGCCCCATCCTGGACTGCCTCTCGGCGGACCCGGCGGCTCGCCCTCAGTCGGCGGCTGCGCTCCGGGCCGTCCTCCGCGCGACGATGGCGGCCGTCACTCCAGGAACTTCTCGACCAGCGCCAGCACTTCGTCCAGGTCGAAAGGCTTCTTGACGTAGCCCACGACGCCGGGCAGCTGTGCGGCGCGCTCCACGGTCTCGTTGGCGCTGATCAGCAGCACCCTGTCCCCGGCGCGATCCTTCCGTCGCGCCAGCTCCTCGAGGAAGGCGAAGCCGCTCATCACCGGCATCATCAGATCCAGCAGCACCAGTGTCGGCGGCTCCACCTGCGCCAGCGCGGCCAGTCCCTCGGCGCCGTTGGTCGCGGTCACCACTGGGTGACCGCCGGCGTCGATCATCTCCTCGAGGACCTCGCGGATGTCCGGATCGTCCTCGACGATCAGCACCGTCTTCGATCGGCTCCGGGCAGGCATCCTCTCTCCGCAACGAGAGCCCGCTCCGTCCGACGGAGCGCTCGCACCCCATCCGCGCTCCGGGACTGACCCGGGATCCAGCGCTTCCGAGTATGGCGGAAGGTTGCGGCCTGCGCCAACGCCCGTTCGCGGCCTCGCGGCGCTTGGCTTGTGGGCGCATGCGCGCGAGGGGAGGCGGCGGTGCGAGCCCGGCTACACGAACAGCGAGCTGAGCGAGTCCCCGGAGTAGATGCGCTGGATGGCGTCGGCGAAGAGCCGGGCAGTGCTGAGCTGGCGAATCTTGGTGCAGGCCGCAGCGGCGGGGCCGAGGGGGACGGTGTCGGTGAACACCGCCTCCTCCAGGACCGACTCCTGGATCCGCTTCACCGCCGGGCCGGAGAGGATGGGGTGCACCGCGTAGGCCACCACCCGGCGCGCGCCCTCGGCCTTCAGCGCCATCGCCGCCTGGGTGAGCGTGCCGCCGGTGTCCACCATGTCGTCGATGAGCACCGCGTCCCTGCCCCGCACGTCTCCGATGAGGTTCATCACCTCGGAGACGTTGGCCCGGGTACGGCGCTTGTCGACGATGGCCAGCGAGGCGTTGAGCCGCTTGGAATAGGCCCGGGCCCGCTCCACGCCGCCGGCGTCGGGCGAGACCAGCACCAGCTCGTCGGTGGCGGGGAAGTTCCGCCGGACGTCCTCGAGAAACACCGGAGAGGCGAAGAGGTGATCCGAGGGAATGTGGAAGAAGCCCTGGATCTGCGCCACGTGCATGTCCATCGACACGACGCGGGTGGCGCCGGCGGACTCGAGCAGGTCGGCCACCAGCTTCGCGGTGATCGGCGTCCGGGGGACCACCTTCCGGTCCTGCCGCGCGTAGCCGAAGTAGGGGATGACCGCGGTGATCGACTGCGCGGAGGCGCGCTTGAGCGCGTCGCACATGATCAGCAGCTCCATGATGTGGTCGTTCGCCGGCGGGGAGGTGGACTGGACGATGAAGGTGTCCTGGCCGCGGACGTTCTCCCCGATCTCGATCTGGATCTCCCCGTCCGAGAAGCGGCCCACCTCGGCCTTGCCCAGCGGGCGTTTCAGGTGCTCACAGATCCGGCGGGCGAGCGGGAGGTTGGAGTTGCCAGCGAAGACCTTGAAGTCGCGCGCCGTGGGCATGGATCGGGGTGTCCGTTCACCTAGACCAGTGGAGCCCGATGTGGAAGTGCGGCGACCGCTCCTAGGCCGCGCCCAGCCGCGCCGTGCTCCGCTCGTACTGGTCGAGGATGACGCGCTCCATCCGCGCCCGCATGTCGGTGTTCAACGGGTGGGCGATGTCCTTGTAGGTGCCGTCCTTCCGCTTCTTCGCCGGCATCGCGACGAAGAGCCCGGCCGAGCCCTGGATGACCTTCAGGTCGCGCACCACGAAGCAGCCGTCCAGGGTGATGGTCACGTACGCCTTGAGCTTTTCCTCATCGACCGGAAAAATCTTCACGTCCGTGATGTCCATGGCTGCCCCTCGCTCGCTGCGAGCATCCGTTGAGCATCGGACAGAAATCAAGCATCTCCTCCGGCCCAGCGAACGACGAGCCAGAGGTGGAGCCCGCAGACCAGCCCGTCGAGGGCCACGTCCCCGGACAAGCGCCGAACCCCTTGGAATCGCTCGGCTAGGGCGCTCCGGAAGCCACGGTAGAGTGGCCCGCATGGCTGAAGACACTCCGGTCCCGTGGGCACCCGGCGTGAAGGTGCTGTTCGGGGAGGCGACCCTGGCCGCGCGCGTCGCCGAGCTCGGGGCGCGCATCGGCCGCGACTACGCCGGCCGTCCCCTGACGGTGCTCTGCGTCCTGAAGGGCGCCTCGCTCTTCACCGCCGACCTGGTCCGGGCCATCCCCCTTCCGCTCCAGCTGGAGTTCCTGGGGGTGGCGTCGTACGGGAGCGGAACGAGCTCCAGCGGCGAGGTGCGGATCACCAGCGACACCGGAACCCCGCTCCACGACCGTGACGTCCTGGTGGTGGAGGACATCGTCGACACGGGGCTCACGCTCCGCTTCCTCCTCCAGGCGCTCGTGGCCCGCGGCTGCCGGAGCGTCCGTACCTGTGCGCTCCTGGACAAGCCCTCCCGCCGGGTGGAGCCGGTGACGGTCGACTACACCGGCTTCGAGGTCGAGGACCGCTTCCTGGTCGGCTACGGCCTCGACCACGACGAGCGATGGCGGAACCTGCCGTTCGTGGGGGTGCTGGAGACGACTTCCGAGGGGTCAGCGGTCGCTAGATGAACGCGCCGACCATCGCCAGCGCGAAGGCCGGGGTGGGCGGCGCCTGCTGGGCCTCGCCTTCCAGCTTCAGCGACTGCGGCCCGCCGTACTCGCCAGGGCCGGCGAGCTTCACGTAGGTCTCGGATCGTCCCGTTCCGGTGGTCGAGCTCGTGTACACCCGGATCTCGGTCGGGCCGACCTCGAATCGGACGATGCGGTCCCCGACGGTTCCGAAGATGTTCGTCTGCCCGCCCTCGCGGTTGATGGTGAGCCGGATGTTGGCGCCGACGAACTGCCCGCCCTGGAACGTCGCGTCGATTGGCACGGGCCGGCCCGCGCTTCCGTAGATGTTGCCGCCCCAGCTCCCGTCGGAGCGCTGGCTGAACTGCACCTTGGGGCCCTGCACCCGGTTGGCGTTGAAGCGGGCGCCGTTGCCGGAGGCCACGGTGATGCCGCCGGTGGGCTGGAAGTCGGACGTGGCGCCGGAGCCCGCGGCTCCTTCGGCGCAGGCGAGCGCAAGCATCGCGAGCGAGATGAACGTGGTGCGGATCATGCGGCGGTGTTCCCCCTGTGACGTCCTGGCGGACGGTTCCCCTCGGCGGCCGAGCATCGCCGAGCGGCGGGTGCGCCCACAAGCCGTCACCAGGTTCCGGCGTCCTGTGCCCCGCGGAGTGTCGGAGCGGCGGGACCGGGCGAGGCAGGGGCGCCCGGCACTGGCTGTACGGGCGTCTCCGGCAGATCCGAGTCCAGCGTGTACACCGCCCGGCGCAGCGCCTCCTCCAGCGCCGCCGCCGACGGCTCGACGACGCTGAGCATCCGGTGCGCGGGGCGGGCGTGGCGGCCGCCACTGTCGGCCGCGAGCCGCAGCTGGGTCACCGCCTCGGCGATGTCGCGCCGCGCCTGGTCCAGCCGGGTGCGGGCCTGGAAGAACGCCACCTCGGACTCGAGGCTCCTGAGCGTCCTGCGCTGCTCGTCGGTGATTCCCCCGAGCTTCTCCATCCGTCCGAGCACCCCGAGCCCCTGGGAGAGCACCGCCGGGTCGTCGGACACCAGCCTGGGCCGGGCGAGCCCCTCCAGGAACTGGAACAGCGCGCGATCGAGCGCGTCGCGCTCGTCGAACTTGGCGCCATCGAGCCCGGCGGCGCTCCCGCCCAGCAGGTCGATGGGCGCATAGGCCGCTGCGAGCACCGGGTCCGGAGGGCGGTAGGGCTCCGTTCCCAGCGGCAACATCCGGCCCTTCAGCACCAGCAGCTTCCCGTCCTGCTGCTGGACGGTGAACGTCCGGGCATTCAGCCGGCTCAGGAGGAACCCCACCGTCCCGAGCAGCGCGAGGACCAGGAGGGTCACCACCAGCCGGGTGAAGGCGCGTCCGGCGCGGCGGCCGAACGAATCGGAGGTCGAGGACATGAGGGTCTCCTGAACGCCGGTATACTCCCGAGTCCGAGAACGACGGCCGTGAACCTGACCTTCCGCCGCCTGGGCGTCAGCGAGCTACTCCCACGCTACATCTTCGCCGAGAGCCTCTTCGTGCGCAGGAGGGTCCTCGAGGTGGGTGCGGTGACCGCGACCGGCGGAGCCTCGGCCGAGTTCCTGGTCTCGCGCGGCGCGCGGCTGGTGGTGGCGTGCGACGACGACCTGGCCGCCGTGGAGGCCGCCCAGGCGCGCGCGGGCAGCGAGCGGTTGCGGTTTCGCCCGGCGGTGTTCGACGACCTGCCGCCCGGGGGCTTCGACCTGGTGCTGGTGGCCGATCTCGCCCCCTACGTCCGTGCCCCGGTGCTGCTCGCGCAGCTCGCAGAGCAGGTGTCCGCGACCGGCGTGCTGGTGGGCGGAATCCGGAACCCCGCCGGGCTGGCGCTCGCCCAGCTGATGGAGCCGGACGGGGACGGCGCCCCGCCGACCTACGGGCAGGTGCTGGACGCGCTGTCCGCCCACTTCCCCCACCTCGAGACCGCCACCCAGAGCCCGCTCCTCGGCTACCAGCTGGCCTTCGAGCGGAGCGAGGGGCTCCAGGTCGACGGCTCCCTCGCTGGATCGGGCGAGGCCGCGTATTACGTGGTGCTGGCGAGCCGCGAGCGGCTGCGCGCGGTGGACCCCACCTGGGTGCAGCTGCCGCCGGCGCCACTGGCCTTCACCGGTGGAAGGCTCGACGAGGCGTCCACCCGCGCCCGGGAGTGGGAGGAGCGGGCGCGCCGGCTGAAGACCGCCCTCGCCGAGGCCCGCGAGGAGCTCGCCCAGGCCAGGGGAGACCTGGACGCCACGCAGGGCGCACTGGAGCGGGCCCGCGAGGAGGCGGCCCGGGCCCAGGCCGAGGCCGAGGTCCGGGGCGCGGCCGCGCTCCACCCGGTGGTGCAGGACGAGCTCGCCGCGCGCATCCGCCGGCTCGAGTCCGAGCTGCAGCTCGCCTCCGAGCGGGCCGCCGAGGCCGAGCGCCGGCTGGCCGCGCGGGCCGCGGAGTCGGAGGCCGCCCGGGTCCAGGAACGGCAGCAGCAGGCGGAGGTGCTGGCGGCCCAGGAGTCGGTGCGCCTGGAGCGTGCCCGGCGCGAGGAGCTGCAGCGGCAGCTGGACGATGCACGGACCAAGCTGACCGCGGCCTACGAGGAGCTCCGGGGAGTGCGCGAGGAGCTGACCCACACCCGCACCGACGGCGAGCGGGGCCGGCTCACGCTCGAGGCACGCGGCTCGGAGCTCGCCGCGCTGGAGGAGAGGCTGGCCCAGGCCCGCGAGCGGGAGCTCCGGCTGGCCGAGCAGCACTCGCTGGTCCTCACCGCCCTCGAGGGGAGCCAGAGGGAGCTCGCTCAGGCGAGGAGCCGGGCGGAGGCGCTGGAGCAGCGCAAAGGGTGGCTCGAGGCCGAGAGCGCCCGAGAGCAGCGCTCGGCCGAGGCGGACCGCCAGCGCTTCGAGGAGCAGCTCGCGCAGGCCCGGGCCGCGGTCCCGGTCGGTCCCTCGGCCGAAGAGGTGGACGCGCTGCGGACCGAGCTGCTCGCCTCCACCGGTGAGCGGGAGCGTCTCGCGGATCGACTCGCGGTGCTGGAGAGGCAGGAGGCGTCGGCTCGCGCGCTGGCCGCCGCGCTCGAGGAGCGTCTGGCGAGCGCCGAGGCCGCGCTCGCGCAGGCCAACTTCCAGGCTCCTCAGGACGCGGCCATCACCCAGGAGCTCTCCATCGCCCGGCAGGCCCTGGAGCAGGCCCAGGCCGCCCTGCAGACCGCTCGCGCCGAGCGGGAGCGGGACGTGGACGCGCTCGCGGCCGAGCTGGCCGAGACCAAGGCGATGCTGGACCGGGTGGAGGAGCGGGCCTCGAGCACCGCGGTGTTCGCCCGCGAGGCGGTGGCGCGTGCCGAGCGCGCCGAGGAGGACGCCCGGGCAGCGGCCGAGCGCGCCGAGGCCCACGCCCGCACCATCGCCGCGCTCGAGCTTCAGGTCCGCCGCACCGAGGACCTCGACAGCCAGCTGCAGTCGCTCCGGGCGCGCACCCAGGCCGAGGCGGAGATCGAGTCCGCGCGCCAGGCCGAGCTTGCCCGCCTCCGGGACGCCCTGGCCTCCCTCGAGGCGAGCCTGGCCGACTCCGAGGGCGCTCGCTCCCGGGCCGAGGAGGAGCTGCGTGGCAGGGCCGAGCTGAACGAGGCCCACGCGGCCCTCCAGGCCCAGCTGGCCGAGCTCGAGGCAGAGGCGGCCCGGCTCGGGGAAGAGTCCCGGAGCCGTGGCGGGGCGCTCGCCGAGACCGAGTCCGAGCTCGCCCGAGCGCGCGAGCGGCTCGCGGCGCTCGAGGAGTCGGAGGCGAGGCTGTCCGCCGAGCGCGATGCGGCGCAGGAGTCCGCCCGGTCCGTCTCCGGCGAGGCGGCCCGGCTGGAGGCCCACCTCGCCTCGCTGGAGCAGCGGCTGGCCGAGGCGGACGACGAACGGGCCGCCCTCTCGCACGCGCTCCAGGAGGCCCAGGGTGCGGTCAGCACCGCCGCGAGCGGCTTCGAGGCGCGGGTGGCAACGCTCGAGGTGGAGCTGCAGCACACCGGGGTGGCGCTGGCCGAGCGTACCGAGGCGCTCGCCCGGGCCGAGCCCGCCGTCCAGGAGCTGTCCGGTCTCCGCGCCCAGCAGGCCGAGGCCGCGGCCCGGGCAGAGGCGTTCGGCCGCGCGCTCGAGGACGCCCGGGGGCGGGTGGACGCGCTCGAGGCGGCGCTGGCCGGAGCGGATCGGGACCGGGCGAGCCTCGAGGCGGCCGAGCAGCGGGCGCAGGCAATGGAGCGCGAGCTCCTGCAGCTCCAGGCCGAGCGCGACCTCGTGGCCAGCGAGCGCGACGCGGCGCTGGGACAGCTCGCCGCGTTCGAGGCCGCCGGCCAGGAGACCACCGCCCGGTTGGCGGCCCTGGAGGCGGGCCAGAGCAGCGGGGAGGAGCAGACCCGCGCGGCCAAGGTTGCCCGCGAGCAGCTGCAGCGCGAGCTCGCCCAGGAGCGCGCCCGGGCGCGAATGCGCGACGAGGAGAAGGAGTACGCCGAGGGCCGGGTGGCGGAGCTAGAGGAGCAGCTGGGGAAGCTCTCCGACGAGCTGGCCTCGGCGCAGTTCGAGCGGGATGCGCTCGCCGCCCAGGCCGAGCAGGCGGCTGCCCGGGAGCAGTCCCTGGCCGAGGCGCTGGAGTCCGTGCGCGCCGCGGGCGGCGGGGCTCCGGGCGCCCTTCACCAGATGCTGGCCGACGCCGTGGCCGCCCGCGACGCGCTCGCCGACGAGCGGGCCGGCGAGCGCGAGGAGGCACGCGCGGCGGTGGAGGCGGCCCGGGCGCAGGCGCAGGAGCTCTCGGCGCGGGTGGACCAGCTGCAGCGGCGTCTCGCGGCCCAGGAGGGAGAGCTCCTGGCATTCCGTCGCGCCGCGTCGGCCCGCTCCGCGCCCCGGCGGCCGGGCCAGGGTGAGCCGTGAGCGGTGGCGTCGAGCCGGGCTTCAAGTACGAGGGGCTCGGCAACGACTTCGTGGTGCTCGACCGCCGGATGTCCGGGCGGGACGTCTCCCCCGAGGCCTCCCGCGCCCTGTGTGACCGACGGCGCGGCGTGGGCGCCGACGGGGTCCTGGTGCTCCTGCCCTCGTCGCGCGCGGCGGCGCGGATGGTGGTGCACAATGCCGACGGGAGCATCGCGGAGATGTGCGGCAACGGGCTGCGCTGCGTGGTGAAGCACCTGCTGGACCGGGAGCCGGGCCGCGACGCTCTGGAGGTGGAGACCGGCGCGGGCGTGCTCCCGGCCCGGGCGCGCCGCGCCGGTGCCGAGGTGGTGGAGGTGGAGCTCGAGCTCGGCCCGGCCCGCCTCCGGGCCCCTCACCTGCCGCCCGGGCCCGGGGGCGGCCCGTTCGTCTCGGCGCCGGTGCCCGGCGTGGAATGGCCCGGCACCGCGGTCAGCATGGGCAATCCGCACCTCGTGCTGCTCGGGGCCCCTCCGGAGGTGGTGCGCGAGCACGGGGCGAGGCTCGAGCACCTCCCGGGCTTTCCCGATCGCACCAACGTCGAGGCGGTGGGTCGTGCGGGTGACGGTTTGCGCGTCTCGGTGTGGGAGCGCGGCTCCGGATTGACCGACGCCTGCGGAACCGGGGCCGTCGCGTCGGTCGCGGCGGCGGTGGTGGCAGGCTGGGTTCCTCCCGACGTCTTCGTGCCGGTGGACCTGCCCGGCGGGCGGCTCGCGGTGCGGGTGTCCGCGGATCTCCAGCACACCACCCTTCGCGGCCCGGCGCGCTTCGTCTTCCGCGCCGAGCTGCCGGAGGCGCTGCTCGACTGACCACGGCGCTCGACATCCCGTGGCCCGCCGCGCCCGCCCCGCTCCAGCTCTGGGTGGTGGATGCCCGCGCGCAGGTACGTTCCTGGCTCGCAGCGCGCCTGGCCGAGGCGGGGCACGTGGTCTCCTGGGCCGGGTCACCGGCGGAGCTCGAGCGACAGGCCGGGGCGCCGGAGGTCCTGGTCATCGGTGTCCCGGACGAGCCCTCGGCTTTCGAGTCCTTCCGCGGCGTCTGTCCCGACGTCGCGGTGGTGGCCTGGGTGGAGCCGGGGCGCCCGGTGCCGGAGCTCACCGCACCGTTCGAGTGGGCCTCGTCCGCGGACGGCGGGGGGCTGCTCGCGGCGGTGGAGCGAACGGTGCCCTGGGTGAACCTGCGCCGCGAACGGGACACCGCCCGGGCCGAGGCGGAGCTGCGCCGGCGCGCGGCCGGGCTCCTCCGGGATCCCGATGCCGAGGGGTTCCACGAGCTCCTCCTCGGCGAGCTGGTCCGTGCGGCCGGGGCCGGCTCGGGGGCGCTGTGGCTGGCGGACGACGCCGGCCGGTTCGTCCTCCGCGCCACCCTGGGGCGCCTGCCGGCGGACGCTCACTCCGAGCTGCTCGCGCCAGACCCCGAGGCCCGGGCGCTGCTCTCCGCCGGGCGGCCCTGGGTGGTGGAGGGCCCCGGGCTCTGGGTCCCCCTCGCCGCGCGGGGCGAGGGGCTGGCGCTGGCCCAGCTGTCGGACGCGCCGGGCGGCTTTCTGCCCGAGGCGGTCGAGGCGACTGCCGCGCTGGCCGGGGTGGGCGCCGCGGCCCTGCTCTCGGCGCGGCGGTTCCGGGCGCTGCAGCGGCTGGCGCTGAGGGACCCGGACTCGTCCGCCTACAACCTCGCCTACTTCACCGACGTCGCGACCAAGGAGGTGGACAAGGCCCGGCGGTACGGCCGCGGCTTCTCGGTCCTCAGCTTCGCGCTCGACGGGCTCCCCCACCTGCGCGCCCGGGCGGGCACCGAGCCGGCCCGGGCGGTGGTGCGGGCCACCACCCGGGCGCTCGGCCGTGTCCTGCGCGAATCGGACGTGCTGGCCAAGGTGGCCGAGCAGGAGTTCCTCCTGCTCTTGCCGGAGACGGACGCCTTCGGCGCGCAGGTGTTCCTTCGCCGGGCCCTGGCCGCGGCGCGCGAGGCGCCCGAGCTGCGGGCCGTCGACGGCGCCGCCCTGCTGCAGCTCACTGGGGGCGCGGCGAGCTTCCCCCGTGACGGCGAGGACCTCGACGACCTCACCGAGGCCTGCCGGGCGCGGCTCGAGCAGCGGCGCGCCTCGCTCTACCGCCGGCTGGTGCTGGACCCGGTCGGGTTCTGGGAGGCGGTGGAGCTCTTGCTCGGCTCCCCCGACGGGCCGCGGCTCCCGGCCGAGGAGGGCGCCGACCCCTCGCGGCGGGGTCGTGTTCCCGAGGGGCTGTTCGACGAGGTCCAGGCGGAGATCGGCCGGACGCTGCTCCGCGCTCCGGGTGTCCGGAGCCTGGTCTACCTCGGCGGGGCCGAGGCCGGCGACGGGTTGCCCCTG
>Ga0335069_10002509_pt1 | contig 28208 bp, 28 predicted proteins | sample Lox_Sample_11_FD_206714 | JGI IMG/M metagenome (GOLD analysis project Ga0335069, IMG submission 206714) | Soil microbial communities from Loxahatchee National Wildlife Refuge, Florida, United States - Lox_Sample_1.1 | ecosystem: Environmental > Terrestrial > Soil > Wetlands | place: USA...
TGGCGTTTCGCGGATCATGCGGCGAAGCTGTTCGACACTTTCAATCTTCTCGCCATTGAGCGTCAGAATAACGTCGTGTTCCTTCAGGCCGGCTTTGCCCGCCGGAGCGTCCTGGTCGACCATGGTGATCTCGACGCCACGTTCTTCCTTCAGGTGCAGCGCGCCCAAGCGGTCGGGAGTAATGTCGCGCGTATCCACCCCAAGGTAAGAGCTGCCGCCTTCGGAATAATCGGTGAAGAGGCCGAAGTTGCTGCCATTTCGGGCTGCGCTGGAGGCTACCAAGGCCAACAGCAGCATCGCGCTTAGAATCAGATTTCTCATATTCCCTCCTGCATAGCTATCGGCTGGCGCGACGGAACCGGATATCTCCCGTGGAAGTCCGTACTTTGAGCAGTGGACCTCCGCCATTCAGGCTACCTTCAGCCGACACGGTCTTCGGCCCGTAGTCGCCACCCTCAGATGTCACGCGAATCTCGGAGAAATCGGAGCGAATGTCGTGGCCGTTCGCCACGTCAATCGAAGCCCGAATATTCAGATTAATATTCGGCACCAGATACACCGTGATGTCTCCGGCTGATGTCTCAAGCATGGAGTCGGTGCGCTCGCCGGTACTGGGCACGAGCTTTACCTCAATACCGCCGGCGCCGGTTTCTGCACGCGCAGACGGAACGCCCATCAGCTCGATGCTGCCGCCGCCAGTCTCAGCGCGCACCGGACCCTTCGCAGAATTAAGCCGGATGCTGCCCCCACCGGTTTCAATTTCGGCACCGCCGTTGATGTCACCCAGCTCAATGCTGCCACCGCCGGTGCTGGCTCTGACCTTCCCGTTACAGCGGTCAACCTGGATGCTGCCCCCGCCGGTTTGTAATTCCGCCTCGCCGCCGGTCATCAGCACAATGCTTCCGCCACCGCTCTCGGCCACGACCTTGCCCTTGGCAGAGGTCACCTTGATCGAGCCGCCACCGGTATGCAGGCTCACATCCGAGGAAACGTTTCCGACATCGATGCCGCCACCACCGGTTTCTGCGTCAATCGGGCCGCCGATATCGTCGAAGCGAATGTTGCCGCCGCCGCTTTCGGCGTTGACTCGCCCTGTAATACCGGTGCTGGTCACGCCACCGCCGTCAGTTTCGATCTTCACGTCTTCAATATTCCGCGGGACACTGATGTTGAATTCGCCATTGAACTTGTGGGGACGCCCCCCTTGCCAATCACCCACGATCCAGGCGGTATCCCCTCGCACGTAGGCGCTGATCTTGTAAGACTCGAATTCACGACGAGCGCGGGTTTCTGAAGAACTGAATGAATGATTACGAATCACGTAATTCACGCCCGACTGAGAGCTGCCATCAACTTTGACCGTGCCAACGTCGACCTTCACGCGAAGATTATGCACCGAGGCCAGAGATCCTGTGATCTCCTGTGTCCAGTTGTCCCCTTCACCGAAGATGCGGCTTTGTTGTGCTACTGCCAGTGGCGCCACAACGGCCAGAACCGCAACGATTTTGTAAGCCTTTCTCAAAATTCCACCTTCTCCTTTTCTCATCCTCACCGGTCTTGCGATTGCATCGGTTAATCGAACTCAGGCAACTGAGCTAGCACATTCCGTGCCTGGGTCTTGATGTATTGATTCTGATCGTTCTCCGCCAATCTCTGCAGGACCGCGCGCACGCTGCTGTCGGCACGTACTGGCTCCAACAAGTGCAGCGCATTGGTTCGCACGCCGGGATTGGTATCGTTCATCAGCGCTTCAAGTAACGAATCACGCACGCGGGGATCGCTCTTCACGTATCCGGCAAGTCCATCGAGTGCCTTGAGGCGGACACCGGGATTCGAGTCGTAACGCAAGGCATAGATCAGCGCCTCACGGACATGAGTGTCATTGGGCTGCTGGGTAAGCAGATCCACAGAATCCATGCGCACGCCGGAGTTGTAATTGTTGTGCGTCGCGAACAGCAGCAATTGCTGGATGCGCTGGTCGTTCACCGATCCCTGGGCTTCCTGGGTTGAAATTGTGTTGTATTTGATTGTGACCTGATTGGATCCGGGGACCTGCGAGATGGATTGAATGCCGGCGATGGAAGCTTCCGCAGGCTGTGTCGGCGTCGCGGAAATCAGGGAACTCACGTTGCCACCATTGTTGGCCAGCTTGTAAGTCGTGCCGATGCCAGCACCGAAGCCGACAATAAAGATTGCTGCCGCGAGAGCGGGAGCAAAACGTACCTGGCGAAACCAGGCAGCGGGATCAAAAATCAGGCGCCGCCACCAGCCACCCTGGCTGGTGGTTTCAAGAGCTTCCTGCAGGCGCATGCGAGAGGAAGCGACCAGGTTCGGCGAAGGTTCTTCCACCGGCATCTCGGAGAGGACGGCGTGGAACTTACGCGCCGACTTCAGTTCGCCAGTGCAGTCCGTACATCGCGCCAGATGCTGCTCCAGTTCATAACGAGCATCGTCCGCCAGCTCGTTATAGACGTACAACAAAATATTTTCTTTAACCCAATCACATTTCATAAGTGCAATCCTCATGCAGTAGCGGGCGAGGGCGTCCGCCCCACACCGTTCATCTCATATCTGCCAGCGCGCCTCGCAACTTCTGGGTCGCGCGGAACAAAGTGTTTTTTGCGGTCTCTTCGGTCGTGTTCAACATCTCGCCGACCGTTCGCAACTTCAGACCGTGATAATGCTTCAACTCAAAAACCATGCGCTCGCGCGGTGTCAGTTTTTCCAGCGCACAGCTGATTCGGGTTCCAAGCTCCCGCCGCATCAGGTCGCGCTCGGGGTTTGCTCCTGCCCGCACATCGGCGAACTGCTCGAGCACATCGTACTGCTCTCCCGAAGAGTCAGTCGCCACCGGCGCGTCTTCTTTGCGAACCTGCTTCTTGCGCAGATGATCCAAGCAAAGATTGGTTACAATCCGGTAAATCCAGGTGTAGAAGGAACACTCGAAGCGGAAGTTTCCCACGCTCTTGTACGCCTTCAGGAAGGCGTCCTGGTAAACGTCCTGGGCTTCGGCTTCCGAGCCGGTGAGATGCAGGGCAAGCCGCAAGACCGCCTGGTCGTAGTGCCGCACCAGTTCCTCGAATGCTGCGCGGTTGCCGCGCTGCGCCTCGCGAACTAAAACCGTGTCGTCGATACGGCCTAGACCTTGCCCAGCCATAAGGTCCCGGGTGGGGGAAGTACGGGTCCTGCTAGCCTCGTCCCTTAGATTCTGTTCCCGGCGGGAACCGCCAACCGTTAATGAAGCGACGCACGCATCGGCCGGCATGTTTTTCTCTGTGTCCTTCACTGCGCCGGTTGCGGTTTTCATTGCTTCCGGCTGCATAGCTATGGACGCGGCAAGCGCGGAACCGTGAGCAGAATTATAGGGGTTTACAGGACGATTTGGACGGGAATACTGCGTTCTAACAACTTGGAGATGTGAGGGTTAGCGGAGTGGGCCGAGCGGCCCACTCCAAACCAAAGTTACTCCGCCGCCGCTTCTTTCTCGATGACGACCTTGAGATGCGTGGTCACGTCCCTGTGCAGCTTGATAGGAACCGTGAACTCGCCCAAAGTCTTTAGCGGCTCGTGCAACTGGATCTTGCGGCGATCGACGCTGAAGCCCTTCTTTTCGAGAGCCTCGGCCAGATCGCTCGACGTGACCGAGCCGAACAACTGCTCCTGTTCGCCCGACTTACGCTGGAACGAAACCGACAAGCCATCGAACTGCTTCGAAAGCTCTTCCGCCTGAGATTTTTCCTTGGCGGAACGGCGAACGGCAGCCGCCTTCATCTGCTCGACGACCTTCTTGTTGCCGCTGGTAGCTTCAATCGCCAGCTTGCGGGGCAAGAGAAAATTGCGGCCATAGCCCTCGGCGACCTTGACCACGTCGCCGCGCGAGCCCAGGTTATTTACATCTTCCTTCAGTATGACTTCCATGAGATGACTCCTGATTTTGGGCCACGGATTTGCACGGATAAATCTCAAAAAAACCGTGTTGATCCGTGTGAATCCGTGGCTAAGCTTTTACGAAGCGCGGCCGGCGAAAGGCAGCAGCGCGATGTTGCGGGCCTGCTTGATCGCCGAAGACAAGCGCCGTTGATGCGGTGTGCAGACGCCGGTCAGCCGCCGCGGCACAATCTTGCCGCTCTCGGCCACGAATTGCGCGAGCAAACGCGTGTCCTTGTAGTTGATCGCTTCAATCTTTTCGACGCAGAACTTGCAGACCTTCTTGCGGCGGAAAAATTTCCGGCCGCCAGGACCGCCTTCGCCACGCCCTCCCGGGCCTCCGGGGCGCGGTGGACGGCGTTCGCCGCGGTCGGGGCGGTCTCCGCCTGCCGGGCGCTCCGACGTGGTTGCCGGTGCTTCTGTTGCTACTGCTTTGGTTTCGTCAGCCATGATGCTCCTTCAAAAATCGTCGTAGGTCGTAAGTGCTTGGTCGTTCGCATTGGTGTTCGTTGGCCAACGACCTGCGACCAACGACCGCCGACGGCTCTTACGCCGTTACTGCGGGCGCTTCTCCAGCCGTCTCGGCGGTTGCCGGAGCTGGTGCTGCCTTACGCCTCGCGTCGCGAATGGCCTTGATCTTGTCGAGACGCTTCTGTTCCTCGTCGATGCGAACCGTGAGAAACTTGATGACCGGTTCAGTCACTCGCAAGCGGCGCTCGAGTTCGTGGATGAGCGCGCCTGGGCCTTCGATTGTCAACAGCACATAAATGCCGTCGTTGAACTTGCGTACCTTGTAGGCGAGGCGGCGTTTACCCATGCGCTCGACGTTCTTTACGGTGCCGCCGGTCGAGGTCACTGCCGACTCCAACGTTGAAATCAGCTTGTCCTGGTCTTCTTCCACCATGTCCGGACGGACGATAAACATCAATTCATACGTGCGATTCATTCTGCTCTCCAATTCCCGCTACTCAAAAAATTTGCCATCCCGCTCAGGGCGTTTCTTCCACTTTCCGATTGAACCGGTTCATTGCCGCCGCGGCGCCTTCTTTTACAATCGCCTCAACCGCATCGGCAGCCACATCCAACATCTCGTCCACTACCCTGAGCTGAGCCTTTTTCATAGGCGCCAGCAGATAGCTCATGCCGTCTTCCACTTTGCGGTCCGGCTCAACGCCCATCCGGATGCGCATGAAATCCTGCGTGCCCAGGGCTCCGATGATCGATTCAATCCCGTTGTGCCCGGCAGAGCTGCGATTGCGCTGCAGCCGAAGCGTTCCCAAGGGGAAATCCAATTCATCCTGGATTACAACCAGGTCCTGCTCGGGCTTGACGTCGTGCTCAGCCGCTAATTCACGAACCGAAAGCCCACTCAGGTTCATGAAAGTTTCTGGCTTGGCCAGGATTACCGTTTCAGCGCCGATCACCCCTCTTGCCGTCAGCGCCCGGCACTGGCGATTTCTCACTTCCACGTGGCATCGCTCGGCGAGCCGGTCGATAGTCAGAAATCCCAAGTTATGCGGCGTGAACTGATACTCGATACCCGGATTGCCGAGACCAACAATCAGTTTCATGGGCCAGCAGCTCTTGGCTGTTAGCTACTAGCTCCTAGCTACTAGCCCCTAGCCACGACCACGAGACCGTGACAGAGCAATACGCTCTGCCAGGCTCGCCTATTTCTTCTCCTTCTTCTCCGCACCACCCTCGGCGCCTTCTTCCTCGGTCTCCTGCTTGCCCTTCTTGATAACCTCGGGCTCGGCCGGGGCAGCGGCAGCTTCGGCAGCTGCGGCTTCCGGTGTCGCCGCCACTTCTTCCTTGATCGAAATCACGTGCGCGACGGGGGTATTCGGGTCGCTCAAGAATTTCAGTTTCTCGCTGTGCGGCAGATCGGCAATACGCATGACCTTGCCGAAGACCAGCTCGCTGATGTCCGCTTCAATGCCAGTCGGAATATCGCCCGGCAAACACTCGATTTCGACTTCACGGGTAATCTGTTCGAGAATGCCACCTTGTTGCTTCACGCCGGTGGCTTCGCCCTTCAGCACGATCGGAACCCGGACCTGCAGCTTCTGGTCCATGGCGATGCGCTTGAGGTCGATGTGCAGCAACGAGCCCTTGATCGGCTCGTACTGCCAATCGACGATCATTGCCTTGGTTTTCTCGCCACCGTCAAACGCGAGATCGAAAATCGTGTTGTGGCCGGACTGTGAGTGAAGGATGCGCGAGACCTGACGAGGATCGAGGCTCACCGACACCGCATCTTTGCCGGCGCCATACACCACCCCGGGAATCTTGCCGCCACTGCGCACGCGGCGGGCATCATTCTTGTTGCCCGGAGTCCGCGGCTGCGCTTCCAATATGTTCGTTTCCGTTGCAGTTGCCATAATCTTTTTTCCTGTCTACAAGAACAATTTGCTGACCGAAGTCTCTTCGTGAATCGACTGGATCGCGCGTCCGATCAAACCGGCGATCGTCAGAACTTTAATCTTGGGCTCTTTCCGGGCATCCTCACTCAGCGGAATGGTGTTGGTCACAACCACCTCCGTGATGCACGAACCTGCAATATTGCTTACCGCTTTACCGGAAAGCACCGCGTGAGAAGCGCACGCATACACTGCTTTGGCCCCATTTTCCATCAGCGCACCCGCCGTCTTAACCAGGGTGCCGGCGGTATCGATCAAATCGTCGATGACGAGACAAGTGCGTCCGTTGACGTCGCCGATGACGTGCATGACTTCGGCAACATTCATCTCGACGCGCCGCTTATCGACGATAGCCAGCGCAGCGTCCATCTTCTTCGCGAAGAATCGTGCGCGCTCCACGCCACCTGCATCGGGCGAAACCACGGTCAGGTCGGGCAGCGCCAAGCGGCGGAAATAATCCACCAGCACCGGTGACGCAAACAAGTGATCGACCGGGATATTGAAAAATCCCTGCAGCTGCGGCGCATGCAAATCTACGATCAGGGCGCGATCCGCTCCAGCGGTCGTCAAAACATCCGCTACCAGCTTCGAGGAGATCGGCGCGCGCGGCTTATCTTTACGATCCTGCCTGGCGTAACCGTAATACGGAATCACCGCCGTGATGCGGCGCGCACTGGCGCGCTTCAAGGCATCGATCATCAACAGCAACTCCATCAAATGCTCGTCCACAGGGCGACAGGTCGGCTGCAGCACGAAGACATCGGCGCCGCGCACGTTCTCCTGGATTTGAACGTATGCCTCGCCATCGCTGAAGCGCGTGACCAGCGCCTGCCCGCGCGTCAGCCCGAGAAAGGCGCAGACTTCGTCGGTCAGCGAGGTATTCGCCGTACCGCAGAAGATCTTGAACTTGTCGTCCACACGGCTGCGCTGAGGCTTGCGCTCCGGCTTTTCATCCGTGGTCACGTGAGCCTTCTTTTCCGTCTTCTCGGTCGCTGTCGCAAGAGTGGCCATTGTTTTTAGCTCTCGGCTATCAGCTCCCAGCCGCTCGCCACATCTGAGAGCTGATGGCTGAAAGCTGACAGCTTGATCTTGGCTGGGCCGCTAGGATTCGAACCTAGACAAAGTGCTCCAAAGGCACTTGACCTACCATTAGTCGACGGCCCAGTAACCCGGTTTCAAGTTTCCAGTTTCGGGTGGAAATGCGCAGCATAAGAATACTCGAAACTAGAAATCCGAAACCAGAAACTTTCTCCAGTACTGCCGTCGCGTAAGGGTCACCGTAGCCTGTGCCGGAAATCCGCTTTTGCTCAGCTTGGCCGCAGCTTTCTGCGCTGCCGCCGGGGTCGCAAACAAGCCGTACAGCGCGGACCCGGAACCGGACAGCGAGGCATAAATCGCCCCAGCCTTTTGGAGCACACGCTTGACCTCGACTAATTCGGGATGCTGAGGAAAGACGACTTGTTCGAAGTCGTTTTCGATCCCGGTACGGACGAGGTCGAGAAGCGGGTTCTCGGCCCGGCCCCTGCCACTTGCAGAGACACCGGATAAACCCTTCCCAGACTTGGCTTTGTTCTGGGGGCTCAGCCACGCAGACAGCACGCGACCGAACTCAATTATTTTATCGGAGGGGTCGGTTGGCGTCAATTTCGACGTTCTACCCTTTGTCATTCTCGGGGCGCGAACAGCAGATTCCCCTCCCGATAACGCGGGTTCGGAATGACAGGCGGCTTGGAATTGCTCGTCCCAGTCGGCAAAGGCCTTGGGGGTCGAAACGGCGACATCGGGAGTGACAATGACGCACGGAGTCGACGGCAGCTCTGGCAGGGGATACACCTCTTCCCCATGACTCACCCCGAGGACTGTTCCGCCGATCACGAACAGCGGCAAATCTGAACCGACTTCAGCGGCGATTCGCAGACGCTCGGGGCCAGTCAACCGCTTATTGAGCGCGAGTTCAAGGGCCAGCATTGCGGCTACCGCATTGCCGGAAGCGCCGCCCAAGCCTCCCTGGACGGGTAAGCGCTTGTCGATTTCGATGACAACTTTGCCGCGCGCTCTAAGCGTCGCCATCGTACGCTCGACGGTGCGGTAACAGGTGTTCGATGAATCGGTTGGTACACGCGGGTCTTTGCAATGGATTTCGATTCCAGTGCCGCGTTGCACTTCAATTCGGATTTGGTCATGAAGGGCAATGGTTTGGTAGACCGTCCGCAGATCGTGGAAACCGTCAGGCCGGCGCGGGCCGATGGCGAGGCCGAGATTGATCTTCGCGAAGGAGAGGACGGTGACGGGCATGGAAGGGTAATTCTAACCACAGAGGGCACTGAGAGCCACAGAGGTTTTTCGCGGGATGAGTGCACCTCGGAACCGCGACTACTTGTGCATCTCGATCGTAAGCAAGCCGTTGATCTTCGAATCGGTACTTGAGCTGTATTCCACCTTCGCGTGTGCTCCCTCAAGGTCAGAGCAGGGATTAAGATCGCCTTGGGGAGTGAATCCGAGCGCCGTGAATGTGATCTTGTAGTAATTCCCGCTGTGCATAGAAATTGCACCGTTGCTGCTTTCGACCTGTAAATCCATGATCGCCGGCGGCGAACAATGAACATTCTTGATGGTGCCGGTGACGCTATGACGCGGTCCCTTTAGAACGGGTTCCTCCGAAGTCGAAACTGCAGCTGCAGCCACAGTCTCCGTCTGGTCTGAAGAAGCGTCAGCTGCAGCCATGCGGTCATGAAAAAGGCGGGCCTGTTCCTCGTTGTGCTTGCGGGCTTGCTGCGCCTGTTGAGCCATCTGGAGATCGGTGGCGACTTCCGAAACTTCGTCGGGAGTCTTCGCCATCTTCAAGGCCACTTGCAGTACTCGGATCGCTTCATCCTCCCGCTGCATTCGCATCAGTATGTTCGCCGCATTCGTACGAAAATGCAGGTTCGATGGGTCCAATTGGACGGCTTGTGTGATTAGTCTTTGTGCCTCTGGCAGGTTACTACCGCTCATGCCATAAAAAAGTGCTAACCCCTCATAGGAAGGCGCAAATGAAGGATTGAGTTTGATGGCGTGTTGCAAACTGCTTTCAATTTGCTTATCCATCTCGGGATCGGATTGTTCGCCTCTCCGCATCGCAATCAAGGCAAAATAGTAATTGGCGAGAAAACTCTGCGAATCCAGTTTTACCGCTTGCTGATAATAGTTTTGCGCCTCTTCCAGATGCCCCGCTCGGAACTCCAGGTATCCAAGCGTTTCATGGGCAAGCACGTTGGTAGGATCGTCATGCAAAACCTGGTCCAGCAGCACGCGCGCATCCTTTTCACGCTGGTTGTAAGCGAGAAAATCAGCGCGAACTGCATCGACCTGTGTGATCGGGACTGGGTTGAGCTTGAACGTGGAGTCATCCACTGTGACTGCGCCGTTGAGTTTGAATTGGTAGAAGGTTGACTGCTCGATGTATTTTTCGAGCGCAGACTGGAGCTGCTTAAGGTCGCCAAACACGCGAGTTGCCGCGGTCAGGCTATCGACGTGGTTACCAACCATTACAACGTAGTCCTGCAGCTTCTGGGTATTGTTTCTGGCGTCCTGAACTTCGATGAAATGAGTCAACGCCCACGACTCTGCGTAAAAGATCGATCCCTTGTGTTCTTCGTGATAGTAGGGAGACTTATCGTCCACAGTCAGCAACGTTGACAGCGGCAGGATGCGATTTTGACGCAACCACAGAATGTCATCTGCGCTGGCTTGCCCGAGGATGGTTTCTTTGTCGTGAATATCGGTGTTTTGATAAAACTCAGCCAGTCCTTCGTTCAGCCATAGCGGAAACCAGTCGCCGACCTTGCTCAAAAGCAGGTGAGTATATTCGTGATAGACAGTGGCGTAAGGGTGCTCGCCGCCGGCATCCATTCGCAGGAGGACGTAGTTCTTATCCGGAGCCCGTAGAAACAAACCGGCGAGTTCGATCTGCCCTTTAGCAAGGTAAGCTTCGGGTTCGAGCGCGCGAAAATCCTTGGCATTCTTGAGGGCAATCACAACGATGGGCGAACTCGGATCGACGTGCATCTTAGGAAATGCCGTCTGAAATACCAGGCGCATACGCTCGAACTCGTTGGCGGTGTGGCGAGCCTGTTTCTCATTGCCTTCGCAGAAGACGACGAAATGCGGACTAGTGACCTGAATCCAGGATTCTTGCTTATCACGCCCAAATGCCTGGACGGATACAAGGGCGAGCAAAAGAAAGGCAATGCGTTTCGACACAGTGGCCAGACATAGATATACCTGTCAGCCAGTCGAGTCAAGGAAATTCACGGTGAGAGACGAACCCGGGGCGCTGTTTTGGCCTAGCCGCAGCCGTGGCCGTGAGATTTTCGGCCCGCTAAGAAGAGCGCGGGCTCTCAGGATGACGCCGAGTCAAGCTGCTCGGATCTAGCTGCGTCTTTTGTAGTAAATCGCGAACTCGTAGCCTGGGTTGGTGGGGAAGAGTTCCGCTACTTTTCTCAGGCGCTCGGCGAGCGCAGCCGGTGCCAGCAGGGTGTAGTCGCGCTCGCGCAGATCGTAGTAATCGACGTCAATGAACAGCGAAAGCAGGTAGATCGAGATCGCGTCGGCAAAGGTCGCAGCAAAGTATTCGTTCTTGTGTTTTTCTGCGTCGGGCTCGTGAGAGGTGGCGGCTTTGCGCGATTCCCAGGCATCGAGCGAGGTTTCGCCTTTCACGCCGGCTTCCACCTGCTTCCAAACCAGATCGGCAAATGCCTGAGACACGCCCGCTTTCTCGACGAACGCATGGCCGACGTTGATGTAGAACTCAAATGCCACCGAGAACTTGTCGTCCATCAAGCGGGTGGAGATGAAGACGCACTGCGAGTCACCGAGGTCAAGGTTGCGATGGCAGACCGCGTTGTCACTAAGAGCGACATCGTAGCGGTCGGCGATGACGGTCTCGTCGCCCTGGTTCACCGTCAGGGGTACAAAATAATAAGCCTTGCGTTGCAGGGCGCCAGCGAGGGAGTCGGGAACCGCAGCCACCATGCGTTCAAGATCGGAGTTAGGAACGGTTACTTCTCCGGCGACGGCATAGCAAATCTTGTTGGGCGCCTGCGAGACCGGGGTGTGGCGGACGACTTCGGCCGGCGGGCGAGTTATGACGGATGCGGCTTGCGACATATCTTTTTATTCTAACGCAAACCTTAAATCTGCCACGGATTTACACGGATCAACACGGATAATGTCAGGGGAACAGCAGATCTCTCCACTTCGTTCGGCGTGCGCCTCACTTCGGTCGAGATGACAGTTTTGGTTAGAATATCTGGTATGCAGTCTGCTGTGGCGCGTTCTGCAACGCCGCGCTGGTACTTCATCCCGCTGCGAGTGGTGCTGATCACTTTTCTGCTGACCCTGCTGACTTTTGCGGTGAGCCTATTCATCGGCATTGTGGGGACCATAATCTTCAGCTGGCTGCGCGGCGGATCAGCGAACGTAACTCTCGCTTATCGTCATATAGCTCTTCCTTCGGCGGCGATTGGAGCCGGCATTGCGCTGGTGGTGATGGCAATCGTCGAAATCCGGCGGTACCGGCAGAACCGGGCGCTGTCGCAGATCGCGCACGCCAGCCGCTAGCCCCAGCTTCGCTACAATTATTCCATGCGTCCACGGATCGCGATTCCCGTCACTCACTCCGGCGACCAGCAGTATGCGCAGCGGTCGATGCCGCAATACGAGCACGCGGTCGAAATGGCCGGCGGCGAACCGGTGCGCATTCCGTTGAATAAGACTCCGGCGGAGGTGATGAAGTTGATCGAACGATGTGACGGAGTGTTACTGCCGGGCAGCCGGGCCGATGTCGATCCTGCCAAGTACAGTGCCGAACGAGATATCCGAACGAATGCCGCCGATCCCGCGCGCGATACGGTTGATGAGCTGCTGATGCAGGACGCGTACAACATGAAGAAGCCGCTGCTCGGAATCTGCTACGGCATGCAGACGCTGAATGTGTATCGGACGGGCAATTTGATTCAGCACATCGAGTCGGCCATTAATCATCAGGCGGGACGGGCAGTGTCGATTGCGCATCAAGTTAGCGTCGAACCGGGCTCCGGGTTGGGGAAAATTCTTGGTGGCGCGACGAATGTCCCGGTCAATTCCAGTCATCATCAGTCTGCGGACGCGATTGGCGATGGATTGCGAGTGGTGGCGCGAAGCCCGGAAGATGGAATTATTGAAGCGGTGGAGGGAACGTCGCCGGATCATTTTGTACTGGCGGTGCAGTGGCATCCGGAGAGATCGGTGGATGATGACGAAGCGTCGCGGGCGATTTTTCGAGCGCTGGTGGATGCGGCAAGGGAGCGACATGGGGAGCTGGCGGGCGACTTCGAGGGGAGTTGAAAACAGCAGGTTCCTCCATGCGCCTCGCCGCTTCGCGGCTGCGGCTTAGTCGGAATGACAAGGTTTTTGTATGCGTTTTGATGAAAAAGATAACGGGCGAACGGTCGAAGTACAACTTGATGATGAGTTCGAGATCGTTTTGCCGGAGGTGCGGACAGCGGGATTTCATTGGTCGCTGAAGAGTGCGGGCAAAAGCTGTCAGCTACTGGGTGACGAAAGCACTGCCAACCTCAAGGCTGTGGGCGGCAGCGGATCGCACACCTTTTACTTTCGCGCCACTGCCGCCGGGGCTTGCGTGGTTGACTTGCAATACGGCCGCTCGTGGGAAGCAGGCTCAGAACCGAACCGGACATTCAGTTTGAAGGTCGAAGTCCGGTCCTGAGTGAGGGGCCTCCGCTAGTGTTTCTTTTTCTTTCTGCCTTTGCCGTTGGATGAAGCTGAACCAGCGACGATACGAATCGTCCAGAAATCGTCTGACAGATTCGACTCCAGCAAATACTGATAAGGAATGGTGAAGTAACCTTTCATTCCCCAGTTTTCGCCCCACGAGTTGCGCACAAGGAACCATTGATTCTTGTCGTCATACCCGACGGCGAGAACGGCGTGTCCACCGACAACCTGCTCGCCAGGCTGCGGCATATTCAAATGTCCTGACTGCGCGACGGCCGCGCTTTCGAAAGCGTCGTAAACCGTGAATCCAAAAACAAACGGATAGCCCGACGCCAGGCAGCCTTTCATCTGGCTGAGTGAGCGACTGACGCGCTGGTAGGACAAAACCTTGTTCTTGGCCGCGTCTGCGAAGGCCGACTGAGGCGGCTTCTGGGCGAACTTGTTGATGTCGTACGGCCAATCGGTTTCCGGCGGAGCGCCCTGCTTGGCGACAACTTTGATTCCGTCACGGATTTGCGCGCCGCTGTCGGAGTTGACCGTGTTCTCGATGACCCGCTCGTTGTAATAGATGAAGAGCCGGGAAGGAACGAAGTCCTTCACTTTTTGCTTGATCTGCTCAAACTGGAATGCGCCGCCGATGGAGTTGGCAGTGCAGCTACCCAGTTGGCCCTGGTCGTAAACATCGGGGCATCCCGAACGCAGGTCAACCGATGTCGGCAGGGCAGTCAAGAATGCGGCTGGCGCTGCATAGGTTAAGTCTCGATGATCCGGAAGGTCCGGAACCCATCCGTAATGTCCGACGCTCATAAAACCTCGCTTTCTAGGGAATAGTGCAATCCCCGAGTGATTCGTTACAAGACGGAGTGGTGTGAAGAAGTTTAATTCAAAGCGAGGGCGAGACGCGTTCGCGACAGGCAGCGAACCGCCGGTGCTACGGTTACGTCAGCTGCGGAGTCTTGGAGGAGATCAGGCTCCTGATCTTCTCGACGAAATCCGCGGCGGCCATGTCATCGGTCTTTTCTTTGCCGCGCGTGCGGACGTTTACTTTGCCGACTTCGGCTTCTTTATCGCCGACAACGAGGAGGAACGGGACTTTTTGTAGCGCGTGTTCGCGGATCTTGGCGTTCATCTTCTCGTTACGGCCATCAACATGAACGCGAACTCCGGCGGCTTTGAGCTGGTCGGCGACTTTGTTGGCGTAGTCGACGTGCCGCTCGGCAATGGGGATGACAACAGTCTGCACAGGTGACAGCCAGACCGGGAATGCGCCTGCGTAGTGCTCGATGAGGACACCGAAAAAGCGTTCGACCGATCCATAAAGAGCGCGATGCACCATCACGGGCTGCTTGCGGGTGCCGTCTTCGGCAACATACTCGAGGCCGAAGCGCGCAGGAAGATTGAAATCGAACTGGACGGTCGAAAGCTGCCACAGCCGACCGATCGCGTCGACAAGCTTGATGTCAATTTTTGGACCGTAGAATGCAGCCTCACCTGGAATCGTCTTGTATTCGATTTTTCTGCGCTTCAGGACGTTCTCTAGAGAACTCTGGGCATGGTTCCACTGATCTTCACTGCCGACAAAGTTCTGGCGCTGGGACGGATCCCAGGTGGAGAGCTCGGTCTGAAACTGATCGAAGCCGAAATCTTTGAGCACGTCGAGGGCGAAGTCGAGGCAGGCTTCGATTTCACTTTCGATCTGCTCGGGCATGCAGAAGATGTGGGCATCGTCCTGGGTGAAACCGCGGACGCGCAGCAAGCCGTGCATCACGCCAGAGCGCTCGTAACGATAGACCGTACCAAGTTCACCCAGCCGAACGGGTAAATCGCGATAGGACTTCAGCGAGTCTTTGTAGATCAGAATGTGGCCGGGGCAGTTCATCGGCTTCAGGCGATATTCGGCGTCATCGAGTTCCATGGCGTCGAACATGTTCTGCACGTAAAAGCCTTCGTGGCCAGAAACGTGGAAAAGCTGGCGGCGTACTACGTGCGGAGTGTAGACGAGCGAATATCCCCGCTTGACGTACTGATCGCGCATCCAGTCTTCCATCTCACGGCGAATGATTCCGCCTTTTGGGTGCCAGAAAATCAGGCCGGGGCCAGCGAGATCCTGGATGGAGAACAGATCGAGCTGCTGCCCGAGCAAGCGATGGTCGCGCTTTTTGGCCTCTTCCTGACGATGGATGTACTCATCCATGTCTTTCTTGGAAAAGAACGAGGTGCCGTAAATGCGCTGCAGTTGCGGGTTCTTTTCGTCGCCGAGCCAATATGCCCCGGCAATATTCAGCAGCTTGAACGCTTTGATCCGGCCGGTAGACGGGATGTGCGGACCGCGGCAAAAATCAGTGAATTTGCCGGTGCGGTAAATCGAGATTTTTTCATCGGGCTTGGTGAACTGCTCGATGAAGTGACACTTCATGAAGTCGCCTTCGTTTTTGAACTCCGCCAGTCCCTGGTCGCGTGGCAGAAACTCCCGTGCATAGGGAATATTCTGCTGCACCAGTTCCTGCATCTTCTTTTCGATCTTCTCCAGATCGTCAGGCGTGAATGGCGTTGGACGGTAAAAGTCGTAGAAAAACCCGTTCTCGGTGGCCGGGCCGTGGCCGAGCTTGGTTTCGGGGAACAATTCCAACACTGCCGCTGCCAGTAAATGCGCGGACGAATGGCGAAAGACCTCCAGCGACTCGGGATCCTTCTCGGTCAGGATGCGGAGTGGGGTGTCTTTCTCCAAAGGCCGGGTTAGATCAACAAGGTCCCCATTGGTCTTGGCCACGAGCGCGGCATCGGCCAGGCGTGGACTGATGGATTTTGCAATGTCGAGCGCGGTCGTGCCCTTAGGGACGGCTTTGACACTTCCGTCAGGAAGCTGAATGTGAATGCTGTCTGCCATGGAATGTAATTCAGTATAAAACACGATCGGGGTGGACTTGGCGTCCACCCCGGGGTCGCAAAGCGTAGCAACGGACGACTACCGGCAAGGTCCGTTCAGTGTGTTGCGGTATGTGTACCAACCGTTTACGACGTCGGACGTTGGGGCATAGAAGTAGTCGAGGAACACAAGATCTTGCGGATGCCAAGTCAGGCCATGGGGATCCGTAACCGGGAACACCACATCGCTAACCGGATCGCCAACTTCGAGGAGACCGCACGCTGTGTTGTTATTCACATAGGGATCGTCGAGCCATTCCGCGACTTCGTGAGCCAAGGTACTGATGTCGGCATCGATGATGTCGGTATAGGGATCGAGGTAGGACGTGTAGGTATAGGTCTTGCTGGTTTGAGGATTGTTTCCGAAGGCATCGTGATAGCCATACGCTCCGGCGGGAAATACATTGTAGGTCAGGAAAATGGTGAAGACGCCGGGCGTAATTTGGGGGAACTTGGCGAAGAGCGGCCCGGTGATGTTCTGGTCGATATAATTCCCGTTAAGGATGGCTCGCTTGGTTCCCGGCAAAGGCCCCGGAATGGTGTAGCCACCACTGGCCGGCACCACGAATGACTGTTCGGGAGCGATAATCGGCTTGATGTAAACGTGGTAATCCGGCGCCATGGTCGAGACCTCGCCCCAGAAATTGCCGCGTTGAAATGCATCGATATATTGGGATGTCCCCAAGTCAACATTGCCCGCAGGCCAATCCATCGCTTTGAAAATTGGAGACGCGACAACGGCCTGGGTTGCGGACGCTTTCTTGTGATAAAGCGGACCATTGGCGTCGAAAACCGTTCCGTCGGAGAACGTCAGCTTCAAAGGGATGATTACGGTTTTGACCACGGTCGTGGCCGATCCCTTGGAAGGGTCCGTGCCCACCATCACGTAGGTGTACGTATGGTTGTTGTAGGTGTAGGAGCCAGTCCAGGTGGGGAGACCCGTGCCCGCCTGCTGAAGCTGCTCGTTCGTGAAGCGCTGTGGGCGCGGCGCACTGCGCGGAATCGCCGGGGTTTGTGCAAAAGCAGAAGCCAGGAATACCGACACAGAGACGAAAACCTGCAGAAATCTTGATTTGCTCATTGTTTTCTCCGGAGGGAACAAACGCGTTGAACAGTAAAACACAGTTGACCGGTTTTACTCTAGGGGAAAAAAGACTCCAAGAGAAATGCCCCGGCGGATGCCGGGGCAGGATAGTAAACGAACCTTACCAGCCGGACTTCTGTCCTTTGTTTTGTTCATCCAGCCACTTCTTGAGCGGTGCGAAGTAGTCGAGAATGGCGGTTGCGTCCATCTGGCGCTGGCCAGTGAGGGCTTCCAGGGCGTCCGGCCAAGGTTTGCTGGCGCCCATCTCAAGCATGCGGTTCAGCTTGTCGCCAGCTTGTTTGGATTGATAGAACGTGCAACGGTGCAACGGGCCGGTATATCCGGATTCCTTGCACATGGAGCGGTAGAACTGGAATTGGAGAATGTCGGCCAGGAAATAACGCATGTAGGGGACGTTGGCCGGAACGTGGTACTTGGCTCCGGGATCAAAGTCGTCTTCAGTACGCGCCGCTGGCGGGGCGACGCCTTGATACTTAAGCCGTAGATCCCACCAGGCCTTGTTGTAGTTGGCAGGCGTGACCTCGCCGGAAAATACTTTCCAGCGCCACTGGTCAATGGTGAGGCCGAATGGCAGGAAAGCGACTTTATCCAGAGCTTTCATTAGCAGCAGAGGAATGTCGGCATCCGCCGGCGGAACCTTGTCGAGCAGCCCGATTTTCTGCAGGTATTCGGGTGTAACGGCGAGAGCGATGGTGTCGCCAATGGCCTCGTGGAAGCCATCGTTGGCTCCGTTTTCGAACAGCAGGGGCTGGTCTTTATAGGCGCGCTGATAAAAGTTGTGTCCGAGTTCGTGATGAATGGTGACGAAGTCAACGTCGCGGACCTGGATGCACATTTTGATACGCAGGTCGTCCTTGTTATCGAGGTCCCATGCGCTAGCGTGGCAGACGACATCGCGGTCGCGTGGCTTTACAAATAAAGAGCGCTGCCAGAAGGTGTCGGGCAGAGGTTGGAAGCCGAGCGATTTATAAAAATTCTCGCCATAGCGAACCATGCCTTTGGCGTCGAGATTTTTTGCTTGAAGCAGTTGGGTGAGGTCGTAGCCGCGGCTGTTTTCAGGCAAACCCAGCAGAGGGAAAATGTTGCCCCACTCCTGCGCCCAGGGATTGCCGAGCAGGTCGGCACGGATTGGCCCGTTGGGCGGAACGATGCTGGCGCCGTAACGTTGCGACAAACGCGCGCGAACGTAGGTGTGCAGGGCAAGGTATAACGGACGAACCTGGTCCCAGAGTCGATCGAGCTCAGCGCTGAACTGCTCGGGCGTCATGTCGTAGCCTGCGCGCCACATCGCGCCCACGTCTTTGAATCCCATTTCGCGAGCGCCCTGGTTCGAGAGTTCCACAAAGCGGGCATAGCGTTGACGCATGGGTGCGCCGACTTTGTGCCAACCGATCCAGAGGTCCTGGAGTTCCTTGGGATCGCGGCTGTCGCCCATGATTTTTTCGATGGCGGTGATATCGAGACATTCATCCGACTTGCGACAATAAGTTCCTTTGCCGTAGTCACCGTCGAGCGAGCTGGCGATCTTGGTCATCTCCTTGCGTAGGGCGGGATCGTGCGGGGCCGGCGCGGTCAACGATAGTTTCAGCAGCATGAACTTGCGGGCGAGGTCGGGCGGCATCGATACGCCGTCGAATTTCTTGGCCTGCTCGACAAGCTCGGTCGTCAGCGCTGTGATCTGGTCATTGGCGTCCGCAGCTAACGCCTCAGTGTCGTCGGTGATGAAATTTTCCTGAACCCAGCCGGCGCGGGAGGCTTTTATCGCTGCCTCATTAAGCCGGGCTTCAGCCTGTTTCATGAACTGCTCGGCATCCGCAGTTGTGGGTTGCGATTGCGCTTGGAGAAGTGTGGAGCAAAATAAAATGACAGCTATCAACCAGCGAAGCTTCATGAATCCCTCCGGCGAGAAATTATGAACTAGCGAGGGCACATTTGTCAGCGGCTGAGCTACGGAAGGGAGAAATTAGCGCGACGAGAGCAGGTCTTCGATGGATTGTCGAACCGTGGCAGAAAGAACGTCCTGATCGTGGCCCTTCAATCCGGTGGTGGGAATTGGTGAGCCGACGCGCATCTCGAGTGGCCGGCTTTTGATGTGGTAGGTATTCATCGGCAGCAGGTTGAACGTTCCGACCAAAGCGACGGGAACGACATCCACCTGTGCTTTGATTGCGAGAAAGAATGCGCCGGGAAGAAACGGCTTGAGCTCGCCATCCGGAGTGCGGCCGCCTTCGGGAAAGATAACCAGAGGCATTCCAGCTTTGAGGCCTTTCAGCGCGGAGCGGATATCCGCGATGGAACGCGATGGATTCTGTTGATCGATGCAGACTTGGCCGGAGCGTTTGAGGTGTCCACCAATAATCGGGTATGACAAGAGCTCGCTCTTGAAGACAATGCGGAACTGAAATGGAAGGTAGGTGTAGAGAACGGGAATGTCGAGAGCGGAAGCGTGGTTGACCGCGTAGACACACGGCTTGGTGGTATCGATCTTGTCAAGACCGGTGACTGTAACTGGAGAGGAGATCGTGCCCATGATGAGGCGCGACCAAAGGCTGGCGAATCCGTGCAGGATGCGGCCTTTGTCCCCGAATAGCGACGCGGGCACGGCGAGCAATCCCAACGAGACTGTGTAGAACCAGATCAGCGGATCGAAATAGAGATAAGAGCGAAGGCGGCTTCCCCAGCCGTAATGCAGTTCGCTTTTACTGAGAGCAGGCGTGGCATCGCGGGTGGACGCTACTTCACGCGTGCTTTCCGCTAAAGATGTCTTGGTTTCCTGCACCTAAGGTTTTACCCCCAGAGCTTGTATAGCCTCGCCAACCACATAGATAGAGCCGGTCACAACAACCACACCCTTTGCGCCCGCTGCTTCGGTGGCACGCCGCAACGCCGAAGAGACGGATTCAGCATCTTCGATGGCGGTGAACGTACGTTCTGCTGCCTGGCGAATTTCGGCGGGGGTTGCCGAGCGCGGATTATCGGCCGGCGCGACCATGACTTGCTCTGCCAGCGGGAAGAGGATCTCTGTCATCTCGCCGATCTCCTTGTCACGCATCGCGCCGAAGACGAAAATCAGCGGATGCTCTCCGTAAAAGGTCGACAGGGCTGAACGCAAGGCCCAGGCACCTGCCGGATTATGCGCCACGTCAAGCACGTACTCGGGACTGTTGTCGCGGGACGGTACAACCTGAAAACGTCCGGGCCAGCGAGTGTCGCGGATTCCCTTCTCGATGGTGTCGGCGGTGATGGCAAAACCCTGCTTGGACAGTTCCTCGGCGGCGGTAATTGCCAGCGCAACGTTCCGTAACTGATGGCGACCGATCAAAGGCGTCTCGACCAGAATTTCTTTTCCCATCACCTGTAGGGGATAGCGCGAGAGGGGCCTGTCTTTCCCGGCGACAACATATTCGGTATTCGCTGCCGGAGAAACAGGCGGAACGTACGGGACGGCGCTGACGGCGACGGCATCGCGTTCCAGAATCGTGTTGCCGATGACGTCGTTCGCTTGCGGCATTTGCGGCAAAGTGACGACAACACCTCCCAGCCGAATGATGCCGGCTTTCTCTCGCGCGATTTCCGCTACTGTGTTGCCGAGAAATTTCTGATGATCGAGCGAGATATCGGTGATGACACTGACCTTAGGTTCGACCACGTTGGTGGCGTCGAGACGTCCGCCCATACCTACTTCCAACACCGCGATATCGATCTTGTTCTGCGCAAAGTGCTCGAAAGCGATGGCGGTCAGCATCTCAAAGAAACTGGGATGCCAGGGTAGTTCGCCTTCTTCCACCAATCTTTCGGCGGTGCGATCAACCATGTCGTGAAGCAACGCGAAGTCGTCATCGGAGATAGTTTGATCGCCAATGCGGATGCGCTCGTTGATGCGAACCAGGTGCGGTGATGTATAAAGCCCAGTCCGCAATCCGGAGGCTTTCAGGATTGAGAACAAGGTCGCGGCGGTTGAACCCTTGCCGTTGGTTCCGGCGATTAGAACGGAAGGAAATCTGTCTTCGGGATGATCCCGCGCAGCCAGGAGGACACGCATGTGCACCAGGTCGAATTTGTGCGACGGCAGATGGGTTAACTCATGGCCCAGAGCGTACATGCGGGCGACGGCGGATTCGTAAGACGGCCGCTGCTCGGTGCCTCCCGCGACTTTGTCCAGGGTTTTTGCCATCCAGAATCAGATTACCAGTTTCAGCTGTTCGGTCAGGTTTTTCCAGAAGATTGGATTGAAAGGGGCTCGGGAGGTCGCAAAATGCTGCGGATTGAGGTTGGTTGAAGGTGATCTATGCGGCCATGAAATCGAGGGCACGCGCAATGTAAGGCTTCAGCTCGCGGCGCTGGACAACGGCGTCGAGCATTCCGTGCTCAAGCAGGAACTCACTGCGCTGGAAGCCCGGTGGCAGCTTCTGGCGAATGGTCTGTTCAATGACTCTGGGGCCGGCAAAACCAATCAAAGCTCCTGGCTCAGCGATGTTCAGGTCACCCAGCATCGCGAAGGAAGCTGTGACGCCGCCAGTCGTGGGGTCGGTGAGCACGGAAACGTATGGAACGCGAGCCTCGTCGAGACGAGCGAGCGCGGCGGAAATTTTGGCCAGCTGCATCAGGCTGATGACTCCCTCCATCATGCGGGCGCCGCCGGAGGCGGAAACGATAATGAGCGGCTGCTGGCTGCGCTCCGATTCTTCGATGGCGCGGGTGATCACTTCGCCGACCACTGCGCCCATGCTTCCGCCGATAAAAGCGTATTCCATAGAACTGATGATGACCGGACGGCCATTCAGCTTGCCTCGGGCATTGATGACCGCATCTTTTAGTCCCGTGTCGGCTTGTGCATTGGTCAAGCGCGAAGCGTATGGCTTTAAATCGGTGAAGTGCAGTGGGTCGGTTGAAGCCAAATTGCCGTCGAATGTATCGAACTCGCCGTCGTCGAGAAGCTGCGCAAGACGAGAGCGGGCATCGATACGAAAATGTTTGTCACACTTGGGGCAGACTTGCAGGTTCTGCTCCAGATCCTTTTTCCAGATGATCTGGCGGCAGCCGTCGCACTTGACCCACAAGCCCTCGGTGCGAACCGTTTTCTCGCCCGAGATGTCCAGCTCGCCGGATTGTCGTTTAAACCAAGCCATAACGGAATTGATAATTCAGTAATTGAGCAATTTGGTAATTTGAAACCCTAAGCGTTTAAATTTCGAAATTACAAATCACTAATCAATATTCGATCCCTCGCTGGGCCATGACGCCTTTCTCGTAGGCGTGCTTGACCTGGCGCATTTCGGTCACGGTGTCTGCCAGATCCACAATTGTCGGATGAGCGTTGCGCCCCGTCAAGATCACATACACCATCTCCGGCTTCTTCTTCAATGTTTCTGCGACCTTAGCGGGATCGAGCATGCCATAGCTGATGGCGTAATTGATCTCGTCGAGCACCACCAGGTCCCACTCGCCGGATTGAATCGCCTTTTCGGCTTCGGTCCAGGCTTCTTCAACCATGCGCACATCTTCAGGATCGGGCTTCTCGCCACCAACTTTCACGAAGCCGCGGCCCATTTGCTTCATAACGAACTTGTCGCCGAAGGCCTGCACCGCGTCCAGTTCGCCGTAGTGCCAGGAACCCTTGAGGAACTGCAGCATCAGGACGCGCATGCCCTGGCCTACCGCTCGCAGAGCCGTTCCCATTGCTGCTGTAGTTTTGCCTTTACCCGGACCAGTATTAACGATGATGAGACCGCGACGAATATCTGTCATGAAAAATGAATCTTGATTGTACGCGTTTGTTGCCGTGCGCGGGGCCTAGTGGCCGAGATGATAGGGATGACCTTTCATGATGGTAAAGGCGCGATAGAGTTGCTCGAGCAGGACAACGCGGGCGAGTTCGTGGGCCAAGGTCATTTTCCCCAGAGAAAGCACGAGTGTTGCCGCGCGACGGGCTTCGTCGCTGAAACCGTTAGCCGGACCGATGGCGAGCAGCAGTGGCGCGGAATTGCGGTCCTGGTAGTCGCGCAGCCATCCGGACAATTCTTCCGAAGAAAGTTGCTTGCCGCGGCTGTCCAGAAGGATGAGCGTGTGTTTCGGTTTCGCTGAGGCAGAGCAGAGCTTGAGGATCGCAGCTTCATCTTTTACGGCCGAAGCTTCGGGTTGGGCGTAGTGGCCGATGCGCTTGAGATAGTCCGCAGTGAGTGCTTCAATTGCCGGTTCTTTAGTCTTGCCGATCCAGACTACGTTAAGCTTCACGGAAGTGATTTAACCACAGAGGAGCACGGAGGTTAAGCCGGCTTGCGGGCCCTGGCTCGCGGAGCTGCTTTAGGACGTGCCATCAGTTCCGCCGGCTCCATTTTTTTCGCGGATTTCCAGAGTCGTTCGAGATCGTAGAACCGCCGTGACTTTTCCGAAAAAACGTGCACTACGAAATCGACGTAGTCGAGCAGTACCCATTCGGCCTGGCGATAGCCTTCGACGTGGGCCGGGCGCAGACCAGCTTTCTTCAGGCGCAGCTCGACTTCATCGGAGATGGCCTGGACTTGTCGCGGATTGGTCCCGCTGCACATCACGAAATAATCGGTGAAGGCACCTGAATCTTTTTCCAGTTCAAGAATGCTGATATCTTCCGCCTTCTTGTCCTGGCAGGCAGCTATGGCTTCGGAGACTTGTCGCTTCAACTCGTTTTTCTTCATGCAGGGCTGGTTGGTCCGAACTTCATTTTAGCTGATTCAGGCTTGGGAGGAGCACGAGGCTAGCGCCGCTGATACAAACCCAGCTTCTTGATGTAATCCGCCACTAGGGGATCGACGAAGCGGTTCAGAGACTTTTTGCCTGAGGCAGCGTCGCGAATCGCTGTGGCCGAAATATTCTGGTGCACGTTTGGCAACAAGTGGATGTGTACGCCGGGCAACACGAGATCGCCTTGAGCAGGCTGCTTGGCGAAAGGTTTGGTGGCCGCGGCGCGGGGGCGCAAGCGCTCGGGCAAGGCTTGGGCAACGTCTGCCAGGGAGTACCCCGGACGGCTGGTGACGATGAATTCGCACTCGCGAAATAGTGCCTCGGCTTCATGCCACTTGGCGATGTCGTTAAAGGCGTCGATACCGATAAGAAAGAAGAGCCGGTCGGCTTTTTTCAGTGTCGATTTCAGGCGGCGAACCGTGTCGATGCTGTAGCTCGGAGCGGGAGCGGCTTTTCCCTTCTTTGTTTCGGCAGGCTGACCGGGCGCTTCGAGGAGCGACGGGCAAAATGCCTTATCACTCATGGTAGCCAGCACAACCATCGCGTAGCGTTCTGCGAAGGAGGCTATCGGCTGGCCTTGCTTGTGGGGCGGCACATTCGCGGGAACGAAGTAAATTCGACCTAGATCGCTCGCTTCTTGCGCTGCACGCGCCAATGCGAGATGCCCGTTGTGAATGGGATCAAAGGTCCCGCCGAAGAGTCCGATGTTCATACGTGTGGCTGTTCCTCACCCGATCAATGCTTCAACTGACAGTATCAAACTTTGCTACACCTGCTGTGAATTTGCACAGTGATGACACGCGTCGAATGCCAGGTGCAGTATATTTGGTGCAACGCCTTCGTCTCCGGGATTGTCCTTTGGGACAACGCCCATTCACTGCCCCATTGCGTGAACCCCGGTAACTCGCGGGATTGCGGCAAGGGGAAATAGATTGGACTTGTTATGCGAGTGAGGCTCCCCCGTCTCCGCGCACGTTATATCGCTCCCAACCGGGCCCCGGTTCTGCGTTACGGCGTTGCCGTGCTCAGCATTATCCTGGCGCTGATTCCGGCACTCATGCTGTCCGACGTATTCGAAAGCCGCCTGGCAGTTTTCGCTGTCGCGATCATGGTGAGTGCCTGGTATGGCGGCTGGAAGCCGGGACTGGTGGCGACTTCTTTTGCGCTGACCGTCAGCGCCTATTTTTCTCTCGCTCCGGGGCACTCTCCGGCTGAATATCGCCACGCCATCATACATCTCGTTCTGTTTGTTTTTGTGGCACTGCTGATCTGCTCGTTCAATGCAGCTCTGCGGTCTGCCCAGGAAGGCCTGCGGCGGTCGGAAGTGAATTTTCGGTCGCTGGTCACAAATGCGCCCTACGGAATTTGCCGCTGCGACGCCTCCGGAATGCTGCTGAGTGCGAACCCCGCACTTGTAAGTTTGCTCGGCTATGACTCGGCTTCGGAATTGGTCGGGCGGAATTTGATTACGCTGCAGGCCGATCCGCAGCAGTGGTTCAATGTGGCGGACCACTTCCGCAGTTCGAAGCAATTTCACAACCTGGTTTCCGACTGGCTGCGCAAAGACAACAGCGTAGTCGCGGTGCGGCTTTCAGGAAGGTCCATTCTCGACGAGGACAAGGCGACTTACTTCGAACTCTTCGCTGAAGACGTGACCGAGCATCGTGCCTTGGAGCTGCAGCTGCGCCAGGCCCAGAAGATGGAAGCGATCGGACGGCTTGCCGGCGGAATTGCTCATGACTTCAACAACCTGCTAATGGTGATTTCGGGATATTGCGAGTTCCTGCTCGATCGCTTAGGCCCCGACCCGGCGGTGCGCGGTCCAGCGCACGAGATTGCCCGCGCCGCCGGGCGCGCGACGGGCCTGACCAGACAACTGCTCGCCTTCAGCCGTAAGCAGATGCTGGCGCCCAAGGTCCTCGATCTGAATGCGGTTGTCACCGAACATATCAACATGCTGACGCGGCTGATCGGCGAGGACATCGATCTGGTGATGATTCCCGGCAGCCCGCTTGGATCTGTACGTGCCGATCCCAGCCAGGTCGAGCAGGTGATCATGAATCTGGTGGTCAACGCTCGCGATGCTATGCCTCATGGCGGCAAGCTGACGATTGAGACGGCGAATGTCTCGCTGGACGATGCTTTCGCGCGGACGCATGCACCTGCGGAACCGGGCGAATACGTCATGTTGCTGATCAGCGATACGGGAATGGGCATGGACGTCGAGACGCAAACTCACATCTTTGAACCGTTCTTCACTACGAAGGGCAGCGCAGGAACCGGGCTTGGGCTATCGACGGTGTACGGCATCGTGAAGCAGAGCGGTGGCTACATCTGGGTGAACAGCGAACCGGGCAAGGGCGCGAGTTTCGAGGTTTACTTGCCGCGGCTCACATCGCCGGGCGAGGAGGCGTTCTCGCAGCCGATGATGGCTCCGCGCCAAAGTTCGCAGGGACACGAAACCATTCTGCTGGTAGAAGACGAAACTACAGTTCGGCAATTGACGCGGCAATATCTCACGACCCAGGGATACAAAATTCTGGAGGCTGCCGATCCGGCAGTGGCCATGCAAATCTCAGGTTCGCATCAAGGAAAGATTCACCTGCTGCTGACCGACGTCATCATGCCCGGGATGAATGGCCGAGAGTTGGCGCAGGCCATTCTCACGTCGAGGCCTGATGTCAAGATTCTTTACATGTCCGGATACACGGAAAACGTGATCGGACACAACGGCACGCTCGAAGTAGATGTGAAGCTGTTACAGAAGCCTTTCAGCCTTCCGACCCTAAAGGCAAAGGTGCGGGAAGTACTCGACACACCATTACCCTCGGAGACTGAAATGTCAGCACAACAAGTTTCATCCAAAGGAAAGTTATCGCCGTTCCGCGCGCAACGATTCAACCTGCACTTGCCCTTGAAATATCGTCCAGTTGGAGATTTGAACTGGCGAGAGGGAACAACAGAGAACATCAGCCGGTCGGGACTGCTTTTCCGCGCGGAAGAAGCGATGTCGCCGTCAGCACAGGTGGAAATCAATCTGGTGCTGCCACCGGAGATTGCAGGATTGTCGCCGGCAGAAGTGATTTGCCGTGGCGAAGTCGTACGCACGATAGACGCTGAGACGCCGGCGATGAATCCAGCGCTCGCGGCGAAGATTCTGCAATACCATTTTCACCATGGGGCGCATATTTCGGAGGCATAGGGGCGCGGGGCGGGAACTGGGCTACCAGCCTATAGCGTGTTAATGAGTGCGATGGCGATGTTACGCCAACTGATAAGGCAGCGACTACTGCCGTTCCTCTAGAACGCGATAACTATCGTTGATTTCCTTCGTACGCGCTCGCGTTAGGTCGGCCTTGCAAATATTCACTTCAGTTGGTTCCAAGCTCCCACCGCCAACGCGTATTGTTCCGACAGCTTGACAGTGGAGATCGCGATATTCCGACCACGCTCTTTGCGCAGCTTGCACACCGGAGCGTTCATTTGCCTCAAGTTTCCTTAGCATTGCTTCCAAGGCCGAATTCATTTCCCTATTCGCATTTTCGAACTCTAGGGCGAAGCATGCGTTCATTACATCTTGGGTTTCAGCGTCTCCGCAGTGGCCGAGCAACTTTCTGGCCGCGTCTTTCGCCTCAGGGGCATTCATGAAAACGTCCCACGAATGCTTTGGGGATGTGCCAAAGTACTCTCCTGCGACCCGTAAGAGATCGGAGTCAGTGGCAACGCCGTATTGGATCCGAGGTTCCTTGCCCGGTGCTATCAGGTAGTATCCTGCATTTCCCTTGGCTGCTCGGAACACCGTGGCTTCTTGCCCGATACGGACTTGAAAGGAGCGCGTATAGATTTCCGAAAACTCGATCCCTGCCTTTTTGAGTGGCTCGCGGACCTGTTTTGCATAAAGCTGAAAATCGGCTAACGCCTCGTTGGTGTCAGCATCCTTCTGCAACTTCCCCCGCGTCACCGCAAAGAAGGCAATGATCATTGGACCCACAACTACCACAACAGGCTGCTTCTCGGCCGCTGCGACGGGCGATGCCTGCGTCCCCAAGACACAGATAAGTGCTACACGAAGAAACCACGTTAGGCGGTTCATCTCGCACCAAATTTACGCCGATGATGAGAGGAGTTCTACAGCATCGTGGTCAACTGTTGTAATCAGATGGGATGAGAAGGCCGGTCTCCGGACGGGATGCAGTGTACGCTCCCAAGTTATCGACGTGCTCGAAGCACAGATAAAAAGGAGACCGGCAATGAAGAAGGTTAGCACCGTAGCAACGAGGCAGAGCAGGAATATTTCGCAGCAGAAACTGACCATCGGATTGGATCTGGGAGACCGCAACAGCTGCTACTGCGTG
>Ga0335069_10002510_pt1 | contig 28205 bp, 24 predicted proteins | sample Lox_Sample_11_FD_206714 | JGI IMG/M metagenome (GOLD analysis project Ga0335069, IMG submission 206714) | Soil microbial communities from Loxahatchee National Wildlife Refuge, Florida, United States - Lox_Sample_1.1 | ecosystem: Environmental > Terrestrial > Soil > Wetlands | place: USA...
TGGACGAAGGGCCTTGAACTGGCGAAAGTGGCAAGGAGGGACGGTCAGCGATTCGATTGTGCAACCTGGTTGCACAAGGCGCAGGAGATGCCGAAGGAAGAGTTTAGGCGGGAGGTCGAGAAGGAACTGACGGGCAAGGACGAGGAACCATCCGAACTGATCTACTTCAAGGTCTACAAAAGCCAGGTTCCCGTTATTGAGCAGGCAATCGAGACCGCGGCGCGGATGCTCGGTTCAGACAAGTCGCGCGGTTATTGCCTTGAGATGATCTGCGCCGACTTTCTGGCGGGTGCAAACCTCGACGGTGAAAATCCCAACGTTCTATTGAGTTCGGTTGCACGCTACTACCGATTCTTGCCGAAACCACAGCAACAGGCGTTCCTGGCAAATGTTCGGGACAAGGTCTCGTGAGAGCCATCCGTCCAAAGCGACCGCGCCTTCGGCTTTCGCCTGATGCGTATCGAAAATTACATCAGAAAGTATTGGAGCGCGATTCCTGGCGATGCCAAGTATGCGGTGCGATGGGGAGGCTGGAAGTCCATCACATCCAATTTCGGAGTCAATCCGGGAACGATGACTTGGCAAACTTGATCACGCTCTGCGCAGACTGTCACCGCCACGCTCACGGGAAACGAGTGTTCTTCTAAGCCATGTCGCGTTTACCTCAGCACTAAACAAAAAAAGGGGTGCCACATTTGTGGCACCCCCTTGCTTCTGTGTGTGAGAACTCAGCCTTAAATAGTCTTCAGGTCCTCACTTCACATTGTAGATAACTACATTTGCATTCTGGTTGCCGCCCGAATCGTCTCCGACAACGGTGAACATGTGCAATCCCCTCGTTGACGTGTCGACGGTTCCGGTGCAGGAGAGGCCATTACTACCCTGCGTGCAAGAAGTCTGCGTGCCCGAAAGCTGTGAGCAAACCGCCGCGGTCAGGTATGGACCCACAGGGCTGGACAGAGGCTTCGAAGTAGATGGATTGTTGCACGCATAAACCGCGGTGACGCTCTGACCCTTACTGTAAGTGGTGGGCTTGGGCGAAGTGATCGTCACGCCGGGCAGATTCTCTCCGGGCGTGAGGTAAGTGGCAACCCAGCATGAACCGGTTCCCCCAGATCCCCCTTTGGTCTTTCCACCGGGATCGCCCGTTACGGAGAACGCAGTGATCTGGTTGCTCTGGAAGAGCGGACCCTTTGAGGGCGGCGTGCACGGGTGCAGAGGATCGGGGCCAGCGCCCTTGAGCCAACCCGGGAACGGATTAAAGATGCCGATAATTCCCGGATAGACAAGGAACGGGTTGTCGCTGAACTCGAAAGTGAAATCGGTACCCAGTGTTGCAAAGAAGCTCTGATTGTCGTTGCAGACGCCGCCAGGAGAATTCGGGCAGGTCAGCTCAAACATTACGGCCGAATCGATGCCAGTGTTTTGGGCGTTTTCGTAAACAAAGCATTGCGCTGGCCAGAAGTTTTTGTCGACGAGGGCATTGCATGCGTTCTGCGTCAACAAGATCGGCTGGATGGTTACGACGGGCTCGGCGTATGGAGAGGTCAGCTGGGCGTTGTAGTTGTAGACGTTCGTTCCAGCTTGGTTCGGGAACGTAAGATCAGTTTCGGTGTTTTGGTTGATTTGGGCCGTCTGAGCTCCGGGTTGGAAGTTCCAGCTCAGGATGTCCTGGTTGTCGTCTGCGCCGCCGGTTGCCGCTGTAAACCCGACCCAGGCGTTGCCGTTGGTCAAGCCAATGGTGGTCAGGTCGAATTTCACACCACCAGCGGGATTCGAAGGAGTAGCCGGGAATAGATCCACATTGTCAAGGATGACGTCCAGCAGCGTGCTGCCTGGACCGGAATAAGTGATTGTCGCGGTGTGGACGTTCCCGTCCGCCAGCATGATGGGGTTCGGGAGTTGGGTAAGGTCGTTAACTGCAAGGCGGCAGGTCGGATCTACGCTGTTTGCGCCGGTTCCCCCGCAGTTTTGAATCGCAACATCGCTGTTGCTCGGATCTACTGGGTAGTTTAGAAAAGTATTAAACTCTACCGCCAGACTGTTCGGAATCCCTGCTTGAGGACCGGTCTCCCCCAGACAAAAATTGCTGAAACCGAATCCGATCCCGCAACCCTCAGGACCGAGGGCACTGATCGCCGAATTCTGGATCACGAACGCAATTCCGTCGGCCGGACAGAACACTTCCCCACAGGGGATTCCGTTGGCTCCGGTCAACTGAAACGTGAACGTTGTAGAGAATGGACCACTAACCGGTTGCTGAGTGTTGTACCAGGCAGACCCCGCCCAATCATACTGATTTGGAGTAAGTCGCAGCACATTTGTGACGCCCGGAGGCGGAGGTGGAACCGCAGGGTAGAACCCCGGATATGTGGTCAACGGGTTGTTGTCCTCCATACCATTCAACGTCAGACAGTTCTGGTTCGAAGTGAAATCGGGCGAATATTTGGGAGAAGCAGGACAACTTTGAGCCGAGACCGCCCGGACCCCGCCGAGGATGAGCAGAACCGCAATCGCGCCCGTGACAACTAATTTCATAGGACTTAATATCATAATTCTCCTGTCGATCCCCTTAGCTCGCGTTTCAGTGCTTAACAAACGATAGTTTGAGTCACCGCACAAACCAATAGAGTCGGGATCACACAGCACATCCCAGCTCGCGCATGATCTCGCGAGAATACTTTTTGGGGAATCGGCGACCCGCTCAGGGGATCGGCATTGGGAGCTGCCGAAGAGCGGCTGCCGCGTTTATTGAGTCTGCAGTTAATTCACCGGAGTGTCAACTGAATTCCTGGACAAACTAAAGAGTTCGGGATAGGAAGGTGAAAACTTCTGCATCTCAGTTCCACTTGTTTACACCTACCGACATTTCTGAGACGCTGCCTCCCCCAGATTTCGCTTGATGACTTTCCCATAGCTGTTCTTGGGCAGCGAAAGCAAAACGACCGCCTCCTTGGGCCTTAGCTTGGGGACTAAATGTTCCTTGCAGAACCTATCAAAGCAATCACTAAATGACGGACAACTTGGCATGCGGGCCACCAGAAAAGCTCTGACAGCCTCTCCCCATGTTTCGTCGGGAACGCCTAGGACAGCTGCCTCCAACAAGCATTCAAACTCTTGCATTTGATTTTCTACTTGGCGGCAACTGACCCTCTCTCCTCCACACTTCAGGAAGTCGCGCGCCCGATCCACAATGTAGATGAATCCGTCTTCATCTATTGTCGCGAGATCACCGGTGTGGAGCTTTCCACCAGCAAATCTTTCTTCTGTTTCTTGCGGTTCGCGCCAGTAACCAAACGCGATGTTCTCGCCCTCTGCCACAATTTCGCCAACCTCGCCCGGCCGCGCCTGAGTACCGCGCTCCGCCACCACTTGTAGTTTCACACCAGGAATTCCTTTACCCACCGAACCAACCTTGGTATCAAGCATGTGGGGTGGTAAGTAGGAAAGGCGCGCGGTTGCCTCCGTTTGGCCATACATAACGAATATCTCGATGCCAGGTAGCGCTTGTTTGAGCTCGCGAATGAACACCGGAGCGAGTTGTCCACCAGCTTGTTGCACATAACGCAAGCAAGGAAAGGATCTCCTCCGTAAGCTAGACTTTCTCAGTAATGTTTGAAAATGAGCCGGCACACCGGCGAACCCCGTGCATTCAGTTTCTGCCATACGTTGCAGAACTGCCTCTGGGTACATGAATCGATGATCGAGTACCAAACTTCCGCCAACCCTTAAGTGCGTGTGTAGAAGAGATGTACCAAAGCAATAGTGAAAAGGCAGAACTGTCATGATGCGGTCTGAGTCGGTAAGCTTCAGATAGTCGATGATCGATTCAGTGTTCGCGATTATGTTTCTGTGCGAAATCATCACTCCGTGCGGAGTGCCTGTCGAACCGGACGTAAACATAAGCGCAGCCAAATCTTTCGCTATAGTCTCTGCCGGTGCCAGCTTCGACGAAAATTGACGGACACTCTCTTGCAGTCGCTTGAGATCGATGGTTCGGGGAAAGTCGTCGATACCGGAAAAGGCTTTATCGGTGATAAGAGCGATCTGCCCAAACTGTTGCTTCCGCTTTTGGGCAAAGCTGCTCTGGAGAAATGCTATGCGGGCTTCAGTGCTCGCAAGAATCCGATCTAAATCATGGGCCGCAATAGTTGGGGGCAACGGCACACAGACCAATCCGGCCTTGAGTATACCCAGATAGGCTGCGGCCCAATAAAATCCGTTCTCGCTAACGAGAAGCGCTCGATCTCCCTTTTGCGCGCTGCTTTTAAGCAGATATGCTGCCACGTCTGTTGCCGCAGTGCGCAAGTCTCCGTAAGTGTAGTTACCCTCCAAAGTCGCAAGAGCTACGTGGCTCGCGACTTTGCCGTCTAGCAAATACTCCGCGACATTTTGGGGCGAGGTTTTCATAAGAAGCTGCTACGCGCCTACAGGGGCGAAGCTCGTTGCCTCTGTCCGACTCGGCCGGAGGAAGTGATGAATCAGCAGTTGAGTAGACACGATACCCACAAGAGCAATGTCGTCTTTCGTACTCGTTATACGGCCAGCCTCAAACTTAGCCACCAGTTTCGCAACGGCTTCGGGTTGGAAAATACCAGCACTCTTAATTGCGGCCGGGGCGAGCAGATCGTGGACATAGTCGGGCGTGTTCCTCCCGAGGAGGCAGTCCCCGTCAGGAGCCCTATATGGCTGCTTTGCACGATTGAGCACCGATGCGGGCACTTTGCCTCGCGCCGCTTCCTTCAGGAGGAATTTTTCCTTGAGGACCCGCATTTTCAGCGTAGGGGAAAGTCTGCTGGCAAATTCGCAGATTTTATCGTCAAGAAATGGATATCGCGCCTCTACCGAATGTGCCATTGCAACACGGTCCCCTTGTGAGGACAAGATGTACCCGGGCATGAGGAACTTGGTTTCCAGGTACTGCGCCTGGCAAAAATCGGACCAGCCCCCGAAAGCTTTGGGCAATCCGCAGCGCATTTCGGACATGCTATTAACGCTGCGCAATTCATCTCTGACTTCATTGGAAAAAAAAGCCTTCGTCCTGGAGGTCAATTCCCAGCGCGGGAGATGTGAGAATAGCGGATCTCCAAGATTGTCGTTCTGGACGCTGAAGAAGCTCCTTAAGTATGCAGCGGGCTGCTGCTGAATACTGTTCATATATGGGTAGAGGCGACGCAACAGCATCGGTCGTCTCTTGGAACTGATATCCTTCGCCCAGAACCGACGGATTTTTGCCTCTTTGAAGACGTCGTAGCCACCGAAAACTTCATCCGCGCCCTCCCCGGTCAGGACGACTTTGAATCCGCTTTGTCGGACCAATCGAGAAAGCAAGTACATCGGAACGGGAGCTGTTCTAAGTATCGGCTGCTCTGTGTGCCGGATGACATCGGGGAGAGTCTCACCGATCTGTCTTGCGGAACACCGTATCTGTGAGTGTTCAGTGTTCAGAAAAGTGCTCACTTCATGCTGGTACCCGCTCTCATCCAGGTCTGCTTCGTCGAACGTTACGGAAAATGTTCGAAGCCGATCTGGTGCATGTCTGGCAATCAGTGCCGTCGTGAAGGCTGAGTCGATTCCCCCGCTCAGGTAGGCTCCTACCGGAACGTCCGAGCGAAGACGGATTCGCGCAGCATCCTCCATGAGCGCAAGAAGCTCTTCCGCCTTCTTCTGTGGCGATTCCGGCGTGTGTTCATCCGCGACAGCATAATCCTGCTCCCAATATGAACAGACCCTTGTGACGCCATTTTGTAAGACCAGGGAATGTCCGGGAGCCAACTGCAGAACATTCTTGAAAGCAGTTCGCGGCGGCAGAGTGACCCAAAAGGTAAATATCTGATCCAACGCTTGCAGATCTATCTCGCCGTGGACGGCAGGATGTGCCAGAAGAGCCTTGATCTCCGAGGCGAAGAGAAAATCACCACCCGCTGTCGTGTAGAAAAGGGGCCGCACGCCGTAGCGATCTCGCGATAGGAAAAGTTTTTGCTCACGCCTATCCCATATGGCAAAGGCCCACTGGCCGTTGAAGTACCGAGTACATTCTTCGCCCTTCTCCAAATACATGCGAAGGATGACTTCAGTGTCGGACTTGGTCGTGAATCGGTGCCCCTTTCGCTCAAGCTCCTCACGAAGTTCGATGTAGTTAAATATCTCTCCATTGAAGGTTATCCATAACGAACCGTTTTCAATGGACATCGGCTGGTGACCGCCAGCCAAATCAATGATGCTTAGACGGGCATGCGCAAGACCGACGTTGCGTTCCGCAAACACACCGCGATCGTCGGGTCCGCGATGGTTCAGCATCGAGATCATCCGCCACAGGAGCTCGGGCTCTACTGGAGCTTGCTTCGAGTTAACGATGCCCGCAATGCCACACATGACAGCTCAATCGTGAACTGACGCGTCAACTTCCTCTATCTCTTCGACCAATTGAGGCCCTAAATGAAGATATCGACTGGAGTTCAATTTGGAATCGATCATCTCGTAAATCCGCCCCACCTGTTCTACAGATAAACCTGTTCCCTCAGCAACAGACGCGGAAGGCACGCTATGGTTCCTCGCATAAAGGCATAGGTCCATCGTCTTCAGAGGAAGGGCGAAATAAAACTCTTCTTGAGACTGTTCCATGGAATAGGTGTCTGTTGTAGGTGGACGGCGCAGGATCGCATCTGGCACGCCCAGGTAACTTCCCAGTTGCATGACCTGAGATTTGTAGAGATGAGCAATGGGCTTGAAGTCAGCGGCGCCATCGCCGTTCTTTACGAAAAACCCCTGTGCATACTCCAAGCGGTTTGGCGTTCCTGCCACCGCGTACCAAAGCCGGTCGGCATGAAAATATTCCATCATTTTCCGCGTGCGTTGCTTGAAATTGGTGGCGGCCACCACACCCAGATAAGACTCAGAATTGAGCCTAACCCGGCAAGTCTCTCCTGTTGGTGACTGCGCAACCACAGAATACAGTGCATAATTCGAACTCTTCACCAAGTCAGGAAGCACAATTTTGCTCTTCCACCCTGCCCCGTATTTCGGGATGAGCTTGCGAATGGCATTGTCCCTCCGCTCATAACATCCGAGCGCCTTTAAGGTAGGCCCAATGTGCTCGATCACATATTCAATACCAAACGCCTCCGCCAACTGCTTCCCCAGGTGCAGGCTCTCTTCCGATGATTCATCCTCTGGCATCAAAATTCCGAAAACACGGTCCTTGCCTAGAGCCTTGGCGCACAGCGCCGCCGTGACGCTGCTGTCGATACCACCTGATAAGCCCACCACGGCACCTCGGCGCCGAAGCCGGCCAAATACGGTCTGCCTGACGGATTCCGCAATCGCGCAAGTGACCGCCTCGGCGTCAATGTCCAACACCTTTTCGGAAAAGACCGGAATTGTTTCCATCATTAGCTTTTCTCCGACCGACTTTCCTTGTTGCTCACGATGCGACTGAGCCCAGTTTGGCCTGGACGAAACGGGTAATCAGGTTCACCGAGTCCCAGTTCTCGGGCACGATCTCCGAATCGGCAACCGGGATCTCAAACTCTTCTGCTACAAATTCGACGAGCGCTAGCACTCCCATTGAATCGATCAACCGCTTTTCCAGGAACGAATCGTCATTCGAAAATGAGTCTCCTCCCTGTCCAAAGAGGAGGTTATCGATCACAAATGTCCTGATTTTCTGCGCTACCTCATCCATTGTTCTGTTCCCTTAGGTTTATGTATTCTGCGTTCTGGCAAGAGGAATTCACAAGTTTCGATTGAATTTTTGTAAGGTATAGCGGGCTACGTGACGTGCCAATTTTTCGACCCTTCCACGGCGGCGAAACGGGATTCGGTTGAGAGCTGTAATCTGGCTTGGCTCGAGCCTCCATCCGGATCCGCCGCAGTTTTCCTTAACGTGTTCGAGCTTGTCAGCCTTGAAAATTGCGATGACCGAGGAGCGGGACGTACACCAATTCAGCGCTACTTGTGCTGGAGTCTTCCCTGCCCTTGTTGCGACCGCGCCTAGTATGTCATCACGATCAAATTGTCGAATATTCTCAAGACCGCTGGCGAGCGGGCTGAAGGCGAGGATTGTGATTCCCTTGCTCTCGCAATACTGCATCAGCTCACCTTCGATCGTGCGCTCTACTAGGCTATAACGCACTTGGTTTGAAACTATTCTTGCTCTATTGAGACTCGCCTGGGCTTTTTCAATCTCCCTTGCAGAGAAGTTGCTGACACCAATGAATCGTATTTTGCCCATCGCAAGCAGATCTTCCATAGCCGCCATGGTTTCCGCAATCGGTACTGTGTAATTTGGCCAGTGGAGCTGGTAGAGATCAATGTAGTCGGTCTTCAGACGCTTCAGGCTGCCTTCAGCTGCACGGATCACATCCTGTCGTCTGAAATTCCTGGGCGATACTTTCGACGCGAGGAAGATCTGACTGCGAATCCCTCGAATGGCAGAGCCAACGACCTCTTCGGATCCATACGACTCCGCAGTATCAATGAAGGTCGATCCCAGCTCTATCCCGGTGAGAAGTGCCTCAATTCTACCCTCGCAGCGCCAGGTACCTTGGGCAAGCTCGGGAAGCTGAATCCCCGTATCTGCAAGCTCCTTGTATTTCATTTGCGAGACACTAAGCCTAAGTCATGGACGATTGGCAACAACTGGATTGGCAATTTTGCGCGTGCGACGTGCCGGTTTCAAACCGCGAGTAAACTCGTCGTACGAGTGACTCGACGTCAACGGAACGCTCGCGGTGCCCAAGAGCTCAGCAGGAGGCGAACCCCAGAAGGCATGGGCAGGAACATTACCGCTGACGACTGTACCAGCCCTGATGACTGCTCCCTCACCGATTCTTACATTGGGCAAGATGATGCAATGTGGGCCAATGAAAACGTCTTTCTCGATTACGACTTTTCCATTGCTGTGGTCTCTTCTTGGTCCCCAGTAAAAGTGAGAGAAGATCGAGGTTCTATAGCCGATAGTACAGTTGTCGCCTATTGACACATCGGCAGGATGCAATTCGTCCAAGTAGACAAGCTGCGCAATCCAAACGTTCGTACCTAGGTTCGCACCACGCAACCGGTGCAGCCACGGGCGAACGCTGCCTCCCCCGGGGGCTATGAAAGCTAGCTTGTGGAGTAACCGGCCAAGCATGCTGGGAAGCACGATGCAGTTCCTCTTTCACTCAGGCGACGAAAACGCCGGCGCCATCAACCGACATGTCGATAAAGCAAACGGCCGACGGTTGCGAGGGCAGTGGAAGGCGCGAAGGTGAGGAATTTCTTGGCAGCCTTGTGCTCCCACATGGGCGAACTCAATAGCATCGCTGCTGGATATCTCCAGTATTTCAACATTGTCCGTTCAGCTCCCCAATGCTCCTTGAATCTTACGAGCCCCATGCTCTCAAGATCCGAGCGGCCCATGTCCAATTCTTCAAGTTCACGATTTTTGGCCTCCTGGATCGTCTTCCAGAAAAGGAAAGCCATGCCACCGAGGTTGTGGAATCGGGCGTCGGAGCAACCGTATTTATAAATCATCGTCTGCTTGTAAGAGAGCGTGATCATCGCGGCAATAGGGTGTCCATCCTTGGAGGCGATCCTGATCTTGAGGTTCTCTCCGAGGCAGTCGGCCAAGTTGTGAAACCATGAGATTGGCTGGGGAGGCATGCGATGCCGGCGCTGGGTCGGCAACAGAAGTCGATGAAATTGCTGAATCAGCCTGTCCGACCGGCCCTCGGTATACTCAAGCCGTTCACGAATCGCACGCCTGATCTTTCTTTGCACACAGCTCTTGTGGAAGCCACGAAATATAGCGTCGAGATCATTATCAAGCAGCAGCCTGTGCCAATAGAAAACGCTGCTTTCCTGGAATGCGGGGTCGAGTTCGTCCGTGACGAGGGGCCTGATCTCAACATACTTGCAGTTTTCCATCTCCACGCGGTCGCGCAGATGGACTAACAAGGAGTCCAAATCGCCCGCTTGATCCATTAGCAGAGCCGCATGATCGGAGAAAGGAACTGAGACGAGGCGGCGGCCTGTGAGCCAACTGTTGACCCGGCAAAAGACTTGTCCGTTTTCCAATTCCCTGCCCGGAGGCGAAGTCGTGAAGACGATTGGCTCATAGGCATACGTCCGCTGCAACGCTCCCAGCCATCCCGCGGCGTGAAAAATAGAGGCATGAGGATGGCGCTCGAGGAATCGGGTCCACCGAGGGTCCTTGCACGGATCAACTTCGTAGAATCTCACGGAAATAATGAGTCTTCGACTAGCCGATGACTTGGAGCGGGAGGGGAGGCTTGAACAGCCATCTCCGGGCTGGAAACCCGGCGCATTACCAGTTATGCTACTCCCGCTTCGTAGTACTTAGTCTTTCACAAAATGCCAACCTTCCAGCTGGCACATTCAGGCTATGAAGCTGCTGTGTTTTTTCGCAGGTGTGCTCAAAAGCCCTTCTTGAGGGCCAAATACGGAACGAGCAGAACTTCGGCTACCCATGGGAGTGGATCCCGAGGGCTGAAAACAGCTTCTACGCTGCAACTTCTCAGGGTACTAAGGTAACTTTTTAGATCGAGATCTCCGGACCAGAGGGCCAGCAAAGCTGTGGGAAGATCTGTCGTCGTTCGCATCCAGCCAAGCCCCGGATGCCCTTTGCACGGCGCCACTGGCAAGCCAATCTGGTCGGCATAGAGCATGTAGGTGAAGTCGACGCCGGCTTTCGACCCAAGGCTGTGGTAGCCCCATGTTCTGGCATTCACATCCAGTAATTTATATTGGCCATCGCGAGGGTCTAATTTGTATTCAATTTCGGCGAGGCCGTAATAATCAATCGCATTAAGGAATCGTTCTGACAGCGATTCGAGAGCAGGGACTTCGGTAGTTTCAACATATGTGCTGGCCCGACCGAACTCGAGCGGATGTTGGCGCAATCGACGAGCGACCATCTTCCCGACGGCAGTACCGTCCCGGAAGAAAGCACAATACGAAAACTGCTGCTTCCCTCCCCCAGGAATTAATTCCTGCACCATGATCTCGCCAGGGCCCGCCAGTTCCGAGGCTTTTAAGAAGAGTGTTTCTAGCTCGGCATGAGAATTCGCGCGCCATGCCTTCGCCTTGGTGGCATAGATGAAGTGCTCCTTAATGGCGGGCTTAATGACGAAGGGAGGAGAGCTGTCGTCGAGATCCGCGAGGTCGGCGACACTCTTCGGGTAGAATGTGATCGGGGTTGGAATGCCGAGCTCGGTTGCCAGACGATAAGTATTCCGCTTATCCCAAGCCCATTGCACGCTATGCCATTCAGGCGTCGGCACGCGAAACCACTCAGCAAGCTGTTCGCGATTACGGGAGATCGCGGCAACCAATTCCTCTCGCGTGGGATAGAGAACCCATCCTTTCAAATTGAAGGTCTTTGCAATATGGAGAAGACTATCAACGACAGCCCGCTCCTCGCGAAGGTTGGTCAGCTTTACATGGCGGATAGCGTATCGCGAGAAACGCGAGATCGAGTGCTCGTCATCGACTACACAAACGGGGACCCCCCGGCTACCGAGACTACGCACGATGCCGAGACCCTGGTAATCACCGCCGACAACGATGGCTCCCACCGTGCCATTTGCGGCAGCCACTGCAGGAGCTGCAGGCAGAGACTTGTGTAAGAGAGCACTCATTGAGCAGGAGTTAAGTTTGTTTCCTGGCAATGGCGTGAACGAGCTCTTTTGAGGAAAACTCTGTGCCAGAAACAAAACCGAGCAGCGGTCCAAAGCTGTAGGCTGCGGGTTTGCCGATAAAATGCAAACCGGAAATTGAGCTCTCCAAACCCGGCTTTAGTACAGGGTAACCACAGGCAGTTTCGAGTTGCTTCACAATCGTCTCCGATAGAAACCTATATTGCGAAACATCGACACGAAATCCCGTCGCGAGAAGTACATGGTCAACGCGCCGCTCACTGCCGTCGTCGAGCTTTAGGAGCAGCTGGCTGCCGACGGGCTTGGCAAAAACGGTTTTACGTCCAAAAGAGATTGGCATATCGACGAGTCTGGGTCGCAGCCATCCTGCAACGGCCGGTCGGACTGCGCGGTACGCTATGCGATCCTGCGCGCGGCGAGGCAACCGACGAAAGAGGTAGGGCATGGCCACCAGGCGGCTTATTCCAGCCGGACCGACATCCCGATCCGAGTAGAGCGCTTGCGACACTAATCCTAGATGATGCAATCGGGGATGTAATCCGACCCAGTTGAGGAAGGGCCTACGCACAATCACTTCAACATCCGCGCCTGACTCCTTGCACAGAACCGCAGACTCCAGCGCACTCTGGCCTGCACCGATAACGGCGAGCTTCTGGCCCTTGAATTTTGCCAAGGTGTTATGTTCGCTGGAATGCGACGCCAGCGCTTGTGGGATCGCATGAAATTCGGCAGGATGGGTGGCAAAACTGCTGATCCCAGCTGCGACAACGACTCGGTCTGAGATAAATGACTTACCTTGGCACAAAATTATCCGGAATCTTCGACCTTCTCTTTGAATATCGTGGATGCAGGTACGTTCCACATCCGGCGCCACTTTCTGCTGGAACCAATGACCGTAACTAAGAAAATGACTGAGAGGGATTGGCTTAGGTACGTGACTTCCATTCTTCTGGCAATAGGCGTCCAGTGTCAGTCTGCTCCCGGGATCTGCAATGTGCGAGGCTCCCCAATTCGATCGGAGGCACATTCCCGTCGGCATCTGTGTTTCCCAGAACGCCATGGGCTCACCGAAAATGCGCGTTTCAATTCCAGCTGAGCGCAAGTAGGCAGCCGCGGAGAGCCCGTAAGGACCAGCACCGATAATCGTTACATTACAATCTGCTGAAACACCCGTCATGAATGCTGCCTCGTGTCGCTAAATTCACGTCTCCCTTTTTGGCCATGGTTCGCAAACCTGACTGCCAGTTTCCCGCCCTCTTCACTGGCATACGCAAGTACGGCGCGCTCGCTGCCTTCCCCTTCGATCCTCCAGCCCTCCGCGTCTTCGACCAGCACCATCTGCGTCCGTTGGCGCCACCATCGGTTCACTTCACCGGGCGTCGGGGTCCACACTCGCTCGCGCTGTCGCAAACCGGCCAAGCGATCGAGTAGAGCTTCGAACACCTGGCGCTCGCGCTTCTTTGTAACGTAGTCAGGGTGCACGATGAAGTTCATGAAACCGTGATTTTCCAGAATGATCTGAATTTGTTGTTCCCAGAGACTGGTTGAATAGTTGTTCAGAATGTTGAAGAGAGTGTAGTCTTGAGTAGTAGTCACCGGCAGTTCAAGAATGTTGCCGATAAAATAGGGCATGACAGTACAGCAACCACCGCGCTGCGGATCGAGATGAGCCGCGTTTGGCACGGACATGTCATATTCGAAGTCCAAGGCGTCATACCAGATCTGTTTGCGGTAAAGGATGCCGGCACGAAATCCTTTTGCCTTGAACTCTCGGCCGTAGGAGTTGATCCTGGCTGCGCGCTCTAAAAACTGCATGCGTGATTTATAGAGACGACCATCATGGTTCAAATCGTGGACGACCACCTCGAATCCCCGATCTCTAATTTGAGACAGGAATTTCTCGTCCACGTGATAACGTTCCTCCGGAATAAGTTGGAACGAGGCCTTGATACCAAAGGAATCATCCACGTCCATTAATGTCCCGCAAAAGTCTCGCCCAGTCGCCGTTTCGACATCGTGTGTTACGACGGCACACGCTTGGGCACCATCAGGCCAGAACCAAACAAACGGCACCCGTTCGAGGCCGCCCGCGCGGATCGCAAGCAGAAGCAACCGCTCCATTAACTTATCGACAGTAATATCGACGGGCCAAAGCGGAAATGGAATCGCTTTCCAGCCGTTCAAGTACATTCTTTGCAAGCGCCTTCTTATTAAAACTGGAAGAATAGGCCGAAGGCAGTAGTATATCTCCGCCAATGCCGAGGAGGTTCGACCTTTGTGGTCCTCCACATAGATCTCCCGCCGCAAGTTATCAGCAACGAGAGAAGCGTCAAAAGGCAAATAGACTGTGCCATTGTCGATCTCGACGCAATGTTCAATATCGTGCAACTTGCCCGCATGAGCGATCGTTGGCCCCCCGTCGGTGTAGTCTCCATAGCAGGTGATGTCTTTTCCGAACTGAAAAAAACCATCCCTACGGCTGAATGGCGCTCGCCAAGCGACTCGAATGTCGCTCTCGCGACAGCAGTAGTACTGCGTTATACAATTACTCATTGGACAAAATTATGGTAGACGTGACCCTAGGGCCTTTTCATCAGCACATTTTGGAATTATCTAAACACATTGCCGACAAAAAGGTCATCTGAACGAGTAACAGGATGTTAACGCGGCTCTTCTTTTGCACTAAGTCGATAGTCGCCGGCATTCGAGGATTTGCCCCGCCACGATCCACACGTTGAGCTTACACAGAAAGCGGCGGGAAGGCCGTAACGAGACAAACCAACACAGGCTCCAAATAACTAACCTGCGAAGAAATATTAGCGGAGTGCCTGCGACTCGCCAATTGGCCTCGGGCGGAAGTCCGCATGCGCGAATATCTGCACGAGCTTTGTCGAACCACCACGCGAGAAAGTAGTCTTTCCGAACTCGGGTTTCCGGCACAGCATGATAGACGACCGCTGACGGCTCATAACATAACCGCTCTCCAGCGGCCAATAACCTCTGGCCGAATTCCGTATCTTCGCCACGGATTTCACTGCCTAGACACGGACCTAGGTCAGTTCGAAATCCCCCATGCTTTTCGAATACCTCTTTCCGAAATGCCATGTTGTTGCCGAATGGCGATTCAGTAAGCTCAAAGCCATTCAGCCCAATGTCAAACATGGCGAGCGGGGCAAGACGGTACCTGCCTTCTCGCGGAAACCAGGGAGGAAGTGAGAAGTTGCGATCCGGAAGGACGCGCCCTCCAACGCCAGCCCATTTGCTCTCTCCCAGAGCCGATGTCAGATTCATGAGCCATACCGGCTCAACTGTTACATCGTCGTCCGTGAAGGCCAAAATGTCACCCTTAGACTCCCGAATCCCGCTATTAAGCGCGTACGACTTTCCTTGCTTTCGTTCAAATAAATAGCGGAAACGAGACGGATATCGGCGAGAAAACTCCTCCACCACTTCCTTTGTTCGATCACCTGAATTGTTATCAACTACCAAGACCTCCCATTGAATCGATTCCGGAACTATGGATCGTGCGACGCTCGCCAATGCCTTGGCCAATGATTCGGAGCGGTTATAAGTACAGAGGACAACTGTAACTTTCACTGATCCCCCTGGAGCGTGCCGTTAATCCTCTTCATGGCGGTAACCAATTTCCTGCAGTTACCGTTTCTGCTTATCTGTTCCGGCAATACCTTCACCGCCAACCGGCACATGCCAGGCGAACTTGAGTCGATAAAGTTCGGAGATTTCGCCGGCCGTTTTCCAGACCCAGCCTCTCCAATAGAACCGCCTCTGCCGGTCAAACGCCGTGACCCACCTGAGAGTGCGTGCTGGACCCAGAACGACGAGGGTTTTCAGCATGGTGAAATAGTGTCTCGGAATTCCTAGAATATCGGACCGGTGCTCCATTTCGCGGATCGAGGCTCGGCCGAGATCGTACCAAAATGCAAGCAGATATTCCCGCGTTAGGCGGCTTTCGGGGATCGCGTGATATACGACCGCAGAAGGTTCATAACGCAACAGTTCGCCGCCGTTCAGCAACCTGCGGCCAAATTCGGTGTCTTCGTTGCGAATCTCACTGCCAGGACTAGGGCCCAAGTCCGTACGAAAGTCGCCGTACTTTTCGAAGATGGACTTCTGAAACGCCATATTGGTTCCGAAGGGAGGGCACTCAAGACGGCACGGCTTGTCTCCTAAATCGAACAGCGCAAGCATGCCGCTCTGCGAGTACGGGCCATCCATCGGCAGCCAGTCAGGTACCAATGGAGTATTCCTTGCGAGGATCCGTCCTCCCGCTCCAACCCATCTGCCCGCATGGAGCTCTCTGGTAAGGTCCGCGAGCCAATCCGAAGCCACGATCACGTCGTCATCCATAAACGCCAAGATCGAGCCGCGGGACTCGCGAATTCCAGAATTCAGTGCGTTCGACTTACCCTGCCGCGGCTCGAAAAGATACCGGAACCTGCCTTCGTATCGGTGACAGTAATCCTGTGCCACCTCTTGCGTCTGGTCACTTGAGTTATTATCAACGATCAAAATTTCCCAACTTATGTCTGCAGGCATTCGAGACGCAGCGACACTTTCAAGCGCTTCCGCTAGGGTACGACAGCGGTTATATGTGCAGAGAATAACCGTAACATCCATAACGAGTAAGTCCAAGAGCCATGAGTTTCGTCGACCTTATCGGGGTATGGCGAATGCCCTTCTCTTATGAGGAGGTGGATAAATTGTTAGGGAGTCATGTTCTCCTGTCCCTTCTCCTTGAGAGCGCGGGGCGTGGTCGGCCCTTCGATGTTTCCGCGGAGAACGATAATCTTTCTACTTTGTAAAATCCAGCTTCCGCGCGGCATCTAATGATCGTAGATACCTTTGCATGTTTTTTCCCTAGCCTAGCGCGACCGCTCCGACTCCCTAGTTTCCATGTGTTTGAGCCAAGCCTGCCATTTTCCTCCGGTGATTTTCAGCAAACCGTTGCCAAGGGGCATGTGTTGAATCGTCTCTTTGACCGACCGCCCTAGTGAGCGCAACTTGAGCCAACGCTCATAGCGGGGATCGACGAGGTAGCCCGGCGCTCGCTCCAACGCGGCAAAGAAGCGGGTCTCATCAGCACTTGTGCGGGACAGCTCTTCCACCTTTGGGGCATCAAACAAAGGCTTGCCGTCCACAAGAAAGCCGCATATACGATCGAGAGATTCATCTTTGCCCGGAGCAAAGTCAGCCGGATATTGATAAATCAACTTACCGTCGTATAGATCGGAAACTTCGATGGCCGGGAAGGGTAGTTCGAACCTGAAGATATAGCAATAGGCTAGCCGGAAGGATTCGCGCTGAATCTCGCGTGAGGGAGGGGCATGGAGACATCTCTCGAGGAGCTCGGAAAGATTGTTTCTCGATTTGAGAACAAATAGACTCGAGCACTGCTCGTAGATCGCACGTGAGGCGAGACAGATAGGTTTGCCGAGCATGGCCATCTCCAAGCCAATGGTCGAGCCGAAAGTCAGGCCAAGATCGGCCTCTTCTGCCAGCGCATAAGCGCTGATTGAATCTTCTGGGAAGACAAATCGTACATTGGCGGGGTTGTTCGACCTGAGCTCATCATAGATCTTGAGCTCTTCCGTTGCCTTGCCGATGTATGAATTTCCGCCGAGGTTCGGATGGACCTTGATGACCAACTCGACATCGCTGCGCGACGATACCCACTGCACGACGTCGCGGACCCAATCGGCCTGCGAATCGTAAGGCCCCTGCATAAGGGGATCGCCTGCCACTTCGTCGCTCGAGGATGTAAACAGGACCCAAAAGCGCTTGCCGTTGGTCAGCTTCAGTTTCGTCCGCAAGGCAGACGGCCCGGCCGAAGGCTTGTTGTATGCAATCCAGGCAAGATTCGCTCCATAGCGGCGCTGGATCAGCCAGCGGAGAACGGCGTTCAACGAGTCACGATCGAGGGGTACATCGCCCCACATCTTCCAGAACGCTCGAAACGGCTCAGGATTCATGCAGTGCGCGTTGGCTCTGACATTGACTCGACCGGGCTGGTATTCGGCGCGCTCGTGGGTCAGCACACGTATCCCGCTGCGCTGAAAGATCTCGAGAGCGACGCGTGTGATCGACTGGCGGCCGTTGAACAACAGGGCAGCATCGACCGCATTGGCTTTCAGGTAGTTGCCCAGACCAATCGCGACAAGCGCGGCGCTGTACAGAAACCCGCGATAGACGCTTACGACGTTCCAACTGGTAAGATCCGGAGGGTATTGGCGAAAGAAGGAGTTCATCGACGAAAGCACCCATTCGCCGAAAGGCATTCCCTGGTAGCAGGCTTGACGCATGCCGGCCGCAGGCACGCTTTGTGCCCAGGCGAAGGCGGCCGTTTTCTCCTGCGCTGAGACGAACTCCCCGAGCCAACGATGAGGAAATTCGAGCTGGACAAGGTTCTGCTTTGCCGCAGCGGTGCAGCGCTGGCAGATATCGTAAGGCCGGGGCGAGTTGGCTTTCGAATCCCAATGTTGGTCGCACTCCGGTAAGAGTCCGTCGCAGAGAACGTACTCAACCGACGCGCCTCGGACCCGGCTGGCCTTGGCGATAGTGCCGTCATAGAGACTGTGAAAGCCCCACAACGCATAAGGCGAAAATATTAGGATGCGAGTCATTGTTGGACTATGTTAGCAGTACTATCGGTTTGTTGCGCCGCACCGCGGCCGGAGTCACTAATCAGCTTGTAGAGGATCCCCCAGGTGGGGAATGAGTTTTCGGAACTGACTTTATGATCCACGGCGGCCCGGTTGAGCCCCCCAGCGCTGGCAGAGACCAGCGCAGATGCTCATGTCGAATTCTAGGCGGCGTCTTCCATCGCCGCAAAGAATAGGATTCGCCAATGGTTCCTTCATAGAAATTAAGACGGGGGCAAATTGGGTAGGGGCGAACCTTAAGAGATGGCTCATGATATGTCTATCGTTGTGATCAGATTTCTGGCATCAGCGGTCGACGCTCTGCTTCCTTCTTCCTTCCAATAGACGATATGTTTTCTGCGACTCTCTCATATGCCCCTTGCGACAGCGCAATCTGACGTCGAGCTGCCGCCAGCAAGGGCAAGCGCAAATTCTCAGCTGATTGCCATGCTCTCTCGGCTGCATCCGCAAGTTTTTGCGATGCGTTCGAGGCACTCAAAAACACGGTTTCGCAACCCGCGCCGAACTGGTCCTCCAGACCACGGAATTTGGCGTTGTAGTCGTCTGACGCGCTGAGACAGACGACCGGAATTCCTTGCGAGAGGGCAAATACGGCGGCATGATACGCTCCGGTTAACACTATCCTGCAATGCCCAATCTGTTCGATGACTTTCAATGGCGAATCCAATTTGATCCCACCATCCGAATGGTCATCGAATCCCTGCAACAGCCGTCGGATCGTCAAATGGTCGTTCGCCCAAGCGTGAAAAGCAATCGGAACCGGGATCAGTGACGCACTATGCCGGCGAGCGAACTCGTGCAGAACCGGCCTCAGCGCGTCTATCATGTCTCCGTTGACATTCGAATAGGACGCCACGCGAAGGTTAATGCCGACTGCGTGGCCTGGCTCTTTCTCTCTGGCTTCATATGCGATCTCAACCGCCTCATCGCCTGTGGTCAAAATCTGAGACGAATTCAGGCCTAGAGATTGCGCTACGGCCAAACCGCCTCGACCACCTCGCAGTGTGAACAAGTTTACTTTCGGCAGAATCTTGCTCGCCCGCCCCACAATTTCGGGATCACTAAGGGGACCCAACCCCTGCCCAAACATGATCACAGGAATGTTCCGCTGAATTGCCTCTTCTATAGTGTTTAGAATTGAAATATTCCACTGACGAGTGTCGTCGGTGAATCCTCCAGCGCCGCAAACGACGAACAGGTCCGCGTGCTCCATGGCTTCCAAGAAAGCATTGAGATGCGGCCTCGCGTTCCTTCGATCTCGAATGGCCAGTCTCAGCTTCACTAGTAACCGAAAAGTACCTGGATATCGGAGCCGACAAGCTCTGCTCAACTTGATCAAACCAACCGACCAGGTCCGGGGCAGAAGCCGGCCGAAACCCCCAATGACGGCGTGATCCCCGACCCACAGATCCCTTCCGGCTCGCGGCAAGGAATTTGTCCCAGGACAAAACAGATCCAAATTGGTCGGAGATTCTGTGAGGACTTCAATTCGCCCAGATGGCCACAGTCGCTGCAGACGCCTGACTCCCACTTGGAGCATGGCGACATCCCCCATGTTAGAGTACTCGGCGGAACCCGTGTTCAACGCGGTGTCAACAACAATACGCATTTTTCCCCGAGCGCTGCCTGAACATAAAGCAAGCGAAACATGGGCTTCACATCGTAAAGTGCAGTACTGAATCCAAGAGTGTTACTGTGGTGGTGGTTTCTGTGTCCAGAGAGAGATCGTTAGGGTGCTGCCTAGTGGCCTGTTCCCTTGCAAGCGTTACTGCAGTTGCCCACCCAGCGTGCGCGATAAGCATGGCCATTTGCGGCTATTTGCGAGCGCACACTCACGAACTCACCGCGACAGGTCACTAGTTGACCTTGAAGAGGAATGCATCATAAGCGTTCATGTCTTCCTGCCATTCATTTTCCTGGGTCAATTCGCCCTCCCATAGAACACTCCAAGGTTTCGCATCGATGCACTCTAGACCAGCGGCTGTAAATTCGTTCCTAATATCCCAAGGGTATTGCATGTGCGAACGATGCCCGTGCCGCGGCTCGATCGCAAGAACGTATTTCCCCGCGACTCGAGCGATCTCTTTAAAAAGACATCTGCAATCTGGGTGTAACTGTTCCAAGACCGCCATAGTGAAAACCAGATCGACTGACTTGCTGTCGTATTTCTGAATTGACACTTCGGCTGGTCCAATTTCAACTGGAGTCGCCGCGAGGCACGGGTATTCGATGCGAAGGCGCTTAACGGCGTGCTCGGAAATCTCCATGCCACGGACGTTCTTATATCCAGCTTGCCAAAGGTGATTGAGATTTCGGCCGGTATTGCATCCAATTTCCAGAATGCTATCTTCTTTAGTTATTAACGGCGCCAACATATTGATGATCGTCTGACTTCGCGATGACCACTTTGTCGCTGTTGGGTAATATTGTCCCATAGGCCGCTCTTGTAATAGAAAATCATACAATTGCGAAAGCGGGACAATCTCGTTTCGACCCGCTTTCCAATACATTCTGGCCCGAAAGTTCCCGGTTGTTCCAAGCTTGTGCCCCCATCGGAATAAAACGTCACAAAGTAGGTTGAGAAGTACAAGATACAACTTCCACCTTAAGGCGCTTAGTGCTCGAAACGAAAATCCGACGGGATCAGACAGCGCACGATTGAGCCGGAGTCTCCATTTTGAGGACTGCTTACCTTGAGTTGTAGCCCGGCTAAACCGCTCTGGAGAGAATTTGATCTGCATTGGTCAACACTTGTCTTAGATCGCCTACCGCAACTCACCCCGGTTTTCCCACACCTTCTCAAAGGCGGCCACGACATCGTCCAAGTCCTGCCAAGTCATGAAAGGTCTCATTAATTCATGGTTAATCAGTTCGTCAAAATGCATTCTTTCGCAAACTGGACAAATTCCCTTTTCATAACTCACGTCACGGAAAGAATGGCCACATCTGAACGGGCATCCGTTTTTGCCATAAGCGATTTTTTGTTGAAACATCGGCTGTAAATAGAGCGGCTTGACATACCCGCTCACGACTTTCACACCTTCTGTCTCGCGAAGCTCCATCGCCGGCAATTCTGCCTTGACTGCCTCTACAAAGCGGTTGCGGTGTATACCCGCGACTTGGCTGTCGAACTTCAGAATATGCATATAGAAGGCGTGCTCACATCCCGGGCGCACTTTGGCCGGCTCGATACAGGGTATGGTCGATAATCTGGATGCGAGATAGTTTATGTTCTCCTGCCTCTGCTCCACAAGTGACGGCAATTTCTTAAGCTGTTCCCTAGTGATGGCCGCTTCAATTTCGTTCATCCGGAAATTAAACCCAATCATGTTTGTAAGATCGGTGACGCCTTTGTCTTCAACCACTGCTTCGGCATGATTCCGTATGAGTCGCATTTTTTCAGCCACGTCGTCATTATCGGTAACAATTACGCCGCCTTCGCCTGAGTGAATATGCTTGTGGTAATTCAACGAGTAGATTCCTATATCGCCAAGCGTCCCGGCAAACCGGTCTTTATATTTCGCATTAGGCGCTTGGGCAGCATCCTCGATCACCCATAAATCGTGTTCAGTCGCGATTTTATTGATCTTCTCCGCATCGTATGGCTGGCCGAAAATATCCACGACAATAATGGCACGAGTCGCTTCCGTGATTCGCTCTTCGATTGAATCGGCGTCCAGACAGAAATACTCCTCCTCTATATCCGCGAAGACCGGAACCGAATTGAATATCAGTGCCGCTGTGGCAGAAGCGCTCATCGTATACGGGGATACTATGATTTCGTCTCCGGGCCCTGCGCCGATGGCTCCAACGGCGCAATAGAGGCCCGAAGTTGCGGAGTTCACTGTGATAGCGTGCTTGGCCCCAAAGTACTCCGCCCACTCTTCTTCTAATGCCCTAACTTGAGGGCCGCCATAAAAATCCGGATGCCAGCCACCCACGAATCTGGATAGCACTCCCGACCTGATGACGTTTACCACAGCGCACTCCTCCTCTTGGCCGATTGTGCGGTAAGCCGGAAAGAGTTTTGTTCTAACCTTCGGACCCCCAAAAAGTGCCAGCTCGCTCACCTGTATTCCTCCAAGTACTTGACGATTTTTTCGGTCGCCCCAAACTCGAATTTCAGATTCGGACCTTGCGTTTTCTTTCCGTTCAAGATTTCGCGCAACGTCTTCTCTAGCTCCTTCTCGGTCAAAATCGAGCGCACCAGACCCATCCGGTCGAAAATCAACGGATTTTCCCGTTTCAACCCTATTTGCACGCTGATAAAACGTTTTTCCAAAATGGCCGCTTCGAGCAGAAGCATGGAAAACATCCCGATAATCAAGTCAGCCGCTTTCAAAAGCAGACTGGAGTCAGTTTCCCTGTCAACGACAACCTTGATCGAGCTGGAGGAACTTGCTAAAACGTTCTGGTAGACGTTCGGTTCATCCTTGGGATGAAGCCTGAGCACAAGCGTTACTTTAGCGGCCGTCTCTTCTATAAGCTTAGACAAACACTCCGCCACACTCTTCAGGACTGTCTTTTCTGTATAACCCCAATAGTCCTCCGCCATTCCGTTCATTCGATGAAGACTCACTAAGGGCTGTGAAGCGAACACAAACACTAGACCGGCTTCGGTTCCGGTAAGCTTCCGCCGCAAACTAAGAATTTCTTCTCCCGTGAACCTGTCTCCGGTTTTGCGGATGTAATCAAAAAAGGGCTGACCGCTCACCACCAACTTCGCGGGATCTATCCCCAGCGCGCACATCTCCATTCTGGCAAACTCATCCATGATGAAAAGGAAGGAGGGAAGAATCAACTTGGTCGCGGAACATCCATTCGGCGGATTATCCCCTTCAGAAATGAGGCGGAGCCGATAATTGGTCCATTGATCAAGCACCGCGAAGCTTGGAATACCCGCCCTCTGTGCCGCTTTCCACAGGTGCCTCTCCGTAAAATCCTCTGAACTGGTACCGGTCACAATCAGATCGGGACAGACCTTGCTAACAAATGCGTTGGCCTCTTCCTGCGTGGCCGAAGGAATGTCGTCACAGATGTCAGAGCAGGACATGTTTAGCTTCCGATAAATAGCGAGCGCCAGATCCTTTCCGTAGACGTCCACCCTGTTCCCCAGGGCCCGCAATGGTGCAATCAACTGGAGTATTGCGTTCGTGCCGCCGGGGTCGCGAGAAAAAAACAGGATTCTCCTGCCGTTCATTCGGCACATCCGCGCAAAATGTTCGAGCACACTTCAACAGTGGCCAACGATTCACCCAACGTGCATACCAGCGGCTCATTCCGGTCCAAGTTGTCGCGAATATTGGTAATCGCGTGATACATCGCTCTTGTGTGCTCCGTGTTGTATTCAGCATCCTTGTTCAGCGTTCGGTACCCCGCGAATAACCTGTTGTCACCGATAGAATATTCCTCAATCATTGCTCCAAGTTCCCAGATGCGAATCCGTTTTCTTTCGAACGTCAAATCCAATTCAAAGACGTGGAACTTCCTGGAGTCGATATGGCACAAATAGAAGTCACCGCCAGAAGACATGGTAAGCAGAGCGGATATACTAGGATCATCGTCATAGAAATCTACGGTTTCACTGGTTCTTGCTACCTTGCCAACGCTGCCTACCAAAAACTGCAGTAAGTTCAGCATGTGAGAACCGTTGTGCAACAGCCCCTTGCCGTAATAGCCCACGCCTGTGAGGAAGGCCCCATGCTCCCCGTTCTTTATGGCTTCCCGTATTCTTCTGATTTCGGGAACAAATCGCCTCGTGTAATTGACCTGGACTCTTATTGGTAATCCACCGTAAAGAGAACGAACCGCGTCCGCCTCCTCGAGAGTTCTTACTGGCGGTTTTTCCAGAAAGATGAGCTTTACGGGCTTTTCTGCGAGAGCCCGCAAGGTCGCATAATGCGCCTGGTCGGGCAGACATATTGAAACCACCTCAACAGCCTGCTTCTCAAACAATTCTTCCAGGTTGCCAAAGGCGAGTCCTCCCCAGCGGGCTGAAGCCGCTTTTGCCTTCTCCATGTTGCAATCGACAAACCCGACAATGTCAAAGCCACCGCAGGCCACGTATCCGTGTGCATGGGTCAAAATGTGCGGATTCGCGGGGTCGTCCATCATTGCACCGATTCTCCCGGCTCCGATGATGGCTACTCGATAATTCATTTCTAATTGCAGGCGATCGGATTCCTTTTGTGCATCAGGAATTCCGCGTAGGAAAAGTCTTCTTCGCTGTCAATATCGATAGACCGTGCTCGATCAATGATTAGGGCTTTCGAATCATCGAAGTACCAATCATAGTTACTCCTTCGAAAATCATCCCATCTTGCAATACGGACGGCTCCAGTGACGCGGTAATATTGGGGCAGTTCCTGCCTGTTCTTCTGGCGAAGTTCCCTTGCCAAAAAGTCTTTCATGCTCAATGTGTCGTCAAGCGTGTTGCACCAGACAGGGGGCACGTCCACTTCAGTTACAGATATGACGGATTTGACGCGCGGTTCATCCCTAAACACAGAGATTGCCCGGTCGAGATCAGCGTTGGTGGTAAACGGTGAAGTTGCTTGGATTAAAGCAAACAAATCAAATGTCTCTGCTTTTTCGGCGAAGAAATTGAACGTATAGTCGATGGCCTCCCGAATCGGCGAATTGTCTTTGGCCATGCTGGCTGGGCGGATAAAAGGAGTTATGGCTCCGTATTGATTGGCGACCCTAGCATAGTCTTTGGAATCCGTATTAACCAATAGTGTTCCGCCCTCTCGATAGGCCCTTGAACCGAGAACCGCCTTCGCTGCGTGCGCGAAAAGAGGAATTCCGTTGAGCAGTCGGATGTTCTTGTCTTTCACTCCTTTTGACCCACTCCGCAACGCCATCATGAACAGTATTTTCAAAGTGCCCCTGTTGGACCTTGGCTGCCTTGGCACGGAACTCGCTACTTTTAATTTGTAGCCTGCTCGTCCAGCAGATCTGCCGCGATGAGCTTGTCAATAATCGGATAGAGATTGTGAACCGGAACTTGGATGATATTGCTGATGTCAATCAGATCGTTGCTCCCGTCCGCATAAGTGATGAAGTTCAACATGTCGGCCACCTGGCGGTACGATTCCTGTGTGGCGATGGTTGGATATAGTCCGCGTTTTCCAAGCTGAGGTTCTCCGAGACAACGTGTTTTGTACACCCTGTTGCGCTCAAGCAAATCGATACAGTCTTTATGCAGAGCAAAGCTTCCTTCCAAGCCGGCGGGAGTAACCAACTCAAGGTTATCGAGCGACGTGTGGTATTCGGGAAATTCTCGATATTTAGTGCGCATGAGTGATACGACGGGTAGGTCAACACCGGGGCTGCAATACTGGCGCTCATCGCTGCCTCGGTCCAAAAAGGAATATTGCTTGAAATCGGGGTGTTTCGACCGGAGAGTGTTAAGCGCTACCTTGTCCGCAAGCGTGGAACCATTTCGTGATGGAAGGTAGGAATAAGCACGCTCATCTCCCACGCAAGTCAAGTTAAAGCCCGCTACGATATTCCTCTTCATGGCCTGCAAATTCCTGCTCAGGTAGGCGATGGAGCCGATTGTCTCGGGAATAAAAATAATGCGATACGTAAATCGGCGTGGTTCTCTGGCGATCCATTTTGCAAGCATGGTCGCCACCACCGGCCCAGACAGTTCATTATTTGCCATGGACGGATGGCAAATATATGTGGAGATAAAAATTTCTTTCGTCGAGTTCCCAGGTATGATCAACTCCCCATAAGTGAGCGAACCTTGCTTTAGCTCGCTGTCAATACATACACGGTAAGTGCCTTCCTCCAGCCGTGTTCGCTCGCGGTGAGCAAGGCAAAAGCCCCAGCGCTCTTCGTAAACGGAGGTCACCCAGGGGACCGCATCGGGTTGATGCTCGAGGGAATGGAGATGTTCCTGGAGTTCCGAAAGGGGGAGTGACCTGTCCACTGGAACAGCATAGCCGAGCACGTGCAGGTTGTTCTTTTTGAAATCAATGATTTTTCGTCCTTTGGGATCGAGGACGTATGCGTCTCGGATATTCCATTCCTTTGGGACCGTCCAATCGAAGACTTTTGTTCCTGAAGGGACTTCGAAGACCTTGAGCGGGATGAGCCCCTGAAGAATGCGAAGCGTTTCACGCACGCCATCACCGGTAATGCTCCGACAAATGGGAAACAGGCACGCCATCAATTGGTGCATGAATGGCCCGCAGTGCTCAAACTCGATGTTGACGGCTTCCCGAGCTTCTGCTAACTGCATAGTGACGCTTCTTTGGAAGTTGCACCGGCCGCAATGGCCCGGATCTCCTCAATCACCCTATTCTGTTCCTCTTCCTGTAAACCCGCCGAACACGGGAGACTGAGCGCTTGCTGGTAAAGTCTCTCGGCGATTGGCTTTCTTACTGCGCTACCGTCTCTGTGCGCTCCAGACATATGAATCGGTTGCCAAAGCGGTCTGGTCTGAATCTTTTTGGTATTCAGCGAACGCATTAGCTGCCGTGAGTCCGTACCAAAAACGTCGCTGTCCACAAGGACTGTGTAGAGCCACCACGAACTGGACGCCCATGAAGCTTCCCGCATCAGTGAGATTCCCGACAGACGCAATTCCTCTGCGTACTTGCTGGCAATGCGCCGCTTTGCCGCAATAAATGTCTCCAACTGTTCCAACTGCGCGCAGCCCATTGCCGCTAGGAGGTTTGTGAGCCGATAATTGTAGCCGATCTCCGAGTGAACATATTCAGTCGGGTCGTCCTTTGCCTGAGTCGTAAGATACTTGGCTTTTCGAGCCCACTCCTCGTTCGAGGTTACAAGCATCCCACCGCCGCCGGTAGTGATGATCTTGTTACCATTAAAACTGAAGCAGCCGATATCTCCGATCGATCCCAACGGGCGCCCTTTATAAGTTGCACCGAGTCCTTCGGTTGCGTCTTCGATCACCTTCAGGTTGTACTTTTGAGCAATGTCGATGATGGGATCAAGATCCACCGGATGGCCAAGAACGTGTACGGGAATTATCGCGGACACGCGCCGCCCTGTAAGTCGATTACAAAGTGCTCCTTTGTGCCAGCGACAGCCCTTCTGAAGGAAATCAACTACGGCCGGTGGATCCAGCTGCCAGTAATCTGGTTCGGCGTCAATGAATACCGGCCATGCGCCAACGTAGCGAATGGCATTCACCGGCGCGATAAAGGTTAGAGTCGACACGAGGACCTCATCCTCGGGTCTCACGCCCGCCAGCAACAAAGCCACGTGCAGGGCCGCAGTCCCATTGACGGTCGCAACTCCGAAGCGCGTGCCGACAAGGGTAGCGATTTCGCTTTCAAAACGCTCCACGAAGGGGCCGACCGAAGATACCCAGTTCGTATCAAGACACTCCTTGATGTAGCGCCACTCGTTCCCGTGAATTTCCGGTACACCGAGCGGGATGAATCCGTCGGTCGGCGGCACTCCCGGAGCGATTGTTCCAATGGGTTTCATGCAATTTGCCCTGGTGAGATCAAACTAAGAAAGCAGTCAGACTTCGAAATGAGAGAGAAGGTATCAAGACAACCACACGCACAGCCTGCGCATTTCTAGGTGGACCTTCGTTGCGATTGCCTTCGGAAACGAATCTTATCCGCAAACAAGAACCCACGATCACTGACTGCTGAACACCCGCTGCATGCGTTTTCCTCCAAATCTCTTAAGAGGGAGAGACGATCGGTTCGCGCCAGATTCGACTTTCCCCCATCTGGACGATGATCCTTCCTATCCCGGTTCTTGTGAGGCCGTAACGCTGTATGAGTGCCGCCATCTCTTCCTTCTTGGCGTCCGAGAAACCAAACCGATACGTCAGCGGGATGCTTAAGCGGAACTTGGCGAGAGGCGTACTGAG
>Ga0335069_10002513_pt1 | contig 28191 bp, 43 predicted proteins | sample Lox_Sample_11_FD_206714 | JGI IMG/M metagenome (GOLD analysis project Ga0335069, IMG submission 206714) | Soil microbial communities from Loxahatchee National Wildlife Refuge, Florida, United States - Lox_Sample_1.1 | ecosystem: Environmental > Terrestrial > Soil > Wetlands | place: USA...
TGGCGGGCTCTCCCGGGAGCAGCGCGAGACGGCGGCGATCGGCGAGTGCTCGGAGGTCGAGGCGCTCGTCGCCGAGTTCGCGGAGCTGGCAGTCGCGCACAGACTGCTGAACGCGTTCTTCGAGGACTTCGTCGAGTGCGAGGAGTGGCGGGGATGACCGTTCGACAGATTCTCTACGTGATGCTGGCCGTGTGCGCGGCCGAGGCCGTCACTGGCGCCTGCCTGAGAGACCCCGCGCTGCTGGTGTTCGCCGTCGCGACGTGGACAGTCATCACTCTCGCCGCGCTTCTCGGCGACCCCGGAGGTCTCGAGTCCGCGGAGGCCTGGGAGTACCATCACGTCCAGACCGCCCCCGGCGAGAGCTGGTTCGACGCTACTCGCTCGGCGTGCGCCGAGGGGTGGGAGCCGTGGTGCGTCGAGCGGTTCGACAACGGATCGCGCGACATCCATTTCAAGCGACGCTGCGCCAGGCGAACTCCGGACACGGCCTGAGTCAGGTGAGTCTCACGTGCGACCTGAGTCGCTCGCGAGAATCACTGAGCCCAGCTCCCGGGCAGAGGGAGCGTTCGAGAGAGGAGACCGAGCATGACCCACCCGCCGAAGGACCCGGATCCGCCGGAAGTCGAGGAAGAGGCCGACGACGACGCCGAGGTCGAGGAGAGCGAGGACGAGGGCGACGAGGAGTAGACAGTCTCGGGCGACCGGCGACGGCGGGCTCCTCGCTCGCCGTCGCTCCTCTGGAACAACGCAGGAGAAAAATCCATGTTTGATCTCAAACATCTGGCGCCCGTGGCGTGCTTCGACTCGCGCGAGCCCGGAGGAGTGCTGGGAGTCGCGATGTCCGCGGACTCCGCGAGATGGCTGTTCGACCGGACGCCGGAGTGCTCGCGAGCCGGCGTGCTGTGCGTCGAGCCGCCGCGATCGCTGCTGGCGCAGTCGCCGGCGGAGGCTCTCGCGTTCTTCGACCCCGCGTCGCTGGAGCGCGGGCGTCGCTTCCGTCACTGGACTCGCGGGTCGGAGTATCAGCTGGAGTGCGCCGACGCCCGCGTCCAGTTCTCCGGCAACCGCAAGATCGAGCAGGCTCTGACCGACGTGCCGCTCGCTGTCTACCGCGACGTGCTCACGTCGCGCTGGTTCGTGCGGCCCACGGCCGAGTTCCTCGACGGCAGATTCGTGGAGGTGACCAAGTGACCAGACCATACACCGACCTCAGCGTAGATCTCGAGACGCTGGGCACCGACCCCGGCGCCGTCGTGTTCCAGGTGGGGCTGTGCGCCTTCGACGCGCGAGGCCCGAGGGACGAGGTGGCCACCGCTCTCGTGAGGGTGCACCCGCAGTCGCTGCTCGACGCCGGCATGACCGTGTCGTGGGACACGATCGCGTGGTGGCTGCGCCAGAGCGACGAGGCCAGACTCGCGGCCGCCGATGTCGCCGAGGCGGTGCCGCTGCGGCTGGCGACTCACCGAGCCACAGGCTTTCTCCGCGAGCACTTCGACTTCGACTTCAACGGCGACCCGGAGAGCGAGGCGCGAGTCGAGTGCGACGTGTGGGGTTTCGGCCCGACGCTCGACGTCGCGCTGCTCGAGGAGCTCTACCGCCGCGCCCGCGCGCCGGTGCCGTGGGACTTCCGCCGCGTGCGGTGCCTGCGCACTCTGGCCGCGTACGCCCCGGAGGTGCCTCGCCCCCGGCCGGCGATCGCGCACCGAGCAGACTGCGACGCCGAGGCGCAGGCCCGCTGGATTCGGGCGTGCGTGTCGGCGATCGAGAGGAGGACACCGTGAGCGACGTCGGGGAGGTCTTCGTCGTGTCGTCGGACCTGATAGCCGAGAAGCGCGAGTGGGCGGAGGACGCTCTCGACGACGCGCACGCGGGAGGCGCCGGCGAGGGATACGAGCGAGTCGTGGCCCTGGCGACTGCCATGATCCTCGAGTCGCTGCACGTTCTGCACGACCACCTGCCGATCGAGCGAGTCAGGGAGCAGGTCGAGGCCATGGCGAGGCACGTCGAGTCCGAGATCTCCGACAGTGACGAGAGCGGCGGAAGCGGGAGGACGCATTGAGCGCGAGCACGCACGGACTGGACACCGAGACCGAGGTGTTCTTCTACGAGCAGGAGTTCTACTGCCTGTCGAATTTCTCCTCGTTCAGGGTGATATACTGCGCGGTCGACTTCGACACGGCCGAGCACGCGTACCACTGGTGCCGGTTTCTGGGACCCGGACGGGGGGTGGCGCGCGACGCCGTGCTGATGGCGCGCTCGGCGCACGAGGCGCTCCAGCTCGCCAGACACTTCGCGGCGAGCGAGCGGCCCGACTGGAGCACCGCTCGCGTGCCGGTCATGCGCGAGATTCTCCGGGCGAAGACGGAGCAGCACGAGTACGTGCGGCGCAAGCTCCTCGAGACCGGCGATCGCCGGCTGGTGGAGAACTCGTGGCGAGACGACTTCTGGGGCTGGGGACCGAGGCGCGACGGCCTGAACGTGCTGGGCAGGTTGTGGGCTGAGCTGCGGGCAGAGCTCGCGGGAGGGACGCGCGACGCCGCTGCGTCGCCCGTCCTTCCCCCTAGCCTCGCCGTCAAGCCCAACATCCCGCACGATCGGCAGACCGTCGACCAGCTTCGTGCCGAGCTGGCGTACTGGCGCGAGAAGGTGTCGTCGGCGCCCGGGCCGGCCTCGGCGTCGGCCAGCGGCGGCTTCGCCGAGGACTGCGCCAGATGGATCTGGCGGCGAGCGATGGACCGCGAGGACTACTCGGGAATGCCGTGTCCGGCGTGCAAGTCGCGGTCGACGCTGCACTCGCCGGCGCGGTGCCTCGAGTGCGGGTTCTCACCATGAATATCCTGGTCTCCGTCGCGCTGATCTTCATGGCCGGAGTGCTGTCAGGCGGGGCCGTCGCGTGCTTCGTCCTCGAGTCCGCCATAATCGCGAGAGCCCTGACCAGCGAGGGAGACGAGGAGATGGCGAGCAACCCCATGGCGGACGAGCTGTTCAGGCTTGCCGAGAGAGACGCCGGCTACGCCCACGTCTCGGACGGCGTGGAGATACTCGACGAGGAGCAGCTGATGAAGGTGGCCGAGTCGGCCAGGACGCACCACGCTCGGTGCGTCGAGCTGCTGACCGCGTTCGTGGAGCACCACGAGCAGAGACTGCGCGAGGGACGACCCTACGCGCCGATGCCCGCAACCAAGAGGAGACGCTGACGTAGGATGGATCGGAGTAGACTTCGACGGAACGCTGGCCACGTGGACCGAGTGGGTCGCGTTCGACCGATTCGGCGAGCCGATCGCGCCGATGGTGGAGCGCGTGCGCCGCGCTGCCGTCGTGACCTAGAGTCTGGTGACCGGGCGACCGGTCAGTTCCGGCGAGAAGCCGCGCGAGAGTTCAGAGAATGGAGCGAGAGAATGACCGAGAGCGGCGGCGACCCGGATCTGGCCCTGGTGGTGGACACCGAGACGACCGGCATGGGACCGAACGACGTGGTGGTGGAGCTGGGATGCGCCAGAGTTGAGCGCGCGCGAGGCAAGTGGCGAGTCAGCGCCGTCGGGTCGACTCTGTGCAATCCGGCGAGCGTGCCGGTGTGCGCCGAGGCGAGAGCCAATCACCACCTGACCGACGCGGAGCTGGCCGACGCGCCGTCGTTCCAGGAGTGCGTCGGGCCGCTGCTGAGCAGCGAGAGACCGGCGGTGTTCGTCGCGCACAACGCGGAGTTCGACGCGCGACTGCTCGCTCAGTCCGCTGAGCCGGCAGTCGTGCCGCCGATTGACGAGTGGATCTGCACCGTTCGCTGCGCGCGGCACCTGTACCCCGACGCGCCGAGTCACGGCAATCAGGTGCTGCGCTACTGGCTGAATCTGCAGATACCGCCGAAGATGCTGGGCAACCTGCCGCCGCACCGCGCTCTGCCCGACGCCGTGGTGACGGCGCACCTGCTCGCGCGCATGCTGGAAGAGTTTCCGTCATTAGGACTGAACGGTCTCTTGACGAAATCAAGAGAACGTCCTGTCCTAAAGACGTGCTACTTGGGCAAGTACAAGGGCCGCCCGTGGTCTGAGGTGGACTCCGGCATGCTTCGGTGGGTGCTGGGCAGGGACTTCAACGAGGACATCAAGCACACGGCCAGACACTGGCTCGCGCAGAGAGGAGACTGAGATGACGATCGACGAGTCGCCGGAGTGGCGAGCGTTTCTGGAGAGGCTGACGCCCGAGGCCAGGGACGGCATGTCGAGGCTGTCGGACAACGCCAAGAAGCGCGTGGTCAACATGACCGACGGCGAGCTGATCGCGAGCGCTGTCATGACGACGCTGCTCGAGCTCGCCGCGACGAGGGTCGGCATGATGCGGAGCGTCGAGGACGCGAGAGCACTCCGCGACTCGGCGATAGGACAGTGCGCCGAGCTCGCGTTCTGCTCGGGGATCATGCACTCGATGGCGGTCATGGCCGAGGCGATGTCCGGCTCCTCGACTCTCGACGGCGCTGTGGCGTCGTGGCTGGCCTCGGTCACGTCGCGGACGCGGAACATGAACAAGACCAGGGCCGAGATGCTGAACAAGGCCACCGCCCTGGAAGCGATGGAGTAGCGGAATGTCAAGCAAGACCACCACTCGACCTCGGGGAGGAGCGACGATGACCTGCCCCGAGTGCGGAGGACTCACGAGAGTGCTGCGCACCACCCGCGAGGGCGACATCGTCGTCCGCGAGCGAATCTGCCTGAGCAAGGCGCACAGGTTCCAGTCGCGCGAGTCGCCGCCCGAGCCGGCGGCTCCGAAGAAGCGGAGGGCGGCGTCGTGATCCTGACCGCGAGCAAGAAGAAGCGAGCCCCGAGCGACGGCGGTCTGCGACCCATGTTCAGGAACAAGCTCCGCGACGTGGGCAAGTGGACGACCATCGAGACCGGGTTCGTCACTCAGGGCGTGCCGGACTCGTACCTCCTGCTGAAGCAACCGCGCGACGGCTCGCCCGCTCGCAGCGTGTGGGTCGAGCACAAGCAGACCGACGGGTGGAAGATAGGCTCGCTCAAGAAGGAGCAGGTCGCGTGGTGCTACGATCACTGGCTCGGAGGCGGCGCGGCGCTGTTCGCGGTGCGCAGGTGGTGCGACGCCGGGCCGAGACGCGAGCAGGCCGACGAGCTGTACCTCGTGTCGGGCGAGTTCGCGCGCGAGCTGTTCAGGGACGGAATACAGGGCGCACCACATCTGCTGCTCGAGCGCGGCGGGCCGGCCGAGTGGAGCTGGTCGGTGGTGCGCTGGGTTCTCGAGTCCCAGGACTGGCTGGCGGGCCGCGCGCGAGCCGCCCAGCCCCCGACCGGGGGGCCGGCGTGACGGGCTTGCTGCCGCCGCTCCGGTGGCGCAGTGTGGCCGGCTTCTGGGCTGGAGGGCCCCTGGCATGACGGACTGGTTCGAGAGAAACAGCGTGTCGCGCGAGCCGCCCGACCCGGAGGCGCGCGCCGAGTGGCTGACGCTGGCTGTCTCGACGCGCGAGTGGCACCCCGGATACGATGTCGGCGACAGAGTGCGCCGCGTGGTGCTGTCGGGGCTCGAGCGCGGCGAGGTGACGGGGTTCGAGTGGCGGGGCACGCATCTGTTTGCGCTGGTGAGGTACGCCAGCGGGCGAGTCGAGGCGTCGACGGCCTCGACGTACTGCAAGGGAGACGGACGATGAGACTGGACAGGTACACCGGGAAGCAGCACAAGTTCAGGGTGTTCAGGCGAGCGGACGACGGGCCGATCGCCGGAACATACTCGGAGGTTCCCGCGTCGGACTACTTCGTGCTCGCGCTGAAGGACGTGCTGACGCCGGGAGCGCTGAGGGAGTACGCGGCAGGCGCGAGACTGCGCGGCGACGCGGAACTCGCGGACGACGTCGAGAGACTGGCGGTCGAGGCCGAGCAGCGACCCGACCGCAAGATGCCGGACTGACGGAGAAGGAGACAGAGAACGTGAACGCGCTGAGAGTGAGAACCAAGACGCCGCCGCCGCAGAAGGGGCCACCGCCCGAGTTGCTCGCGGTCATGGACGAGACCGATGGCGCCGCCAGCGAGGCGACGCTGCAGACCATCCGCGAGAAGGTGAAGGAGGTGCGAGAACTCGATCTCAGGATCATCACGGCCGAGGAGAGGCTCTCCGAGTACAGGTCGCAGCGGTCGGCCATCCTGACGAAGACGCTGCCCGACATGATGACGGCGGCTCAGGTGCCGTCGATCGGCGTCGCTGCCGAGGGCAACCTGCCGGCGGTCGAGGTCGCGGTCAAAAAGTTCTACTCGGCCAACATCGCCGCCGACTGGGAGGACGAGAAGCGCGAGGCCGGATTTCGGCTGCTCGAGCAGCACGGGGCGGGAGACCTCGTGAAGATGGTGCTCACCGTGGAATTCGCGATGGGTACCGCGAAGATGCAGAAGACCGTGATGGCTGCCCTGAGGAAGCTCCGGGTCGCGTTCGCGGTGCGCAAGATGGTGCCGCACTCCTCGCTGACCGCGTGGATACGCGAGCGCTACAACAGGGGAGAGCCCCTGTCCACGCAGGACCTTGACTCGCTGGGTGCCACGGTCGGCAACGTGGCGCAGATCAAGGTCGTGAAGCCGAAGAAGTGACCCGCCAAACCAAGGGAGATCCCGTCATGGCGAAGACTACCGTTCCCGCGAAGAGCAAGACCACCGTGAAGCCGCCGGCACGTCCCGCGCCAGCCGCGCCGCAGCGTCCCGCGGCGGCTGCGCCGCCTCAGCCGGCACGGCAGTCGCCGCGCCCGCCTCAGGACGACCGAGCCACGCGCTCGACCGCCGTGGCGACTCGCGCGCCCGCGACCGCCGCCACGCACGCGCCCGCTCCGGCGTGGCTCGAGGACCACATGGACGAGGACGCCGGCAAGGGTCTGTCGAAGGACTCGGCGGACAACCTCGTTCCGCTGATCTACCTTCTGCAGCCCACCTCGCCGCAGGCCGAGCCGCGTAATCCTGCGTACATCGAGGGCGCGCAGCCGGGCATGATCTGGCTGAAGAACCACGCCGACGGGATCATCGACGGCGAGAACGAGGGCATGCTCGTACAGCTGTGCCACTTCAGCAAGGGGGTGTTGGAGTGGATCTCGCGCGACGACGGTGGCGGATTCGTGGCCCGCCACGAGAAGATGCCGGAGAACGCCGAGCGTGTCCAGGACCCGGACGATCCGCGTATCGTTCGCTACGCGACGCCGGACGGGCACGAGCTCATCGAGACCCGCGAGCATGTCGTTCGGGTGTTTCTGCCGAACGGCGAGAAGTGGGCGGCCGTCATTCCCATGGCGGGCACGCAGCACAGCGTCTCGCGCGGCTGGATGACCATGATGAACGGCAAGTTAGTGAGCGGCAAGTCGGCTCCCATCTTCGCCGGTCTGTACCGCCTCAGGTCGACATACAAGACCAACAAGAAGGGGTCGTGGTTCCTCTGGACCGTGTCCGACGAGGGGTGGGTCTCGCCCGAGGACTACGTCGAGGGCAAGAACCTGTTCGCGGCGTTCAGCCAGGGTGACAAGACGGCCAACTACGTCGAGGAGGCGGGCATCGACGACGCCGGCGACCCGGAGGCCGGCGAGGCCGGGGACGAGGAGAACATTCCGCTCTGACCACTCGGTGCGACAAGCCAGACGTCGACGGCCGCGAGAGCGACCGTCGGCGTCGGCCGACAAGCGACGACTGGGAAGAGCGGACATGGCCAAGAGTACCAAGAAGACTGAGGCCGCAGCCCCGACGGCGGGAGGTGGTTCGACGACCGCCGATGTCGTTCAGAGGCTGATGGACCTGTTCGCGGGCTTCGAGTCCGTTCACGGAACGCACGGTCAACCGGCGCAGAAGGTCGACTCGGTCAAGTGGGAGATACGATCGACGGCCAAGACCCTGCGCCAGCCCGTCACGCGGGAGTTGTGGGAGGCGCATCTGGCCGGCAAGCGGCCGCTCGGCGTAATCCCGATACGCGAAGATGGCATGTGTCGGTGGGGCAGCATAGACTACGACGTGTACGACGAGGACCTCGACTCGGTCATAGCGAGGGTGGAGGAGGCCAAGCTGCCGCTCCTGCCGGGCCGCTCCAAGTCGGGCGGTCTGCACCTGTGGCTGTTCCTGTCGGCGTGGACTCCGGCGGCCGACGTTCAGGCCGCCCTGAGCGACATCGCGGCGCGGCTGGGCATAAGCGGCAGCGAGGTGTATCCCAAGCAGACCGCCATCATGGTCGAGCGAGGAGACCTCGGCAGCTGGATGGTCATGCCGTACTACGGCGACACGTTCGACGGCAAGCTTCAGTGGCAGTTCGGGCTGAAGCGCGGCGGCATGGAGATGTCGCTGGAGGAGTTCGTCGGTCGAGCGGAGGACATGCGCGTCAGCGTCCGCGAGCTGGCGTCGGTGACGCGCAAGAAGACGCAGGTGAGCCGGCCGAAGCAGTCGGTCTCGCAGAGCGACCCGGGAGCGGCCCCGCCCGACGACGGAGGTACTCCGTTCGGGGACGGTCCGCCGTGCCTGGAGGCGCTGTCGGCACAGAAGATAGGCAGGGGGCACCAGAACAACGCTCTGCTGATGATGGGGGTGTACTACAAGAAGCGCAATCCGGGCGACTGGCGCGAGCGGCTGGGCGAGGCCTCGCGCACGTTCCTGAACCCCGCCGGCAGCTACGAGGGAACCGCCAGCGTGGTTCGCTCGCTAGAGAAGAAGGACTATAACTACACGTGCAAGGCACAGCCGATGTGCGACTATTGCAGCGTCGCGCTGTGCCGCACGCGGAGATTCGGGGTCGGAGGCGACAGCGACTATCCGTCCCTGTCGAGTCTGCGAGTGCTGCACTCCGACCCGCCTATCTTCTTCATGGAGGTAGACGGCAAGGTGATGGAGTTCGACGACAAGACCCTGTTCGACTACCGCGCGTTCAACCGGCACGTGGCCGGCAAGCGAGGCAAGTTCTACGCGGCCATGAAGCAGGTGGACTGGGAGACGGCGCTGAAGGTGCAGTTCGACAACTCCGAGCCACTCCCGCCACCACCCCCGGACATTACTCGGCAGGGAATGTTCTTCGAGCTACTGGAGGAGTTCCTGACGTCGAAGCTGATGGGCGAGCGTCTCGAGGACTGCTTCAGCGGCAGACCGTACAAGGACGCGGAGAAGAACGCGTACGTGTTCAGGATGCGGGACCTTATGAACTTTCTGTACAGGGAGGGGCTAAAGGACCTGAACAGAGCGCAGGTGAGCAGCATGGTGAAGGAGCTGGACGGAGACAAGATGCGAACCACCGTGCACGGCAAGACGCTGCACGCGTGGCAGGTGCCGGCGACCAAGATCGAGGACATGCCCCAGCTTCCCACGCCGGCGAGGGGCAAGAGAGGGTCGGAGATATGAGCGACGCGCACACCAGATACGTGGCGGGGTTCCTGTTCAAGAAGCGAGCCGTGCTGCTGATTCGCAAGACGAGGCCGGAGTGGCAGGACGGTCTGCTGAACGGGATCGGGGGGAAGGTCGAGCCGGGCGAGTTGCCGAGGGACGCGATGGCCCGCGAGTTCGAGGAGGAGACCGGTCTCAAGACCTTGCCGGCCGACTGGACCGAGTACTGCGTCGAGCAAGGCTCGGTGTACACCGTGCACTTCTTCAAGCGGCGAGTTCACTCGCTGGGGGGCACCGAGCTGAGGCCGGTCAACGACGTCGGCGAGAGGCTGTGCTGGGTCAACTCCCGGAGAGCGGCCGGGTTCTACCCCGACGTGGTGGGCAACCTGCGATGGCTCATCCCGATGGCGCTGGACTGGCGTCAGCTCGTGGTCGGCGTGCGGGCTCTGGACAACATTGCGGAGAAGCCGTCGTGGGAGTAGACAGGAGATTCGCGGTCGTTCGCGTTCGCGAGGAGAGCAGGCACGCGACGTTCGCGGAGGCAGACACCGTCGCGGGGCAGCTGTCGCACCGGAGCAAGGACACCTTCGTTATCGTGGACCTCGAGGGAACAGAGAATGCTGGAGTCAGAGAAAACGGAGATCGTGCTGGGGCCGCCAGGAACCGGCAAGACGCACGCTCTCCTGTCCGAGGTCGAGTCGTCCCTCGCTCGCGGGGTAAGACCTGATCGCATCGCCTATCTCAGCTTCACTCGGCGAGCGGCCGAGGAGGCAGTGAGCCGGGCGTGCGAGCGGTTCAAGCTGACGAGGGACGAGTTTCCGTACTTTCGCACCATTCACAGTCTGTGCTACCGGTTTCTCGGGTTGAGCTCGTCGGACGTGTTCGACAGCCGCACGTTCCAGGAGTTCTCGGAGTACGTGGGCGTCACGATGACCGGCAGGCTGAGCTCGGACGGCACTCTGGCAGGCTTCTCTCGCGGGGACCGCATCATGTTCATGGAGAATCTGGCGCGCACGAGGTGCCTGACTCTACGCGAGCAGTTCGCCGAGAGCGACGACGGGCTGCCGTGGTACGAGGTGGACAGGGTGGCTCGCGCGTATCGCGAGTTCAAGCAGGACATGGGTCTCGTGGACTACACCGACATGTTGCTCGAGTTCACGAGAGTTGGTGCGTCGCCGCCGCTGGACGAGATATATGTCGACGAGGGGCAGGACCTCAGCCGTGCGCAGTGGGGCGTGGTCGCTCAGCTGGCTCGCACGTGCCGGCGCGTGGTGGTGGCCGGCGACGATGATCAGGCTATCTACAGGTGGGCCGGAGCCGACGTGGACGCCTTCGTTGACCTGCGCGGTCGCTCGCGCGTGCTGAACCAGAGCTGGCGCGTGCCGCAGCGGGTCATGGAGCTGGCTCTCGCCCCGATACGCGAGATACGGCACCGCCGGCCGAAGGAGTGGCGGGCGCGAGCGGCCAAGGGCAGCGTGACTCGCGTGAACGACTTTCAGTACGCCGACTTGTCCGGCGACGACGTGCTCATCCTCGCCAGGAACGAGTACGTCATCGCGGAGCGAGTGGAGCCAGTGCTCAAGGTCATGGGGGTACTGTACGAGAAGCGCGGCATGCTGAGCGTGCGGCAGGGCGCCGTGGACTCCATCGTGCTGTGGGAGCGGCTGCGGCGCGGCGAGAGCGTGACGGCGGCCGAGGCGCGCTCGGTGACGAAGCGCATGACCGTCGGGAGAGGGTGCACGAGGGAGTGTCAGGAACTGCCGGGGGTCGACGATGAGGAGACCGTGACCCTTGACTTGCTCAAGGGCCGCGGTCTCCTCACCGACGCCCCCTGGTTCGACGCTCTCACGGGGCTCAGCAGCGGCGAGGTCTCGTACATCAAGACCGCCCTTCAGCAGGGCGAGAAGATATCGCGGAAGCCGCGCGTGCGTGTGAGCACCATTCACGGGTCTAAGGGCGGGCAGGCCGACCACGTGATTCTGATGACCGAGATGGCGGCGCGCACGTGGCGCGAGATGAGCGAGAACCCCGACGACGAGCGCCGGGTGTGGTACGTGGCCATGACTCGGGCCAAGGAGCAGCTGACCACCGTCGACAGCGAGACGCGTCGGCAGTGTCTGTGGATCAGGTGAGCGCGATGATGGATATCTTGTACCGCGTGGTGTCCGGAGCACCAATCACGCCCCGCGAGATCAGGCTGGCCGCCGTATTCGTGCTGGTGTGGTTCGCGATGGACGTGTTCTGGTTCGTATCGACGATCTGTCACTGGTTCGGGCTGTAGGGAGACGAAGATGATGGAGATTCTGGAGAAGATGACCGGGTGCGGCGAGTGCGGCGGGAATCTGCGGGCTCCGTTCAGGCAGACGGAGGGCGGACTCCTCGTTCAGGCTGGCCCATTCGCGTGCGACAGGTGCGGATCTCGCGAGTCAGCTGTTCGCAGAGCGCTCTACTTCGGGTGCTGGGGCGGGCTGGAGCACTTTCTGCGCGACAAGACGCGACAGTTGCACATGACCCCGCCCGAGGGATGTCCGTGGGACCTTCGACTCATGGACGGAGGACTGCTCAAGAACGGAAAGGTTCGGGACGTCTACGACGGGCGAGTCTTCTGGACCTGCGGCGGCCGCGACGCGATGTGGTTCGCGTTCTTCTGGTGGGACAACTCGGTCGACCAGCGAGGCGCCTCTAACTCCGGGTTCTACGTCTCGGGGTTCAAGAGCGGCGAGGCCGCGAAGGCGTTCGAGTTTGCCTGCGGCGAGTTTCCGGAAATCGTGGCGAGGCAGCATTGCCTGCTAGTTCTGCAAACCTGAGGGAGACCGGAACAATGACTGGGAGAACGGGGCTGATGCTCGCGCTGGCTCTGGCGACCGCGGCGCTGCCGGCCGCTCGCGCCGAGGAGCTGACACTGAACGACCTGCCGAGAGTGCTCGAGCAGATCAACACGATCTGCCGCGAGAGCGACGGGTACTTCGGGAAGAGTCAGGTTTGCGAGCGGCGAAACGTCTGGGTCGCCGTAGAGCCCGGTGGCAAGCTGACACTGTTCAGCAGGCGATCCGCGGGAGGCGAGTCGGTCTACGCCAGCGGCGGCACGGTGAGCGAGCTGCTGAGGGACTACGCTGCGAAGCTCGGCAGACAGCGCGCGGACGACGCCGTCGTTCTGGAGCGGCTGGCTCCGTTTCTGCCGACCCAGTGAGCAGGAGGAGAGAAGTCATGGCCTGGAAATATGTCATGTTTCGCGTCACGATCGGCGAGACGAGCTGGAAGCTGCCGGTCATATTCCCTGACAAGCTGGTGCACGCCGACGTGGCCGCGCACCTGGAAGTGTGCGTCGCCGACACCTTCAAGCTCGCCAAGATCGAGACAGTCAGCGCCGGCGCGATCGAGAGCGTGCTGGTGTCCGGCATCGGCGGGCGCTCGGAGACTCTGGGCATCTCGTCGAAGCCGAGAGAGGACTCGGACACGATCTGCGGCTACAGCTACTTTCACGGAGTCGAGTGATGCGCGCCGCGTACCTGACCGAGTTTCTCCCGTGGGGCATCAGCCTGGTCACGCTGGCGCAGAGCTGGATGGCGGGCAACAAGCACCCGAGAGCGTGGCTCGTGAGCATGGGGTCGCAGGCTCTGTGGGCCGTCTGGATCGTGGCAGCGCAGGCGTGGGGCTTCGTGCCGCTGCATCTGGCCCTGTGGGTCATCTACGCGCGCAATCACAGAAGGTGGAGGGAGACGTGAGCGCCGACGTGTTCGACAAGTTCGAGGAGATCGCCGCGACAGCCGAGCGGCTCAAGCGCCGCATGCAGGAGCTGAGCAAGACTCGCGCGTGGACGCACTGCCCGGCGTGCGGCGGGAAGCTGTACGGCCGCCTCGCGGGCAGAAGGCAGCATCTGCACATGGCGTGCGACAACCCGAAGTGCCACATGAGGATGATGCAGTGACCCCGCTGTTCATCTCAAGGATCCGTCCTCGCAGACTGATGGGAGCGTGCGAGGCGCCGCTGAGCGAGGTGTCACTGTCGTTCAGGAAGAGCGGCGACGACAGGTGCAGGAACGGCGCCGTGTGGCTCGTGGGCGGAGTCGGCATGTGCGGGCGTCACTGCCAAGAGCACGTGTTCAAGGCAACTCTAGCAGGAAGGAGCGTGATCGTGACGGGAGCGAGAAAGCCGGGCGAGAGCGGATTCAAGCTGATCAGGCTGCTGTCGGCGTCGGAGCCGGGGCGCGTGGCGGCCAGGGTGTGGATGCCCCCGTACGAGACTGCGCCCGACGTGGTCATGTGGGGACCGCGAGTGTTCAGGCGCGTGGCCGGACTGTCGACGTGCCTGACCGAGGACGACTGCTACGTCGAGGCGAGAGCGCACTACGTCTCGCCGGGATACGTGGAGGAGAGCGACGAGAAGGAGAGACACCGTGAGCAAGCTGCCGGCTGACTACAGACGTCCCGTCGACAGGTTCTTCGCGCTGGCGAGGGAGCGACAGAGCGTTCACCTGCGCAAGGAGGCAGGGCTGTCGTGGCCGTGGACAGACGACGAGGTGCTGCGCCAGTACAAGTTCTGCAACGTGTTCCGCGAGCAGGATCGGGTGACTCGGTGGTTCAGGCAGAACGTGCGCCAGCCCATGCGCGGCCGCCCCGAGGTGCTACTGGCCACCGTTCTGTTCCGCATGTTCAACACCGTCAGCGTCGGCGAGGCGGTGTTCCAGCAGCCGTTCCTGGACGGAGGCACCGCCTTCGAGCGATACCTGCACGCCGAGGACGCGCGCGAGCTGCGACGCGCGATCGTCAACTACATCGGCAGGAAGGGTCCGTACACGACTGGGGCGTACATCATCAGCACGCCCCCCGGTCACAAGAAGCTGGACGGCGTGCTCAAGATCGTGAGCGACTTTGCCAAGAAGTCGAACTGGAGAGCGGCCGCCGACGCGATGCCGCGAACCAGTCCAGTCTACTCCCTCGAGCACGCGTGGCGGTGGCTCGGCGAGTTCGACTATCTCGGCACGTTTCACTCGTACGAGATCGTCACGGACTTGAGCCACACGTTCCTGCTCGAGAGGGCGCCGGACATCGACTCGTGGGCCAATATCGGGCCAGGGTGCCGGCGAGGGCTCAACAGGATCTTCCGAGACCTGAGCGGCAGGGAGGCGAACCGATCGCTGCCGGCCGAGCAGGCTCTCGAGGAGATGCGCGGTTTGCTGGCGAAGTCGCGCGAGTCCAGGTTCTGGCCGCAGGCGACCAGCGACCATGTTCTCGTCAGCACGCACGAGGTATACTGGCGAAACGCCGGTGTCGCCGTTGCCGGCGAACAATGGCCCCGCTGGCACATGCGCGAGGTCGAGCACTGGCTCTGCGAGTTCGACAAGTGGGAGCGAACCAGAGCGGGGGAGGGTCGGCCCCGTAGTGTCTACAGGCACGGAGGAAAGAGGTGATGGGCGACGGACCGGGGTACGATCACCGTGATCGGGTGATGCGGGAGCACGCGGAGCAGAAGCTGGCGAGACAGAAGAAGCGGCTCACGGTGCTGCACGCCCTGATGGCCAGTCACGGGTTCGGCGAGAACGACTCGGACACGCTGGTTGAGCGGAGAATCGCGGAGAAGTTCCGCGAGGCGTACGAGCTGCTGTCGCTGGTGATCGCCAGTAAGAGAGGAACGTAGACCATGACCACGATCCTGAGAAGCTACCCCGGGCAGACGCTCTACGTTCGCAAGGTGGTGGAGAAGATCACGAGATACGAGGTGGTTCGAGCCCGAGTCGGGCAGAAGATGGGGTACATCGACAAGGACTCGACGATGGTGTCCACGTCGGAGATCTCTCGCGAGACCGAGGCACTCGAGGACTACCGCGAGTGCACCGAGACCGAAGTGGCCTTTCTCACTCGAGCCGTGGAGGTGGAGTCGTGAGCATGGGATGCCCGGAGTGCGGGGTTCTGATGGAGGGCGAGCACGCGGCTGACTGCTCGCGGCGCGAGCGAGAGCCGGTGCTGGGCGACGTGCACAGCTACAGGACCGGCGACCTGCTGGGGTCGCTGTCGTACGGGAGCAGCGAGGCGTTCCCGGTGTCGTGCGGCACGGTGATAGTCACGAGAGGGCAGGCCGCCGTGGCCGCGACGTTCGGCTGGTCCGAGGTCGAGAGCATCACCGGTCTGCCGGACGGGCTCGTGATGGTGGAGCGTGGGCCGGGCGCTCGCCCGATCCAGACACCGCGCGGCAGTGGCTCGCCGACGTCGTATCCGTACCTGCGCTTCGCCGAGGAGCGAGGCCTCGACTACGGCGACGTTCTGTGGGCGGTGCGCGCTGCGGAGTCGGAGACTCCGCTGTCGATGTCCGATCCGAGAGTGCGGCGAGCGATCGAGAACGTGGCGAACCACGCCGCCGACCTGATGACGGTGATCGAGGCAGAGCACGCCAGGAGAGCGGAAGTGCTGCGAAAGGAGAAACGGCAGTGAGGTGGTCCCCGGAGCAGGACGGAGCGCTGGTCGCCGTGCAGAGGTGGCTCGAGCAGGGAGACGAGCAGGTGTTCAGGCTGTTCGGTTACGCCGGCACCGGCAAGACCACGCTGGCGCGACACCTCGCGGAGGGAGTGGACGGTCAGGTGCTGTTCGCGGCGTTCACCGGCAAGGCGGCGCATGTTCTGCGCAGCAAGGGATGCGACGGGGCCAGCACCATCCACAGCCTGATCTACCGGTCCAAGGACAAGAGCAGAGCGAGACTCCGCGAGCTGGAGCAGCAGCTCGAGGAGGAGAAGGAGGCCCTGAGGAGGGAGCTGGTGCCAGAAAACGAGCTGATCTCGAGACCCAGCGTCAGGTCGATCGCGAGGGACATCGCGGCCGAGAAGGAGAATCTCGAGAAGCCTCTGTGGTCGCTGAATCTCGAGAGCGAGCTGCGCGACGCGTCGCTGTGCATCATCGACGAGTGCTCGATGGTCGACAGGCGAATGGGCGCGGATCTCCTCTCGTTCGGCGCCAAGATTCTGGTTCTCGGCGACCCCGCTCAGCTGCCCCCGATAGCCGGAGCCGGGTACTTCACCGAGGGCGAGCCGGATATCATGCTGACCGAGATACACCGGCAGGCGCAGGACAGCCCGATCATCCGGCTGGCCACGATGGTCAGGAAGCGCGAGCACGTGCCGCTCGGAGAACTCGGGGGCGGATGCCGGGTGGTGCGAGAGCTCGACGGCGACGCGCAGGTAGACCAGATTCTGGTGGGAACCAACCGCTCCAGGCGGTACTGGAACGAGACCACCAGGGAGTCGCTGGGGTTCAGGCCGGCGATGCCGGTGCCCGGAGACCGAGTGGTGTGTCTGCGAAACAACCACGAGCTAGGTCTGCTGAACGGGGCGATATGGGACGTGTCGCACGTCGGCGCGATGGAGGGCGACGCGGTCAACCTCGTGGTCGTGCCGGAGGAGGGGGGACCGCCGCTGGGGGTCATGGCGCACATGGCGCACTTCAGGGACGAGAAGCTGGACCTGTCGTTCTACGAGCGAGCGGAGGCGGAGGAGTTCGCGTTCGGGTACGCGCTGACGGTGCACAAGGCGCAGGGCTCGCAGTGGGACGACGTCGTGCTGTTCGACGAGAGCGACGTGTTCCGCGAGCAGAAGCATCGGTGGCTCTACACCGGTATCACGCGAGCGGCCAGGAGTCTGGTGCTCGTGCGGGAGCGCTGAGGCTGGGTTGCAACTGCCGCTCGGGCGGCGCAGGGTTCTTTACACGCAACGAGAGAAAGGACGGAGAGACATGGCTGGCAAGAGCGACGACAGGATGATGATCGTCATCCCCTCAACCAAGCGAACGTACAAGCAGATCACGCTTGCTCACCTGCGCAGGTACAAGATGGCCGACAGAGCGTGTCTGGTCGTGCCTCACGACGAGCACAAGAGGTACGTGCACGAGCACGGCGAGAAGGTGCGCATCGAGGCCACCCCTCCCGAGATCGTGGGAATCTCGAAGACTCGCGAGTGGATCATGACCGTGCTGCCAGACATGATCGAGGCCCGGTACGTGTTCATGCTCGACGACTGCTACCGGCCCGACATCGCTGACCCGAAGCTAAAGATGATCGAGACCGCCGAGAAGATGAAGGAGATGCTCGACACCATCGAGAACTGGATGCGCGTCGACGGGTTCGAGCACGTCGGTCTCTCGGCCCGACAGGGCAACAACCGGCCGTTCTACGACGCGCAGAAGGTGTACGGTCTGCACAAGTACCGCGACGCCACTCGCATGATGAACGCGTACGCGTACGACACGCGGTTCATCCGCGACATGGTTCGTGCCAAGAAGATCGTGCTCGGCAGGCTGCCGGTCATGGAGGACTTCGACCTGACGCTTCAGCTCCTGCGTCTCGGGTACCCGAACCGCGTATCGTTCGAGTTCTGCTGGAACCAGCGCAGCAGCGGCGCCGAGGGAGGTTGCAGCTCGTACAGAACGTACGAGATGCAGGCAGACGCGGCCAACCGGTTGGCCGACTTTCACCCCGGCTTCGTGAAACGCGTGACGAAGGAGTCCAAGGCGACGTCTGAGTCGTGGAAGGGCATGAAGCAGCGAATAGATGTCAACGTCTTCTGGCGGAAGGCGTTCGACACTTCCGGAAAGAAGCTGCCGTCATGACCATCCTGTTTTTCATGCACGACTCGTGGGGAGGCGGGACCACGACGTACACGCTGCACCTGCACGCCGGCATGCTGGCGGCGGGTCTGCAGCCCAGAATCGTGCGCCCGCGACCGCGAGGCGAGAGCCACTCGCGCGTCATCGGCAAGACCGGCGTGCCGTACTGGAATGTCGACGCCGGCGAGGCCCTCAGACTCGCGCGCAAGCACCCGAGCCTGATCGTCGCGTCGGCCGACCCCAAGATACTGGCGTTCGCACCGGACCTGGTCGACAGACTGCTGGCCGCCGGCACGCGAGTCGTGCTGCACGACCCAACCGAGTTCAACAACTTCGGCGGCCCCCCGCCCGACCCGATCTGCGTTCGACCGGCCGGCAAGCGCGCGAGCGGGGGCGGGGTGTTCGTGCCGCACCCGTACGTGCGCGTGTTCGACAGGTGGGAGTACGAGTCCGACGAGCGCGAGTGGACGGGGGTCAGCGTGGCGAGGGTCACGTTCCGCAAGCGCACGCACCTGATCTGTGAGGCGAACCGGGCGCTCAGGAAGAGCGAGCAGATACAGATCCGCGGGAGCGAGAACAGGCTCTACACTCGCCACGTGCTGGGGCCGAAGTACGGGTTCGTGCAGGGCACCACCGGGTTCGACGTCGTGATGGGTGAGGGAGCTCGCCTGTGCGCGCGAGCGCGCTATCACGTAGACTTCACCAAGTTCCCGGACGACGGCGGCGGCACGCAGTATACCATACTCGAGGCGTGGGACGCCGGCGCCGTCAACGTGGTGCACAGCGACTGGCTCGAGCAGAAGGGCGAGCTCGAGCACGGCGCGAACTGCATCGGCGTCGAGGGACCGGACGAGCTGGTGCGGCTCGTTCGGTCGGACAAGCGCCACGGCGAGATAGTGAACCAGGGCTACGCGATGCTCAAGCGGCACGACGCGGTTCGGGTGGCGAGAATGGTGCAGAGGGAGATCAGCAGGTGAGCAAGATGAGCGCGGCGGTGATGCACGTCAACAGCTCGACTCGCGCGAGCACGAGTCCGACGATGCGCATCGCGAGATTCGTGGCGGACGAGCTGGGCGTGCCGCTGATACACGATCCGGCCACTGCGCGTCAGCACGCCGCAAAGAAGTTCGACGTGCTGTTCGTCAAGTACGGGATGCTGAAATTCAGCAACCATCGGGACGAGGCTCTGCAGATTCACGAGCAGGCCAGATACGTGGTGAATCTGGAGAACGACTACACGTTCGTGCCGGACAAGCGGTTTCACCCGGCTGACGAGACGTGGAGCACGGTCGAGGGACGCGCGCATCTGGTCAACTGGAACGTGCTGACTCGGCTCCCGCCGGAGATGTGGCGATACGCGCGACCGCTGACCGAGCCGACCAGGCGAGGCCTGATCTACTACGGCGCGCATCGAGAGGACAGGATTCTGTCGTTTCGCCGGTACTTCACGGACCCGCCGTACCCGCTGACCATCAGCACGTATCGCGGGCAAAAGAAGTTCCAGGCGTACGGCAAGAACGTTCAGGTGGTGTCGGCGTTCAGGGACCCAGACGCGCAGAACCAGTGGCAGGCCACGCTCTACATCGAGGACGAGACATCGCACGACCTCTACTGCTCGCCGGCCACGCGATTCTACGAGTGCGTGATGGCGGGGCTCGCGCAGCTGATCGACCGCGAGGCGGCCGGCACGCTGGAGAAGGCGGGAGTCCCCGGCGTCGACGCGTTCGTCGTCGAGAGCAAGGCCGACGTCCGGCGCATGCTGCCGAAGTGGCGCGAGATTCGAGATCAGCAGTTGGAGCTGTGGTACACTGACTATGCGACGCAGCTGCGTGATCAGCTGTGGGAGGCGGCGAGGCATCTGGGATTCAGGAGAGGGAGCTAGTGTGATCACGCGCTACCGCGAGAGAATGAGTACGCCGACGATCGAGTGGTTCATGTCGCGCGTGCGAGTTAGACCAGATGGTTGCTGGGAATTCAAGTCAGTCACTGGAGTACGACTGAAACACCGCCCAGTCATCAAGATAGCGGGCAAGCAACGATACCTATCTAGATGGGTCTTCGAGACTTTCAAGCGTGAGAAGTTGGGCGCTCAGTTAGCCTGCCACACGTGCGACAGGGGATGGTGTGTCAACCCGGACCACTTATTCAAAGGAACCTACAAAGACAACGTCGAGGACTGCATTCGCAAAGGGCGCAGAATATACATGACATCTGAGCAGGCCAGAAGAATCTCGGCGATGCGCAAGGAACCGTGGAACCTGGGTGTTCCCATGAACAAAGAAACTAGGAAGAAGGTGAGCGCTGCCAATCTGGGGCGGAAGCGAACTGCTGAGCAGCGCGCGAATTACTCTATCGCGGCGATACGACGTGAGAAACGATTTAAGCGACTCGGGTTGAAGCGCCGAGTCTCCGATAAAGGCATGTTTATAGGAGGATTTCAATGAGTAAGACCGTCTACGCGCAAGAACCCCCGTTTGCCGTTCAAATAGAACTCGTAGAAGGTTGTAACCTTTCCTGCGGGTTTTGCGGACTCAACGGCATTCGCGACCAGTCGAGCGATCGGCTGAAGAAGCTCAAGTTCATGACCGAGGGCACTCTTCGCTCCTTGATGGAGCAGATGGTATCAGCAGGCTGGAATCCGCGCGTCGAGTTCGCAGTGCACGGCGAGCCGACGCTGCACCCGAAGCTGATAAAGATGATCGAGATAGCGCGGGTCTCGGCGCCGGGGTTCCAGCTCATGATGACCAGCAACGGAGGGGGACTGCTGGCGAAGCCCGGCCCGCGACAGCGCATCCGGGAACTGTTCGACGCCGGACTCAACGTGCTGGCGCTCGACGACTACGAGAACGTGAAGATCGTGTCCAAGATACGCGAGGCTCTGGCCGAGCCGACCGAGGACATGATGCTCGAGGACGTGCAGTTCTTCGAGTACCCGGAGAACCCCAAGGGGAGCCCGCACGCCCGGCGGCCGCTCAAGTCGCGGGTGGTCACGTTCATCGCGAGCATCGACAAGGCCGACAAGGGCAACCACGCGACGCTGAACAACCACGCCGGGGCCGGCGCCCCGCCGCTGAAGGAGCCGATGAAGGCTCGGTGCGCGAAGCCGTTCCGCGAGCTGACGGTCAGGTGGGATGGAAACGTAGCTATATCGTGCAATGATTGGCGCGGAGAATTCAAGTGTGGCAACGTGGTGAAGCACGGACTCCACGTGGTGTGGCATTCACCGCAGCTGAATGCAGCGAGGCGCTTCCTCATGCAGGGTGACCGAGCCAGCATACCGCCGTGCAGCAGATGCGACGCGGTCAGCTATCGCGTCGGGCTGTTACCAGACAAGATGGGCAAGGTAACGCTGCCGAAGCCGGATGCCAGAGACCACGATCTGGTGCGCCGAGCATGCGCCGGCGAGCCGTACACGAGGCCGGTGCTGAGAGAATGGGAGAAGAAGAAATGAAGGAGCGGTGGCGTCCAGTGCACGGATACTCTGGGCTGTACGAGGTCAGCGACCAAGGTAGAGTGAGGAGTCTGCCGCGTCGCGGGCTCGACGACAGACTACTTCGAGGCAAGATGCTGTCAGTCAAAGGAACGGGTCCCGGAGGCAGACCGAGAGTATGCCTGTATAAGAACGGACGAAGAACGTGGTATCTCGTGTACCGGCTCGTGTTAGAGGCATTCGTTGGCCCGTGTCCGCGAGGCATGGAGTCGAGACACTACAGAAATCCATCCGTGACCGACTGCAGACTGAGCAACCTAAGGTGGGGAACACACCGAGAGAATGTGTCTGACATGATCAAGCACGGAAACTACCGACGGGTTCGCAGGCCCAACGGCACGTTCGCACGACACGCGAAAAGGAACTGAGAAGTGACCCACCGCAGGCGAATGCCAGACCGTCGAGCCAACGGCACCATAGACTTCACGCACGCGTGGGAGGGTCACCGCGAGCACGCGTACCGCGCCACGCTCGGGTACTTCGAGAACGGCGAGCTCGGCGAGATCTTTGTCAACGCCGTGCTGCACGACACGCCGCTGGACGCCAACGCCCGCGACGCCTCGGTCATGGTCAGCCTCGCTCTGCAGTACGGGGCGCCGCTCGACGTGCTGCGCCACGCCGTTCAGCGCGACACCGCGGGATACGCCGCGTCCCCCATAGGCCGAGCGCTGGACCTGATCGCGGAGAACGGGATGAACAGAATAGCGCCACACAGCACGCTGAGAGGGCACGTCGTGCCTGAAGAAGGGAGCTCGGAGAATGCCGACGAAGGACAGACGCCCGGTTCTGCTGGGAATGAACAACCCGGTGAGCAGTGATCCGGCGCACGCGCTCTACCCACATCCCCCCGGCTGCGCGGGTCATCGTCTGTGGGGAATGCTGAACGAGGCGATGCCGTCGGGCGAGCAGGTGTCCCGGTCGCAGTACCTTCGGGCGTTCGACCGAAGGAATCTGGTGGCCGGCAAGACGTGGAGTCAGGCAGAGGCCAGGGCTGGGGCGGGGGAGCTGACGCGGGAGCTGCGCGGGCGCGTGGTGGTGGTGCTCGGCCAGCAGCCCAGACAGGCGCTGGGCTTGCCACTGCACCTCATTCACCCCATAGTGCACGAGGGGGTCACGTGGCGGCAGGTGCCGCATCCCAGCGGGCGAAACCACTACTACAACGACGCGACGAACAGACGCGTGGTCGGCGAGCTGCTCGCCGAGCTGTACAGGATGTCAACAGGAGAACAGTCATGAGAGTCATATTGGCGCGCAACGTTCAGAGCGCGTACTTTCAGGGTCTGAACTATCTGATGAATCACGGCCTGCAGGAGGAATCGCGCGCTGGTCCAGTGCTGGTGTCGCCGACCCCGGTGACCACGGTGTACGAGAAGCCGCGCGAACGCGTTCTGCTGGACCCGGGCCGCGATGCCAATCCGTTCTTTCACCACTTCGAGGCTCTGTGGATGCTGGCAGGACGAGACGACGCGGCGTTCCTGAACAGGTACGTGGGCGACTTCGGTTTGCGATTCGCGGAGAGCGACGGAGTCATTCACGGGGCATATGGCCAGCGGTGGCGATGGCACTTCGGGTTCGATCAGCTCGACGTCATCGTGCGCAAGCTGACCGACGAGCCGGAGACCCGACAGTGCGTGCTGACCATGTGGGACCCGAGTAAGTCGCCGGCGGCCGCGCTGGAGGCAGGCTCCGACGACCTGTGCGGCTCGTGGAGAGACCGGCCGTGCAACACGCACGTGTTTCTCCGAGTTCGCGGCGAGCGAGGGGAGCGCAGCGTCGGGCATGGTAACGTGGAGGACTACGACGAGAGGGTGCTCGACCTGACGGTGTGCTGCCGGAGCAACGACGTGATCTGGGGAGCGTACGGCGCCAACGCGGTTCACTTCGGCGCGCTTCAGGAGTACGTGGCAGCCAGGGTCGGCGTCGGCGTCGGGCGCATGTATCAGGTGTCGAACAACTACCACGCGTACGTCAGCACTCTCGCGAAGGTGGGACTCCCGGACGCCGGCTCGCAGGGTCGGTGGACGACCCTCATCAGTTCGACGAGGACGTGAGCGTGCTCACCGGGTCAATCGAGGATCTGTGGAAGGAGCAGTACTCGCTCGACGATGTCAACCAGTCAGCTCACGACAGACTGCAGAACAGGTTCCTGCGCGAGACGTCGTGGCCCATGGCGATCGCGCACTACTTCTGGAAGAAGCGCGAGCGCGACACGGCGCGCGAGTGGGCGGACACTGTTGGGGCGGCCGATTGGCGGGCCGCGTGCGTCGAGTGGTTCGCGAGGAGGGTGAAGCCGTGAAGAGAGACATGCTGCGGTCTTGGACCGCGATGGCTGGCCGGGTGAAGAGATATCACACGTGGCCGGTTCTGCATCAGGAGAGCGTGGCCGAGCACAGCTGGCGAGCGGCGATGCTCTACTGCGAGTTGTTCGGCACTCCGCGGGCCGAGGTGATGTACTACCTGCTCACGCACGACTGCGGTGAGCTGAAGGCCGGCGACCCGCCGTTCCCCGTGAAGCTCGAGCATCCTGCATACGCGCAAGCGCACGCCGAGGCAGAGGCGGCCGGCAAGCAGCTTCTGGGAGTGGTTCACCCGGAGCTACTGGACTTGAGCTCGAGCGAGCTCGGTCTGTGCAAGGTGTGCGACATGCTTCAGATGCTGGAGTTCGGCGCTATGGAACTCGCCATGGGCAATCGATTCGCCGGTCCCATCGTGGGGGACACGCTCGTGTGGGTGCGGCAGATTCTGCCGGGCCTCACTCACGGACACGGGGACGCGATTCGCAGGTTCATCGACGCGCGAGTCGCGCCGCTGATCAAGGACATGGAGATCGAGGAGGGAGACTAGTCATGACAGAGAATCTGTACGCCTATCACCGCCACATGCGCGCGATCGCCGAGGCTGATATTGCGTATATTGAGAAGAAGGACGTGCAGTACGCCGCGAGTTGGAAGCAGCGCGGCGGCATTGGCGCGTTCTTTACCATCGTGCGGCCGTGGGATCGCCTTGAACGTATGCTCGCCATGCGGGACGAGTGGGCCTACGACATCTTCGATGCCATAGGCGGCGAGGGGTTGGCGGGTCCAGACGGCAGCATCATCGCGTGCGTGCGCGACCTGCGTCGGTACCTGCTTCTGGTCGAGGCGCACATGACCGAGGTCGTGCTGGGCGACTGCGCCGCGCGCAACGCCGACGTCTATCAGGTAGAGGCGGACAGACTCGGCGTCACCAGACGCGAGGCCAAGACTCGCGTGCTCACAGCCACATACGGCGGCAGCGCGGAGACCGACTCAACCGCGAAGTCGCGCGAGTTCTTCCAGTACGGCGAGCCGACGGTTCACGAGCCGGCGCCGTCGCTGACTCAGCAGGTGCCGCAGAAGAACTCCGACTTCTGGCTGCGCGAGTCGCACCGACTGTTCGGCTACCATCTGGGAGGCAACAACAATCACCAGGTCGTGTCCGCCGCTCTCGAGAAGATTCACGATCTGCTGCTCAACGGCAAGGACGTGTCCGTGACAGTCCGAGATTCAGCCGACGTGCCGCGAACGCCGGAGAACGGCGGCCAGCACGCCTCGCTCGCTCCGTGGGTCAAGTCGAGCGTGTCGTCAGCCGAGCTCGAGTGGTACACTCGCAGAGCGGCGGGGGTCTTCACGCTCGACGTCGAAGTCAGCAACTATGAGTCGCTGCCGGTCGAGCTGCGGTCAGTCTATGTGAGAAGCGGCACGACGTCGACGCACGCGTACGTCAAGATACAGGATTGCCCGAAGGACGCCCGCGACTTCTACCCGTGCCTCAGGACAGAGGTGAACCACAAGGAGCTCGAGGACCTGCCGGCATGGCAGGGAGGGCTGTACGAGTGGATCGAGGGCGAGACCAAGTACCGAATCAAGAGAGAGAACGTGGCCTGGACGGAGCGCTGACGGGTGGCCGAGATATCCGACGACATGCTCGGCGCGCAGCTTCCACTGCTGACGCCGAGCAGCGACTGGCGACGACCGACCGAGCTGCCCGATCTGCGAGGCAAGCCGATCGTCGCGCTCGACACGGAGGAGCACGACCGGGGACTCGCGGCCGAGAGGGGGCCCGGATGGGCCACCGGCGCCGGCCGCGTGCTGGGAGTGTCGTGGGCCGCGGAGGAGTCGGTCGGATACGCCCCGATTGCCCACCCTGACAGCGAGAACTTCGACAAGGGTCAGGTATCGCGGTGGCTGCGCGACCTGGTCAAGTCTGGCACTCGTCTGGTGTTCCAGAACGCGCCGTACGACCTCGGGTGGATGCACGCCGACCTCGACGTCGACGTGCCGCCGGAGTACCCCATCGACGACACGCTCGCCGCCGCGTTCATGTTCGACGAGAACGAGTACGAGTACAACCTCGACGCCATCTGCAGACGTCTCGGCCTACCGGGCAAGGATGACACGCTGCTCCGCGAGGCCGCCGCCACCTTCCTGCGCCCGCCGGGCGCCCCCCGCTCGTGGCAGCTGACGGACAAGATTGTCAAGGCGAACATGCACAAGATTCCTGCCCGATACGTCGGGCCGTACGCCGAGATAGACGCCGTTCGAACGCTCCAGGCGATAGGCAAGCTGCTCCCGATGCTCGAGCAGCAGAACGTGACGAGCGCGTATCGTCTGGAGATGGACCTGGTCCCCACGATTCGCAGGATGCGTAGCCGGGGGATACGGGTCGATGTCGAGAAGGCGCAGCGGATACTCAGGGACTTCAGGAGAAAGCGCCAGGAGGCGCTCGAGGAGATCAGGCGCGGGCTGTCCTCGAGAATAGAGGTGACCATCGAGAACCTGCGGTCCGACAAGTGGCTCGTCGAGAAGTTCTCGAACGAGAAGATAAAGATCCCGAGCACCGAGAAGGGCAACGCGTCGTTCAAGGACGCGTGGATGGAGAAGCATCCGCACTGGCTCCCGAAGCTGGTCAGCAGAGCCAGACAGTGCGACAGGTTCGCCGAGACGTTCATCGACGAGTACGTTCTCGGGTTCACGCATCGCGGGCGCATTCACGCCGAGATTCACCAGTACAAGAGCGACGATGGCGGTACCGTGTCGTATCGCTTCGCGTACAGCGCGCCGCCGCTTCAGCAGGCGCCGAGCGCCGACATCGACCCGGAGTTCGGGCTGCCGTTCAGGGAGTGTTTCCAGGCCGACGGGCTGTGGGGCGCCAACGACTACTCGCAGCAGGAGTACCGCCTGACGGCGCACTTCGCGGCCGCGTGCGGAGTTCGGGGCGGCGCCGAGGCGGCTCGCATGTACGCCGAGAACCCCGACCTGGACTTTCACAAGATGGTCGGCGACATGGCAAACCTGCCGCGCGCGAGGGCCAAGATCCAGAACTTCGCCATTCTGTACGGGCAGGGCGTGGCCGCCACCGCCGCCAATCTCGGAATGACCATCGACGAGGCCAAGGCTCTGAGAAAGCAGGTCGAGGACAAGGCGCCGTTCGGGCCGGCACTGGACGAGTTCGTCCAGCAGCGAGCGCAGAGCAAGGGCTACATCAGGCTGCTCGACGGAGCGCGCGTTCGCTTCGACGAGTGGGAGGCGGGATGGGTCTCTCGCGAGGAGTGGAGGCGCGGAGCGAACGAGGGTCTGTCGATGGCGCCGTGCTCGCGGGACGAGGCGATTCGCAGGCGCAGCGACCCGAAGCACCCGTGGCGCGGCGCGGTGCTGCGGCGCGCCGGCAAGCGCAAGGCGCTGAACCGCCTGATTCAGGGCAGCGCGGCGCGTCAGACGAAGCTGGCCATACGCGCGTGCGCGCGCGAGGGTCTGATCCCCATCCTCCAGATGCACGACGAGCTCGACCACGACGAGGATCACCCCGACAAGATTGACCGGGTGGCGGAGATCATGCGCGACATCGTGGAGCTGAGGGTGCCGATGAAGGTCGACACCGGATACGGGCGAAACTGGGCCGAGGCCAAGGGCAAGGACGGCGTGCGGCCGACGGTGTCGCGCGGACGGCTGGTATGGCCGACGAAGAAGGAGAAGAAATCGTGATCAGCATAGACCAGTATCCAGAGGGAGTGCATCTGCTGTGCGTCGGCGGGCCCATGAGTGGGCGACGCAGGGTGGCCGCCGGTGCGGAGACGTCGATGTTCCGCGCGTTCGCGACGGTGTCGCGCCGCGTTGGCGACCGCGATCCGGTGCCTGCGAGCGTCGACTTGCAGGACGTGTACTACATGATCGACCGCGTGGAGGGGGTCTGGCTGTGGCGACCCGTCTCGCAGAGTCGAGCCGACACGATGCGCCTACTCCTCGACACCTACGAGCGAGCCGGTCGCGTCGACTGGGACGGTTCGTCGCTGGAGAGGTGAGTCGTGGCCGTGTATCTGCTCCACCTCGACCCACCGGTCGGTCACTCGCGTCACTACATCGGCTACAGCGATGATCGGCTGATTCACAAGAGATTGGCCGATCATCGCGCTGGACGCGGAGGCGCGCTGCCCCGCGAGGCGCTGAGGCGCGGGAGCGCGCTCGTGCTGGTCTACGTGTGGTGGGGCGCCGACCGCGCGTTTGAGCGGCGGCTCAAGCGGCAGGGCGGGGCCGTGCGCTGGTGCCCCGCGTGCGGCGTGGGAGCGCGCCCGGTGCCGCAGCCGGGGCGTCCGGGGCGGGTCGCGCCGGACACGGCTCCCGCCGCCCCGTGCTGCGGCCCGGCTTAGGGCATCCCGGCGCACCGGGAGCTCGCCCCGCGAGCCGGTTCCCGGCAGGGGCGCGCACCTTATATAGGGGGCGCGCGGCGGGGCTAGGCATATATACCTACGAGCCGGCTCCTTGCTACG
>Ga0335069_10002514_pt1 | contig 28168 bp, 22 predicted proteins | sample Lox_Sample_11_FD_206714 | JGI IMG/M metagenome (GOLD analysis project Ga0335069, IMG submission 206714) | Soil microbial communities from Loxahatchee National Wildlife Refuge, Florida, United States - Lox_Sample_1.1 | ecosystem: Environmental > Terrestrial > Soil > Wetlands | place: USA...
TGCGGCGGCCATGTGCGGGGGAGGGTGAGCGCTCCTCGCGGAGGGGGTGGAGGAGAAAATCGCCCGCGCGGCGAAACGCGCGCTTTCCGTGCATGCGTGCGGGGGGAGCGGTGCGGGCCAAGAGAGCGCGCTCCACCTCGGGGCCGTTTCTTGCGGGTTGGCGGCTCCGAGGTTGTCCCGCCGCGCGGGCGAACACCCCTTCAGCAGGGCTCATGCCGCCCCGACCGCAAACAAAGTCACAGACTTGCGCGAGCCCGAGGCGCTGATGTGGGTAGCCCGGTCACCACCCTAACGATCCACCCTCTCGTAGGCTTTCCACACCCGGGCGTGCACGTCGTCGACCGACCCGCTCGCATCCGCCACGACGACGCGGTCGTTCGGCATGTGCTTCGCAAGCTCGCGGTAGAACTCGGCGAGCGCGCGCTGCACTTCGTTCTGGTCGTAGAGCTGGGCGACGTCGCCACGCGTCTTGCATCGCTCGGCGGCGACCTCGGGCGCGATGTCGAGCACGATGGTGAGGTCCGGCCTGCGCACGTACCGATTCAAGCTGCGAATCCACTCCACCGCTTCCTTCGCCGACGCGCCGCTCGAGACGCTCTGGTACGCGAGGCTCGACGCGTCGTAGCGGTCGCTCAGGACGACACCGCCCTGCGCGACGAAGGGCTCGATCTCGCTCTCGACGTGGTCCATGCGGTCCGCCGCGAAGAGGAGGGCCATGGTGGCCCAGCCGGGGGCGCGGCCCCCGGGGACGACGACGCGTCCCGTGAGCACCTGGCGCACGAGCGTGCCGACCGGCCCGTCGCTCGGCTCGCGCGTCGATCGCACGAGCACTCCCTGACCGCGCAGGCGATCGGCGAGCCGCGCCACCTGCGTCGTCGTCCCGGAACCGTCGATTCCCTCGAGCACCACGAACCTGCCGGCAGCCATCGCGGCACCGGATAGCACCGGTAGCGGGCGCTAGGAAGGCAGAGGGTCCTCCCCCAGGACCATGTTGTCGATGAGCCGCGTCGTCCCCACGCGGCAGGCCACGAGGAGCACGGCCCTGTCGGGCACGTGGTCTTCCAGGGCGGCGAGCGTGTCGGCCTCCCGGACGGCGACGTAGTCGATGGACGTCGCGGCCGACGCGATGGGGGCACGGGCGAGCGACTCGAGCGCATCGCGGCCGCGCTCTCCGGCGGCGTGCGCACGAGCCGCCGCGACGAGGCCGCGGGAGATCGACAGAGCCCTCGTGCGCTCCTCGGCCGAGAGGTACGCGTTGCGGGAGCTCATGGCCAAGCCGTCCGGCTCGCGCACGATGGGATGCGCCACGATCTCGACGGGCAGATGGAGATCGCGCGCGAGCCGGCGCACGACGAGCAGCTGCTGGTAGTCCTTGCGGCCGAAGACGGCGACGCACGGGCCGGCGATCGCGAAGAGCTTCGTGACGACGGTGGCCACGCCCTCGAAGTGGCCGGGGCGCTTCTCGCCTTCGAGCGGCACGGCGACGGCCCCCGGACGAACGCGCGTGTCGTCTCCGGGCGGGTACATCGTGGCGGCCTCGGGGGCGAAGACGACGTCCGCCCCGGCGCCGGCGAGCTTGCGCGTGTCGCCCTCGAGGTCGCGCGGGTAGCGCGTGAAATCCTCGCTCGGCCCGAACTGCGTGGGGTTCACGAAGATGGAGACCACGACGAGGCGCGAGCGCTTGCGCGCCTCGCGCACGAGAGAAAGGTGTCCGTCGTGCAGAGCGCCCATGGTCGGAACGAGTCCGACGACGCCGCCGGCGGCCCGGACCGGGTCGCACACGGCCCTCACGTCCGCCGGGGTGTGCACGACGCGCGGGACTGTCACGCCGAGGACCCTATCGCGGATCGACGGCCGAGTTGATAGGCTCGTGCGTCCTCTCGCCCGGAGCAGTCCGATGGGTATTTCCTTGGCTTCGCGTCGCGCGCTCTTCTCGGCCACCCTCGCCGCGCCCGTGCTCGCGGTTGCGTGTGGATCGCGCGGCCCGCTGGACTTCGAGATCATCAAGGAATACCCCGACGCCAGCGCATCGGTCGACGCGATCGCAGACGTGCCGAGCGAGACGAGCGACGTCTCCGCGCACGACGTGCTCGCCGACGTGATCGACGCCGCACCGGAGGCGATGGGCCCCGACGGCGGGCCGCTCGTCAATTGCGGGTCGTGCCTCGCGCAGAGCTGTGGGCAACAGCTGATCACGTGCCTCACGTCGACGACCTGCCGCACGGCCCTTCAGTGCGTGGTGCAGACGTGCCTGGCGGGCGACGCCGGGGGAGGGCCGAACCTCAACTGCATCGGCGGATGCACCGGCAGCGATCCCACGACGCAGTCGCAGTTGCTCATGGTCTTCGGCTGCATCATCGGCACCTGCGGATCTCAGTGCGCCGGGGCGCTCGGCGGGCTCGGTGGGCTCGGCGGAGGTGGAGGAGGAGGGGGCGGAGGCGGAGGCGGCGGGGGTGGCGCAGGAGGCTGATCGCGTTCGGCGGACTGCCGCCCTCGCGCTGGCAGCGCTGCTCGGCACGTCCCTGGTCGCGGCCCCTGCGTACGCGCAGGCGTCGGACGCGGACCTTCGCACGGCGCGCGAGCTCTTCACGGCTGCCGAGCACGACGAGGACGCCGGCAAGTGGGCCGACGCGTACGACAAGCTGACGCGCGTGGCGGCGGTGAAGCTGACCGCGGGCGTGCGTTACCACCTCGCACTCTGTCAGGAGAAGCTCGGGAAGCTCGCGACGGCGCTCGACGGATTCCACCAAGCGCAGAAGCAGGCGCAGGCAGACGAAGCGCGGGACGTACTGCGCCTCGTGGGCAAGCAGCTCGAGGAGCTGGAGCCGCGCGTGCCTCGGCTCACGGTGCACGTGGTGCCGCCGGTGGACGACGCCGTGGTGCAGCTCGACGGCGCGCCGATCGCGAAGGCGCTCGTCGGCGTGCCGATACCGCTCGACCCCGGATCGCACACCGTGGAAGCGTCCGCACCCAACCGCGCGCCGGCGAAGGCGACGATCGCGATGGGGGAGCGGGACGTCACGTCGATCGATCTGCAGCTGGGCGAGCCCCGTGCTCCGGCGGGGGCGCCAGCGGCCGCGGGCGCGCCTGCGGCAGCTAGCGCGGCCGCGGCAGGGCCAGCGACGGCGACGGAGACAGCGCCGGCGTCAGCGCCTGCGCCCGAATCGACGTCGGGGCACTCGTCGATCGTCGGGCCCCTGCTCACGACGGCGGGCGCGCTCGCGCTGGCCGGGCTCGGCGTCGGCGCCTACATCGCCGCGGGCAACGAGGTGAGCTCGGGCCAGCAGCAGTGCGCCCCATCGAGCACGCGTGGCCCGTGCGACTCCGCCGTCGACACCGTGCGCGCATGGGACTTCACGGCGGCGGGCGCGTGGATCGGAGCCGCTGCCCTCGGCACCGTCGCCGTGGTGCTCTGGGTCCATTCGTCGCACTCGCAGCCGAGCGCCGCGCTCCTCGTCGGACCTGCGCGCATCGAGCTCGGAGGGCGCTTCTGACATGCGCCTGCGCGCCGCCATCGCGTTCTCGATCGTCGCAACGGGCCTCGGCGCCGGGCTCGTCGCCTGTTTCGACCTCTTTCATTCCACGTCGGGCATCCTCGACGCTTGCCAGCTCGACGCCGAGGCCTGCGCGGCCGATGCATCGGGCGATGCCCCCGGCCCCACGGACTTCTGCGCTTGGGGCAGCACCACCGCCTACCAGAACGCGGGCATCGCGTGCGCTTGGCTGGAAGCCTGCGAGGGGCCGCTGGAGCACAACGACCTGGGCGACTGCATGCTTCGCGCGCTGCTCGCCTACGACTGTGCAGCCAATCCGGGTCGCCCCGTCTCCGGCGAGACGAAGCAGCACTGGGATGCCCTCTGGCAGGCCAAGAGCTGCGACGACGTCGATCGCGTCGTCTTCCCCAAGGGAGTGCCAGCGTGCAGCCGGGGTCCAGGGGCGGGCTGTCAACTCAACAGCCCCACCCGTGTCTACTGCGTGGACGCCGGCCGACCCGCCGCGGCAGAGAACTGCGAGCTCTGGGCGCAGACTTGCGATCCCTCTCTCGGCTGCGTCGGATGCCTCGGCTGTTTCGACGACGACGGCGGCGACGCTGGCGACGCTGACACTTGCACGCCGGGCGCGGCGGCGAGTTGCAGCAACGGGACCGCAGTCTCGTGTCCCTCCGGACTCGTCGAGAGCATCAACTGCGACGAGCTGCTCCAGCAATCGGGCGGGTGCAATCCTGGGCCACTCACGCCGCCGACGGACCCGACGAGTCCCTGCTTCATCGACGCGGGCGCGCACGATGCCGGCGACGCCGGGGACGCCGCCGGATGCGTGGAAAGCTGCGGCAACGGGGCTACGTTGACCGGCTGCGCGCACGGAGTCTCGTACACGACCGACTGCTCCCTCATCGACGCCGGCTGCCAGAGCGTCACCACCCCCGATGGCATCACACACGCAGCATGCGCCTTTTCCCAGTGACCATCCTTGTCGTGGCGGCGTGCTCCACGCCGCAGCCGACGAACGAGTCGGTGCTCGGCCCGTGCTCGGACCTCTCGCAGTACTGCGATTCGTGCACGCAGGCGGGTCCCAAAGAGGAGTGCCAGCAGGCGGTGGCGAACGCGGACGACACGCGATGCGAGGCGGTGCTCGACGACCCGACCGTGCGCGCGGCGTGCATCCCGGCGGACGCGGCCGCCGATGCGACGTCCGACGCGCGCCCTCCGCCGACGTGCGGAGAAGGAGGCGTACCGGACGCCGGTTGTGCCTGCGAAGGCAGCGACGCGGGCAGCGCATGCGCGCCCAGTTGTGCCCAGGGCCATTGCAGCTTCTTCTGCGAGCCGGGCGCTACCTGCGCAGCCACGTGCGCCGGCGGTTACTGCGTCTTCGACTGCAAGGCCGGCTCGCAGTGCATGAACAGCTGCACCGGCGGGCACTGCAGCTTCGAGTGCGAGGTGGGCTCGGTGTGCATGGACTCGTGCTCCCCCATGACGAGCACGTGCGTCGGCCCCTGACTCGCATTTTCGACTATCCTCCGGCGCGATGCCCGACGAACGACGTGGCTCCAAGCGCGCCCACATCTCTGGCGTGCGAGTCACCTACGAGAGCGCCAACGGCCAGAAGGTCGACGCCGACGCGCTGGACCTGTCCACCGGCGGGCTTTTCGTGCGCACGAACACGCCGCTGGGCGTGGGCAAGCGGATCACGCTGGAGATCCAGGTCGTCGGCGAACCGTCGTCGTGGTCCGCCCTCGGCCGGGTCGTGTGGGTGCGCCCCAACGCGGCGCCGGGCATGCCGGCCGGCATGGGGGTCAAGCTCATCGACGTCGAGGACGCGGTCGTCGAGGCCATCGACAACCTGGTCGAGACGCGGGAGCCCACGTCCCCGGGCGTCGGCGCCGGTGTGAAGGCGGAGATCGCGCCCGTCGCTCCCGTCGTGATGGCGCCCGCTGTGCCCGAGCGCGAGCAGACCCTGATGGGAGTCGGCGCTGCGGAGTCGGAGGCCCCCGCAGCGAGAGACGCAGTGAGGCCCGCCGCGGGAGTCCGGGTGCCGGCGCCGCCGCCGCGCGACGCGAGCACCTCGCGCGAAGCGAGCATCGCCATCGACCTGGTGAGCAAGCGGCCGGAATCCGTCCCCTCGAGCAGGCCGCCGCCGGCTCCTTCGGTGCGCCCGCAGCAAGCTCGCGGCGGCGCAGGAGGACGCTGGGTGGTCATCCTGTTGCTCCTCGTCGTGGCCGGGATCGCCGCCTACGTACTGCTCGACGGCTTCCTGCGACCGCCCGGTCGCTGACGTCAGCGAGGTTTGCGTCGCTTCGACGGCCCGACGTTGTGCACGTTGCCGGGGCCGAGTCTCGCGGGCGGCGACTGGACACGAGGAGCCATCGCCGATGTCGCTGTCGTCGGCCTGGAAGGCGGCGAGGCGATCACGGTCGGGGTCGTGGACGAGGTCGCGATCGCGGTCGCGGTCGCGCTCACACTCGCGGTCGCGACGGCGCTGACGGAGGCACGCGGCGCCGAAGTCACCGACGGCGCTGCGCTCCCCATCGTGGCCGGAGTCGTCGTCGCCGTGAAAGGCTGCCTCGCGTCGAGCCACAGCTTCCCTCCCAGCCCCACGAAGAATAGGAGCGTCACCCACGGCAGCACCGAGCGCCGCTTGCGCCGCGGGGGCGGCGTCAGCACCGGCAGCGACGACTGCGCCGATGCGGAACGCTCCAGGTCGCTCTCGCTGAGCTCCATCGTGGGCTCCGCCGGCGGCACTGGCGGCGGGGGTGGCCTCACCGAAGCCGCGGATGGCACCGTGGCCCGCGGGGCCGGGGGGATCGACGGCGGCTTCGGCAGCGGCGGGACCGAGGGCGGCTTCAGCGACGGCGGCGGCTCCATCGCGAGCTCCGTCCGCGCGTGGCCGTCGAGCTCCCCGATCGCGCGCCGCACGTCCTCGCGCATCGCCTTGGCGTTCGCGTAGCGGTCCTCACGCTTGAACTCGAGCGCCCGGTCGATGACGCGCGCGAACGGCTCGCTCGCCTCCGGCGACAGCGTGCGCACGCGCGGGGCCGCGAAGTTGGCCATCTTCGTCACCAGCTCGACCGGATTGGCGCCCTCGTGCAATCGCCGTCCCGTGCGCAGCCGGAACCCCGTCGCGGCGAGCGCGAACAGGTCGGTCCGTCCGTCGATCTCGTCGATGCGCCCGGCCGCCTGCTCCGGCGACATGAACGACGGCGTGCCGAGCGCCAGGCCGTACGACGTGATCGTCTGCCCGTCGAGCAGCCGCGCCAGCCCGAAGTCGAGCACCTTCACGCGCGATTGCCCCCCTTCCCCCTTCGCGAGGAACAGGTTCTCCGGCTTGAGGTCGCGGTGCACCACGTTGTTGGCGTGCGCCACCTCGAGCACCTCGAGCACCTCCTCGGCGATCGACAGGAACTCGCGCTCGCCCACCGGCGGCCCACGCTCGAGCCGGTCCTGAAGCGACTCACCCTCGAGCAGCTCCATCACGATGTACGCCGTGCCCGCGTCGTCCCCGGAGGCGACCACGTCGTCGTCGAGCACCTTGACCGCCCCCGGGTGATCCACGCGATTGGAGGCGTACCCCTCGCGAAGGAAGCGCTCGCGCACCTCCTTGTGCCGCGCCAGGTCGGGGTGGAGCACCTTCACCGCCGCCTTCGCTCCGTTGCGGTGCTTCCCCGCGTACACCGCGGCCATTCCGCCCACGCCGATCAGGCGCTCGAGCGTCCACTTGTCGCTCAGCACCGTTCCCACGCGCTCTCGCGCTCGGCTCTCGAGGTCGTCGATCAAACGCATCTCACTATAGCGTGGTACAACCCCGGCGACTCCACTCGCCGGCGCTCCGATGTCGTTCGTCTCCCCACTGATCGCTCCGATCGCCGAGTTTTTCACGCAGCGGCGCGCCGAACGCACGGTGCGTGCCTATGTGCCGGCGCAATCGGCGCGAGTCCGCAAGCACGTGGACGCCGCCGACAAGCGCCTTCGGGCGGGGCGCCGCGTGACCGACGCGACGGCTGCCGCCGTGCTCTTGCGTGAGGCGGTGGTGCAGTACCTGATCGCCATGGAAACGGCGCGCGATCCCAGCGCTCCGGACGATGCCACCGCATCTTTCCCCACGCTTCCGCCAGATCCGGCGCGACCGCGCGCCGACCCCTCCGACGATGCGCGAGTGCGCGCAGCCATCGCTTCGCGAGATCCGCTCTACTTCGACGGCCTCTCCTCCGAAGACGTGGAGCGCGCGCGGTGGGCCCTCGATCGCGCCGCCTCGATGCTTCGCCGGCGGGTCGAGTCGCGCACGCTCGTGGCCGTGCGCGGAACGCGCTGGGGCCGGCTCGCCGCCGTCACCGTTCTCGTCCTGTGGGGCGCGATGGCCCTCGCCAAGGCCAAGCTGCTGCCGAAGAACGTGGCCTACGGCAAGCCCGTCCACCCGAGCAGCCTCGCCGAGGCCCTTCCGAGCGGACGCGAGCTCGTCGACGGTGACACGGGCGACAGCTACGCCTTCAAGACGCGCGAAGAGGACAATCCGAACGTCGTCATCGACCTCGAGGGCATCTACTGGCTCGACACCATCAAGGTGCACAACCGCGTCGACGGATGGTTCGACGACTGCCTGCCCCTGGTCGTGGAGGTCTCGCGCGACGGCAACAAGTGGGACGAGGTCGCGCGCCGCGACCGGCACTTCGACGCGAACCCACCTTGGGTCGTCGGAGCCGGGGGCCGCGGCGCCCGCTTCGTGCGTCTGCGCGTCGCACGCCACGCGTCCCTCGCCCTGTCCGAGGTCGAGGTGTACGGCAAGCGCGGGCAGTGATCACTCCACGATCGCGAGCGACGTCTCCGCGTGATGATCGAGTCGATTGGGCGGGGGCGACCCGTCACGCGTCGCCCATCGGCCGAGATACTGCTCCCAGCCGATGCGGTGGTTCATGACCGTCTCGGTCCGGTAGAGGAAGCCCTTCCTCCAGAGTTTCGTCGGCAGCGATGGGGGCCACGCCATCTCGCGGTCCTGCGTGGCGCGCGGGATGAGGCTCCAGCGTGACTTGCCGATCATCGTGGACCGCACCGAGAACTGCGCATCCCCGGTCGGTGCCTCGGTGGCCTCGAACCATGTCTCGATGCGCGGCTGCACCCCGTCGATGAGGCGCACACCGATGAGGTTCGCCCACGCGTCGTACTTCGCGTTCACCGTATGGTCGATGGCGGCGTCGATCTTCTCGCGCCAGCGCTCCGCCGCCGCCGTGTCCCCGCGCTCTACCGCGACGTTGTGGGCGATGCGCATCTCGTCGAGCGTTCGCGGCTCGCCCGTGGGCGGAGTCGCGTCTTGCCCGAGGTGCACGCGCCACTCCCAGGTGAGCCAGGGGTCGGGCTCCTTGCCCGCCTCGCGGTGCGGCTCGGTGCCGCCGTCGAAGAGCAGCCACTCGAAGAACCCCGGCTCCCGCTCGTTCATCGAGTAAGCGTCGACCGGCCCCACCGGCTCGCGCTGATCGACCACCCACGCGTCGCCGAAGATGCGAACGTGCCCGGCGGCGACGACCTTCCTCTGCTCGTCGGCCATCAGGCCGCTGCCGCGTCCGATCCAGAACGGGTGCGTCGCGACTTGCTTCGAGCTCGACACGGGCAGGCCCACCTTGTTGTTGAGACCGTGCCACGTCCACTGGTGCTCCCATCCCCACTGCGTGGTGCCGTTCGCGTCGATCGACATGCCACGCACGGTGCGCGGCAACAGCAGCTGTTTGATCACCGTCAGCAGGTCGATGTTGCTGCGGATGACCGTCCCGTTCTCGTCGTAGCGTCCGCCGGTGCGCCGCCACACCCAGAGGGACGCGACCCCGTCGTGCGCCATCGCGATGCTCGGCGCCATGCCGAACACCAGCGCGACCCAGGCGACGGTCGCTCTCCGGAACGCAGGCGCGAAACGCCCCACCACGAACCCGACGACCGAGCCCAGTGTGTGCACGAGCTGTGCGAGCGCCAGCGCGTAGTAAGGCGCGAAGTAGATCGACCAGAAGATGTGGAGGTCGGCCCCCAGCTTGAAGACGACGTACTGCACCGTCGCGCCGAAAAGCAGGCTGAGCGAGTAGATCTCCTCGTCACGCCGCGTCCAGAGCAGCCGGATCACGCAGATCGGCCACGCCCACTTGCCGAGCTTGATCGCGAGCGGCGTGAACGAGAAGTCGATCCAGTTCTTGCGCGTCTCGAGCACCTCGCTGAGCTTCGTGCCCTCGCCGCCGGCGCGGCCGAAAGCCGCCATGACCCACTCGGCGATCTGGTCGGCCTTCGCGAAGAGCAGGAGCCAGAGCAGCAGGGTGGCGGCCACGATGCCCACCGCCAGCCCCCACCAGTGCGCGTAGGGCCCGAACTTGAACCGGGGCACCAGCCGCCGTGGCAGGAGGAACCCCCGCAAGTAGAACCAGATGATCGCCGGCGCAACGAGCAGGTACCCCGCCCAGTCCCCCGCGCACGCGAAGAAGAGGCCCACCAGGCTCGCCACCATGTACCGGCGCTCGCCGGTGCCCATGTGGCGCGAGTGCCCCCAGAAGAAGAGGAGCGCCCCGAAGATGCAGAACGTCTCCAGGTTCGTGAAGGACGAGAACCCCACCGTCACCGGCACGACGACGTAGGCCGCGGCGGCAACCGCGCCCGGCACCGGGCCCCACTTCTCGCGCGCGATGCCGTAGAGCATCGGCGGCACCGCGGTGCTCATCAGCGCCGCGGGCAGGTGCAACACGAAGTCGTGGTGGCCGAAGATCCACAGGAAGATGGCCGGCACCCAGTACTGCCCGAACGGGTGATGGCAGATGTACGACGTCTTCTGCGGCGCCACCCCCGTGTACCAGTCCCACGCCGGGTAGAGGATGTGCCACTTGACGATCTGCTCGGCGGCCATGCAGTTGCCCGCGCTGCCGGCGCCGAGGTGACCGCTGCCCGGGATGCCCGCGAAGCCCCAGAACGCCGTGAACGCGAACCATGCGCTCGCGAGCACGACCACGCCGAGGGCGATGCGGTCCGTCGTTGGCCGCGACGTTCTTCGCGGACTCCCGGCCGCCATCCGTAGCATCCCCAGTTCGCGCGCACGCTAGCATGGACTTGCGCGCGACGGAGCACCGTCGCATCCTCCGCCCGCCTTGCGCTGGCCGCAGCTCAGCCCCGCTCGAGCCGTGCTCCGACGCGTCGGCGCGGCCCTACCGAAGTCCAAGCTGGGCTGGACGTTGGCCGTGCTCGCCGTGCTCGCGTGGCCGCTCCTGCTCGCTCAGATCGCTTACGTGCTCGCGCCGTCGCTGACGACGATGAACACGCTGGGCGGCCACGACTGGGAGCAGATGGAGACGCACCGTCAGCTCATCGTGAAGACGGTGCTCGACTATCACCAGTTCCCCTTCTGGCAGCCCTACGCTTGCGGCGGCCACCCCAACTGGGGCGGCTACGAGAGCGGCTCGACGGTCGTGTCACCGTGGTTCCCGGCGTACCTCTACGCGTCTCTGCCGGTCGCCATGCGCATCGAGATCTGGGGCAGCGCGCTGATCTCGGCCATTGGCACCTGGCTCTTCGCAGGTCGCTTCACGCGCAGCCCCGCCGCACGCGCGCTCGCCGTCGCCGTGTTCGCCGTGAGCGGGCGATGGGCGCTTCAGATCACGCAGGGACACACCTGGCACCTCTCGTACGAGTGGACGCCGTGGGCGCTCTACTTCTACGACCGCGCGGTCGCGGCCGACCCGACGCGGGGCAAGACGCGCCTGCGCGACATGGTGCTCTGCGGCGCGAGCGTCGCCATGATGGTCTACTCGGGAGGCATCTACCCGCTCCCCGAGTCGGTGTTCGTCATCGCCGTCTACGGCGTGCTGCTCGCAGCGAACACGCGATCGGTGCGGCCCGTGCTCGTCGGGGTCGCGTGCGGCGCGTTCGCTTTGGGCCTCTCGGCGCCCAAGCTCCTGCCGATGATCGAGGTCATGCTGCGCTTCCCGCGGCTCATCGACTCGCGCGAGGCCGTGGATCTGCGCGGACTCATCGAGATCCTGACGTCGCCGGACCAGGACATCACGAGTTTCCACCCGGGCATCGGCACCTACGGTTGGCACGAGTGGGGGATGTACGTCGGTTGGGTCGTCGTCGCGATCCTCATCGTGGGGTGCGTCGTCGCGCGCGGAGCGCGCGAGTCACCGCTCAAGTGGACCGGCCTTCTGTGCTTCGTGCTCGGTCTGGGTGCGTTCGACCCGCATGCGCCGTGGGCCCTCCTGCACAAGCTGCCGGTGTTCTCGACGCAGCACGTGCCATCGCGCTGGATGTACCCGGGGCTTCTCTTGCTCATCGCCGTCGCCGGCGCGGCCTTCGACCGCGTGATGCGGCGGGCAGGTTGGACGCGCGCGTGGCTCGAGATCGCGGCGCTCGCGGGCGTCGCGTGGATCGCGCACGACGTAGGGAGGATCGCGCGTGAGCCCATCCCCCACATGTTTTACGAGCCCATGCCCCACGTGGCCGACTCGACGGGTCCCTTCCGCACCGAGGAGCACCTGCCGTCGAGCCTCGGGGCGCAGATGGATTGGTCGCCGCCGTCGCTGCCCGCGGTGATGGCGAACATCGGGACGATCGACTGCGGAACGTTCCCGCCGTTCCACAACTACTGGCGGCACCCGGGTCCGAACGGGATTCCGGCGCCCGGGATGGGCGCGCGAAGCATCGAGGACAGGGACTACCACGGCGAGGCGTTCATCGCCGAGGGCACGGGCAGCGCGACCATCGTGAAGTGGACGCCCAACGAGATGACCGTGCAGGTTCACGGGGCGAAGCCCGGCGAGCACGCCCTCCTCAACCAGAACTGGGACCCCGGTTGGAGTGCCAACGGGTCGCGCGCGATCGACTGGGCCGACCTGCCGGCCGCCGAGATTCACGAGCCCGACGAGACCATCGTCTTCCGCTTCAGGCCGCGAACGTGGTGGCTGTCACTCGGCGTCTTCGTGCTCACCATCGGCGGGATCATCTGGGTCTGGCGTCGCACGAGGCGCTATAGTCGGGCGCATGCGTAGCTTTCTCATCGGTGGCGCAGGCTTCATCGGAAGCCACCTGGTGGACTTGCTCGTCGAACGCGGGCCGGTGACGGTGTTCGACAATCTCTCGGTCGGCAAGCGCGAGTTCATCGCCGAACCGCTCGCGTCCGGCCGTGCGACGCTCGTCGAGGGAGACGCGCTCGATCTCGAGAAGCTCACCGCGGCGATGCGCGGACACGATGTCGTGTTCCACCTCGCGGCGAACCCGGAGGCACGCTGGGGCCTCGAACGAACGCGGCTGGATCTCGAGCAGGGAACGATCTGCACGTACGACGCGCTCGAGGCTGCGCGCATCAACGGCGTACGCCGCATCGTGCTCGCCTCGAGCGGCACGGTGTACGGCAACACGCCCGAGCCGTGCGGCGAGATGGATCTGGGCCACTTGCCGATCTCGCTCTACGGCGCCAGCAAGATGGCGGCGGAGGCCCTGGTCTCGGCGTTCGTCGAGTGCTTCGGCCTGGAGGGGCGCATCGTCCGCTTCGGCAACGTCGTCGGCAAGCGAGGCACGCACGGCGCGATCCTCGACTTCTGCAAGAAGATCAAGGCGCACCCCGAGTACCTCGACGTGCTCGGCGACGGACGTCAGAGCAAGCCGTACTTGCACGTCACCGACTGCGCCGCCGGCCTCCTCTTCGTGCTCGATCACGCGAAGGGGCCGCTCGACGTCTTCAACCTCGCACCCCCCGACACGACGAGTGTCGCACGCATCGCCGAGCTGTGCGTCGCTTGCTCGCCGCACAAGAAGGCACGCGTCGAGTTCTCCGGCGGCACGCAGGGCTGGCGCGGCGACGTCCCGGTGTCACGGATCAAGCCGAACAAGTTGAACGAGCTCGGATTCAAGCTCCGGTACACGTCCGATCAGGCCGTCGAGATGTCCGTGCGCGAGGTGGCGCGCGAGGTTTTCGGAGCTGAGGCGTGAGCGTGAATCCCTTCTCGCACTTCGTCGACTTCTACCTGCGCACCAACACGGACTCGCGCAGCGAGCGCGTCACGCGGTCCGTGGCCGCTCACATCGGACGGGCCGAGTCGCTGCTCGACGTCGGCTGTGGCGACGGCAACAACACGCTCAAGCTCGCCGAAAGAATCGGCGCGCGCCGCGTCGCCGGCGTCGACGTGCTGGTGCGCGACCGCACGTATATCGAGGTGCGCCCGTACGACGGACTGCACGTGCCGTTCGGCGACCACGAGTTCGAGGTCGTGACGCTGCTCGACGTGCTGCACCACTGCACCGACCCGCTGCAGGTGCTCAAGGAGTCGTTGCGGGTCGCGAGCCGGGCCGTCGTCGTGAAGGACCACTTCGCGTTCGGTCGCGTCTCACGGACGGTGCTCTACGCGATGGACGTCTTCGGCAACCGCAAGTTCGGAGTCGCCTCGCCAGGGACTTACTTCGACTTCGCGACGTGGGTGCGCATGGCAAACGAGGCAGGGGGGCGAATCGCCGCCGTCGAGTGGCCGCTTCCGCTGCACGACATGCCCTGGCGGCTCGTCGGCTGGCCAGAGCTCCAGTTCACCGCGAAGATCGTACCCGTTCGAGCGTGAAGAGCCAGAGCCGGTCGCGACCTCCGTAGGCCTCGAGCGCGCCTTGCTCGGCAGGCGTTTCACGACATGCGGGCGACGGCGAGGAGGTTCATGCCGAGCTTGTGGTACTTCATGCGGATCTGGCTCGGCTTGAAGCCCGATCTCACGAGCAGCGGCCAGAGGTCGCGCTTGTCGTAGTACGTCTTGTGGTCCTCGACTCCCTCCGGCGTGCTGAGCCCCAGGCGGAAGGCCGACAGTTCGAGGAACTCCTTGCCCAGCCAGTTGGGAACGTTCAGCAGAAGCGTGCCTTCGGGCCGCAGGAGGCGCCGGCATTCGTTCAGCGCCTGGAGGGGCTCCCAGAGGTGCTCGAGGACCGAGATCATCATGACGACGTCGAAGCTTGCGTCGGCGATCGTCGGCAGACTCTTCTCGGCGCTGCCCTCCTTGAACGTCAGGTTCGGCACCGCCTTGGCCTCGTCGCTGATTCGCGAGTCGACGCCCATGCCGCTGCGGATGAGCGGCGCGAGATCCCGGAGCTGCGTCGCCTGGAAGCCGCAACCGATGTCGAGCACGTCGGGCGAGGCGTACTCACGGACCACCTTGCGGATGGGGCGCCGAGAGAGGAAAACGCCGAAGCGATCGACGAAGGTCAGCCCTTCCACGCCGTAAGCGCGCATGCGCGGCGTCCTACCCGATGGTTCACGGACGAGCAAGGGGACCGGATTCTTCCACTCTGACAGCTCAGCGCTTGCTGACGAGATGTGGTACCAGACACGGCGGATGCGCGATGTCGGGGTCCTTGGCGGGGGGATCTCGGGTCTCTTCACCGCTTACTTTCTCGGTGGCGACGTAGAGGTGCTCGAGGCCGACGACCGGGTGGGCGGCCTGGCGCGGTGCTTCGGGTCCGACGGATTCCGCTCGGACGTCGGGGGCCACATCCTGTTCTCGAAGGACAAGGAAGCGCTCGCCCACGAGCTGGCGGTGCTCGGCGAGAACCGCCGTCGCGGGATCCGGGCGAACAAGGTTCTCTACAAGGGCCTGCACGTCAAATACCCCTTCGAGAACGGCATCGATGTCCTGCCCAAGGAGGAGATCGTCGAAATCCTCCTGTCGTTCGTGCAGAACCCGCACGTGGAAGCGCCACGCAACTTCCGCGAATGGATGTTCCACGTCTTCGGCGACGGGCTCACCCAGAAGTATCTGCTCCCGTACAACGAGAAGATCTGGAAGACGCCGCCCGAGCAGATGAGCCTCGAGTGGGTCGATCGCGTCCCCCGACCCCCGCTCGTCGACCTGATACGGACCGCCGTCGGCATCCAGACCGAGGGCTACACGCATCAGCTCTACTTCGATTACCCGAAAGTCGGAGGCTTCGAGTCGCTCCCACGCGCGCTGGGCGAGAAGCTGGGTGCCAAGGTGACCACCGGCTTCCGCGTCACGCGGCTGCACGCGGTCGACGGCGGCTGGGCGGTCGTCGGCGCGAACGGGGAGGAGCGCCGCTACCGGCAGATCGTCGCCACCATCCCGGTGAGCTTCCTGTTCGGCGCGCTCGCGAACGTGCCGTCCGAGGTCGAGGCTGCGGCTCGCGCACTGCGTTTCAATTCGCTGCGCGTCGCGCTCGTCGGCGTGAGCACGACCGACTTGCCGGCGTACACCGCGCTCTACGTGCCCGACCCCGCGTCGCTGTACCACCGCGTTTGTTACAACCAGGTCTTCAGCCCCGACACGGTCCCCACCGGGTGCAGCTCGGTCTCCTGCGAGATCACCGTCGCGCCGGGAAGCGACGTCGACGCGTGGTCGGATGACCAGCTGCTCACGCGCGTCTCCGAGGATCTCGCACGCGACCGCGTCATCGATCCATCTACGCTCTGCTACCGCACCGTGCACCGAGAGAAGTACGCATACGTGGTTTACGACCTCGGCTACTCGCAGCGCATCGGCGTGGTGCGCGACTACGTGGAGAGCCGCGGCATCCATCTCGCCGGACGCTTCGCCGAATACCGCTACGTGAACACCGACGCATGCGTGCGCCGCGCCCTGGACGTTTCGCGGCAGCTGCGCGGCGGCGACATCGCCCCCGAGGCTCGCATCCCGGAGTCGTTCGTGGCCGAGGTCGCACGTGGCTGAGCGCTATCTCGAGGAGACCAACTTCGAGCTCGCGCGCGCCATCGGCCGGCCGCGCACGGTGCTCGACGTCGGCTGCGGGCGCGGGCTGAACGGTCAGATCGCGCACCACAAGGGCGCGCACGTCGTCGGCATCGAACAGTGGAAGCCCTCGGCGGAGGCAGCCCGCGCACGGCTCGACGAGGTGATCGAGGCAGACATCGAGCACGACGACTCCGCCCGCACGCTCGGCGACCGTCGGTTCGACCTGATCCTCTTCGGCGACGTGCTCGAGCACACACGCGATCCGCTGGAGGTCATGCAGCGGTTCCTCCCCTTCCTCGAGGACGGCGGGCACGTCATCGTGTCGCTGCCCAACGTGGCTGCATGGACGGTGCGTCTCGGCTTGCTCGCCGGCAACTTCGAGTACGCCCAGAACGGGATCCTCGACGAGACCCACCTGCGCTTCTTCACGCGGGCGACTACGGAGCGGCTCGTCGAGCGCGCGGGGCTCGAGCTCCTGTGGGTGGGGCTGAACCCCCTCCTCGCGCGGTCGGCCCTCCGCGTGGTGCGCGGGGTCCTTCTCGGGAACGACGGGGCGGAGGATCCGGCTGCCATCCGCAACAATCCCCTCTACCAGGCCTATCTGCGCTGGCTGCGTCCCGCCGAGGGCGTCGCAGCATCGGTCGCTCCGGGCTTGCTCTCGTTCCAGACCGTTGCCATTGCGCGCAGGGTGCCCGCCCCGCGCAAGCTCTCGCTGACGGTCGGGATGATCTCGATGAACGAGGAGAACGCCGTCGGGGGCGTCATCGACGACATCAAGAAGCACGCCCCGGACGCCGAGATCCTCCTCGTCGACAGCTCCAGCGACCGCACGCCGCGGGTCGCCGAGGAGCGAGGGGCTCGCGTCGTGCGCCAGGTCCCGCCGAGGGGCTACGGGCCGGCGATGGATCGCCTCCTGTACGAGGCGAAGACCGACGTCATCGTGACGATGGACTGCGACGGGACATATCCGGCCGATCACATCCTCGAGTTCCACCAGCTCATCGAGAATGGCGCCGATCTGGTCAACGGGACGCGCACGCGTCGCCGTCCGGCTGCGATGCCACTCGCGAACTACATCGCCAACCGCGTCTTCGCTCGGACCGCCGAGGTCATCCACGGAATCCCGACCACGGATGTGCACAGCGGCATGCGCGCTTACAGGACATCGATGCTGCGCGGCGTGGACGTGGACCCGAACGGCCCGGCTCTGCCGGTCGAGCTCCTGGTGATCCCCGCGCGCCAGGGCTATCGCATCGTCGAAGTGGACCTGCCCTATTTCGAGCGCATCGGCACGACGACACTGCACCGGTTCGACAGCACCAAGTGGACGTTCAAGCGTCTCCTCCGCCCTCACGTCGGACGGCGGGTGCGACGCGAGCGCGTCAAGGTGATGTGAACGTGTCGGCGGTCGCGATGCTCCTCAGCGCCATCGTCGGATGGGCTGCCCTCTCCGTCGCCGTTCGGGCGCGCCTCGATGGACGGGCAGAGACGCTGGCGGCGACGCTGGTGCTCGCGAGCGCCATCGTGCTCGCACCCATCTATCTGCTCGGCGTGACGGGCGTGCTCACGCGCGCGCTGATGACCGCGGTCGTGCTCCTCGTCGCGGCGAGTGCGTGGGCGGCGTCGACCGTGCGCGTGGGGGTGCGCGAGCACTCGCGCGCGACTGTGTCGGCTGCGGCAGGCTTGCTCCGCATGCCGGTAGAAGCCATCGGCGAGTGCTGGCGCGCCCGGAGCGTCGTGCTCGTAACCCTCCTCGCGTGCGCGGTGCTCTTCCTGTGGAATCTGCTCGCGGCGTGGCTCGCGCCGTCGTGGAGAGAATGGGACGCGCTCTGGTACCACGAGTCGATCATCGGCTTCACGATCCAGAACCACGGCTTCGCCCCCGTGGACCTGCCGCTAGGCGGGATGCAGAAGATCAACGGGTACCCGCGCGCCGCCGAGATGCTCTCGCTCTGGTTCGCGATGTACGCGGGACGCGCTCTCGTCGACCTGCCCAACGTGCTGCTGATGCCGGCGCTCTTCGCGTCGGTGTACGCGATGGTGCGCCGGGTCACGGGCGATCGCATCGCGTCCTGCGGCTGGGCGGCTGTCGCGACGACCATCCCCGGATACGTCGAGCTCCTGCAGTCGACGTACGTCGACCCGGCGCTCGCGACGTTCGTGGCGGCCGGAGCGATGTTCGTCCTGCGCTCGCCGCTGCGCGCGCGCGAAGCGCTCATCGGCGCCGCGGCCCTGGCGATCGCGGCCAATGTGAAAGTGTCCGGCGTCTTCCCGGTGGTGGCGCTCTCACTCATCGCCGCGGCTCGGCTGCTCGAGCAGCCGGGGCGCAGACGCGCGGCGCTGCTCACGATCGCGGGCGGTGTCGCCATGATCGTCGGCCTTTCGGCGGCGACCTACCTACGCAACTTGCGCCTCTATCACAACCCGGTGTGGCCCGACCTCGCGGTGCACGTGCGGTGGCTCGGCATCGACTGGCCGGGCAACGGCCCCTTCGGCGACATCCGGTCCAACAGCCGCTCCAGCCCGGGCGTCACGAAGAACGCGCCACTCTTCGAGCTGATCGAGGATCTCTTCCTGCCGCCGGGCCGGCTCAGCGACGACGAACGCAAGTACACGCACCTCTACGGGCTCGGCGTCCCGTGGGTGTTGCTGCCGGCGGCGGCGATCGTCTTCGCGCGTCTGGCGCTCGAGGCCGTACGCAAGTTTCGCGCGAGCGACCCGGTCGTGCGTCGACGCATCGGCGAGGTGCTCTACCTGCTCGCGGCGGCGATGGTCACGATCGTCACGTCGACGAATCGGTCGACGCCTCGGTACCACATCGCGACGATCGCGCTCTGGGTTCCGGTCGTTGCGTGGGCGATCGGACGCCATCGGGCGGTCCAGGATGCGCTCGCGCTCGCCGCAACGATCGGCTCGCTTGCGGTCATCGCCTGGGAGCTCCCCCGCTGGCGAGGTTTCCCCTCGCCCGCTGCGATGGTGGGTCTCTTGCGTCTCGACCCCACCCTTCGGCAGATGACGCCGGAGCTCGGCGGCCTCGTCTTCCGCGACGTGGGCCTCGCGCGCGAACGGGACCTCGTGGCCGGCAGCACCGTCGTCAGCGACGACTTCGTTTTCCCATCCGTCCTCTGGAACGACGACTTCTCCAACCGCGTCGTCTACGTCCGCCCCGGCTCGGACGTCGTGGGGAAGGCCGAAAGCCTCGGCGCGACGTGGATTTACGCGAACGACAAGAGGACGACGGAGCGCGTGCGGGCGACGGCGGGCTGGGAAGAGCTCGGGCCGCTCTACGTCGAGCGCTGGGGAACTGCCTTCCGACGCGTGAAGTGACCCCGTCTCGGTGCGAGGATTGCTCTTCTCGGCGTGAGGACACCCCTTCTCCACGCAAGAACGGCCTTCGTCGCCTCGTTGCTGGCCGCGCTCGGCTCCTGCGACGAGCAAGGCAACAGCGTTTCGGCCGACGCTTCGGTGCAGCGGGACGCGGACGCTACGACCGGTCCTCTCCCGTGCGACCAGGCGCCCATCGAGACGGATGTACCCACCATTCAGGTGGGACTGGACGCGTACCGGCGCTGGGACCGCTGGCCGTATCTCCACATCGGCGAGCGCGCGTACACGCGCAGTACGTACGACCGCGCCGGCGGCAACGAGGCGGCCGATGGCTCCCACTACCTGCGTGTCACGAACGACAGGGCCGTCGCTTTGGACGTCGCCGGGACCGGTGTCCTCTATTTCACTCGCGCCAACCACTGGCACGGTAGCCCGTGGCACGACGTCGTCGACGGCCGCGACTTCACGGTCGCCGAGACGGCGTCCGCTGACCCCACCGCGGCGCTGCCGGATTCCTCGTTCATCCCCGCGCAGGCGTTTCCCTCCCCGCTCGCCCTCACGTGGTCGACGACCCAGGGCTCGGACGTTTCCGGCGTGCCCATCGCGTTCACTCAATCGCTCCAGATCGAGTACGAGCGCACGCACTACGGCACGGGATACTTCAGCTACCACCTGTTCCCGAGCTGCTCGCGCGATCTATCGGCGCCCGTGCAGTCCTGGGACGAGGAGGCGCCCGACCCTGCGGTGCTGGCGCTCGTCGCGCAAGCAGGGCAGGACATCGCGCCGCCTTCGTCGGCACCGGGAGTGAAGTCTCTCGAGGGGAGCGTCACGCTCACACCCCGTGAGGCGAGCACCGTGTTCGACCTCACCGGCCCCTCGACGCTCCGCGCGCTGACCTTCACGGCCCCGTCGGCGGACGCCGAATCGCTCGGCGGCGCGACCCTGCAGATCACCTGGGACGGACGGCCCTCGCCGTCGGTGAGCGCCCCCGTTTCTCTCTTCTTCGGAGCCGGATCCATGCTGAACCGCACGGGCCGCGAGTACCTCGTACGCGCCTTCCCCGTCAGCATCCGCTTCTCCGCGAGCGTGGTGACGCTCGCGACGTATTTCCCGATGCCCTTCCAGCGGTCGGTGCACGTCGCGCTCGTCGGCGGAGCGACCCCAGCGACCGTCACATGGACGGCGCGCACCCAAGCCTATTCGGACTCGCCGGCCTGGGCCGGCTACCTTCACGCGAGCTACGTCGATCAAGGCACCCCCAGGCCGGGCTCCGACCTCGTGATGCTCGACACGACTTCGACCGAGGGCGGCGGCGACTGGTGCGGCCAGATCGTCGGCACATCCTTCATCTTCTCGGACCGCGCGAACCTTGGCACACTCGAGGGCGACCCGCGCTTCTTCTTCGACGACAGCCAGACGCCGCAGGTCCAAGGCACGGGCACCGAGGAGTGGGGCGGCGGCGGCGACTACTGGGAGGGCGGGCAGCAGACGACGCTCCCGTTCTTCGGCCACCCGGTCGGTGCCCCCGGTCCCGGCAGCGCGACCAGCCCCGAGGACGCGATCGAGTCGGCGTACCGGTTCCTCCTCGCCGACGCGATGCCGTTCGGGCGCAACGCGCGCATCCAGCTCGAGCACGGCGGAACCGACGATTCGACGGAGCACTACCGCACGCTCGTGTACTGGTACGGCCTACCGGGCGCCTGCCTCGTGCCGACCGACACGCTGCACGTCAGCGACGAGGCCGACGAGGAGTCGCACCAGTACCTGTCACCAGGCGCGCACGGCATCGACACGCTCTCCACGCGCTACGAATGGGGCGTCGACTCGATCGCAGCCGCCGACGGCGGCACGAGCATCGTCTACCCCGCGACCAGCGACACGGGCCGGCATACGACCGGAACTTCGGAGCTCACCCTGGCGATCCGCCCCGACAACCTGGGGGTCTTGCTCCGCCGGAAGCTCGACTACGGCTACCCCGACCAGCGCGCCGAGGTTTACGTGGCGGATCCCGAGAGCAATCCGCTGGCGTTCGTGCACGCGGGCACGTGGTACGTGGCGGGATCCAACCAGTGCGTCTTCTCCGATCCGCCCGGCGAGCTCGATCCACTCCAGCCGGTGGCCCAGACGTCCGACCGCCGCTGGAGAGACGACGAGTTCCTCGTCCCGCGCGCTCTCACCCAAGGACGCCGCGCGTTGCGAGTGCGCCTCGTGCCCACGCAGGGCACGTGGAGCGAGTACCGCTACACCGCCTACGTGTGGACGCTCCCGCCACCACCCTGACGCGCTCAGGCGTCGGGCTTGCGCCACACGGCCACGGCGGTCGAGTGCAGGAGCAGGGTGAAGGTGAACGTGTTGAAGCCCAGGATCATGAAGAGCAACCCCGTCACCCCGATGTAGTTGGCCGGCGAGTCGATGGTGAGGCGCAAGTTGTGGCGCACGTAGGATGCGACGATCGTCGCGCCCAGAGCGAGGCCCATCGTGAACAGGGCCGCCGCGATGGCCACGGTCCTCGTGTACGGGAATCGCGTCAGCCACTTCTTCGTGATGGCTCCCGAGTAGTCGAAGAAGATTCGCGCGAGGATGCCGAGATAGATGCATTCGACGCCCAGGGTCGCGAGGGTGAGCCCGAGCAGCATCCAGTGGAGCGACAGCTCCACCGGCCCCAAGGACACGGGTCCCAGCGTGAGCGGCAGAGTCAGAGCGAAGCCGATGGCGGCCAGGACGAAGCCGGGCCCGTAGAGGAAGAACGACGCGCCGTAGACGAACATCGCGCGCAGGTTGATCCACGCCGCCGCCCACGGGGAGAACCATCCGGAGCGCTTGTGGTGGCTCACGCGGCCTTCGCGATCCTTGAGGAACCGGATGGGCACCTCGTCGGTCACGAGGCCCATGTGCACCGACTTGAGCACCATTTCGGACGCGTACTCCCACGACTGCGAGCGCAGCCCCATGCGCAGGAGGGCGTCCCGCGTGATCCCGCGCATGCCGCAGTGGATGTCCGAGAAATGGCTCCCGAAGATCACGTTGAGGATCCACGTGGTCACGGGCGTCCCGAGATAGCGGTGCAGGGGCGGCATCGATCCTGGCTCGATGTAGCCGCGAAAGCGCGAGCCCATGACGAACTCGACTCCGGCGCGGAACTTCGCCACGAACGGCTCGAGCTCGCGGAAGTCGTACGTGCAGTCGCAGTCGCCCATCACGACGTACTTGCCCCGAATGTAAGGCAGGCTGTCGATGTACGCGCGACCGAGGCCTCTCTTGGGCGAGCGCAGCACGCGCGCGCCGTGGGCAATGGCGATGTCGGCGGTGTCGTCCGTCGAGCTGTCCACGATGAGGATCTCGCCGGCGATGCCGGCCTTCGCGAGGCCCTCTTTGCACCAGTCGATGAAGTCACCGATGGTCAGGCTCTCGTTCAGCGCCGGCACCACGATGGACAGCTCTGGATCGGCGACGTCCCCCTGGGGGACGAGCAGCTTCAGCTCGGGGTCGGCCGTCATGTGATCTGCACCTCGAGCAACTTGCCGGGCGGCGGATCGAAGGCGCGCGTCCACTCTATGGTCGTGAGCACGATCGGTGAGTTCAGCCATCGGTAGCGCAGTTTGATGTCCGCCGCGAAGGTATCGGCCCCGACCCGGAGCGCCGTATAGACACGCCCGTTGACGTACACCCGGAGCGAGGGCGACGTGATGCCCTCGGTCTTGAACCGGAAGACGTAGTGGTCGTCGTCCTTTTGCGGCACGCCCACGAAGACGTCGCTGTACGTGTCGATCTGGCAGCCCGAGCCCCACCCGCGCCCGTTGCGCCATGGCCAGTCGGGCACCTGGCCGCACTTGATCGTCGTGGGCATCGTCCGATCCGTCCCCCACCGGAAGTTCGAGAAGTCGTCCCACATCTTGGCGACGTCGGTCTTGTCGAGCGTCTTGACGATGCTCTTCCAGGGCTCGACCGCGTGGTGGTAGCAGCCTACCGCGCCGACGAACATGGCGGCAGCCATGGGCCAGCCGAGGAGGGCGGTGCCGCGGCCTGCGGGCAATCGGCGCACGTACTGCACCGCGACGAGCACGAACATCGGCCAGAAGTCGGCGATGTAGCGCCAGGCGAAGCCGGCGCCGGCGTAGACGTAGGCCGCGAAGATGAGGACGATGCCGACGTGGGGCAGGTACGTGGCGGGACGCGAGTCGCGCCGCGCGACGTGGTGCGCGAACGTCCACACGAGGAAGATCAGGGCCGTCATCCCGAGGAACGGCTCGGTCTCCGTCATGAACTGGATGTCGCCGTTGTGCGGCTCCCAGTCGAAGTGGCAGTCTCTCATCCACGGCTTCGGGTCGTCGGATGCCAGGGAGAAGAGCGCGCTGAAGAGACGAAGCGCCGCCTGCGTGAGGTGTTGCCGCGTGTCGGTGCACTGGCTGCCGAAGCGAACGATGGGGATTTGCTTGTCGTAGCCGGGAATCCCGTTCTGGAAGCCCGGGCTCCAGAGGCTGCCGGTACGAACCCAGTTGGTCACCATCCAGAACACGAGAAATGGGGCGAGCCCCGCGGCGAACGCGAGCACCGTCTTCCGCGACCGCCGCTCGAGCAGCAGGATGCCGGTCCACACGCCCAGGTACACGAGCCCCGTCGGTCGAACGAGCAGGCCGAGGCCGGCCACGGCGCCGAACGCCACGATCGCGCCGATGCCGGCTCGCTCGTCCACCGCGAACACGAAGGCCGCGCACGTCACGAGCTGCACCATCACGAAGTACGCGACGGTTTCCTCGTAGATGATGAAGCGCGACGCGAGCATCGTGTAGAGAGCGGTGACGAGCACGAAGGCCGTGACTGCCCAGGACACCGCGTGCCGGCGAAGGGGGCGCTCGGCGCCGAAGCGCTCGCGCGATGCGATCAGCTTGTCGAAGCCCGCCCAAACGACCGGGATCGCGACCGCGAGATACGAGAAGAAAATCGCGCGGTCCGGGAAGAACCTCTGCGGCAGCGACCGCATGTGCCGCGCGACCGCGTGAAACGGGAGCTGAAGCAGCGGGATGCCGTACCCCCAGTTGGTGTACCCGGAGCCGTTGAACACCTGCTCGTCGTGTCCCGCGTGACCGACCGACCGGTGCAGGGTCAGCGCCCCCGTGAGCATCGACATCGAGGTGTAGCGATGCTGCGGCGAGCGCGAGTACTCCCAGAGATCAGAGAGGTGGCGCCCGAAGATGTGCATCGCGGGGCGAAAAAGGAACCACACGCCCACCGCGAACAGGCAGAGCCAAGGGATGCGCCACGCCAGCCGGACCAGCAGCGCGCGGACACGTGACCAGTTCGGCATCGGCTAAGGACGCCGGCCTTTTAGTCCGGGCTGGCGCCGAAGTCACGGCGGTCCAGCCCGAGCGTGGCGAGGTAGCGTTACCGCAACGAGGCTTCGAGCTGCGCCTTGGCGAGAGCATCGGCAGCCGCCGCGTTCTCGAACTCGCCGCCAGCGCCCTTGGCCGACTTGGAAGGACGCCCGATGGGAGCGCCCGCGCCCGCAGGCGTGACGTTCGCGAGCCAGCCGCTCGAGCCAGACGCGTTCGCCGGCTGAGGCGCGGCCGGAGCCGGCGCCGGGTGCGGACGCACCGGGGCCGCGTACGCGACGGGCGCCGCGCGCGGCGGAGCAGGCTTCGCTGCGGCCGACGGATCCGCGCCCGTCAGCATCGCGGTCTTCTTGCTCTCGGCCTTCTCCGGCTTCTCCGGCCCGCTCATGACGACGGGTGCCGACACGGTGGCCTCGCCGACGTCGAGGCTCGCGCTCTTGTCCTTGTCCCCCGCCTTCGCCGACGAAGGCTCGAGGAACGCCGGGAGCACAGCCGCCTGCGCCGCGGCGCCGCCCGCATGGGCCGGCGCGTGCGACGGATCGACGAGCGTCGCCGTCGCGTCGATGAGCGAGTCGGCATCGCCGCGCGCGATGACCGCGGTGACGAGGCCGACGACGGCGCCGACGGCCATCAGGCCGACAGCCCACGACATGCTCGCGCGGGCCCGCACGATGCGCGTCTTCGCCGTGATGACCGACGAAGGCGGATCACCGGGCGGGTCGCTCTTGCGGTCGGCGCCGCCCGGGGCGTTCACCGGGATGGCCACCGGCGCGACACTCGCGCCCACGGCGGGCTTCATCGGCATGTACGGCGTCGGCATCATCGCGGGGCGAACGCCGGCGGCGGGCCGCGGCGACGGCGGCGGGGACGACGCGGGCTTCTGCATCAGCGCGGGCGGCAGGGTGCTCATGGGACGAAGGACCGTTCGGTCCTCGGTCTCCATGCGCGGGCGGACGGCTCCGCGCAGGTTCGTCATCTCCATCTTCCTCGGCGGCTCCTGACCGGCGCGCACCAGGCCACGCAGGTTCATGTTGGGCGCGCGCGGCGCCTTCATCGAGGGCGTCGCCACGGCCTCCGCCGGCTTGGGCGGGAGCATCGACTTGTGCGACCCCTTGAAGAGAAGCGTACGCTCCTCGTCGGCGTCGTTCTGGACGACCTCGAAGTCGCCGGTCCGGATCACTTCGTCGTGGTTGCGCGAACGCTTGGATGAGGGCAGCACGGTACTGTTACCGCTGCACGGGCCGCGCCATCCGGACGAGCTTCCCCCTGAAACGTGGTTCGGTAGAGATTCCGCATCTTTAACTGTCCACAGATCGCTCGACGCGGGCCCCGGAACAGGTGACGCTGCCGACTTGTCTCCTCGGGTGGGGGTCAAGCGATCCAGGTGAACGATGTAGGCGGAAATCGTTTGGGGCGGACGAGCGTACGATGAGCATCGTGTCCGGAGAGGCCCGTTTCCAGCCGCTGTTCGACCAGTGGGCGGGCCGCGTGCGTCGCCGGCTGCTCGCCCGGCGGATGCTGACCGGGCTCGCCGTGGGGCTCGCCCTCGCCGTGGTGCCGGCAGTCGTTGCTTGGCGCACCCGGCACGGCGCGCTTCGCCCCGTCTGTGTGTCGCTGGGACTCGTGGGCGCGGCGGCGGGGGCCCTCGTCGCGCGCCGCAAACGATGGAGCGACGTGGACGTGGCGCTCTGGCTGGACGACCGGCTAGAGACCGAGGAGGCAATCACCACCGCGATCGGCCTCCCCGGCGGCGGTGATGACGACGATTTCCGCGCCGTGGTGGTCACGACCGCGACGAGCGCCCTCTCGAAGGCGGAAGCGACGCGCGTGCGGCCCACGGTGCTGCGCCCTCTCCATGCGCTGGCGCCGGTCGCCATCGCAGCGCTCGTCGTACTCGCGCGCGCTCCCCTGCCTCCCGCGCCGATCGTCGCGCAGGCGCCGGGCGAGGCGCGCGTGCAGCTCGCACAGGTCGAGGGGCTCAAGCGTGTCGCGAAGCTCGCCGAGGCGCGCGCTCGCGACCCGCAGCAGCGCGAGCGCCTCGACCAGATCGCACGCGACGCGGAGAAGCTCCGCGCGGACCTCGAGAAGGGCATGGAGAAGCGCGAGGCGCTCGACCGCATCGCCAAGCTGCGCGACGCCATCGCCGCGGAAAGGCTCACGCTGGGCGAGGGAGAGAAGCGCGCGGGACTCGAGGCGGCCATCTCGAAGCTGCAGCAGAGCGAGACGACCAAGGACGCCGCGAAGGCGCTCGGCGACCACGACCTCGAGAAGATGGACGCCGAGATGGAGCGCATCGCGAATGCGCGCGAGCAGCGCGATCGCGAGGAGGCCAAGCGCACCCTCGAGGACGCCGCCGCGGCCGCGAAGGCTGCCGGCGCGCCCGACGTCGCGAAGGCCCTCGAGGACGAGAAGAAGTCGTTCGATGAGCGCGAGCGACGCGCCGAGGCGCTGCGAGATCTCGAGAAGGCGATGGAAGCGGCGGGAGTCGCCAGCGACGACCAGAAGAGCGAGGCCGAGGCGCTCGATCGCAAGGGCACCGACGAGGCGGCGAAGAAGCTCGCCGACGCGATGGGTAAGGCGCTCGAGAAGCTGACGCCCGAGCAGCGCAAGAAGCTCGCCGAGAAGCTGGCGAAGCAAGCGAAGAAGGGCGGCACCTCGCAGAGCGACCCGCAGGATCTGAAGGACATGGCCGAGGACATGTCGACGCCCGAGGGTCAGAAGAAGCTGGAGGACGAGCTCAAGGACATGGCCGACGCCGACGACCAGTCGTCGGAGGCGCAAGGCGAGGGACAGCTCGGCGACGCAGAGGAAGGCGCCGAGGGCGCCGAAGGCGACATCAATGGCGAGGGCCAGCAGCCCGGTGCCGGCCAAGGACCCGGCAGCGGCAAGGGGCACGAGAAGATGCCGATTCCCCTGCCCGGCAGCGGCGGATCCAGCGACGCGAACGGAGACGGCCCCGGGACCGAGGGACACCACCACGACACGGGAACAGGCCCGCACAACGGACACACCGACCCGGTGGACGCCGACTCGCTCCGCAGCCGCGCCCGCGGCCCGATCTCTCGCGCGCCGGGCATGCCGGGCTCGACGACCGGATGGACCCCGGGCAAGAGCGGCGGCACCGCCAACGTCCAGGGAACCGGCGGTCTGACCGCCGCGGCCCCCGGCGAGATCGACGGCGTCGACCACAGCGACGTCCCCAAGGAATACCGCGAGCAGGTCCGGCAGTACTTCCAACCGTGAGCTCGGAGACAAGATGAGCAGCGAATTCGAGATGCGCCTTCAGCAGGCGAAGGGCGCCGTGGTGCGGCTGCGCGAGGCGATT